>Ga0247719_1000271_pt1 | contig 35167 bp, 35 predicted proteins | sample 41E_DmetaG_FD_189046 | JGI IMG/M metagenome (GOLD analysis project Ga0247719, IMG submission 189046) | Soil microbial communities from hillslope of Landscape Evolution Observatory, University of Arizona, Oracle, AZ, United States - 4-1-E_D | ecosystem: Engineered > Artificial ecosystem >...
GGCCCGAGGCGATACACGTCGTGCCAGAGCTGCCCAGGACGCGCTCGGGCAAGGTCATGCGGCGCGTCGCCCGCGCGGCCTACCTAGACACCGACCCGGGCGACCTGACGGCGCTCGAGAACCCGCTCGCGGTCGAGGCCATCCGCCGCACCGCCGGCCACGGCTGACCGATGCGGCAGCGCATCTCCAGCACTGCCAACCCACGGATCAGGGCCGCGCTGCGATTACGCGACCGGAGAGATCGTGAACGCTCCGGGCTGACGCTGATCGATGGCGCGCGCGAGGCAGCCCGGGCCCTGGCCGGCGGAGCGATCCTGCGCGAGGCCTTCCTCTCGGCCGCGGATTGCCACGATGATGAGTGCCGGGCCGCCCTCGAGCAGCTCAACCGTGCTGGCCTGCCGGTGCATGACGTGAGCGCCGAGGCCTTCGCCCGGCTCGCCTACGGCGACCGCCGGGATGGCCTGATCGCGGTCGCCCAGATCCCGCGGCACGGTCTGGCCGACCTGTCGCTGCCGGCTGATCCGCTCCTCGCCGTCGTGGAGGGCGTCGAGAAGCCGGGCAACTTGGGCGCCATCCTGCGCAGCGCCGATGGCGCCGGACTGTCGGCGGTGATCGTCGCCGAGCCGGGTACCGACCTGTTCAATCCCAACGTCATCCGCGCCAGCCTGGCCACCGTTTTCAGCGTGCCCGTGGCGATTGCCTCGAGCGGGGAGTTGCTGGCCTGGCTGCGCGATCGGGACATCCGGATAGTGGCCGCCCGCGTGGAGGCATCGGTTGACTACGTAGACGCGGATTACCGCGGCGCAGTGGCGATCGCGCTGGGCAGCGAGGCACGCGGGCTATCCGACGCTTGGGCCGAGCTGGCCGAGACGTCCGTCCGCGTGCCGATGCTCGGCGTGGCCGACAGCCTCAACGTCTCAGCCACGGCCGCAATCCTCTTCTACGAGGCGCTGCGCCAGCGCCGGGCGGACTAGTCGTCGAGCACGAAGGTGACGACCATCACCACCTTGTACTCGGTCACCTGGTCGCCGCTGACGCCGACCTCTTGCTCCTTGATCCAGGCGCCCTTGACGTTGCGCAGCGTCTTGGTGGCCCGGGCCAGGCCCTGGCGGATGGCGTCCTCGAAGCCCTCGCTCGAGGTGGCGCTGATCTCGGTGTTACGGGCAACGGACATCTGGCTCTCCTTCGCTACTCGACTCTCAGGTCGAGCACCTTGCGACCGATGACCAGCCGCTGGATCTGGCTGGTGCCTTCGCCCAGCTCGGTCAGCTTGGCGTCGCGCAGGTAACGCTCGACCTTGTATTCCTCGACGTAACCGTAGCCCCCGTGGACCTGCACGCCCATGTTCGTCACGCGCTGGGAGACTTCAGATGCGAACAGCTTTGCCTGGGCGGCGGCAAGGCCGTAGTCACGGCCCTGGTCCTTCAGCCAAGCCGCGCGATAGACCATCGCGCGCGCCGCCTCGACCTCGGTCGACATGTCGGCGACCATGAAGGCGACGCCCTGGAAGGTGCCGATGGGCCGGCCGAACTGCTTCCGCTCGCGGGCGTACTGCGTCGAGGCATCGAGCGCCGCCTGTGCCAGCCCGACGGCCATCGCGCCGATCGAGATCCGGCCGCCGTCGAGCGTCTTGAGGAATATCTTCCAGCCCTCCCCTTTGGCACCCAGCATCTGGCTCGCGGGCACGCGGCAGTCCTCGAACAGCAGCTCGCCGGTGGCGCTGGCGTGGAGGCCCATCTTCTCCTCGAGCCGGCCGATGCTGAAGCCGGGTGCGCCGGCCTCGACGATGAAGGCGCTGATCTCCGGCGAGCCGTCCTCGCGCTCGCCGGTCCGGGCGGTGACGATGTAGGTGCCCGCCTGGCCGGCGTTGGTGATGAAGCGCTTGCCGCCGTTGATGACCCATGTCCCGCCGTCCGGACCGTCCTCGTGGCGGGCGGTGGTGCGCGTGCCGCCCGAGTCCGAGCCTGCCTCTGGCTCGGTCAGCCCATAGGCGCCGAGCACCCGTCCCTGGGCCATGGGCTCGAGGAAGCGCGCCTTCTGCTCGTCCGTACCGGCCATGTGCAGCGGGTTGCAGCCGAGCGAGGTGTGGGCAGCGACGATGATCCCGAGCGAGCCCCAGGTACGCGACAGCTCCTCGACGGCGATCGCGTAGGCGAGTGTGTCAAGCCCCGCGCCGCCCTCCTCTTCGGGGAACGGGATGCCGAGCAGCCCCATCGGGCCGAGCATGGCCACGATATCGGTCGGGAAGCGCCGTTCGCGCTCGTGCTCCTCGACGCGCGGCTCCACTTCGCGGGCGCAGAAGTCGCGGATCGTCCGGCGAAGCAGGTCGTGTTCGGGCGACAGGTCGAAGTCCAACGCCGGTCAGGCTAGCACGGGCGCGGCCGAGCGGCGGATGGGCGCTTCCCCGGCCGCCATCGTCTCGCGCGCATTGGCGTCTGTTTGCATGGCGTGAGGTAACGACGAAGATCTGTGCTTGCCGTGGCCGACAAGGTGTCGTCCGCGGCTGCGTGTTCGTCCCGCGTGCACAGGTGGCCAACGAACCGGGGCCGGTTGAGGACGCTGGCTGGCTCGATGGCTGTTAGCTCACACTACGCGTACAACCGGCGTGGACCGTCCCGGCCGACATTGATCGCTGCCGGCCCGCCACCGGGCCCGAGCGCGGAGATCTGCCGCCCCCCTCGCTCGTTCAGGCCTCCTCGCGCTCGACCTTGCGTCGCGGGGCCGGCGGGCGAGACGGCAAGGGCAGGTCGCTGACGCCCTTGACGAACGACGCCTGGCGCGCCCACTCCGCGCTCTGCTCCTGCTCCTCGACCGAGAGGATGCCCAGTCGGCCGAGCATCGCCAGCTCGTCGCGGATGTACGTCTTGAGCATCTCCGGGCCGTCGGTGTTGATCGTGAAGCGCACGCCATTGCGGCGGAACGTGTCAAAGATCCAGCGGAACTCCTCCCAGCCGGACACGACGCGGGTTGTCAGGTTGCTCGTCGGGCAGACCTCGAGGGTGATCTCGCGCTCGCGGATCATGGCCATCGTGCGCGGGTCAAACGCGGCCTTGACGCCATGGCCGATGCGCGAGGGCTCGAGCTGCTCGATGACCTCCGAGATCTCCTCGACCGGCCCTGATTCGCCGGTGTGGACGGTCACGCCCAGTCCGCGCCGACGGCAGCGCTCGAACAGCCGGCGGTAGTCCGCCGGGCGGAAGTCGGCCGATTCGGGGCCGGCGATGTCGATCCCCACGACGCCACGGTTGCGGTAGCCGATCGCCTTCTCAGCGATGATCTCGTTGAGCTGGTAGGGGAAGCCCCGGTCGAGGCACAGGATCAGGCCCGGGATGACCGGGTACTCGAGCATCGCCCGGTCCATGCCCCGGATGGCGGCGCTGATGATGTGGTCCAGGTCCTGCTCGCCGCCGCGGTTGCGCTTCATCGGGTTGAAGCGCAGCTCGATGGTGGTGATGTTGTTCTTGCGGTACGCGCCGCCGATCACCTCGTAGACCGAGCGCTCGACGGCGATCGGCGATGACTGGATCAGCTCCGTCCAGTGAAAGAGGTCGAGGTACGAGGTGAACGAGCGGCCTCGGCGGGCCGAGACCGTGATCAGGTCGCGGAAGGCCCAGTAGTCCTTGGTCGGCAGGCGGATGCCCTGCGCGTGGGCGATGCCCCACATGATCGCCGGCGCGACGGCACCGCCCAGGTGGCAGTGCAGCTCGGTCAGTGGGCGATTACGGGCGAGGACCTGGGCCACGCCCCGATCGTAACTGAGCGCGGCGGTCAGGCGGCGCGCGCCTGGGCCTCGACCGACAGGACCAGCGCCAGCTGCTCGGGATCCGGTCTCGGCGCCAGGCGGACGACGCGCCGATCTGCGACCTCCAGCTGGCGGGCCAGGTCGCGCACCCGCTGGCGGACCGGGCGGACGTGGGCATCGGGCAGGTATGCCCGATCGGCGTAGAGGCGCTCGTACATCGGCAGCAGCTCAGGCCAATGGCTGGCCAGCTTGTCCAGGTAGTGCTCGCGCGTGCCGGGTCGCAGGTACAGGACGTTGGCCCAGACGCCACAGGCGCCGTGATCGCGGGCTGCCCGGATGACGTCCGCCATCAGCTCCGGCTTGTCTGACAGGCCGGGCAGGATGGGCGCCAGCCCGACCGATGCGCGAATGCCGCCGTCGACGAGGGCGCGCAGAGCGCGCAGACGCTGGTGGGGCGGCGCGGTCCTGGGCTCGGTGTAGCGCCAGATCTGCTGGTCGAGGGTGGGGATGGAGAACGTCACCGATACGTCCGCCCGGCGGGCGGCCTGCTGAAGCACGTCCAAGTCGCGCACGACCAGCGGGCCACGGGTGATGACGCTCAGCGGGTTGGCTGACTCGGCCAGCGCGACCAGGCAGGCGCGGGTCAGGCGGTAGCGGCCCTCTGCCGGCTGGTATGGATCAGTTGCCGCGCCGATGGCCACCAGCTCGCGCTGCCAGCTCTTGCGCGCCAGCTCGCGGCGCAGCACCTCGGCGACGTTGGTTTTGATCCTGATAGAGGCGCCGTAGCGGTCGTCAGACGGCCGCTGGGCGCGGCGCTCGAAGGCGCGCACGTAGCAGAACGTGCATTGATGGGCACAGCCCATGTACGGATTCAGCGACCAGCGGAAGCCCATGCCCTTGACCCGGTTCAGTGCGCTCTTGCAGGGCTCCTCGCGGTACTCGGCTCGCGGCATCGGTGCAGTATAGAACGGGCGTTCTAGTCAGGCAATGCCGTTGGCTGCCAGTGCCACCTGCTCGGGCGTGCGCCGGCGGCGCGCTTCGTCGGGCACCTGATCTCGTGCGTGGTACGAGGAGCGCACGAGCGGCCCCGACTCGACGTGCTTGAAGCCGAGCGCCAGCGCCTCGGCCTTCATCTCCTCGAACTCTGAAGGGTGGTAGTAGCGCTCGAGCGGCAGGTGTTTCTCGGTCGGGCGCAGGTACTGGCCGATGGTCAGGATGTCGCAGTCGACCGCGCGCAGGTCGACGAAGGCCTGGCGCAGCTCCGCGCGCGTCTCGCCCAGGCCGACCATCAGGCTCGACTTGGTGTGGACGGCGTGGCCCAGCTCGCCGGCCATGGCCTTGGCCTCGCGCAGCACACCCAGCGAGCGGTCGTAGCGTGAGCGCTTGCGGACAGGCTTCTGGAGCCGCTCGACGGTCTCGAGGTTGTGGTTGAGGATGTCCGGACCAGCCTCCATGACCGTGCGCAAGGGCGCAGGCTCGCCGTTGAAGTCGGGGATCAGCACCTCGACGCCCATGCCCGGGCACCCGCGGCGCAGGGCACGGATGGTCTCTGCGAAGATGTGCGCGCCGCCGTCAGGCAGGTCGTCACGCGCGACGCTGGTCACGACCACGTGCTCGAGGCGCATCTGGCGGATCGCCTCGGCCACGCGACGCGGCTCGTCGTCGTCGTTCCAAGTCGGCCGGCCGGTCGCCACGGCGCAGAAGCCGCAGGCCCGAGTGCAGACGTCACCCAGGATCATGATCGTCGCGGTGCGCTGCTCCCAGCACTCGCCGATGTTCGGGCAGTGCGCCTCCTCGCAGACCGTGTTCAGCTCGAGGCCGCGCAAGATCCCCTTGAGATCGGTGTAGTTGTCGCCGACCGGCAGGCGCGCCTTGATCCAGTCGGGGTGCCGGCGCAGCGCCGTGCCGCCGTCGGAGGCGGTGTCGAAGCTGCCGCCGCCCATGGCGATCGTGGCCGGGACCTGGGTCGAGTGGCCGTGACCGCCGGGCGTCGGCGGCTGGAACATCGGCAGCTGACGTTGCACCAGCTGCCTACCAGATCGAGGTCGAGGCGTCGACCGATTCGAGCCAGCGCTTGACGTCGCCGATGAACCGCCCCGCCTGCGCGCCGTCAGTCGCCCGGTGGTCGAAGCCCAGGCACATGTACATCATCGGCTTGATCGCCAGCGCATCGCCGGTGGCTGTCTCGACGACGACGGGGCGCTTGACGATCGACTCCATGGTCAGGATGCCGACCTCCGGCGCGTTGATGATCGGGGCGGTGATGATCGAGCCGGTCCAGCCGGTGTTGTCGAGCGTGAATGTGCCGCCCTGGATGTCGTCCATGCGCAGTCGACCACCGCGCGAGCGCTCGGCGAGGTCGCGGATCTGCCTGTTCAGGCCGTGGACGGACAGCGTGTCGGCATCCTTGATGACCGGCACGACGAGACCGTCCTCAACGGCCACCGCGACACCCAGATTGATCGCTTGACGGCGCCAGTGGCCATCGTCGGTGTAGTGGGCATTGAAGTCGGGGTGCTTGCGCAGCGCCTCGACGACCGCCTTGGCGACGATCGCGTCATAGGTCAGCCCAATGCCCTCGCGGGCCTGGTAGTCGCGCTTGATCGAATCGCGCAGCCCCACCACGCCGGACATGGCGACCTCGACGATGGTGTACGCGACAGGCACCTGCAGGGCCTTGGTCATCTGGGCGGCGATCGCCTTGCGCATCGGCGACGGCTGCTTGAGCGAATCGCCGGCTGCAACCGGCGAGGGCTGGGTCGGCGCCTGCGCCGGCGGCTGCTGCTGCGCTGCGGCCGGCTGGGGCTGCTGGGCCTGCGTCTGCGGCGTCGTTGCCGGTGGCTGCTGGGCGCCAGCGCCGCCTGACTCGATGAACTTGAGCACGTCGTCGCGCGTGACCCGACCGCCATTGCCGGTGCCAGCGATGAGCGACAGGTCCACGCCGTGCTCGCGGGCGAGACGGCGAACGGCGGGCGTCATGCGACCGCTGTATCCGTCCGGGCCAGACTTGCCGTTGCCCGACGAGGTCTGGGCCAGCGGTGGCGCGACCGCGACCGCGGCCTGGGCAGGCGCCTGCTCGGGCTGGGCCGGTTCGGGCTTTCGCTCGGGGCGCTCATCGGAGCCTGCTGGGCCGTGGCCCGTGCCCGCCTGGGGCGCGGTCTCGTCGGCCGTTGCCTCCGCGGTCGCAACCGCTGTCGGCGCGTCGGGAGCGGCTGCGCCGCGATCGGAAGCGCCCTCGCCCGTCGCCTCGGCACCCTCGCCGGCCGCCTCGATGACCGCGATGTCCGTGTTGTTGGGCACGGTCTCGCCTTCCTGCACGAGGATCTCGGTCAGCGTGCCCTCGAAGGGTGAGGGCACCTCGGCGTTGACCTTGTCAGTGATGACCTCGACGATCGGCTCGTACTTGGCGACGTGGTCACCGGGCTTCTTGAGCCACTTGCCGATCGTTCCCTCGGCGACGCTCTCGCCGAGCTGCGGCATCTGGACCTTGGGCATTCAGCGGGCCTCCGGCACGGGGCGGTCGTTCATCTGGCCCGATCTTAGCGTCGAAGGCCAATCAAGCGGCAGATAAGCGGCGGGCTCGACCCTCCGGCGTGCGGTCAGTAAGCCGCGAGCCTCCGGACGCCTTCGGCGATGCGGTCGGGGCTGGGCATGAACCAGTCCTCGAGGGCGTGGTTGTAGGGCACGCCCGGCACGTCCGGGCCGGTCACGCGCAGCACCGGCCCGTCGAGGTGGTCGAAGCCTTCCTCGGCCAGGATGGCGGCAATCTCAGCGCCGTAGCCGCCGAAGCGGTTGTCCTCGTAGGCGATCACGCACTTGCCCGTCTTGGCCACCGAGTTGAGCAGCGTCTCGCCGTCGAGCGGCCGCAGCGTGCGCACGTCGATGACCTCGACGCTCACGCCCTCCGATTCGAGCAGGTCCGCCGCCTCGAGCGCGTAGTAGGCCATCAGCCCGTAGCCCACGACCGTCACGTCGGTGCCCTCGCGGGTCACCTTGGCCGAGCCTAGCGGGATCGTGTAGTCCGTGTCGGGCACGTCGCCGCGGACCGAGCGGTACATCTTCTTGTGCTCGAGGAAGAGCACCGGGTCCTCGTCCCGGATGGCCGTGCGCAGGAGGCCGCGGACGTCATGCGGCGTGGACGGGATGACGACTTTCATGCCCGGCATGTGGGCGAAGAATGCCTCCACCGACTGGGAGTGGTACAGCGCGCCGTGGACGCCGCCGCCGTAAGGGGCGCGGATGGTCATTGGCAACGCGACGGCGCCGTTGGAGCGATAGCGCATGCGCGCCGCCTCGGACAGGATCTGGTTGAAGGCCGGGAAGATGAAGTCAGCGAACTGGATCTCGGGCACCGGCCGCAGGCCGTTGACGGCCATGCCTATCGACGCGCCCACGATGAGCGACTCGGACAGGGGCGTGTCGAGCACGCGGTCGCCGCCGAACTCGTCGTACAGACCGTCAGTGGCCAGGAAGACGCCGCCTTTCTTGCCCACGTCCTCGCCCAGGACGACGATCGATTGGTCGCGCCGCATCTCTTCGGCGAGCGTCGAGCGAACCGCCTCGATGTACGTCTGCACGGCCACGGTCAGCCCTCCTCCGGGCGCAACGGCCCACCGTCGCCCATGAAGCGGGTGCCCGTCCAGAGCGGATCGTCCATCCGCGCCGGCGGCGCGTCCGCATAGACGTGGCGCTGGGCCGTCGCCGGGTCAGGATCGGCCTGCGCCTCGGCCCAGTCGGTGGCGTCCTCGACGACCTGCCGCGACTCGGTGAGCATTCGCTCCTCCGCCTCGTCGTCGAGCAGCCCGGCATCGCGCAGCTGGTCGCGGAAGAGCGGCAGCGGATCGCGCGCCTTCTCGGCCTCGATGTCCTCAGCTGTGCGGTACTTGGTGTGCTGGTCGTCCGACGAGTGCGCCGTCAGCCGGCTGACCTTGGCCTCGATCAGCGTCGGGCCATCGCCGCTGCGCGCGCGCTCGATCGCCGCCTTGCCCTCGCGGTAGCAGGCCAGCACGTCAGCGCCATCGACGACGATGCCGGGCATGTTGTAGCCGGCGCCACGGACGGCGATGTCAGCCACTGCCGACTGGAGCGACATCGGCACGCTGATCGCGTAGCCGTTGTTCTCGACGACGTAGACCACCGGCAGCTTGTGGATGCCGGCGAAGTTGAGCCCCTCGTGGAAGTCGCCCTGGTTGCTCGAGCCCTCGCCGATGTAGGTGATCGCCACCTGGCCGGTCTTGCGCAGCTTGGCCGCGTACGCGATGCCGGTCGCGTGCAGCAGCTGCGTTGCCACAGGCGACGAGACCGACAGGATGTTGCGCTCGGCGACGCCGTAGTGGCCGGGCATCTGGCGGCCGCCGGACGAGGGATCGACGCCCTTGGCGAACTGGGCGAGCATGATCTCGCGCGGGCTCATGCCGAACGTGATCAGCGACGCCACCGAGCGGTAGTAAGGGACCATCCAGTCGTGGCCCTTCTGGAGCGGGTAGGCGATGCCCACCTGGGCACCCTCGTGGCCCTGACCGCTGATCACGAACGGGATCTTGCCGGCACGGTTCAGGATCCACATCCGCTCGTCGACGGCGCGGGTGATGACCATCAGCCGGTACATCTCGAGCAGGTCGTCGCGCGACAGCCCGATGTCCGCGCCCAGCTCGCCGGCGGCCTTCTGCTCGGTGCGCGTGGCTGCCATCGTGCCTCCTAGAAGTTGATTGCCTTGCCGTCGACCGCCAGGGCCGCCTCGCCCAGCGTCTCGGACAGGGTCGGGTGCGGGTGGACGGCCGCGCCGACCTCCCAGGCCGTCGCCTCGAGCAGCATCGCCGCCGAGGCCTCGCCGATCAGGTCCGTCACCTGCGGGCCGAGCATGTGCACGCCCAGGATCTCGTCCGTCTTCTCGTGGGCAAGCACCTTGACGAAGCCCTCGTGCTCACCGTGGATGAGCGCCTTGGCGCTGGCCTGGAACGGGAACCTGCCGACGCGGTATGGCACCTCGTCGCGCTTGAGCTCCTGCTCCGAGCGCCCGATGGACGCGATCTGCGGGCGCGAGTAGGTCGCCCGCGGCATCTTGAGGTAGTCGACCTTCTCCGCCTCCGCGCCGGCGATGGCATGGACCGCGGCGATGCCCTCGTGGGCGGCCACGTGGGCGAGCATCAGCTGGCCAATTACGTCGCCGATGGCGTACAGGTGCGGCTCGGCAGTGCGCATCCGCCCGTCCACCTGGACGAAGCCCTTATCGACCTTGGCCCGGGTGGAGTCCAGCCCGACGTTGTCCGAGTTGGGCGCTCGACCGGTGGCCACGAGCACCTGCTCGGCGCGCAGCTCCTTTGGCTCCTCCCCCTCCTTGCCGACCATCAGCCGTACCCCCTGGTCGTCTGCTGTAACGGCGGCCGGGTCGAAGCGGGCGTTGGTCATGACCTTCATACCGCGCCGGCTGAACGAGCGCTCGAGGTCCTTCGACACGTCAGCGTCCTCGAGCGGCACCAGCGCCGGCGCGTACTCGAGCAGCGTCACCTCGACACCGGCGTCATGGAAGAACGAGGCGAACTCGACGCCGACTGCGCCTCCGCCGACGACGATCACGCTCTTGGGCAGCTCGTGACCGGTCGCCACCTCGTCGCTGGTCACGATGTGCGTGCCATCCGGGTCGAGCCCGGGCAGGCTCTTGACGCGCGAGCCGCTGGCCAGGATGACGTCGGTCGCGTCCAGCACGCGCTCGCCTGACGGCTTGCCGTCGTCGCCGATCGTGGCCACACGCATCTTCTTGCCACCATGCAGGGTGGCCCGGCCGCGCACGTACTCGACCTTGTTCTTCTTGATCAGGCTGTGCAGCCCCTTGGCCAGCCGATCGACCACCGCGTCGCGCCGCTTAGCCACGGCCGGGTAGTCGAACGACGGCTCGCCAACCTTGATGCCGAACTCCTCGGCGTGGCGGATGCGCTCGAACAGCTCTGCCGATTCGAGCATCGCCTTGGTCGGGATGCAGCCCCAGTGGAGGCACGTGCCGCCGATGCGCGGCTGGTCGTCGATCAGCGCGACGCGCAGGCCCAGCTGGCCCGCGCGGAACGCGGCCGCGTAGCCGCCCGTGCCGCCGCCGAGAACGACGAGGTCGAAGCTGTTCGAGGAGCCTACGGCCATGTCAGCCGCAACCGCCGGGCGGGCGCGGCCGTCGGGCGGACGTGCGCATGGGGATCTGGGCCATCGCTGGCGATGGTACGGGCGCCGGCCCGGAGGCGCAACAACGGCCACCCTGGCGCGCGTCGCAGCGCCTCCTGCACTCGGCGCAGTGCCATACTCCGCGCCGTGCCGGACGTGACGGTCCTCGACGCGCTGCTTCTCGTTGGCGGGTACTTCTCTGGATCGCTGCCGATGGGCGTGATCGTCGCCCGCCTGACGGGCGCGCCCGATCCGCGGACGGTGGGCAGCGGCCGGACGGGTGGCACCAACGCGTTGCGTGCGATGGGCCTCCGGCGGGCAGTGGCGGTGGCGGGGCTCGACGTGCTCAAGGGCGCACTGCCGGTCGCCGTGGCGGTCCTTCTCGGCGCGGCGCCGCTGATCGTGTCGCTGGTCGGCGTAGCTGCCGTGCTCGGGTCATGGGCGTCGATCTTCCTGCGCTTCCATGGCGGTCGCGGCGTGGCCACCGGTATCGGCGCGGCGCTGGTCATCCAGCCGCTGGCGGTGCTGATCGCGGCGCCGGTCTTCTTCGGCTCGATTCTGCTCACGCGCTTCGTATCGCTCGGCTCGCTGCTCGGCGTGGCCGCCGGGGCGCTGGTCATCGCGGCCTTTGTCTGGATCGGCTGGAACCATCCGTCAGCGCTGCTCTTCGCCATCGTCGGCGCGGCGCTCGTCTGGATCGCCCACCGCGACAACATCGACCGGCTGGTCAAGGGCGAGGAGCGGAAGTTCGACCCGTTCGCGCGCGGTCAGGGCTAGTGCCGCGGGCGCAGCGCCCGGTAGAGCACGAGCGCCGTGACGGCCAAGAGGCCGACGATCAGCACCGGCCAAAGCTCCAGCGCATCGCCGACGCCCGGGACGTAAGTGCTGAGCACCTGCAGTCCGAGCACGACCAGCGCCGCGGCGAGGGCGACGAGCAGCACCTCGCGCAGGCCGATTGGCGAGCGGGCCGGCTCGGTCACGTAGGGTCGGCGGCGAACGGGATGCCGATCGGCGCGACCAGGACGCGGCCGGCGTAGCGGCTGCCGCGGCGGGCCAGCAGGCCCTCCTTTGGCCGGTGGAAGGTGACGGTCACATTTGCCGCCACGGCCGGATCGGAGGGCTGGCCGCTGCTCAGGTCGATGGCCGTTGGCGTATCGATGGCCAGCACGGGCACGCTGGCGCGACGGGCGCGGAGGCACAGGTCAACGGCCGCCCGGATGGGCTCACGCAACGGGCCGCGCACGCCGGTGCCCAGCAGCCCGTCGACGACCAGCGCCGCGCGCTCGATGCCCGACGCGAAGATGGCCACCTCGTGGGCGGTCGCGGCGTGCATCCGGTCCACGTCAGGCAGGCCCTCGAGGCGCTCCCAGTTGAGCCGCGCGTCCCGGGTCTGCGGCGTCTCAGCTGTAGAGACGAGCACGACCACGCAGCGCACGCCGGCTGCGGCCAGGTGGCGCGCCGCGACCAGGGCGTCGCCGCCGTTGTTGCCCGGCCCGGCGAGCAGCAGCACCAGCCCGTCAACGGGCCGCTCGTACGTTCTCAGGGTCGCGCGGGCGGCCGCGGCGACAGCGAACCCTGCCTGCTCCATCAGCTCGGAGCCCGCCACGCCGAGGCGCTGGGCGCGCGCGTCGGCGCCGCGCATCTGCTCGGCAGTCATCGCTCGCCGCGCGGCCTGTGGCGCCCAGTGCGCGGCCAGCCGCTCGAGGTCGAGCTCGGCTGCCCGCAGCAGCGGGTCGTCAAGCGGCAGGCTACCCTCGCTGGCGGGCGGCTGAGACAATGTCGGAGAGTCGCGCATCGCGCCGATCGTAACCCCGCCGCGGAGGACCGAGTGCCGCGCTCCCTGATCGAGCCGTCGGTCGAGAGGCTGACCGTGCTCTACGACGACGACTGCGGCTTCTGCCGCTGGTCCGTCGCGCAGCTGCGCTCGTTCGATCGCCACGCGCGCTTCGAGTTCGTGCCGCTCCAGCACGCGGCAGACCATCCAGATCGGCCCGAGCTGGCCGCTCTCGCCCGGACACGCGACCTGGCGACGGTGATCCACGTCCTCCGACCTGACGGTGACGCCCGCGACGGCGGCGGGGCGATGCTCGAGATCCTCGATGCGCTGCCCGGTGGCTGGTTGCTCCGGCCGTGGGCGCTGCTGCCGGGCGTGGAGCGCGTCGTCGACTGGGGCTACCGGCTGGTCGCCGATCAGCGCGGCCAGATCAGCCAGCTGCTGCGCAAGTCCGGGTCGCCAGCGCCGGCCTGCGACCTGCACCCGCGGCCGGCCGGAGGGCCCGCCTGATGGATGTGCAGGCCTGGCTGCGCGAGGTGCTTGCCGACCCGCAGTGGGAGGCGCTGTTACGGGTGCTGGTGGCAGGGGTCGTGGCGATCGTCGTGGGCATCGAGCGCGAGCGCGAGGGCAAGCCGGCCGGCGCGCGAACCTACGGCCTGGTGGCAATGGGCGCGGCGATCTTCACCGTCGTGGGCATCTACGGCTTTGGTGTAGGCGACCCGGGCGCGCGCATCGCGGCACAGATCGTGACCGGCATCGGCTTCATCGGCGCGGGCACGATCCTGCACATGCGGCGGCGCGTCGTTGGGCTGACCACCGCCGCCGGCATGTGGGTCGCCGCCGGTATTGGCATGGCCATCGGCAGCGGGCTGTACATCATCGGCATCGGCGCGGCGGTGGCGCTGTTCCTGCTGCTCCAGTTCCTGCGGCCAGAGTGGCTGCGCGGCTCGGGCCTGGCCCGCGAGGCAGCCGATGACGAGCTCGAGGACGCGTAGTCAGGCCCCGATAGCGACCGGCCGGGCGACCTTGCCCGCCCTCAGGTCCGCCAGCACTTCCTGCGCGGCGAGCATGCCCGGCGCACCGGTGATGCCGCCGCCGGGGTGGGCACCGGAGCCGCACAGGTAGAGGCCGGACAGCGGCATCCGGTAGCGGCCGTAGCCGTGCAGCGGCCGCCAGGCGAACCACTGGTCGAGGGCGATCTCGGCGTGCATCGGGTGGCCCCCTGTGGCGCCCCAGTCACGCTCGATGTCGAGTGGCGTGATCACCTGGCGCTCAACCAGGCGCTCCGAGATGCCCGGCGCGAACCGCTCCAGCGTCGACAGCACGAGGTCGCCGAGCTCGTCGCGGCGGGCTTCCCAGTCCCCCTCACGCAGCTCGTACGGGGCGGCCTGGACGATGACGCTCATCACGTGCTCAACGCGAGCCGCCTTGCCGCGCCGGCCGCCCGCGAGCAGCGCCGGATCGAGCAGCGTGGGCACCGTCGCCTCCATGTACGGCTCATCGGGCAGGCGGCTGTACTTCGCCGCCCTGGTCGCGCGCTCGAGCCAGTCCATGGTCGGCGCGAAGACGATCCGCCCGCGCAGCCTGGCGGCCTGTTCGTCAGACCCCAGCCCATCGAGGCTCGAGAAGGCAGGCAGCCCGGCCAGCGCCAGGTTGACCTTGGCCGTCGCGCCGGCTGATCGGATGTTCGAGGCACGCCACGACAGCCGCGGCCCGAGGACCTCCGGCTCCAGCAGGTCGAGCAGAGTGCGCCTGGGGTCGAGGCCCGACACGACCACCGGCGCACCGATCTCCTCGCCCGACGCCAGCGCCACCCCGCTCACGCGCTCGTCGCGCCGGGTGACACGGGCAACCTCCGCGCCAAGGCGGACCTCGCCGCCCTTGGCCGCCACTGCCGCTGCCAGGGCAGCACCCAGCGCCCCGGGCCCGCCGCGCGCCGTGATTGATTGCCCGGCAACGCCGCCGCCGTGCCCGGCCGCATCCGCGATGAGCACCTGTGCCGTGCCCGGCACCAGCGGCCCGAAGGCCGTGTACTGGACGCCGCGTGCGGCGACGAGCGCGCGCAGCGGGTCAGACTCGAACCACTCGCCGACCAGGTCGGCAACGGTCATCGGCAGCACGCGCAGCAGCCCGCCGCCCTCCGCCTGGGCGCGCGCGCCGGCGGTCAGGCCGGAGAGGGCCCCGCCAAGCGCGTCAGCCAGCGACGGATGGGCGATGTCCGGCGGGACGCGGCCCATCAGCGCGCCGAGCCCCGAGCCAAGGGCAACCAGCTGGCGATCAGCGTCCGCGTAGGCGGCCGCGTCGCGCAGCGGCAACACGCCGCGGGCGGCGAGATCGGTCAGCTCCGCGATCGTCCGCCCGATCTCGGCGTAGAGGGTGATGCCCGGGCCGCCGTCAGGTTGCGGTGCGAAGGCTCGAACGTCACCACCCAGCAGCGCCAGGCCGTGCTCGCGCAGGCGCAGCTCGCGCGCGATCCTGGGGCGCAGCCGGCCAACGGTATGGGCCAGCGCCGGCACTCTCACGCCGGGCAGGATGTCGGTCGTCGCGGCCATCCCGCCGGGCTCCTGCCGGCGCTCCAGCACCAGCACCCGCTGACCGCCGCGCGCGAGATACGCGGCGCAGACGAGGCCGTTGTGGCCGCCGCCGACGACGATCGCGTCGTAGCCGGCGCTCACGCCACGCGCTCCTGCCGGCCGCGGCCGGCGCTGCCAAGCACCTCGCGCGCGGCGTTGCGCCCCGGCGCACCGGAGATCGCGCCGCCAGGATGCGCCGACGAGCCGCAGAGCCAGAGGTTCTTGACCGGCGTGCGGTAACCCGCACCGGGCAGCGGCCGGTTGTTGAACAGCTGCCCGAGCAGCAGCTCGCCCTGGAAGATGTTGCCCTCGGTCAGGCCGAAGCGCTGCTCGATGTCCCACGGCGTCAGCACCTGGCGATGGAGCACGCAGTCGTGAATGTCAGGCGCGTACTCGGCGATCGCGTCCTGGACCGCATCGCCGAAAGCCTCACGCTGGCCGTCCCAGGTACCCAGGTCAGGCGAGAGCCGGTACGGCGCGTACTGAACGAAGCAAGCCATGACGTGCTTGCCCGGCGGCGCGACCGACGGATCGATCACGCTCGGGAAGCCCATGTCGACGTATGGCCGGCGGCTGAAGCGCCCCTCGACGGCGTCGTCGTAAGCCTCGTCCAGGTAGTCAAGGCTGGGCGAGAGGCTGACCATGCCGCGGAAGTGGTCGCTCGTGCCGGGTGGCAGGCACCTGAACGTGGGCAGCCGCGACAGCGCGAAGTTGACCTTGCCGCTCGATCCCCGGAACTGGTAGCGCCGGACCGCCTCCTCATCCTCTGCCGCGAGCGTTCCCGGCTCGAGCAGGTCGAGCAGCGTCCGCCGGACATCGGCGCTCGAGAGGATGGCGCCAGCCTCTATCTCCTCGCCGGAATCGAGCACCACGCCCGTCGCCTTGCCGTCGGCGACGATCACCCGGGCGACAGGTGCCTCGGTGCGCAGCTCGGCGCCGTTCTCGCGGGCGGCAGCGGCGATGGCGCCGCTGACGGCGCCCGTGCCGCCGCGCGGCAGGCCCCAGGCGCGGAACTCGCCGTCGATCTCGCCCATGTAGTGGTGCAGCAGGACGTACGCCGAGCCAGGCGAGCGGACGGACAGGAATGTGCCGATGATCCCCGAGGCAGCCAGCGTCGCGCGCAGGGGCTCGGTCTCGAACCACTGGCTGACGAACTCGGCGCTGGACATCGTCAGCAGCTGGATGAAGGCCGTCTGCTGCGCCTCCGGCAGGGCGGCGAAGCGACGCGCGAAGCCGGCCAGGCCGAGCACGCCGCGCGGGTCAAGGCCGGCGCCAGTCCGCGGCGCGCCCTCGTCGAGCAGCGGCTTGACGAACCGACCCATCTCGCTCATCAGCAGCGCGTACTCGTCGTACGCCTCGGCATCGCGCTTTGACCAGCGGCGCAGCTCGCGCATCTTGCGGCCGTGGTCGTCGACGCGCCACAGGTACTCGCCCTCCCCAAGGCCAAGCGGCGTCAGCGTGCCGTCAACAGGCAGGATCTCCAGGCCGTGCCGGGCGAGCTCGAGGTCGCGGATGATGTCCGGCCGGAGCAGGCTGACGACGTACGACGCGACGCTGAACTTGAAGCCCGGGAATATCTCCTCGGTGACGGTCGCGCCGCCCAGGATGTGGCGCCGCTCCAGCACCAGCACGCTCCAGCCGGCGCGGGCGAGGTACGCCGCCGCCGTCAGGCCGTTGTGCCCCCCTCCTATGACGACCGCGTCGTACCGCTCAGCCACGGCCTAACTGTAGCCGCGCGGGGGCTAGGATTGGCGGCGTGAGCATCGGCACGGTGCTGGGCGAGCGGACCGCGGCGCTCAACCGCAAGCAGCAGTGGCGCGAGTGGTCGGGCTACCACGTCGCCTCGGTCTACGACGAGCTGCACATCCACGAGTACACCGCCATTCGCCAGCGGGCGGCTGTGCTGGATGTCTCGCCGCTTTTCAAGTACATCGTCCGCGGGCCGGACGCGGTCCGACTGATCGATCGCGTGATCACCCGTGACGCGACCAAGATCAAGCCCGGCCAGGTGATCTACACGCCGTGGTGCGACGAGAACGGCAAGGTCATCGACGATGGCACCGTCGCCCGGCTCGAGGACGACAGCTTCCGCTGGACGAGCGCCGACCCGCACCTGCGCTGGTTCACGCTCAACTCCCGTGGCCTGGATGTAGAGATCGAGGACGTCAGCGAGTCAATGGCCGGGATCGCGCTCCAGGGTCCCCTCGCTCGCGCCGTGCTCGAGGCGGCGACGGGCGATGACTTCGCCGACCTTGGCTACTACCGCCGCCGGTCGGCCCGCGCCGGCCGCGTCAAGATCGATGTCAGCCGGACCGGCTATACGGGCGACCTGGGCTACGAGCTGTGGGTCGATGCAGCGCGGGCCGTCGAGCTGTGGGATCGGCTCTTCAAGCACGGCGCGGCGTACGGGCTGACGGCTGCGGGCATGCTCGCGCTGGACATGGTCCGCCTCGAGGCCGGGCTGGTCCTGATCGAGGTCGACTACACCTCGTCGCGCCACGCCCTGGCGGCCGACCAGAGCTACTCGCCCTATGAGATCGGCCTCGGGCGGCTGGTCAACCTCGACAAGGAGGCGGACTTCGTCGGCCGGCACGCGCTGCGCGCCGAGCTCGAGGCCGGCGGCCCACAGAGGCGGCTGGTCGGGCTGGCCATCGACTGGATCGATATCGAGGCCCTATACGAGGCGCAGGACCTGCCGATCAATGTCGTGCCCACCACTTGGCGCGAGCACGTGCCGGTGTACAGCGCCAACCGGCAAGTCGGGCGCGGGACGAGCGGCTCATACAGCCCGCTGCTCAAGCAGCACATCGCTCTCGCCTCGGTCGACGCCGCGCACGAACCCATCGGCAGCCGCCTCCAGCTGGAGTGGACGGTCGAGGGCAAGCGCGGCCGCGCCACCGCGACAGTCGTGGCGCTGCCCTTCTTCGACCCGCCGCGCAAACGCGCCTGAAGTCAGCGGCGGGCCATCTCCGCGATGATCCGCCAAAGGGCCCGCCGATCCTCGCCTGAGAGCCGCGTGCCCGGATAGCGGTCGAACGGCCGAGGTCGGCGATCCAGGTAGAGCCGCCCGCTCGTAGCCCTCTCCCCCGGATTGGCCGAAAGCCAGGTGATCGTGTCGGCGCCTTGCTCGACGTTGCGCAGCAGCGGACGCAGCAGCCGATGGAAGCGGGGCATCGATTCTTCGAGGCCGGGCGTGTCCACCCAGCCCGGGTGCATCGCGTTGACCGCCACCGACGTGCCGGCCAGCCGGCGTGCCCACTCGCGGACCAACGCGACCTGGATCCGCTTCGCCTGGGCATAGGCACGCGGCCCGGACCACTCCCGGCTGCGCCACTCCAGGTCCTCGAAGTCGACCGGCTGCGCGTACATCCCGCCTGACGCGACGCTGATCACGCGGCCGGCGGGTGCACGTCGCAGGAGTGGCATCAGGCCGCTGATCAGCGCGAACGGCCCGACGACCATCAGCGCCAGCGTCAGCTCGATCCCGTCCTCGCTCTCGCGGCGCTCGCGGAACATCCCGCCGGCGTTGTCGACCAGGATGTCGAGCCGTTCTTCGCGGCCGTCGAGCTGCTCCACCGCAGCACGCACCGAGGCGAGCGAGGACACATCCACGACGAGCGTGGGGTAGCCATCCGTGCCGGTCGCCGCGGCCAGCTCGTTGCTCAGCGCTGCCAGCCGTTCGGCGCTTCGTCCGGCCAGGACCACCCGCGCTCCCGCGAGCGCAAGGGCTCGCGCGACCTCGCGGCCGAGACCAGAGGTTGGCCCTGTGACGAGCGCCGTTTGCCCATCGAGCACGGCCGGGGGCGCGGCGGGCGGCCAATCGAACAGCCGGCGCCGGATCGCTGGGCCGGCGCTGCTGAAGCTGCCGACGATGCTCAGCTCGAGCAGCGCGTCGACGGCCGCGCCGAGAGCAGGCCAGATGGCCCTCGAAAATGGTCGTACGAGCATTTGACAACTATACACACCTTGTCTATCGTAGGCGATAACGTAGTACAAACGCTGTACGTCACTCGCGATGGAAGGGCGCCAGCAACCCGAGAAGGAGCATCAGCGTGGCCCACCTGCGCGAGACGATCGCCACCAGCTTGCCCGTCGAGAAGGCGTTTGCCTTCGTTGCCGACTTCGCCAATGCCAGCCAGTGGGACCCCGGTGTTGCCTGGTCCGAGCGGCTCGACGACGGGCCACTTGCCGTCGGTGCGCGCTACCGCCTCGGTGTGCGCATGGCCGGCCGGGTAGCGCCGATGGAGTACCAGGTCACCCATCTCGAGGCCAGTCGGCGGGTCGTGCTCGCCGGGCGCGGTCGCGGCGTCGCCGCCGTCGATGACATCACGTTCAGCCCGACCGAGACTGGCAGCCAGGTCGAGTACAGCGCTGACATCCGGCTGACCGGGCTCTTTCGCTTGCTTGAGCCGCTTGCCGGTGGCGCCTTCGCACGGCTCGCGCGACACGCGCGTGAGGGCATGCAGCGCCGGCTCGACGAGCTGGCCGACGATCTCGAAGGCTCACACCCCGAGGACGGGGCGTCGGGTCAAGCGGCATGAAGGTCGCGGTCATCGGCGCCGGTGTCAGCGGCCTGTCTGCGGCCTACGCCATGCGCGCCAATCACGAGGTGGCGCTGTTCGAGAGAGATGGCCAGGTCGGCGGGCACGTCAAGACCGTGCACGTTGAGACGCCGACCGGACCACTCGCCGTGGACACGGGCTTCATCGTCTACAACGAGGTCACCTATCCGCGTTTCGTGGCCATGCTCTCAGAGCTGGGCGTGGCAACCCAGCCCGGCGACATGTCGCTTGGCTCGGCCTGCCGGGCGTGCTCTATCGAGTTCAGCTCGCGGGGCCGGCGTGGCTTCTTCGCCGACCCGTCGCTCTTCGGCAAGCCGGCGCACTGGCGGATGTTCGGCGACATCCTGCGCTTCTATCGGCTGGCCAGGCAGGTCCTGGACAGCAAGGTGGCCACCATGGCCACCCTGCGCAGCTGGCTTGATGGGCACGGCTTCGGGCGTGGCTTCCGGCAGCACTTCCTCGTCCCCGTCGTGTCTGCCGTCTGGTCGACCTCACCCGGGCAGGTGATGGACTTCCCCGTCGGCTACCTGCTGCGCTTCCTCGATAACCACGGGCTGATTGGCGTCCGCCGGTCGCTCCAGTGGCGGACGATAACCGGCGGGTCAGAGACGTACGTCCGACGGATCGTCGAGTCGCTGCCGCCGGGCAGCGTCCGTGCCGGTCGACCGGTTGTAAAGGTGACCCGCGGCCCCGATGGGCCGATGGTCTGGACGCCCGACGGCGCCGCCGAGCCCTTCGACGCGGTCGTGCTGGCCAGTCACGCCGATGACGCGCTGGCCGTGCTCGCCGACGCCGATGAAGACGAGCGGCAGGCGCTGGGTGGCTTTGAGTACACGACCAACCGGGTGGCGCTCCACACCGACCACGCGATCATGCCTCGCCGCCGCGGCGCTTGGGGCTCGTGGAACATCCTGACCCCTGACTGCCGCCGCCCGGCCGAGCAGCTCACGATGACCTACCACATGAACCGGCTACAGGCGCTGCCCGGTCCGATCGACTACCTGGTGACGATCAATCCCGGCCCCGATCTGCGCGACGAGCAGGTGCTCGTGACGCGCGACTTCAGCCACCCGCTGTACACCTTCCGCACGCTCGCCGCGCAGGCGGCCCTGCGGCGGCTGCAGGGCAGGCGTGACACCTGGTACGCCGGCGCCCACCTGGGCTATGGCTTCCACGAGGATGGCTGCAGGTCGGGCTTCGAGGCCGCGGAGATGATCGGCTCGCCGGGCCACTTGCTGGCCGGCCGCGAGATTGTGGAGCGGGCCGCATGAACAGCCACCTCCTGCATGGCAAGGTCCGCCACCAGCGATCACGGGTCACGAGCTACGCACTCGAGCACGATGTCTACTATTTCGCGCTCGATCTCGACGAGCTCGATCAGGCGACCAACCGTCCGCCGCTCCTGGCCCGCAACCGGCGCGCGCTGGTCACGTTCCGCGATGAGGACCACCTGCCGGAGCCGGCGACAGACCTTCCGTCCGACCTCAGGCAACACCTGCGCCGCGAGGGGATCGAGATTGGCAGCGGCCGGATCACGCTGGTCACCAACCTGCGCGTGCTCGGCTATGTCTTCAACCCGGCCAGCTTCTTTCTCTGCCGGGACGCCGCCGGCGCGCTGGTCGCGGTTGTCGTCGAGGTCCACAACACGTACGGCGAGCGCCATCTGTACACCCTCCGACCAGAGGCACCGAAAAGCGGCTTCAGCGCGCAGATGGACAAGGCGTTCCATGTCTCCCCGTTCATCGGGCCTGACGGGCGCTACCGGGTGACAGTGCGCGAGCGGGCTGATCGGCTGAGCGTGGGCATCGGCTTGCGCGATGGCCAGGGCAGCGTGCTGGCCACGAGCCTGATGTTGCGCCGCCGGCCGCTGACGACGCGCAACCTGCTGCGCACGCTGCTCCGCCACCCGCTGATGACCCAGCGGACGTTGGCGCTGATCCACTGGCACGCGCTCCGGCTGTGGCTGCGTCGAGTGCCATTCCTGCGTCACGTGCCCGTGATCCGCGCCCAGGATGGCCGGGCGGCTGGCGCAGCCCACGGAGCCGGCCGATGAGCGCCGGCTCGCAGCCGCGCCGCATGCCCATCGTGGGCGATCTGATGAGCCGCTCTGCCGAGCAGCTGCTGCTCGCACTCGGCACGCGGATCAGGGTCGGCCGGCTGACAGTCGAGCTGCCCGATGGCAGCAGGCGCGCGTTTGGTGGCAGGGATGATGGGCCGGCGGCCGAGATCCGGGTGCACGATCCGAACGTGCTCTGGCGGATCCTGTTCGGCGGTGAGCCGGCCAGTGGCGAGGCGTACATGGACGGGCAGTGGAGCAGTCCGGATCTCGTCGCCGCGATCAAGCTCGCAGCCCTCAATCGGGAGGCGCTGGCCCTGACCGGCGGCTGGCTGCGCGCGCCGCTGCAGCTGCCCAGGACGCTTGCCCATCGCGCCCGCCGGAACAGCGTCGGTAACGCGCGGCGCAACATCAGTGCCCACTATGACCTGGGCAATGACTTCTACCGGTTGTTCCTCGACGAGACGCTGACCTACTCGTCCGCGGTCTTCGCCACGCCCGACCAGCCGCTTGGTGAGGCGCAGCGCAACAAGTACCGCATCCACGCCCAGCGGGCGGGTATCCAGGCGGGCATGCACGTGCTCGAGATCGGCACCGGCTGGGGCGGCTTTGCGCTGTATGCCGCGGGCGAGCTTGGCGCGCGCGTGACGACGATCACGATCTCGCGCGAGCAGCACGCGCTCGCCAGCGAGCGCGTCCGCCAGGCGGGGCTCGACGAGCTCGTCGATGTCCAGATCCGCGACTACCGCGAGATCCGCGGCCAGTACGACGCGATCGTCTCGATCGAGATGCTCGAGGCGGTGGGCGCCGAGTACTTCGCGGGCTTCTTCGGCGCCTGTGACCGCGCGCTCAAGCCGGGCGCCAGGATGAGCCTCCAGTCGATCTGCTTCCCCGATGTTGCCTACGAGCCGCAGCGCCGCGGCGCCAACTGGATCCAGATGTACATCTTTCCCGGCGGCCTGCTGCCCTCGCTTGCGGAGATCGAGCGCTCGCTCCATCGGACGCGACTGCTGATCACCGCCACGCAGGACATTGCCGAGCACTACGTGCTCACGCTGGCTGCCTGGCGCAGGCGCTTCCTGGGCCGGCTGCCAGAGGTCCGCGCCCTTGGCTTCGACGAGCGCTTCATCCGAATGTGGGAGTACTACCTCGCGATCAGCGAGGCGGGCTTCGCTACCGGCTTGGTGCAGGACCAGCAGATCGTCTTCGAGAAGCGGCGCGCGCTCGCCTGAGCCGGCCCGTCGGCAAGGATCAGTAGCCAGCCTCGGCGAGCACCTCCAGCGCGCGATGGCGGCTGTAGCTCCACGACGGCCAGCCGGCGCCGGCCGCTTCCTGCCGTAGCTGCGTGGCCGTTCGCCGCAGGATGCGCCGCAGGTCGGCGGCCGCGGCCGGCGTCAGCCGCGGCAGGGCGGCGACCATCGCCGGCACCGCGTCGGCGCCGAGGTACTCGAGGTAGTCCGTGTCGAGGCCGGAGTGCCCACCGGGCGCGACCAGCGCGGGGTTGATCGCGCGCTCCAGGTTGCGCTCGGTGACGAACGCGTGCGGCCCGACCAGGTTGACGACGACGGCGATGGCCAGTGCCGAGCCGACGACCGCGTGGGCCAGCCAGCGCCGCCGATCGATGGCCAGCCCGACGATCGCCACGAAGAGCCCGATGCCGAGCCAGCTGATCATCGCCAGCACGTAGAGACGCAGCTCCGTCCAGCCGTATGCCGCCTGGTACAGCCCCAGCCGGTAGGCGGCCGAGAGCAGCACGAAGCCGGTCAGCACCGCCAGCGCGACTGCCGCGCCGCGATAGGCGCGCGTTCGCTCGCCGACTAAGTGACTGAATGCCGCCAGCACCAGCCCGACGATCACGGCAACGGCCATCAGCTCGAAGAAGCCGCGGCGCGCGTACTCGGCGTACGTCAGGCCACTCACCGCCAGCGTGTCGAGGCCGCCGAACAGGTACGCCAGCTGGAGCAGCACGAACGCAGCGAACGCGGCATCGAGGATCAACAGCACCAGCGTCGCCTCGAGCGCGCCGAGCCGTGGCCCAGCCGTCTGGGCGGTCGCTTCGGGCTGAGCTGCCGGTCGCGGCAGCCAAGCGGCGACCATTGCGCCGGCGAACAGCCAGCCGGCGGCGGTCGCGAAGAGCAGCCGCCTGGTCAGCTCGCTTACGTCGACGCCGAGGTGCGTCAGGGCCGCCAGCTGGGTCGAGAAGACCGCGTCGGCGGCGCTGAACAGGGCCACGAAGATGACCAGCAGCGGGAGCGCGATCAGCAGGCTGCGCAGCAGCGGCGCCATCAGGCGGCCGCGACCGAGCGACCCGACCCGCGGGTTGAATCCGTGGCCAAGGAGGAAGCCCCCGAACACGGCCATCGCCGAGGCCACGATGCCCAGCTGGGCGACCAGCCGGCCGGCCAGCCGGGTGACCGGCTGGCCGCCCATCGCCACGGTCGACGCGAGCGTCAGCCCGGCCGCGGCCGGCACGTTGAACAGCTGCAGGCTCAGGTCGTCGCGCAGCGCCGGCAGCCAGCCGAACGTGAGCGCGGCCAGCGGCAGCCAGGCGTCCAGTCGGTCGAGCGAGGCATCCGGCCGCCGGGTGAGCAGCGCGGCGCCAAGCACGGCGCTCACCCATAGGCCGAGGTTGATGCCCGGCTGCTGGCCGACGAAGAGCAGCTGCGCAAGCAGGCCCGCGCCGGCCGAGAAGGCCAGGATGCGGGCGGCTCGGCCAGCCGGGATGCGCTCGACGAGGTCGGCGCCGCGGTTTCCACTCGCCTGCTCGGCCGCGGCGTGCACGGTTGGCTGCATCGGTCGGTCAGTCATGGCCCGTTGACGATCGGCCGCGGCCGGCATGTGACGCGGCCGGCCTCTTGCAGGATCAGCCGCGGATGCGTTCTAGGCCGTACCCACGACTCCCGTCAGGAATGTCCCGTCAACACCGTAGACCTGGCTGACCAGCTCGCCGGTCAGCACATCGGTCGGCGGGCCGTCGGCGACGAGCCGTCCGTCCGAGACCAGCAGCAGGCGCGGGAAGAAGTGGCGCGCGAGGGCGATGTCGTGAAGCACCGCCAGGACGGTCACGCCGTCGCGCTCCGAGAGGTCCGCCAGCAGCTCCATCACCGCCACCTGGTGGCGCAGGTCGAGGTGGACGGTCGGCTCATCGAGCAGCAGCAGCCGCGCGCCCTGCGCGACGGCCATTGCCAGCACGACCAGCTGGCGCTCGCCGAGCGATAGCTCGCGCACGTCGCGTCCGACGAGGTGGCCGATGGCGGTCCGATCGATCGCCGCTTCGACGGCAACCCGGTCCGCCGGCCGCGGCCCGAGCAGCGGGTGCTCGTGCGGGATGCGGCCGAGCGCGACCAGCTCCTCGACCCGCAGCGGGAAGGCGATGACCGTCTGGCCGGGCACGACCGCCAGGCGGCGAGCCAGGGTGCCCCGGCCGATCTCCTCGATCGGCACGCCGTCGAGCAGCACGGTGCCCCGCCGTTCAGCGCCGGCGCCGCCGCCGGTGATCGCGCGCAGCAGGCTCGACTTGCCGGCGCCGTTCGGGCCGAGCAGGGCGGCTCGCTCGCCGCGGGCAAGGGCCAGGTCGACATCGCGCAGCACCTCACGCCGCCCGTAGGCCAGGCCCACGCTGCGCAGCACCAGGTCGGTGCCGCTCATCGGGTGCTCACAGGGCGTAGCCGGCGCGGTAGCGGCGCAGCAGGTAGAGGAAGAACGGCGCACCCACGACGGCGGTCACGACACCGACCGGCAGCTCGCCGGGGATGCGCGCCAGCAGGTCGGCGAGGCCCATGAACGCCGCGCCGAAGATGGCCGCCAGCGGCAGCAGCACGCGTGCATTGGGGCCGACGACGAGCCGCACGAGATGCGGCACGACCAGCCCGACGAAACCGATCAGCCCGCTCATCGCAACCGCCGCCGCGGTGGCCAGCGTTGCCGCGCCGAGCAGCAGCTTGCGCTCGCGATCGACGTTGACCCCCAGGTGCGCCGCGCTCTCCTCACCCAGCAGCATCGCGTTGAGCACCCGGCCGCGGAGCAGCATGACCGCCGAGCCGAGCACGACCAGCGGCAGGCCCACGGCGAGCTGCGGCCACGACGACAGGGCGAAGCTGCCCAGCAGGTAGGTGAAGATCTGACGCAGGCTGCTGCCCGAGAGGTACATCGTCACGGCCAATGCCGCCGCCAGCATCGCGCCGACGGCATAGCCGGTCAGCAGCACCGTGGTCATCGAGGTCGTCGCTCCGACCCGGGCAAGACGGTAGACAACGCCCACCGCCAGCAGCGCCCCACCGAAGGCCAGCAGGTGCAGCAGCCCGAAGCCGAGCAGCGCCAGCTGGACGGGCACTATCAGCCCGACCGCCGCACCAAGGGCCGCTCCACTGGCCGTGCCCAGGACATATGGATCGGCCAGCGGGTTGCGCAGCAGGCCCTGGAAGGTCGCGCCGGCGAGCGCCAGCCCGACGCCCACGATCATCGCCGTCACCACCCGCGGCAGCCGCAGCTCCCAGATGATGGTCTCGGTCGCGGCCGGGTAGGCCACCTGCGGCCAGCCGAGGACGCGGCTCATGATCACGCCCAGGGTGTCAGCCGGGGCGATCGGCACGTGGCCAAAGGCGACACCGGCGACGAAGACCGCCGCCACGGCCAGCAGGCCCGCGCCGGCGAGCAGCAGCGGCCGCCGGCGAAGTGCCTCCAGGCGGCCTACGCGCAGCGCCGGCCTGACGGCAGGTGTCGTGACGCCGGCGCTCATCGGATCACTCCGGGCACAGCTCGAGCGCATCGGCCGGCGGCTCGATCGCTGCCTCGGGATGGATGGCCAGCGCCAGCGCCGCAAGGCCCTCCGCCAGGCGGGGGCCGGGCCGAGTGACGATGGTGTCGTTGACCGGCCGGATGGCGCCCTCGCGGACGGCGGTCATCGATCCCCAGGCCGGCCGTGCCGCCACATCGGCCGGGCAGACGCCCCACTGCGCGTCGCCGAGCACGATCACCTGTGGGTCCTGCTCGACCAGCCGCTCGACCGAGATCTCGAAGACCGCCGGGTCGGTGGTCGTGATCGGCTGGCCACCGGCGAGGGCGACCAGGTCGGCAACGAAGGAATCGGGTGCCGGCCCGTAGATCGCCGGCTCGGAGCCGATCTGGTAGAAGACACGCGGACGGTCGAGGCCGGCGACCGCGCCGGTGACCTCGTCGATCCGCTGCTGCATCGCGGCGGTGAGGGCATCGGACTCGGGCGCAGCGTCGATCGCCCGCCCGACCAGCTGGATGTCGTCGAGCACACCCTCCACCGTTCCGGCGTAGAGCACCAGCACCGGCACGCCCAGCTGGCGGATGCGACGGATGTCCTCAGGCGGGGTGAAGCTGTTGCCACCGGCGAGCACGAGGTCGGGAGTCAGGCCGACCAGCGCCTCGTGGTTGACGCCGGTGAAGGCGGCAACGCCTGGCAGCTCGGCGGCCTCCGGGGGGTAGTCGTCGAAGTCGCCACGTCCGACCAGCCTGTCGCCGGCGCCGAGCGCGAAGACGATCTCAGTCGTTGCCGGGGTCAGGCTGATGATGCGCTCCGGGCGCTGCGGCAGCATGACTGTCGTGCCCTCGTCGTCGACGACGGCGCGCGGATAGGCGGCGGGTGGGGGACTGAGCGGCTGCGTCGGGGGGCTGTCCGCCGGCTGGCGGACGGTCGCCGTCGGGTTGGCCGGCACTGCGGCTCCGCAGGCAGCCAGCAGCAGGGCCAGCAGCAGGGCCACGACGGCGGCCATGGAAAAGCCCCAGCTCGGCAGCGCTGCTGACGAGGGGGCCGCTGAGAGATGACTGCGCACGGGTGCCTTCCCTTTCTCGCGAAGGAACAGAGCACGACCGTGGTCCGGCGACCGGACTTCCAGCGCCTGCGCTGGTAACCGTAGCGGGACTGTGCCGGATTCTCACCGGCTTCGCGGAGCCCACGGTCCTGTCTATGAAGTTGACTCGGCGAGTGTAGCGCCCGGACGGACAACCGAGCAGCCGACGCGCGCCGCGTTTATCCACAGCCATCCGCAATTGGCCGCGAAGGCCTCTCGGGCAGCATGCGCAAGTCGCCGATTTCCGCCGCACTGTCCCGTCGGAGGAGGTCGAGCCAGGATGAGGCTGCTCAATTGGATGGTCTACCGCGGTCGGCAGGCCGTTGGCGCGACAGGGCTGGTGGTGCTGCTCGGCGCGCTCGTCGTGGCGGCACCAACGGATGCGCCGCCGCCCAAGGGCGCGCGATCGGCCGGCGCTGCGGTGCCGCCTGCGGTCGCGGCTCCGCTTACGGCGCCCGCGCCGCTCGCGCCGACGCCAACGATCGAGGCAGGCAGCGGTGCCACGCCGACGGCCGGGACAGATCGCGGGACGGTCGATCAGCCGGAGTCGGCGACTGGAGCCGCGGCCGCGCTGCCCTGCAGCCCGCGGCGCGCACGGCCGGCCCGGCCGGCCAAGGCACCGCCAGTCACGTTCAGGGGCGTCATCGATCAGCGTGGCGAGCAGGTCGGCCGGATGCTGAGCCTGCGCGCCCGGCAAGGCGTCGACGTGAGCGTCAGCCTGCCCGCTGACTCTTTCATCGCGCAGCCGCACGGCGACTGGCTGGTCTATGGCGCCGCGCGCGGCAAGGGATCCGAGGTGCGGGCGATCGACCTCGAGACCGGCTGTGACCTCCGCCTCGCCCAGGTCGCCGGCATCGCCCGGGCAGCCGTTATGACCGCCGACGGCAGCGCCGTCTACGTTCACCAGGTCGACCCACGCAGCCGGCGCGATCTAGGCGTCAGCCGGGTCGACCTGCCGAGCGGCGAGACCCGCCAGGTGATGCCTCCGTTCAACGCTGGCGCCGCCTTCGGGCCGGTCTATGCCACCTCGCTCAGCTGGAACTTCAGCGGCACGAAGCTGGCGGTGCAGTCGTGCGGCGCGGGGGAATGCCACACGCGCCTGCTCGATCCGTCGAGCGGGACGATCACCGAGCACCGGCAGGGTCATGGCGCGCTCGTCGTCGTGACCGCCACGGAGCTGATCGCCTTTGCCGCCGGCCATGTGCGGCCGGCACAGCTGATCGCCATCTCGATCGCTGACAGCGGCGTGCGCGTGCTCGCCGAGCAGGCGTTCTCCGCCGAGCTCTCGGGCGACGGCAACGCGCCGCTCATCCGAGTCGAGCTGCTTGACGGCTGGCAGGAGGTGGCGCCATGAAGCGCCTGAGCGCACGAGCGCTGATCCTGGCAGCGCTGCTGGCACTGCCCCTCCAGGCGGCCAGCGCATCATCGATCACGCCGATCAGCAAGCTCGACTGGGAGCAGAACCAGAGGCTCGAGTTCCGCTGGCGTGACGATGCCGTGCCGCCGACCTGGATGCGCAGCGCCGTCCTGGCGGCGGCGAGCGACTCGAATGCGAGCCGCGACGCTAAGGCCGCCGTGCTCGCCTACGACGGCGCCGGCAACAGCTGGTTTGCCTACACGGCGGACATCGCCGATCCGGCTGCGCTGGCGTACGCCTCGCGTCGGGTGCCAGACCTGTTCCGGATCTGGCTGCGACCGCAGGGTTACGTTGAGGCGTGTGAACCCGCTAGATCATCGGTGGATAAAGTCTTCGGTAAGCGCCGACCCTTACCCTGCTCGTCGGCCCCCGCTCCGCGTCCGGACTCGCGATCCCGCTCCTGGCGGCCAGCCTAGGCCGTGAGCGTCGGGGGCCTCTACTTGCCGAGTTCTAGAACCATCTGCTTCGGGGGCGGCGTACGAGGCGCTGACGCTTCGGGTGCGGCCGAACCGATTAGCTGTTCCCACTGCCCGACAGCCCTGCGTAGCCTCCGTTCATTGCGCCGGATGTGGTCGAAGTGCAGCACGGTCCAGCCATCGTCGTTGAACCGCTGCTTGAATAGCGGCGACCTCATCTTGGCGGCGAGCTGGCCCTCCCGCTCCTCCGGGATCACCAGGTATCGACGGACCCTGCCGAGAAGGTTCGAGCCTCTCATCAGGCCCGACGTCATGGAGGTAGTCGACTCCACCTCGAAGCACGCAACGGGCCCCGCGGGCCCGACCCATACGCAGTCGAGCTGCTGGGCCGTCTTGAGGTCCGCGATTTCGGTCTTCCACCTTGAGAGGTCGGCTGTGACCAGGTCGGCGAGCTTGCGACGGGCTCCAGCAGCGCCCGCAACCACCGCGGCCTGCTCTTTCTTGCCTATCCACACCTCGTAGCCCCACACGGCGCCGATGTCCGCGATGGCGGCTAGCACTTCGTTGTGCTGGTTCTCCCGATCGCGGACTTCGGGCTGCAACAGCCAGCGGCCGCCCTTGCCTGACGCCGGCCGTGCGTAGGCTTTCAACGCCTCCAGGATGCTGGTCGTGTCCGGTGTCATCGAGTTCGGGAACTCAGTGCTGACGGCCTCCCAAACGTCGGTAAATTCGACGTTCCCCTTCGCGTGAAGCTGGCGGAGCACGGTCGCCTCGACGCGTTCGGACAGCGGTATCTCCGGATGCGGAATGATAGAGGGGTCACGGAACCACCAGAGTTCGCCCGCTACTCCGCCTGAGACCGCTGGGACCAACTCGAACTCCTGGCCGAGGTGAGCCTTGAGGACTGTCTTCACGTCGAGGCCTGTGGCCAGGCTCGAGAAGAACCCCTGTCGAGCAAGCTCCGGGTCGATCTTGTTGATGATGAACGTGTAACTGGTCGGCTCGCCCCGCTCGGCGAGTATCGCCTTGGTCGTCTCGACAACGATCTTCTCGAACCGAGCATCGTCCTGCGTCGCGGGTGCATGAACGCCGGCCGCCTTGCCCTTCTTGTGGAAGCGCAGATAGAAGTCACCCTGTGCGGAACCGAACGGCTGGAGCATCGACTTCGGTGACTTCTGGGCCGTCGGCTGGTGATGGATCTTCTCGAAGGCGAACCCGGCGTATATCCCGGCCTGGATCGTCGCGTTTCGCACCGCGAGGGACGGGTTATGGAACGTCACAGTCAGGTAGGCATCGTCCTTGAGGACGCCGAAAAGGCGCTGGAAGCTGTTTCGCAGCAGGGCTTGATAGACCGCCGCGCTCTTGTGCTGGCGATCGTTGCGGACGATCTCGTCCTGGGCTATCCGGTCGAGGTAACCGACGTCTTTTCGGAGCCAAGCGACCCAGAGGTAGGACAACTCCCCGTACTGGACTGAGGCATCGTACGGCGGGTCCGTGAACGCGTAGTCCACAGAGTCAGCGGGCAGGCGCCGCAGGAACTCCGTCGCGCCCCCTGTATGGAGGTAAACGTCGCCCTCGCCAGCGAGGAAGGAGCGGATTGTGCGGGCGAACCGTACTGGTTTGAGGAACAGGGAGGCGGTCTCAACTTTCGCCTTGACGAGCCCCTGATGCCCCAGCACGGCGCTCTCGAAGAGTTGCCAGACGTTCTTCTCCATGGCGCGCGGCGCAGACCAGTACGACTGCTGCTGCCATCCGATGGCGCTGAACGGCGTGTGGTGGTTGCTCGGCGAAGGATCCATGACCGGGACCATTCGGCTTCCCAGGTGGACGATTGATGTGAAAGCGACCTTGAGCAGCCGCCGGAGCGTCTTGTTGCTTTCGGCGTCGATGGCGTTCATCAGCACGCTGAACGCGTGGAGATTTCGGGGCGTGAACAGCTCGTCGAGGGAGCGGAACTTCTGTCGCTCCTTGAACGGCTGTCCGTCTGGATACTCCAACTTGTTCGACGGAAACCAGTGCGTACCCAATCCCTTTCGGACATCAGCCAAGACTTTCAGGTCATCCGGTGTGACCGACACCCCTTTCTCGTGACGTGTCGCGCAGTTCGGGTTCCGACAGACGTATCGCAGGCGCTCCAGGTGACCCTGCTCCCAGACGTTCACCCACGACGGCTGCTCGGTGTCACAGTTCGGACAGCGCGTGCGGTACATCGCGAGAATCTCGTCAGCCACCGCGGCCTTGATCCGCTTGAACGCCGCAACGAGGTCGTCGGGATCGACTGCGACCAAGGTCGCCCAGACGAGCTCCTCCATGATCGGGACCAGGTCGACCAAGATCGCGCGCCGCCCCCGGCGCACCGCCTCGATCCCCGTGACCCCTGAGCCTGCGAACGGGTCAAGCGTCACGCCGCCGGGCGGGCAGTACGCCTCCACATAGGAGCCGACAACATTCCAGGTCTTCCGAGCCCAGTACTTGTGCCAGTTGTACAGGGCGGTGTGTGCGATCGGCGGTATTTGCCGTTCGATGTGTGTGGCTGCCCAGGAGACCATCGCGCCCGAGCGTACCAGCACCATGCCCCGAGCCGTCCTAGCGATCGGATGAAAGCGCACATACGTTCGCCCGCATTGCGACGGATATCCAAGCGCTATCCACCAACATCGACGGCTGCACGCTCGGTCCGGCCCAAAGCGGAAGGCTTCCGGGCACGTAGTTATCCACATCACGCTCAGCGGGATGTGGACGCAACTCGTAGATAAACCGCTTGCGAGTGTTCTGGGCCTCCCAGATCATGGGCGTTGCTGAGACAACCCAATCGCTCTAGGAGGCCCGACGACATGACTCTACGCGACGGCCGGCGTAACGCGCTAGCCCCTCTATCCACGAATCCGTCCACATTCTCGACGAGGCCGCCGGCCTCGATGCCGTCATGATCACGCCCGCCCGGCGCCGGATGGCGCTCACGCTCCGCCGCGAGGTGCAGCCGGAGGTCGCGCGGTTGCTGCGAAACTACGAGAGCACGTTGGGGCGACCCCCGACGGACGACGAACTCGCGGACTTCAGACTCGCGGCCGACCTCCTGCGAGAGATCGGCGATGGGCTGGTCAGGATCGGCGGCGGGCGCCGAGCGGCCTAAGCGGAGCAGGGGCATGGCGACAAGCGAACTCACCGACGTGATCGAGTTCCCCAATCGGCTGGTGGGCCTCATGAACTTGATGGCGGAGTACCCCGGCGGCCGCGGGCTCATCACCGAGTACAACCCCCCGCCGGCTGATGTGGCGAGAGCCATTGCACAGGAACGGACCTGGCTGGCGCAGGCATATGGACGCCTCCAACCGACTATCAACCGGTGGGGAACAACACAGATGACGCATCCAATGGTCGGCGTCGTCAGCCAGGACGTCATCATCGACGCCATTCACGACGAGGGCGGGTTTCGCCACTCCGACCTCGCGAAGTACGCCGTCATGCACCTCGACACCACCATCGGCAGGTTGCAGGCGGCGCGCGGGTTGGGTACGCGCGACCCTCACGCGATCTACCGGCTGACAAGCCCAGTCTATTGGGCGCAGGTCCTGCTTCGGCTGCTTGGGTGGTTCTGGGGGACGACGCGCGGACGGGTGATCGCGTTGATCGTCACAGCCATTGTGGCCGGGATCGCCCAAGGCTGGGGAACTGCCCTCTTCGAGCGCCTGTTCCCTCGCTGACAACCACGCGGCTCGGGGAAGCGCAGGCTTGTCACGGATACTCCCGGAAGGGTCCGGAGGCCACACGGTGGCCCGTGCGCGTTCGTGGCGAGACCTGAGCTGGAGGCTAAGTGGGTTCAGCGTTGCCCAGCGGTTCCCCACGTGCTGGAGATCGCTCGGCTCCAGCCGGCGCCGATGCGGTAGTGGCTGCGGCCGTCGTAGCCGATACCCTCAATCGCAGCCGGCATGCCCGGGTGCTCGTCAAGGAGCCGGTTCATCGGCTTTGACAGGCTCCGGTGCCACGACTTGACTGTCCCGAGGTTCTCGCCCATGTCCGCCGCTACGTCCTCCCACGTGAAGGTCTGGCCGTCGTACCGCTCAACGGCGAACCGGACAAACGCCTGCAACGGCGGACCGATCCTGCTGAGCAGCTTGCGGGCCGCCGCCTCCGTCGCGCTCGTCGCGGTGGGCTTGGCGGGCGATTCGGCCGTCCCACCACCTTGCTGGGCCTGGATGTCGCCCAGGAGGGCGTCGATCTCGTCCCGCAACGCCAGCAGACGCTCGCGCGAGAGCTCCGTCGTTAGGGTGATCTGCGTCGCCATGGTCTACCGGACCTTTGCGCGCGTGGCGGCCGGGGCGCCTGAGGCGGTGTCCGTCACGGCGAACAGATTGGCGTCTCTGCCGCCCGGGTGGAGCTTGATGCCGTTTGCGATGAGGCACCGCTCGATCGCGTCCGGCAGGTGGCCGAGGCTGTTGAAGACGATCGGAGGCTTCGGCACAATGCCATGAGCCTCGTTCCTTTCGGTGCGAACGACGCCGCCTGACCACGCGTGCTTCGGCACCACCTTCCCCTTGTCGTCAGCGATGTCGTTGGTCCAGAAGCGCACCCGCACTTCGACCATCTTCTCGCCGTGCTTGGCAAGTGCCTGGGCAACTGTCTCAGCCACCGTTTTCTCCTTCACGCTTCTCATGCTTCGTGTGAGGCGCAGACTAGTGTCCCTAGAGGCTTCTGTCAAGGCTTCTGAAGAGACGGAGTACGTACGGTATACGAACCTCCACTGCAGACTCGCAGGCATGGGGAAGCCCCCGACCCTGGAGACCGGGGGCTCTGACGGCCAGTCAGTGCAGGTACGGTTGCTCAGGGCCGTACACGCATAGGAGTTCAGGGGTCGCTGTTGGGGGTCCTCGCCCTGTCGCGCTTGGCGGCGTAGGCAGCCGCGGCCTTCTGAGCGTCCGCCCACTGCCAGGTGGTCGCGTGGCGGTCGCGGCCGTTCCACCTTGCCGGCATGTCGCCCACCTGGCGGAGCTCGGCCACGCGGCTGAGCGAGAAGCCGCCGGCAGCAGCCAGCTCCTTGCCGCTGATTCCGTGCTCGGCCATGAACTCGCGGACGGTCTCGCCGGGCACCCGGTCGAGCCGCTCGGCCTTCGGCTTCGCCGCGGCCTTCGCGCTTGGCCTGGACCTTGGCCTTCGGCTCGCCGCCGTCGCCGGCCAGTTTGGCCGTCCGCTTCGGCTTGGCCTCGGCCAGCGCGCGCCGCACGGTGGCGGCGCCGGGCTTCACCTCGACGGTCTGTGTCGTATCGGCCATCTCTGGACCTCCCTTCAACGTCTCGGCCGGCCTGGGTGGCCGGCGCCTAGCAGGGTTATGGCGCGCCCGTCGGCCGCTGCGAACCCCCCGAACGAGGTTTCGTAGCGCTTTCGTAGCCAGTGCTACAAGGGAACGGGCGCTCTGTTCACAGGGAGTTGTCGACCCACCGCCTGTCGGGCGGTACGTCGGCGACCTCTGTCTGGCGGGCGCTGCTCATCCAACCGGAGTAGGGCGTTCTGGGAAGCAGCTAACCCACCCTGAAAGTCACCGTGGGCTGTAACCCCTATTGCGTCGAGTGACCCAGATGAGAGGAGGAGTCTCCGTGCGAGGGATCGTCAGCGCACAGCTCGCAATGCTGGTGCTCGTTGGCTGTGGCGTGGCCGGGCCGCC
>Ga0247719_1000273_pt1 | contig 35079 bp, 36 predicted proteins | sample 41E_DmetaG_FD_189046 | JGI IMG/M metagenome (GOLD analysis project Ga0247719, IMG submission 189046) | Soil microbial communities from hillslope of Landscape Evolution Observatory, University of Arizona, Oracle, AZ, United States - 4-1-E_D | ecosystem: Engineered > Artificial ecosystem >...
CGAGTCCCGAGCCCCGAGGCGAAGAAATTACACGCCGACTTCGTCTTTCACCAGGCCGAGTTCGACGCGCACCTTCTGCTCGATGGCCCTGGCGATCTCCTGGTTGTCGCGGAGGAACTGCTTCACGTTCTCGCGTCCCTGTCCGAGGCGCTCGCCGTTGAACGCGAACCAGGTGCCGCTCTTGTCGACGATCTTCTTGTCGACCGCGAGGTCGAGCAGGTCCCCTTCCTTCGAGATCCCCTCGCCGTACATCACGTCGAACTCCGCCTCGCGGAACGGCGGCGCCACCTTGTTCTTCACCACCTTCACGCGGGTGCGGCCGCCGACGACCTGGTCGCCGTCTTTGATCGCGCCGATCCGGCGGATGTCGATCCGCACCGACGAATAGAACTTCAGCGCGCGCCCGCCTGTCGTCGTTTCGGGGTTGCCGAACATCACGCCGATCTTCTCGCGGAGCTGGTTGATGAAGATCAGGCAGGTCTTCGACTTCGACACCACGCCGGTGAGCTTGCGGAGCGCCTGCGACATCAGGCGCGCCTGCAGCCCCATCTGTGCCTCGCCCATCTCCCCCTCGATCTCGGCACGCGGCACCAGCGCGGCGACCGAGTCGACGACGACGACGTCGACGCTGTTGGAGCGGACGAGGACCTCGACGATCTCGAGCGCCTGCTCGCCGTTGTCGGGCTGCGACACCAGCAGGTTGTCGAGATCGACGCCGAGCTTCTTCGCATACTGCGCGTCGAGCGCGTGCTCGGCGTCGACGAACGCCGCCATCCCCCCGAGCTTCTGCGCCTCGGCGATGATCTGCAGCGTCAGCGTCGTCTTGCCCGAGGATTCGGGACCGAAGATCTCGATGACGCGGCCGCGCGGCACGCCGCCGATCCCGAGCGCGTAGTCGAGGCTGACGGCGCCGGTGGAGATGGCCGGCACGACGGTTACGGCGTCCTTGCCGCCGAGCCGCATGATCGAGCCCTTGCCGAACTGCTTTTCGATCTGCCCGACGGCGGCTTCGATGGCCCTCAGGCGTTCACGGTCATTGCGATCTTCAACTGGCGGCATAACGCTCCTTCGTATCAGTGCAGGCGCTCCCTGCTGTACCCACTATCCGCGCTTTCGTGACAGGGCAGGTCACTCCCACCGAAACCGCGGGGCTGGTGCCGAAGCTCCGGAGGAATCACGGGCGATCGGGCACTCCCGGCTCCGATTGAAAGGGAGGGGGACCCGCATCGCCGCGGCTCCGACGGAGCGCAGGCGGGAGCGGGTGCATGATAGGTGTGTGCCGCGGCGAAAGTCAAGCGAAATTCCGTGCAGCTGGCACTGCATATGTGCCGTCCGCACAGCATGTTAGCGGGCTACGGCTACTTTCGCCCCTGGCGGGAGCGGATCGCCGTTCCTGCAGCGGCCGCCGAGGCGCCGGATGGCAGGAACTGCGATCAGCGGCGCCTGAGCAGCGCCTCCGGTCTCGTCGACGGGGATGCGCCGCGCCATCTCGCCGCAGCTGCCAATCCTGCACCCAACTGTGCCAGTCCGGCACACTCGCCCCCAATGTGTGCGGACCGCTGCACGGCGTATGACATCATCGCAGCGATGCCGTCGCCGATCGGTCACGCCCTGGGAGGGATCGCGGCGGGGGCCCTCGTGGCGCGGCGCCCCGGCTGGCGCGCACTGGCCCTCTTCGCCCTCGCCGGCGCGCTTCCCGACATCGATTTCCTCCTGCCGATCCAGCACCGGGGCCCGTCGCACAGCATCGGCGCGGCGGTGATGGCGGGCGGCGCGACGCTCATGATCCTCGGGTTCGTGCGCCGGCCGCTCGACCGCGTCCGCCTCGCCGCCGCCATCGCGCTCGCCTACGCCTCGCACACGCTGCTCGACTGGCTGGGGGCCGACAGCTCGACACCGCGAGGGCTGATGGCGCTGTGGCCGCTGTCGAGCGCGTATTACGTCTCCGACTGGGACGTTTTCGCGGCGGTGAGCCGGCGGTACTGGCTGCCGGGGTTCGTGGAGGGAACGGTCAAGGCGGTGCTGCGCGAGCTCGTCATCCTCGTGCCGGCCGCGGCGCTCGCCTGGTGGGTCTCGCGCCGCCGACAGTAGCCCTCCACCGCAATCGTCCTGTAATTCATACACATCACTGGATGCCGTCCTGACGCGCGTTGGTCGTATTACGACTATTTTCCGGGCACGGCACTTGCCTCCCGCCCCTGTGTTGGCAGCTCAGCCAGCGTCAGACCGCAGGAGGATGGAATGGTGAGGCAGCGAGTGACAGCGTGGGGCGCCGCGGTGAGCGCGGCCGCCCTGCTGGCCCTGGTCCTTTCGGCGCCGGCCAGCGTGCGAGCCGCGAGTCCCGGCTCCGGCAGCGTCAACGAGACGAGTCCGACCGTCAGCTGGCAGGGGACGTTCATCGCCGCGGCGAACACCGGCTCGTCGCTGTCGGGCTGCTTTGACGCGGGGGGACGCCCGCACGCGAGCCCGACCACGACGGGGACCGGAGCCTGCGACTATTTCGTCCTCGATGTCGGCGCTGACGCCGCCTACTGGACCGACCGCACCGGCGGCGTCACCGTGAAGCTCGCCGTCGGCCCGGCCGATGACCTCGATCTCTACGTCTACCGCCGCAACGCCGACGGCACGCGCGGGGATCGCGTCCAGGGTTCCGAACGGGGGCTCGGCGCATCCGAGACCGTCTTCGTCAACGAGGCCGCCGGCTCCTATTACGTGGTCATCCTCGGGTACACGTCGGCGCTCGGGTCCTATACCGCGAGCGCGACGTTTGCGTCGGAGGAGGCGTCCTCCACCAAGGTGAAGACGGGACCGACCGTCGCGTCCTACCTCCACAACCTGTCGCAGCCGATCCCCGGCGTCACCGTGCAGAACTCCATCGTCGAGCAGCACCGCGTGCGGATGGCGGACGGCGTGCACCTCGACGCGTGGATCGTGCGGCCGCGGATCGACGGCCGCGTGCCGGTGGTGCTGCAGGTCACGCCGTACTACGGCGGCGGCTCGCCGGTGCTCGAGACCGGCGGCCACTTGCTCGGCGCACCCGGCAACACGCTCGTGCCGCGCGGCTACGCGTACGGCATGGTCTCGGTGCGCGGCACCGGCAATTCCGAAGGCTGCTTCAGCATCGGCGGTCCGCAGGAGGCGAAGGACACCGCCACCGTCGTCGAATACTTCGCGGCGCAGCCGTGGGCGAACGGCAACGTCGGGATGATGGGCGTCAGCTACGACGGCACGACGCCGCAGGACGTGTGGGTCGAGGCGCCGCCGAGTCTCAAGACGATCGTCCCGATCAGCGGCATCTCCGATCTCTACAAGTACAACTTCGTCAACGGCGTGCCGATCGACATCCAGGGATTCGGCTTCAACACCTACTACTGGGCGCTCGTCGGCCTCTCGCCCGCGGGCCTCTACATCCCGAGCACGCAGCTCCGCGATCCGGTGCACGTCCCCGGGGCCGTCATCGGCGAGGTGTGCACCGAACAGGTGTGGGTGCAGGAAGGGGGCGTCTCGTCCACCATCGACGGCAACAAGGACGGCTACTGGCAGCTGCGCGACTTTCTCGCGGAGTATCGCGCCGCCCCGAAGAAGCCGCGCGCGAGCGTGTTCTACATCCACGGCCTGCAGGACTGGAACGTGAAGCCGCACAACATGGAAGACTGGCTCACGGCGCTCCAGGAGAGCGGCGTCCCCTTCAAGGCCTGGCTCGGCCAGTGGGCGCACGCCTACCCGTCGCGCGGCGACTGGTGGGGCAACGCGTCGCAGGGGACCCCGAGCGTGCTCGTCGCCTGGTTCGACCAGTTCCTGAAGGGACGCAGCACCGGCATCCTCGACGCGCCCAAGATCCAGCTCGAGACGGACCGCGGCGAGTGGCGTCACGAGAACGAGTGGCTGAAGGGGAAGACGAAGCTCCACAACTACGGCCTCCGCGGCGACGGCACGATGGCCACGAAAGTGCGCGACGCAGGCGGCACGGTCAGCTACTTCGACTACAACGGCGGCCTCACCGACGGAACGGTCGACAACGGTCCCGATCGCGTCGTGTGGGTGTCGGAGCCGCTGGCGTCGGATCTCTATATTTCCGGCATGCCGCGGTTCGAGGCGACGGTCACCGCGAGCGGCCGGCGCGCCAGCCTGATGCTGACCCTCGCGGAGCGGACGGCGAACGGCGATCGCCCGTTCAACTTCGCGGCGCTCAGCCTGAATCACGCGCGCAATCTGGCGAGCGGATCTCCTGACATCTCGGGCCAGGCGCAGCAGGTCGGCGTCAACTTCTTCCCGCAGGACGACGTGGTGCGGGCGGGGAGCCGGCTGGTGCTGATCGCCTCGGGCAACGTGGTTCGGAACGGGCAGCCGGGGCCGACACTGCAGCCGGTCAGCGACGGATCGGTCATCACCATCGATCTCGCGGGGGCCGTGCTGCGGATTCCGGTGGACCTCTCGGTGACGATCGAGAAGTGAGGTGCCAAAACTCCAAAGTCCAAACTCCAAAACTCCAAACCTCAAACGAATCGCGTTTGGCGTTTGGAGTTTGAGCTTTGGCGTTTGAAGTTTGGCGTTTGGAGTTGACGCGAGTCAGTAGTTGTAAAAACCCTGCCCGCTCTTGCGTCCGAGGTGGCCGGCGGCGACCATCCGCTTCAGGAGCGGGCAGGGACGGTACTTGGGATCTCCGAGCCCCTCGTGCAGCACGTTCAGGATCGCGAGGCAGACGTCGAGGCCGATGAAGTCGGCCAGCGTCAGCGGTCCCATGGGGTGGTTCATGCCCAGCTTCATCACGCCGTCGATCGCCTCGGCCGTTCCGACTCCCTCCATCAGCGCGTAGATGGCCTCGTTGATCATCGGCATCAGGATCCGGTTCGCGATGAACCCGGGGTAGTCGGCCGCTTCGAGCGCGGTCTTGCCGAGCTTCACGCACAGCTCCGAGGCGACGGCCATCGCCTCGGGTGACGTCGCCTGGCCGCGGATCAACTCCACGAGCGCCATCAGCGGCACCGGGTTCATGAAGTGCATGCCGAGCACGCGATCGGGCCGCTTCGTCGCCGCGCCGAGGAGGGTGATCGAGATCGACGAGGTGTTCGAGGAGAGAATCACGCCGGCGCGCGTGATCGAATCGAGCATGCCGAACAGCTCGCGCTTCACCCGCGCGTCTTCGACGATCGCCTCGACGACGTAGTCGACGTCCGCGAGTTCCTGCACGTCGGTGCCGGTCGCCAGCCGCGCGAGCGCCGCATCGCGCGTCTCGCCGGCGAGCCTGCCCTTTTCGACGAGCTTGCCCAGACTCTTCTCGATCGTCGTCCGGGCGCGGTCGAGCGCCTGCGGCACGGCGTCCACCAGGTGCACGTCGTAGCCCGCCTGTGCGAAGACCTGGGCGATCCCGTTGCCCATCGTGCCCGCGCCGATCACGCCTATCCGCTTGATCTCAGTCATCACCCGCACCTTCGGCGTTCCCGCCGGTGAAAAAAGCCCGCGTGCCTAGTGTTCTCGATTTGCCCGTGCTGCCGCAACGGGCGTGCGTGCCGGATTTCCGTCACACACGTATCGCGGCCGAAGGGCATCGGGTGATCGCCGGCACGCCCGAGGCCCACGACAGCGCGTCACAGACTGCGGCATTGCCAGCGGGAGTGAGACGAAGGCCGCTGCTGCATCAATCGCTGTCGCGAGCCGTCCCACGGCCTCCTGCTCGACGATGGCGTCGACCGTGTAGCGGATCTCCCGCAGCCCCCTGATCAGGTCTTCGGCTTCGGCGTCGTCGTGCACCGCCACGACGAGGTCTGCGTCCCTCGTGAAACGCGGCTCCGCGCGGACAGAAACGGCGAGCCCTCCGACCAGGGCGATCGGGCGTCAGCCCGGGTCAGGTCCTCGATTGGCTGACGGAGAGCGGCTTCGAAGGGATCACACGCGGCCGTCTGGCTTCTCGACCAACCCCTCGAAATTCACCCGCCTGCGGTACCGCTCGATGCCCGACGCCCGACGGCTGGAGGCCACTCGCCGAGGCGCGCCGGCCGCTTCTGGTATACCCTGCGGCCAATCGCGCCCGGACGTCAGCGGGCTTTACAGCAGGGGCATTTGACATGCGGATTCTCCAGACGTGCGCATTCCTCCTCGTTCTCAACGCCGCGGCGGCGGGGTCGCAGGCGACCTTCAACGCGCGCGTTGCCGTGTTCGAGGCGCGGGCGAAGGCGATGAAGACGGCGACGGACCCGGAGGCGCGCGCCGCCGCCACGCTCGAATGGCTGCGCGCCCTGCGGAACGTGCTGGAGGTCGAACGCATCGGCGCGGCCGAAAGACGGTGGTTGAAGGGGCAGGAGAAGCTCGTAGCCTACAACGAGCCCGGGGGCGTCTGGATGATCCGCGACACTGCGATCTGGGAGGCGCACGACCGCGTGCGAGGCACGAAGGCGGCTGACGAGATCGCGTGGCTGGCGGTGGAAGTGGGACTCGGCGGCGAATGCGAAGGGTACGTGCCCTGCTACGCGCACCGGTTGAACCGCGTGGAAGGGGAGTACCTCCGGCGGCACCCGCAGGGGCGCTACGTCGCGGAAGCCCTGCAGAAGATCGACGACCTGCTCGCCATCATTCACGACGATCTGCTGAAAGGCCCCCACCGCACCGACTTCATGCGGGTTCCCGACGACTGTGCCGAACTCCTCGAAGCGGCACGTCCGCTGCGGACCGCGGTCGCCGGCGTCGCGCACGCCCGGCGGGCGAAGACGCTGCAGCAGGTGGATCGCCTCATTCGCGTGTGCCCCTGACTTCAGTAGAGGCCGGCCAATCGGGAGGAGCACAGCCGAGGAGATCGGCAAGTGCGTCGCCTTTCTTCATGACGTCGAAGCCTACGCGGGTGGAGATGTCGTGATTCTGAGTCCGAATGGACACGATTCGCGATTCCTCGGTTACTTGATGAATGACCGATCCATCGCTCAGCAGAAAGCGAATTTCGCGCAGGGCGATGCTGTTGTCCACATCAGCGCGTCGAACCTCTCGCGAATTCACTTGCGCATGGAGGCCGCCCTGTGGCCGCAGGTTCGGCGGCCTGGCGCACACGGCGTCATCTCCCATGAGTCCGCCCTCGCGCTTTACGGTCTCTCGGACACGAGCCCGTCGAAGATCCATCTGACGCTTCCCGCGCGACTGCGCATTCGCCGCACGCCGCCCAAGCACCTCGTCCTCCACTACGCCGATCTCGAGCCCGGTGACCTGCAGACGATCGAAGGGGTGCCGGTGACGACGGCGGCGCGCGCGATCAGGGACGCCCACGAGAGTCACCTCGGGCCGGCGCGGGTCCGCCAGGCCATCGAGGACGGGCGCCGGACGGGGCATCTCACGCACGCCGACGCCGACCGGCTGGAGCAGGAGCTTCTCGGAACGAAGCGCCGACCCGGCCGCGCAGCCCGCGCGAGTCGGCCCAGAGCCTGACGCGCCGCAAGCCGCCCGCGGGTTTACCGGCCTCGGCGGGTGTGCTTGCCAAGTACGTCGGGGCCGATCTACACCAGCGCCATCGTGGTTCTACTGCCGCTCGCCTATCTCAATCACCTCTGGGTGGGGCGGATGCGCGTCAGCTGATCCGTCACGGCAGCATCCCCTTCCACGGGACAACGGCCCGGCCGGGCCCCGCCGTCCCGGTAGGGGACAGGCGTTCTGGTTTACGCTGTCTGCCCATGCCGATGACCGACGTCGCTCCACCGCCGCCCGCCCCGGCGTCCCGCGGTGTGACGGTCACCGCGAACGTGCTCGGCGGCATCGGCGTGCTCCTGCTGTTCGCGGGCATCGCCGAAGCGGCCGCCTTGCTGTCGCGGGGACTCGCGGGCGCCGCGAATCCAGTGTTCGGAAACATCCGGCGTCTGGCGCATACGGACGCCGTCCGGCAGTTGGCCACCGATTACGCGCAGAACTTCTTCATCGTCGCCACCTGGTGGACGGCGGTGCTGGCGCTCGCCGTGGTGTTCGCGGCTCTCGTGAGGGCGGTTCGACGTCCCTCGACGACCGCCGCGGCAGTGGCGGGCGTATTCCTGGCCGCCGCGATCCTGAACGGCGTGCTGATCGGGACGAGCATCCTGAAGCTCGCCGAACTCGCGGTTCAGAGCACTCGTGCGACGGCGGCCGAGCAGGCGTGGATGGAGCGGGCGTCAACTTCATCGTCCAGCTGCACCTGTTCTTCGTCTCCGGACTGGTATTCTGTGTCGGCGTGGGGTGGCTGTTCCTCGGCGCCGCCGCGTCGACCCACGCCGGGATCTGAGCCGCGGGACGGCTGATCACGGTGGGCGGCCTCCTGATGCTCGCGAGCCTCCTCGCGCGCAGCTGGCTGCCGACGCTGGGGCCGCAGGGACCGGCGCTGCTCGTCGCGATGGACGAGCCGCTGTCGAAGATCGCGTTCGGCATCGGCCTCGCCGGATGCGCGCTCACCTGGGCGCGGTTGTCGCGGAATAGTTGACGTCAGCCGCGGCCACGCGAGCACGCGCGGCGATCTGCGTGCCGGGCGCTTTCCAGCAGAAGGCGAGAGGTTGCCGGCTGCCACCCTTCGCGCGCCGTGTAGTGGCGGAGGGGCCGCTCGGGAGCGGCCCCGTGACATACCCGACGAGCGAACCCGTCTGAGGCCCGGCTGAGCGACCGGCGGGCTGGCGGTGATCGGCCGGCGAATTCCGGACCACAGTTTGCGATCGGCGTGATCGCAATGGCCGCCACGCACGGGCGTCGACAACTGCGGTTGCGCAGGTGGGACTACTCGAGGCCCGCGTGCTACTCGATCACCATATCTACGCTCAACAGCGCGCACCTGCTGGGTGAGGTCGTGCGCGGCGAAATGCGGCTGAACGCGACCGGGCACATCGTGGCGGACTGCTGGCGCTGGCTCGGAACGCACTTCGCGGACGTGACGCTGGACGAGTGGACCCTCATGCCCACGCACATGCACGGCATCGTCAGGTTGTCACCGCCGGCTGCCCACGGGGAAAACGTGGTTGCTGGAGAGCGCCCGCGATTGAAGCCACTCGGCGGCGTGATCGGCGCGTTCAAGACACGCTCGACGAAGGAGGTAAATCGGCTGCGCGGTACGCCCGGCGCAGCCCTGTGGCAGCGGGGTTACTGGGAACGCGTGATCCGCGACGAGTACGAGCTGTCGCGCGCCCGTGAGTACATCCGTCGAAACCCCCGGAGGTACCGTCCGCGCACGTACACCGTCCCCGACGATGACGACGCAGACGGTGTAGGGGCGGCTCGCGAGCCGCCCCGTGACGATACGCGTATACCGCCCGTACGCCGGTGAGGGTGTAGGGGCGGCTCGCGAGCCGCCCCGTGACGATACGCGTATACCGCCCGTACGCCGGTGAGGGGTATCACGGGGCCGCTCTCGAGCGGCCCCTGCAGCGGCCCCTGCAGCGGCCCCTACACCATCTCCACGGCCAACGCCACGCCGTTGCCGCCGCCGAGGCACAGCGCCGCGATGCCGCGCTTCAGGCCGCGGCGCTTCAGCGCATACAGCAGCGTGGTCAGGATCCGCGCGCCGCTGGCGCCAATCGGATGCCCCAGCGCGACGGCGCCGCCGTGCACGTTCACGCGCGCCGGATCGATGCCGAGCTCGCGCATCACCGCCACCGCCTGCACCGAGAAGGCCTCGTTGATCTCGAAGAGATCGACATCCTTCAGGTCCCACCCGATCTTCTGCGCGACCTTCCGCACGGCCTCGACCGGCGTCATCATCACGAGCTTCGGCGCGAGGCCGCTCGTCGCTTGGCCGATGATCCTCGCCATCGGCGCCGCGCCGAGCGCCGCGGCGCGCTCCTCCGAGGCGACGACGAGCGCGGCGGCGCCGTCGTTGACGCCGGGGGCGTTGCCGGCCGTGACGGTGCCCCCTTCCTTCCTGAACGCCGCCTTCAGCGCCGCGAGCGACTCGACGCTCGTGTCGGCACGGATCGCTTCGTCCTTGTCGACGACCAGCGGCGCCTGGGCCGCTCGCGAGCGGCCCCTGCCCGGCAGTTCGATCGGCAGGATCTCGTCCCTGAACCAGCCCTCGCTCGTGGCGTGCGCCGCCTTGCGGTGCGACTCGGCCGCGTAGGCGTCCTGCTCCTCGCGTCCGATCTTGAACATGTCGGCGACCACCTCGCCGGAGTTCCCCATGTGGCAGTTCTCGAAGGCGCACCAGAGGCCGTCGCCGATCATCGAGTCGAGCAACTGCCCGTTCCCCATCCGCAGCCCTTCGCGGATCCGCGGGACGAGGTACGGCGCGTTGCTCATCGACTCCATGCCGCCGGCGACGGCGATCTCGATGTCGCCGGTGGCGATCCCCTGCGCGGCGAGCATCACCGCCTTGAGGCCGGAGCCGCACACCTTGTTGATCGTCAGCGCCGCCACGTGCTCCCCAAGGCCGCCGTTGAGCGCCGCCTGACGCGCCGGGTTCTGCCCGTTGCCCGCCTGGATGACGTTGCCCATGATGCATTCGTCGACGAGCTGCGGATCGAGGCCCGCGCGGGCCACCGCCTCGCGGACGGCGAGGGCGCCGAGCTGCGGCGCCGTGAAGTCTTTCAGCGCGCCCAGGAACTTGCCGGTCGGCGTGCGGACTGCGGAGAGAATGACGGATCGTTTCATCGCGTTGTCAGACTCGAGATATGGCTGGCGCCCAGCAGGTGCTGGAGCTTCTGGAGGATCGCCGGCCGGGCGCGCTCGATCTCTTTCAGCCAGCGCGGATCGTGCGCGCGCACCACCAGTGTCGTTCCGTCCATCTCGATCGACGTGGCCCGCGCCAGCACTGGCCCTACGGCGAGCTGCCACGCGAGCGCGGTCCGGCCGGCAGACGGCGGCTGCCGCCGCAGGATGTCGGCGAGCACGCCGCCGCTGAATGTCTGGATCGGGCGCATCGGGACGAGTACAGCGATAGTATCAAGTCAGGCTCCGACGGGCTGCCGCGGCGCGCCAGCCATGGGCGCCGGCCGCCACCACCGATCCACACGATGCGATTGATCCTGGCTTCTGCCTCGCCGCGCCGGGCCGACCTGCTGCGGTCGGCGGGGTTCGAGTTCGAGATCTGCCCGGCCGATGTCGAGGAGACGCCGCAGGTGGGGGAGACGGCCGAGGCGTACACGCTCCGCGTGGCGCGGGAAAAAGCCCGCTACGTGGAAGGAATTCGCGCCTCGGCGGGAGCCGTCATCCTGGCGGCCGACACCGAGGTCGTGGCCGACTGCCGGATTCTCGGCAAGCCCGCCGACCCGCCCCACGCCGCCGCGATCCTGCGCCGTCTTTCGGGAGTGGCACATGACGTGCTAACTGCCGTTGTGGTTCGAACGGACGGACGGGAACGCTACGAAGTCGTCACGACCCGCGTCCGGTTCACACCGCTTTCTCACGAAGAAATCGACTGGTACGTGGCCTCCGGCGAGCCGATGGGGAAGGCCGGGGCCTACGCGGTCCAGGGGCTCGGCGCCCGGTTCGTGGACCGGATCGAGGGGTCCTGGTCGGGTGTGGTCGGTCTGCCGCTCGCGACGGTCCACCGGCTGTTGCGTGCAGTACAATAGGAGCTTTCCACACTGGCCGTAAGTCGTTCATTTCCAACGATGAGCGGGGATTCACGATGAATTCGAAGACGATCAAGATTCTGGCGACCGCGGTCGTGCTCGTGGGAGCGCTCGGCGGATTGATGTACACCTCCCTGGCCGAAGGGACCGAGTACTACAAGCACGTGGACGAAGTGATGGCCGATCCGGCGCCGTGGCACGGCAAGAAGCTCCAGCTGCACGGCTACGTCGTCGAGCGGTCGATCAAGCGGAAGCCGGACACCCTGGAGTACATCTTCCAGCTCGAGAACAACGGCCACGTCGTGAACGCCCGCTACACCGGGATCGTGCCCGACACCTTCAAGGACAACTCCGAGACCGTCATCAAGGGACGCTTCGCCGATGACGGCACGTTCATGGTCGAACCGGGGGGCGTGATGGCCAAGTGCCCCTCCAAATACGAGGCGTCGAAGACGCCGCGCGCTCCGGGAACCTAACCATCGTGGCTGCACTCGGCAACTTCGTCCTCCTGGCCAGCTTCGTCGTCTGCGCCTACGCCATTGCGGCGTCGGTCGCCGGCGCCCGCCGGCGCTCGACGCGCCTGGTCGAAAGCGGCATCGGCGCCTTCTATCTCGTGACGGCGCTCATGACCGTGGCGTCGGGCGTCCTCGTCCACGCGTTCGTCACGAACAACTACGCCATCAAGTATGTGCAGCGGTACTCGGATGCCGCGCAGCCGCTGGCCTACAAGATCGCCTCGTACTGGGGCGGCCTCGACGGCTCGATCATGTTCTGGGTGTTCCTGCTCGCCGCGTTCGGCGCGGGGGCCGTGTACGTGAATCGTGAACGACACCGCGAGCTCATCCCGTACGTCGTCGCGATCATCGCCGCCACGGAGATGTTCTTCATCTTCCTGATGGTGGTGCACAACAATCCCTTCGCGACCTTCCTGACGCCGCCGCCGGCCGACGGGGCGGGGTTGAATCCGCTGCTCCAGAACTTCTACATGGCGATCCACCCGCCATCGCTCTACATCGGGTTCGTGGCGATGACGATCCCGTTCGCCTTCGGGCTGGCGGCGCTCATCACCGGCCACCTCGACGACGCGTGGCTGCGCGCCGTCCGCCGCTGGACGATGGTGGGGTGGCTGTTCCTGACCTTCGGCCTGGGCCTCGGGATGCTGTGGGCGTACGAAGAGCTCGGGTGGGGCGGCTACTGGGGGTGGGATCCGGTCGAGAACGCGGGGCTGCTGCCGTGGTTCACGGCAACCGCGTTCCTGCATTCCGTGATGGTGCAGGAGCGCCGCGGAATGCTGCGCGTCTGGAACGTCACGCTCGTCATCCTCACGTTCTTCCTGACGATCTTCGGCACCTTCATGACCCGCTCGGGCATCGTGCAGTCGGTGCACGCGTTCGGCGAGGACCGCGAGCTCGCGTGGATGTTCACCGTCTTCATGGTGCTGACGCTCACGTTCAGCTTCGGCTGGGTGATCTACCGCCTGCCGCTGCTGAAGTCGCGCAACGAGCTCGATTCGTGGGCGTCGCGCGAGGCGGCGTTCCTCGCCAACAACTGGATCCTGCTGTTTTCCGCCTTCTTCGTCCTGTTCGCGACGATGTATCCGACGCTGAGCGAGGCGCTGCGCGGCGAGCGGCTCACCGTCGGACCGCCGTTCTTCAACCGCTGGATGCTGCCGATCGGGCTGATCCTGCTCCTGCTGACGGGCATCGGGCCGCTGCTCGCGTGGCGCAAGTCCACGTTCGCGAACATGGTGCACCAGTTTCTCTGGCCGACCGTCGCGGCGCTCGTCGTGGGTATCGGGATGGTGCTGTTGGGCGTCCGCGTGTGGGCGTCGGGGATCTGTTTCGCGCTCTGCGCCTGGGTGACGGCGACGATCGTCCAGGAGTTCGTGCGGGGCGCCGGCGTGCGCAAGCAGACGACCGGCACCGACCTCTTCACCGCGCTGATCGGGCTGTTCGGCCGGTCGCGCCGGCGTTACGCCGGCTACATCGTTCACCTCGGAATCGTGGTGATGTTCTTCGGCTTCGCGGGCGAGGGTTTCAAGAACGAGATCGAGATCCCGCTGAAGCCGGGGCAGCAGACCGAGCTCGGGCAGTTCACGCTGCGCCACGACGCGCTCCGCGTGACGCAGGACGCGCAGAAGCAGATGGTGACCGGACACGTCACGGTCATCCGCGACGGCAGGGAGCTCGGCACGCTGACGCCGGCGAAGTGGTTCTACAACAAGCGGCAGGACGAGCCGACCACCGAGGTGGCGATCCGACGGTCGTTCGCCGAGGACCTCTACGTCGTGCTCGCCGGCTTCGAGGCGGCGGAGCAGAGCGCCGTCTACATGATGACGATCAACCCGCTCGTCAACTGGGTGTGGGTCGGCCTCGCGATCATGGTGATCGGGAGCGTGCTCTCGCTGCTGCCGGAGTCGATGTTCGCCGTCGCGATGGCCAAGATCCCCGCCGGGGCGGCGACGACGACGCTGCTGCTCGTGCTGCTGATGCCGGCGCTTGCCCATGCGCAGCACGTCGAGAGCCCGAACTTCGTACCGCCGGTGCCGAAGACGCAGCTCGAGCGCGAGCTCGGCACCGAGATCGTCTGTATGTGCGGCACGTGCGGGCGCAAGCGAATCGGCGAGTGCACCTGCGGCATGGCGGCGCAGATGCGGGAAGAGGTCGCGGGGCTCGTCGCCAAAGGGATGACCCGCGAGCAGATCTACGACTACTACATCGCGAAGTACGGCAGCCAGGAGCCGCTGGCCTCCCCGTTGAACAAGGGGTTCAACCGGCTGGCGTGGCTGTTTCCGTACGCGATCGGCGCAACCGGAGCGTTGCTGGTGGGACTCGTCGCCGTCCGGTGGTCGCGGCGTGAACAGGTCGTGACGGAGGGTGCGCCGGCCGCGGCCGAAGACGACCGGCTGGCGCAGAGGCTTGACGATGAGCTCAGAGATCTCGATTGAGGCGCCGCCTGCGGCGCTGCAGGCGGAACGGGAGCCCGGGCTGACGGCGCCGCCGGCACCCGGCAGAACGCCGGCCGGCGCCGACCTCGCGCGGCCGGACCAGGAGAAGGCCGACGAGGGGTTTCAGCCCTGGCACTTCTTCGTGCTGGCCTCCATCCTCCTCGCCACCGTGTCGGTGATGCTGGCGCGCCAGTCGTCGCCCGAGAGCCTGATCCTCATCAGCCTCACGATCGCGGCGGCGGGCTTCGCGGCGGCCGCTTTCTACCGCATGCTGGCCCCGCTCACGCAGCCGTTCGTGCTGCGGATGGGGGAGCCGGTCAGCGAGCGCACGCGCGGGGCGCTCGAGCGCGAGAAGATGCTCGTGCTGCGCACGATCAAGGAGCTCGAGTTCGACCGCGCGATGGGCAAGCTGTCGCAGAAGGACTTCGACGAGATGGCCGGGCGGCTGCGGTCGCGCGCGCTCTCGCTGATGCGGCAGCTGGATCTCGAGTCGGGGACCTACACGTCGGTCATCGAGCAGGAGCTGGCCGGACGGCTCGAGTCGAATGCAGGCCGGCTGAAGCCGGATGCAGGCCGGCTGAAGCCGGCCTCTACCGCTCCCGACGCGGGTAGGGGCCGACTTCAGTCGGCCCATGCGGCTGCCCGCGCCTGCGCGTGCGGCACGGGGAACGACGTGGACGCGGTGTTCTGCAAGAAATGCGGCGCGAGGCTCTCATGACGCCCCTGGTGACACGCGCGTTCGCGGCCGTGGCCGCGGTGGTCTGCGCCACGGCGATCGCGGGCGCGCAGGGGATGGGGCAGGGGGTCGACATGCCGAACGCCCGCGAGATGTCGGGCATGCCGCTGCCGGCACCCGACATGACCCCGGGGTCGGTGACGGTGCGCGTCGTGCGGGGATCGCTCGCGGACCCGCTCCCGAAGCAGCAGGTCGACCTGACCGGCGGCGCGAGCGGCACCCTGACGACGAACGACACCGGCCGGGCGGAGTTCACCGGGCTGACGCCCGGCGCCCGCGTGAAGGCGGTCGCCGTCGTCGACGGCGAGCGGCTCGAGTCGCAGGAGTTCGCCGTGCCCCCGACGGGCGGCATCCGCGTGATGCTGGTGGCGACGGATCCCGAAATGGCGAAGCGCGAGGAAGAGGATCGCAGGCTCGCCGAGGGGCCGGCGCGAACCGGCATCGTGGTGTTCGGCAGCGAGTCGCGGTTCGTATTCGAGATCGGCGACGAGGGGCTGAGCGTCTTCAGCATCCTCGAGATCCAGAACACGGCGCGCACGCCGGTGAATCCGGCGGTGCCGATCGTGTTCGACGTGCCCGACCGCGCGGAGCACCTCAGCATCCTCAACGGGTCGTCCCCCCTCGCGGCGGCGGCCGGCAAGCGCGTGACGGTCAACGGCCCGTTTCCGCCCGGGACGACCTCCGTGCAGTTCGCCTACACGCTGCCGTACTCGGGCGACTCGGTCACCGTGACGCAGCGGCTGCCCGCGGCGATGGCCCAGCTCACCGTGATCGCGCAGAAGGTCGGCGAGATGTCGATGGCGTCACCGCAGTTGTCGGCGCAGCGCGACATGCACGCCGAGGGGCAGCACTACATGGTGGGGCAGGGGCCGCCGCTCGCCGCCGGCAGCGAGGTCACGGTGGCGTTCACCGGACTCCCGCACACGCCGCTGTGGCCGCGGAATCTCGCCGTCGGCCTAGCCTGCCTGATCCTCGTGGCCGGCGCACTCGCGGCGCTGCGCGGACGGACGTCGCACGGCGCCGAGAGCGAGCGGAGCCGCCTCGCGCGGGAGCGCGAACGGCTCTTCGCGCAGTTGACCACGCTCGAAGCCTCGTATCGCGAAGGGGCGGTGGACCCGGAGCGCTACCTCGAGCGCCGGCGTCAGTTGATCGTCGCGCTCGAACGAATCTACGCGGCGCTCGACGAGGAAGTCGCCGCGTAGTGACGGCCGATTTCGACACCCTGACATTCGCCGGCGTGTCGAGGTATTTCGGCCGCCGCCGCGCGCTGAACGGCGTGTCGTTCTCGGTGCGCGCCGGCGAGGTCGTGGCGCTGCTCGGCGCGAACGGCTCCGGCAAGTCGACGCTGCTGTCGATCGCGGCGACGCTGCTCGCGCCGTCGGCCGGCGAGGTCCGCTACGGCGCCGGCACCGCCGGCGAGGGAGGCGCCGCGCTGCGGGGACGCATCGGCATGCTCGGTCACGACCTCTACATCTACCCGGAGCTGACCGCGGCCGAGAACCTGGAGTTCTTCGCACGGCTGTACGGCCTCGACCGCGTGCAGGCGCGCGTCGAGGAGGCGCTCGACCTCGCGGCGCTGAGCGACCGGGCGCACGATCCCGCCGGCTCCTTCTCGCGCGGCATGCGCCAGCGGCTCGCGCTCGAGCGCGCGCTGCTGCACCGTCCGCGGCTGCTCCTGCTCGACGAGCCGTTCACCGGTCTCGACGACGTGTCGTCGATCGCGCTGCGGGAGCGGCTCGCGCGCGAGCGGCAGCGCGGCGCCATGGCGCTCGTCACGACGCACGAGCTCGAGGCGATCGAGGACCTCGTGGACGGCGCGTACGTGCTGACGAAGGGGCGGGCGCATCCGCTCCCGGCGGGCACGGGCTCGCTGCGCGACCGCTATCGCCGGCAGCTCCAGGCATGAGCTTTTTCTCCACCGCGCTGCTCGTCGTGCGCAAGGACCTGCTCGTGGAGAGCCGGAGCCGCGAGGTCGTGTACACCGCGCTGCTGTTCGCGATGTCGTGCATGCTGGTGTTCGCGTTCGGCCTGGTGAAGGAAGGGCAGGTGGTGACCGACGCGGCGGCGGCGATCCTCTGGATCACGATCGCGTTCGCCGGCACGCTGGCGCTCGGGCGCGTGTTCGACCGGGAGCGCCAGAACGAGACGCTGCGCGCGCTGCTGCTCGCCCCCGCGTCGCGCGCGTCGATCTACGTCGGCAAGTTCCTGGGCGTGTTCGCGCTGCTGGTGATGGTGGAGCTGGTCGTCGTGCCGCTCGTCGCGCTGATGTTCGGCGCGCGCCTCTTCCGCCATCCGTGGCTGATGATCGGGCTGCTGGCGGCCGGCAGCATCGGCTACGCCGCCGTCGGCACGCTGTTCGCCGCGATGCTGGCGCGCTCGCGCAGCCGCGGCGCGCTGCTCCCCGTGCTGCTGTATCCGATCACGGTGCCGGTGATCATCGGGGGCGTCCGCGGCACGGCGGCGCTGCTCGGCCCCGAGGCGGACCTCGCCGTGGCGCGGGCGTGGCTGATGATGCTCGTCTCCTTCGACGCCGTGTTCGTGACGCTGTCGCTGTGGACGTTCGAACCGGCGATGACGGACTAGGAACAGGCAAGGACCGGAAGCTGACCATGCAAAGAACGTTTCCTCTACTGGTGCTGATGTGCATCGCGTTGTTCGGCTACGCGCCGTTCCTGATCGCCGGCGCGCCGTACGAATCGACCATGGGGCTCGTGCAGAAGATCTTCTACTTCCACGTGCCGTCGGCGATCGCGATGTTCCTGTCGGCCTTCGTCTGCGGCATCGCGAGCGCGATCTTTCTGTTCCAGCGGAAGCCGGGGGCGGATCGCGTGGCGGTATCGGCGGCGGAGCTGACGGTGCTGCTCGGGCTGATCGTGCTCGTGACGGGGCCGCTCTGGGCGCGGAAGGCGTGGGGCGTGTGGTGGCAGTGGGACGCGCGGCTGACGTCGAGCCTCGTCATGTGGCTGGTCTTCCAGGCGTACCTCCTCCTGCGGCGATTCGGCGGCCCCGGCTCGGACAAGCTCTCGGCGGCCGTCGCGCTGTTCGGCGCCGCGCTCGTGCCGTTCGTCTACTGGTCGGTGAACATGTGGCGCACGCTGCATCCGACGACGAACGTCGTCCCGTCGCTGCCGCCGCCGATGATGGGGCCGTTCCTCTGGTGCATGGTGGCGTTCCTGGCGCTCTACGGCGTGCTGCTGGCGGTGAGGGTCGCGCTCGAGGAACGGCGCGCGCGGCTCGACACGCTCTACCTGGCTCTCGAGGACTGAAGATGACGCTCAAGACGATCGTTCGCGCGGTATCCCTGGCGTTCCTGCTCGTCGTGGCGGCGCCGGCCTGGGCTGCGACACAGCCCCCCGCCTCGCAGGAGGGCTTCGTGCCGGTCGACCAGCTCCCGACCGACGAGGAATTCCCCGCGACGCCGCTCGTCGCGGCCGCGTACGGCATCGCCTGGGCGGCGGTGCTCGTCTACGTGTGGTCGGTGTGGCGCCGGCTCCAGCGGGTCGACCGCGAGCTTGCCGAGGTCGCCCGCCGGCTCGAGGTCCAGCGCCGCAGCACCGGAAGTCCGGAGGCGCCGCGATGAGCGAGATGAGCTCCGCGCACCTCATCTTCATCCCCGCCACGATCCTGGTGGGGATCGTCATCGGCTGGATTCTCGGCTCCCGCGCCGCGCGTGACGCGTTCGCCGCGGAGTTGCGGCGCCGCGAGGAGCGCGCCGCGCGCAAAGAGCGCAGCGCCTGAGGCGCCCCGCCTTCCTCGTCAGCGCCCGACCGCCAGGCGGTGCGCGAGGCTGGGCGGCAGCCCGGCGTCGAAGATCCGCCGCTGCGCCTGTTCCACCGGGTACTCCACTCGACAGAGCCTGATCGCCATCGCGTCGCTGTTGTAGATGGCGAAGGCGGCGCGCGGATCGCCGTCGCGCGGCTGGCCCACCGATCCCGGGTTGATCAGGTATCGTGTGTCGGGCGAGAGCTTCACCGTGAACTCCGTCTCGGCTTGCGGCGTGAATCCGCCGTCTCCCAAGGCCGTGCGGCGGTAGACGACCGGCAGATGCGTGTGGCCGAAGAGGCAGAGCGGACGCGAGGCGGCGTCGAGCGCGCGCGAGGCGTCCCCGCCGTCGAAGATGTAGTGGTCTTCGTCGAACGGCGCGCCGTGGCAGATCTCGAGCGTCTCGTCGAGCGTCATCGGCCCCTGCGGCAGGCGCTCGAGGTACATCCGGTGTTCGGCGGTGAGCGTCTGCGCCGTCCAGACGGCGGCGGCACGCGCCACGTGGTTGAAGTCGGTCGCCTCGGCGAGGTGACAGGCCGCCTTGTCGTGGTTGCCGCGGATCACCGCGAGCGGGTCGAGCGACAGCACGCGCTCGATGACCGCGTTCGGCTCCGCGCCGTAGCCGACGAGGTCGCCGAGCACCACCGCGCGGTCCCAGGTGTCGCGCGGCGCCGCCGCGAGCACGGCGTCGAACGCGTCGACGTTCGCGTGGATGTCCGAGAGGATCAGGAGACGCATTCGAGGATCCGTTCCGCCACTTCCTCGGGATGCGCGCCGGCGGCGTCGACGCGGTAGTGCGCGGTGCTGTAGCCGGCGACGCGCAGCGCGAACAGGCGTTCGAGCGCGGCGCGGTCGGCCGCCAGCGGCCGCCGGCCGTCGGCCGGGATGCGCGCGACGAGCTCCTCGAGCGGCACGTCGAGCCACACCGACACGCCGTCCAGGTTGATCGTCGCTCGGTTCTCCGGATCCATGAACGTGCCGCCGCCGGTCGCCACGACGACGTGCCGCAGGGGCAGGAGGAGCTTCAGGATCTCCCGCTCGATCGCGCGAAAGGCCGGCTCCCCCTGCTTCTGGAAGATCTCGGCGATCGTGCGGCGCTCGCGCGCCTCGATCAGCTCGTCGACGTCCTCGAAGCGCCACCCGAGGCGCCGCGCCAGCGCGCGCGCCACCGTGGTCTTGCCGGCCGCCATGAAGCCCACCAGGTAAACCTTGTCCACCACGCTCAGTCGTGCGTCAGCCGCGCGAACGCGTCCAGGAAGCCCGGGTACGACACGTCCACGGCGACCTCGTGGATCGTCACCGGCGCCGCCGCACGGGAGGCGGCGACGGCGAACGCCATCGCCAGCCGGTGATCGTCGAACGCCCGCGCGTGCGTGCCGCCGCGCAGGGGACGCGCCGTCAGCGTGAAGCCGTCCGGATACTCGTCAACCTCGCTGCCCAGCGCGCGGAAGCCGGCCGCCAGGGCGCTGATGCGATCGCTCTCCTTCACGCGCAGTTCGCCGGCGCCGCGCACCGACATCGACAGTCCTGCCGGCATCATCGCGGCGAGCGCGGCCAGTGCCGGGATCTCGTCGATCAGGGCCGGCACCTCTTCGGGCTCGATCGCGAAGCTCCGGAAGTCGTGCTGGCGGACGCGCAGCGTGCCGGCCGGTTCCACCGGGCCTCCCCGTTCCGGCGCCGCCGTCACCTCGGCCCCGGCACGCCGCAAGACATCGAGAAACGCCGTGCGTGTCGGGTTCAGGCCGACCTGCTCGATGGTGATGTCGCCGCCGGGCGTGCCTGCCGCCAGCGCGCACCAGAAGGCCGCCCCCGAGATATCCCCGGGCACTGTCAGATCCCGCGCGGCCAGCCGCTGCCCGGAGCGGACGCGCACCCCCTCGTCGTCCCGTTCGACACGCACGCCGAACGTCTCGAGCGCGCGCTCCGTATGGTCTCGTGTCGCCACCCATTCCTGGACGGTCGTGCTCCCCGCGGCGTACAACCCGGCCAGCAGGAGGCAGCTCTTGACCTGCGCGCTCGGCACGTCGGGCGTGAGCGTGATGCCGCGGAGGGGGCGGCCGTGGATGGTGAGCGGCGCGTGGCCGTCCACCGCCTCGATCCAGGCGCCCATCCGCGTCAGCGGATCGATGATCCTGCGCATCGGACGGCGGCTGAGCGACGCGTCCCCGACGAAGACGCTCTGGAACCGCTGCGCCGCGAGCACGCCGGTCAGCAGCCGCATCGTCGTGCCGGAGTTGCGGGCATCGAGCGGCGCGGCGGGAGCGGCGAGCCCGTCGAGCCCGCGGCCGGTGATGACGACGCGGTCGGCGCGGCGGTCGACCTCCGCGCCAAGGGCGCGGACGCAGGCGAGCGTGGCGAGGCAGTCGAGACCATGTGAATACCCGCTGAGCGTCGACACGCCGTCGGCGAGGGCCGCGAGCATCGCATACCGATGGGAGATGGACTTGTCGCCCGGCACCGTGAGGCGCCCCGAGGCGCGTGCCGAGGGCGCGATGGTCACACTGGGGGCGATCGCCTCGCGCATCCCCGGACTATAGCATTCGCGTTTGCGGGGGAAATCGGTTTAGTATTGCACTTCGACACCGTGCAACCGGAGGCTCCTCTGTCATATCCGTACCCCGCGCCGCAGGGCCCGCGCGCCGCCGGAGGCACGTGCTGATGCCCATCCGCGGCGGCACCATCCGGCTGCAGATCCCCAGCAGTTTCGAACTCCTCGACGTCGTGCAGGTGGCCAGCGACCGGCTGTCGGTGCTCGCGGGTCTCGACGAGGACGCCGCGCACTGGATCGGCGTCGCCGTGCGGGAGTCGGTGATCAACGCGATCAAGCACGGCAACCGCGAGGATCATGCGAAGCTCGTGACGGTCGAGTTCACCATGGCCCCCGCCGGCGCCCCGACCGAACTCATCGTCCGCGTCGTCGACGAGGGAGAAGGGTTCGACCCGGAGGAGATCGCCGATCCCCTCGCTCCCGAGAACATCCTCAAGTCCAGCGGCCGCGGGATCTTTTTCATGCGCTCCTTCATGGACGACGTGGTGCTGCGCCGCGCGTCGGAAGGGGGGATGGAAGTGCGCATGGTGAAGAAGCTCGCCGCCGGTGCCTGACGGGATCCTTCCGATCCATCTCGCCACCGCGATCGAAGCGGTGATCCGCGCGGGGGACGTTCAGCTGTCGCGCCTCGGCGGCGACATGCGCATCGAGAAGAAGGGGACGATCGACCTCGTCACCGAGACGGATCGCGAGATCGAGCGCGAGTTCCGCACGCTCATCGCGCGCCGCTTTCCGGACCACGTCGTGCTCGGCGAGGAGTACTCGTCGGACGCGGAGCGCGACGCCGTCCCGGAGTTCTGCTGGCTTTTCGATCCGATCGACGGCACGACCAATTTCGCGCACGGCCTGCCGATCTTCTGCTCGTCGGTGGCGCTCGAGATCGAGGGGCGTGCCGCCGTCGCTGCGGTGTACGACCCGAACCGGCGCGAGCTGTTCACCGCCGAGCGCGGCGGCGGCGCGCGCCTGAACGGCGTGCCGCTGCGCGTCTCGTCGGCGCCGGTGCTGATCGACGCGCTCCTGTGCACCGGGTTCCCCTACTCGGTGCAGCAGAAACCCGACGAACTCGTCGGTCTCTTCGCGCACTTCCTCGGGATCTCGCGCGCGGTGCGGCGGCTGGGATCCGCCGCCATCGATCTCTGCTATGTGGCCGCCGGCCGGCTCGACGGCTTCTGGGAAATGCACCTCGGCCCCTGGGACATCGCTGCCGGCGCGCTCCTCGTCGAGGAGGCCGGGGGACGCGTCACGGCCACCGACGGGACGCCATTCTCGGCGCGCCGCGGGAACGTGCTCGCCTCCAACGGCTTGATCCACGACGACATGCTCGCCGCGATCCGCAGCTTCCAGACCTCGTTCCGTTCTCGAAAAGGGACGCTCTGACGCTCGCGCAGGACACGCAGTCAACGCCAAATCTCAAACGCCAAACCTCAAAGTTTCAGGTTCCCTTGAGTTTTGGTCTTTGAAGTTTGGAGTTTCCGTTGGCAAGCTTCCTGCTGATCAGCCCGGCGTCCGGCTCTGCAGGTGTCTCGAGCCGGCGTTACGGAGCGACTGATCATGACGACGAGTTACTGGCGATGGGGAGTGCAGTGCGTTCTGGGCGTGATTGCCGCCGCGGCGATCCTCGCGCCCGCGACCGCCCATGCCCAGATCACGCGGGTGGGCACCAGCGCCGACTGGCGACAGGCCATCGGGTTCAATCTCGGATACTTCGCGCTGAAGGGTGAGGACGGCCGCGGCGAAGACGACGTCCTCTTCCGCAACCGCGACTCGCTGCTCTTCGAGCTGAAGGATTTCAACGGGGCGCGGATTGGCGCCGAGTGGCTGGTGGCGCTCGGCGAGTATCTCGAGGGGGGCGTCGGCATCTCGTTCTACCAGCGCAGCGTGCCCAGCATCTACGCGCGGCTCGTGCATCCGAACGGCGCCGAGATCGAGCAGGACCTCAAGCTGCGAACGGTGCCGATCGACGCGACCGTCCGGTTCCTCCCCGTCGGCCGCCGCGGCTCCGTGCAGCCCTACGTCGGCGCCGGCATCGCGCTCATCAACTGGCGGTACACCGAGACGGGGGAGTTCGTCGGCTTCAGCGACGAGATCTTCCGCGCGAGCTTCGAAGCGAAGGGCAACGAAGTGGGTCCGCTGATCCTCGGCGGCATCCGCTTCGCCGCGGGCGACGTCTGGCTCGTCGGCGGGGAGATCCGCTACCAGGATGCCAAGGGAGCGACCGGCGGCATCAGCGAGGGGTTCCTCGGCGAGAAGATCCACCTCGGTGGGTGGACGACGAATTTCACGGTCCACTTCCGCTTCTGACGCGCCCGTGTTCGGTAGCCGGGGGTCTCAGGTGACCACCGGCTACCGGCTGTCGACCGCCCGGTAGAGTCGGGCGCCCCCGCCTTCGGCGACGAGCTCGAAGCCCTCGAGCCAGCGGTCACGGAGCGACGCGTGATGCAGCGCGTCGCCGCCTTCGGCCGAGCCCTCGATGATCAGAAATCCGGCATGCCCGCGCGGGCGCAGCATCACGTGCGGCCAGATCTCGCCGTTCCCTTCGTGCAGGAAGTCCTTGATCGAAAAGCCGGCGTGCGACAGGTCGTGCATGTAGTGCGCGAGCGATCCCATGCTCATCATGATCCCGCTGCCGTCGTAGTGCTGCTCGAGATACGCGGTGATCGTCGCCTTGCGCGCCGCCATGTGCCTGGCTTCGCGCTGCGATTCCCGCAGGAGCGGCGCTTCGCGATCGAGCGGCGGCGCCTGCAGGACGGACGCCGCGATCACCACGAGTGCCGCGGGGAGCCGCGCCAGGCGGGGGAGCAGGGCGATCCCGGCGGCCGCGAGCGCCGCGCTCGCGACGACGAGCGGCAGGTCGTACCGGATGCGGAACGGATGCCCCTGCGTGTACGCCGCGATCGGGAGGGCGGCGGCGGCGGCCAGCGCGATGAGGAGCACGAGTGACGCGCGCGTCGAATGCCGCACGAACGTCCAGATCAGGATCGCCGCGCCGGCGTACCCGGCGCGGGGGAGCCACGTCCCCGCGAGGCGCAGCAGCCCCTCGTGCACCTGGCGCGCCGCCGCCATCGGGTTGCCCAGCGCCTCGACGTTCTCGGGCACGAAGAAGCCGCCCGAGACGACCCATTCGCCGACCGTCCACTTGCTGTTGATGGAGAAGACGACGATCGCGATCACCGGCCACAGCGCAAGACGCAGGACGTCGCGGGCGGCGCTCGCGACACCCGCGCCGCGGCGCAGCCGCACGAGCAGCGCGAGACCGAGAAGGGTGGCCGTGATCGCCCATGCCTCGTAGCGCGTGAGGCAGGCCGCCGCGAGGCCGGCGCCGGCCCAGCGGCGCAGCCGATCCTCGGAACCGGCCTGCGCGTCGAGCCACGCCGCCACCGCCGCCACGGAAAACAGCGACAGCCCGAACAGCAGCGGCTCGGTCATCGCCGTCCCCTGGAGATAGAGGACGTTCGGGTTCGCCATCAGCAGCACCGCCCCCGCCGCGGCGGCGACGATCGAGCCGGTGAGCCGAACGAGCAGCGACGCCAGCGATCCGGCGGCCAGCGCCATCGACAGGATCGAGATCGCGATTGCCGACGCGCCGGTGCGGTACCACGCGTCGACCTGCACGGGCAGCATGTTCAGCACGTGCGGGAGCGGGAGCCAGACGGCGCCGATCTGCTGCCAGCCGGGCGTCAGGCTGTCGAGGATGCGGCGCGCGACGACGAGGTGGGCGCGCGCGTCGTAGTGCGCGAGCGACAGGCCGAGCCTCGCGTAATAGATCGCCGCGGCAAGGCCCGCCAGCGCCACGGCGGCCGCGACGATGGCTGCGATGCGGTGATGTCTCTGCAGGGCGCCACTAGTCTACACTTTGCTGGATGCGGCGTTTCCTCGACTGGGTCATGGGCCTTGCCGAAGCGATGGGGGGCCCGGGGCTCTTCCTCCTGTCGTTCCTGGATTCGTCGTTCCTCTCATTCCCCGAAGTCGTCGACCTGCTCCTGATCGGCCTCGTGGCGCGCTACCCGGAGCGCCTGCTGTGGTACGGCACGATGGCGACCTCCGGCTCCATCATCGGCACCTACGTGCTGTACGCGCTGGCGCGGCGCGGGGGGGAGGCCTTTCTGCGGCGGCGGCTCCACGAGCGCCACGTCGAGCGGGCGTTTCGCGTCGTCCGCAAGTACGGGATCCTGGCCGTTGCCGTCCCGTCGATCCTGCCGCCTCCCGTGCCGTTCAAGATGTTCGTGCTCGCGGCCGGCGCCGCGCGCGTCCGGCCGATCGACTTCGTGATCGCGGTCACGGTGGGCCGCGGCATCCGGTATTTCGGGGAGGGGCTGCTCGCTGCCTGGTACGGCCAGGCCGCCATCCAGTTCATTCACGATCACGGCCGCGCGATCACCATCGGGCTCGTCGTCGTGATGGTGGCGTTCGCCCTCACGTGGATCTGGTGGTCGCGCCGGCGGCGGTTTGACTCCTCGTCCGGAAGGCCCGTATAATCAAGGGCTTACAGCTCATCACCTGATGCCGCCAGAGATCTCCGTTGTCGTGCCGATGCGCAACGAATCGCCCAACGTGCGCGAGCTCTACCTCGAGCTCGCCGGCGTGCTCGAGGCGTTCGGCCATCCCTTCGAAGTGATCGTCGTCGACGACGGCAGCACCGACGACACGTTTCCGCTCCTGGCGGCGCTGCAGGCCGGCGACTCACGCCTCCGGGTGATCCGCCTGCGGCGCAACTTCGGCCAGACGGCGGCGTTCGCCGCCGGCTTCGCGCACGCGCGTGGCCGCTACATCGTCACGATGGACGGCGACCTCCAGAACGATCCCGCCGACATCCCCGAGATGGTCCGGAAGGCGGCGGCGGGGCCCGACATCGTGGCGGGATGGCGCAAGGACCGGAAGGATCCGTTCATCAACCGGCGGCTCCCCTCGATGATCGCGAACGCCATCATTTCGTTCGCCACGGGGGTGAAGCTGCACGACTACGGCTGCTCGCTGAAGGTGTTTCGCGCCGAGGTCGTGAAGTCGATGCGCCTCTACGGCGAGATGCACCGGTTTCTGCCGGCCATCGCGGCGGAGCAGGGGGTCGAGATCGTCGAGCAGGTCGTCAATCACCGGGCGCGGCGGCACGGCAAGTCCAAGTACGGGATCTCGCGCACGATCCGCGTGGTGCTCGACCTGATGACGGTGAAGTTCCTCAGCAGCTACTCGACGCGGCCGCTCCAGATGTTCGGCGGCCTCGGGCTCGGAATGGGATTTGTCGGCACGCTGATCTGCGCCTGGCTCGTCTGGGTCAAATTCGGCCAGCAGGAAGGGATCTCGGACCGGCCGCTGCTCCTGCTGGGCGTGGCGATGATCCTCGGCGGAATCCAGCTGGTCATGATGGGGCTGCTCGGCGAGATGCTGTCGCGCACTTATCACGAGTCGCAGAACAAGCCCACCTACGTCATTCGCGAAATCCGGCAGACAGAACAGAGAGAAGAACCGGTGCGGCAGGTCGCGCGGTTCTGACGGGAGATCGATGCTGAGACGCTTCCTGGTGGCGGCCGGTGTCTGTACCCTTGCGGCCGGCGCGTACGCGGGCTGCGGGGGCAGCCCGATCACGCCGCAACCCCCGCCGCCGATCGTGCAGCCGCCGGTGAATGCCGCGCCGAACATCGAGAGCATCACGGTCCAGGGGCGCCGGCGGCGTCAGCCGGCGGCGGTCGCGGACATTCGAGAAACTGTGGATGTCAGTGCCACCGTTCGCGACTCAGAGACGCCGGTGGAGCAGCTCGTCTACCAGTGGACCGCCTCGGTGGGGACCTTCACCGGCACGGGACGCGCGGTGACCTGGACGGCGCCGGACTCCGTCGACAAGTCGATCCGTGAGCCGCTGACAGTCACGATCACGTTGAAGGTGATCGAGCACTACGGGCATCCGGGACAGGCCCCCGCCTGGTCGCATGAAGTCACGGCCACCACGAGTGTGCGGCTGCACGACTCCGTGAGGGAAATCGGTGACATGTCGCGGCTCTTCCTTGACAAGTTCTCGCAGCCGCAGACGATCAGGGACTGGCGCGAGGTGATGAGCGATTTCGACCTCGATGGGGGAACCTGTCCCGATCCCCGGCAGGTGGATGCCGAGAAGGACGACGTCATCCGGCACTACACGCACTTCGTCATGCACCGCTACGAGATCGGCGCCGCGAACGTCAGCGTGGATTTCGGCGAGGGCTGCCACGTGCCGCTCCGGGGCTGGCGCCCTGGAGACGCATGCGTGCGGGTGCCGGTCTTCTGGGACTCAACCGACACGCGGGACAACACGCGAGGGATCTCCACCGGCACCGACTGGATCTCGGCGGCCTACTCGGTGCCGAAGTCGCGCTGGTTTCTCTGCTCGAGCGACTTCCCGCCGAGCAACACGCTCGGCCACAGCTTCTACGCGCGCTGACGCGCTACATCGACTCCGCGAAGCGGATGTCGGGGTTCTTCTCGGTCGCGTAGCGCAGCTCCCACACCGACTCGAACAGCACGACCGGCCGCCCGGCGCGGTCGTGCGCCTGAAGGGCGCCGCTCGTCGAGAGCGTCAGCCGCGCGCCGGGCGTCAGCGGCACGGGCCACCGCGCGGCGACGTGCGGCAGCCGGTCGATCGTGCACTGCAGCCCGTATTCGTCCTTCAGCCGCGCCGCCACCACGTCGAACTGCAGCGGGCCGATCACGCCCACGATCGGGTGGCGCTGCCCGGATCCCGGCGTGAAGACCTGCATCAACCCCTCTTCCTCGAGCTGCCGGATCGCTTCGTCGAACTGCTTGTGCCGCATGTCGGCCGGCCGCAGAAAGGCGAAATGCTCCGCGGGGAACTGCGGAATGGGATGGAACCGCACCCGGCGACCGGCATAAAGCGTGTCGCCGATCGCCAGCCTGCCGGGGTTGACGATGCCGACGACGTCGCCGGGATAGGCCTCCGGAACGGTTTCGCGCTCCCGTCCGAAGAAGCGATACACGCGGGTCAGCCGCAGCGTCGTGCCCTGTCGCTCGTTGATGACCGACATGTCTTTCGTGAGCCTGCCGGAGCAGACCCTGACGAACGCGACGCGGTCTCGATGCCGGGGGTTCATGTTCGCCTGGATCTTGAAGACGAAGCCCGAGAAGTGCGGATCCGCGGGTTCGACGAGGCCGACGTCGGCGGGCCGGGGCGAGGGGCTCGGCGCCAGGTCGAGCAGCGCGCGCAGGAACGGCTCGACGCCGAAGTCGTTCAGCGCGCTGCCGAAGAAGACCGGGGTCTGCTGCGCGGCGCGATAGCGGTCCACCTCGAACTGCGTCCCCGCCGCCTGGATGATCCCGGTCGCCTCGATCAACTGCTCCTGCCGCCGCTCGCCGACCAGATCCCGCACGGCGGGGTCGTCAGGTGCGGCAACCGCCACCGGCACCGTGCGCCGCCCGCGGGCGCTGCGTTCGTAGACGAGCACCGACCGCGACGCGAATTCGTACACGCCGGCGAAATCGGGTCCGTCGCCGATCGGCCAGTTGGCCGGGGCCGCCGCGATGCCGAGCACGCGCTCGATCTCGTCGAGCAGCGCAAACGGATCGAGCGACGGCTGATCGAGCTTGTTGATGAACGTCAACACCGGCAGTTGCCGCTGCCGGCAGACCTCGAACAGCTTGCGCGTCTGCGGCTCGATCCCCTTGGCGGCATCGAGCACCATGACCACGCTGTCGACGGCGAGCAGCGTGCGGTACGTGTCCTCGCTGAAGTCCTGGTGCCCCGGCGTGTCGAGCAGCGTGACGTGGCGGCCGTCCACCTCGAACTCGAGCGCGGCGGCGCTGATCGAGATCCCGCGCTGCTGTTCCATCGACATCCAGTCGGAGACGGCGTGCCTCTGCGAGCGGCGCCCGCGAACGGCGCCCGCGAGCTCGATCGCGCCCCCGTACAACAGCAGCTTCTCGGTGAGCGTGGTCTTGCCGGCGTCCGGGTGCGAGATGATCGCGAAGGTCCGGCGGCGGGCGATCTCGTGCGCCAGCGCCTCGGCTGCAGCCGATCCGGTCTCGGGAACCTGTGAAGGGGAACCAGCGATGCTCAACGGTGTGGGCTCTCGGCAGCGCCGCGGCGGCGGGGCGCTCACCCAGAGTACTGCACGGCTGGCGGCGGAGCAATGCGCGCGTCTCGTTCGCCGCCCACGGCCGACGACATCGATGCGGCAGCCGGTGTACAGTCTTCAGAGCGGCATGGCGTCAGACATTCCGGGCCGGCTCCCGGCGCTCTTCACCGATCTCTACCAGCTCACGATGCTGCAGGCGTACTTCCACCAGCGCCTGCACGGCCGCGCCGTCTTCAGCCTCTTCGTGCGGCGTCTGCCCGCACAGCGCAACTACCTCCTGTCGTGCGGCCTCGAGGCGGTGCTCGACTATCTCGAGCAGTTGCGCTTCGCCAACGACGAGCTGGAATACCTGCGGTCGCTCGAACTGTTCTCGGAGCCGTTCCTCGACTGGCTCCGCGGCTTCCGGTTCACCGGGGAAGTGCACGCCGTTCCGGAGGGGACGGTGCTGTTCGCGAACGAGCCCATCCTGGAAGTGATCGCCCCGCTGCCCGAGGCGCAGCTCATCGAGACCTGCGTCATGAACCAGGTCCACCTGCAGACGGTCATCGCGTCGAAGGCGGCGCGCGTGGTGGTTGCCGCGCAGGGGCGGACGGTCATCGACTTCGGCGCCCGGCGGACGCTCGGCATGGATGCGGCCGTGCAGGGGGCCCGCGCGTGTTACATCGCCGGCGTGGAGGCCACGTCGAACGTGCTGGCGGGGCGCCTGTACGGCATTCCCGTGTCGGGGACGATGGCGCACAGTTACATCCAGGCGACCGGGGACGAGCGGGCCGCATTCGAGTCGTTCGCGCGCACGATTCCCGGCACCGTGCTGCTCGTCGACACCTACGACACGCTGCAGGGGGTGAAACACGTCATCGAGCTCGCGCAGCGGACGCGCGACCCGATCAAGGTCAGCGCGGTCCGCCTCGACTCGGGGGATCTCGAACACCTCGCGCACGAGACGCGCCGCCTGCTCGACGCGGCGGGCCTCCGCGGCATCCGCATCTTCGGCAGCAGCGATCTCGACGAGCACGAGATCGAACGGCTGCTGAACGCCGGGGCGCCGATCGACGGGTTCGGCGTCGGCACCGGCATGGGGGTGTCGAGCGATGCGCCGTCGCTCGAGCTCGTGTACAAGCTGACCGAATACGACGCCGTGGGACGCACCAAGCTGTCGACCAGCAAGCCGGTGCTGCCCGGCCGGAAGCAGGTCTATCGCCGGATGCGCGGCGGCACGATGGGCGGGGACGTCATCGCCCGCGGCGACGAGGAATGCGAGGGGCGGCCGCTCCTGCAGCGGGTCATGCAGCGCGGACGCCGGCTCGCGGCGCTGCGCGACGAGCAGTCGCTCGAGGCGGCACGCGCCCGCGCACACGCCGAGATCGCCCAGCTCCCGCGCCACGTGCGCCAGCTCGCACCCGCCCAGCCCGTCTACCCCGTGACGGTGAGCACGGCGCTGCAGCGCTATCACGCCAGCGTGCGGGCGCGGATCAGCCCGCGGGGAGGACGCCAGTGACGGTCGATCCCGCGCAGGTGCTTCGCGACGGCGACGCGCTCATCCTCGTCGACGTGCAGCGCGATTTCTGTCCAGGGGGCGCGCTGCCGATCGAGCACGGCGACGCGGTGGTGCCCGTGCTCAACGCATGGACCCGCGCGGCCGCCGCGGCCGGCGTGCCGATCTATGCCTCGCGCGACTGGCACCCGACGCGGCATCCCAGCTTCGCGGCCTTCGGCGGCAAGTGGCCGGTGCACTGCCTGCAGGACACCGAAGGGGCGGCGTTTCACCCGGACCTCGCGCTGCCCGAGGAGGCGGTCGTCGTGACGAAAGGCACCCGCTTCGACCAGGACCAGAACTCCGCATTCGACCAGACCGGGCTCGCCGCCGAGCTCTCGCGGCGCGGCGTCCGCCGCCTCTGGATCGGCGGCCTCGCGCAGGACGTGTGCGTGCTCGCCACCGTGCTCGATGCCCGGCGTGAGGGCTTCGAGGTGCACGTCATCTCGGATGCGACCGCTCCGGTGACACCCGGCGGCGGCGCCGCCGCGTGCGACGCCATGCACCACGCGGGCGCCCGCCTCGTGACCACCACCCGATGACCCGTCGGCGCCTCACCTGGCTGCCACTGGCGGCGGCGCTCATGGCGTGCGGCTCCGGCGCCGATCGGGCCCCGCACGAACGCTCCGCAGGGGCACCCGCCGCGGGGAGCGCGCCGGCGTCCACCTCTCCGGCCGCGGCGTCCGCCGCCGCGACCTTCCCGCTCCGCACCGAGGGGACCCGGTTCATCACCGCCGCGGGGACGCCGTTCGAGTGGCGCGGCATCACCGCCTTCCGTCTCGCGGAGATGATCGCCGGCGGCCGAGAGTCCGACGCCGTCGCGTATCTCGACTGGGCGCGGACGGAGCAACTGACCGTGGTGCGCGTGCTGCTGATGGCGAAACACCTGTTCGAGCTGTCGCCCCAGGCCGGACGCGCGGCGCTGCCACGACTGCTGGAACTCGCGAAGGCGCGCGGCCTCGCGGTGGAAGCCGTGGCGTTCGCCGACACGAAGGAGTACGCGTTCGACCTGGAGGCGCACGTCCGCGAGATCGGCCGCATCGCGGACGAGCACGGCAACGCGTTCGTCGAGATCGCCAACGAACCGGGACACCCGACGCAGGACGATCGCCTTCACGATCCGGCCTTCGTCCAGCGGCTGGCCGCCCTGCTGCCGGAGCGGCTCGTCGTCGCGCTCGGGTCCATCGAGTACGCCGAAGGCTACGGCGGCGGAGACTACATCACGATGCACCCGGACCGCGGATCGGCGCCCTGGGACCACGTGCTCGCGCTCGCCGACGCCGCCCTCCGGTGGACTCCTCTGCAGAAGCCGGTGGTCAGCGACGAGCCGATCGGCGCGGCGCAGCAGTTCGAGGCGGGGCGGCGCGACAACGAGCCGGCACGGTTCGCCGCTGCCGCCGCGCTGACGGCGCTCGCCGGCATGGGCGCGACGTTCCACTACGAAGGAGGCCTGCAGGCGCGGATCCCGCAGGGGCGCGAAGCCGCATGCCTCGCCGCCTGGCAGCTGGGGCTGGCGCTGGTGCGCGACGCGCGCCCGGGCGGGGCGTTCGTGACCGGGGAGCAGATCGCGGGCATCGCGCGCGTGTCGGGGGCGCGCGCCGTCTTCGCCCGCACCGCGGAGCGCCGCGCCGTGATCCTCCTGGTCGATCCCCAGAAGCCGGCCGTGCAGTGGGGCGACGGCTGGGCGGAGGAGCGCCGCAGCGGCGTTCCCGGCATGCTGCTGATCACCGCCGCGGCGAAACCCTGACGTAGATCTCCATCAACGGATCCACCTTCGCCAGGTTGGAGAACTGATCCTCGGCCACCTGCCGGAAGCGCGGCTCGAGACCGAGCGGCAGGAGGGCGCGCGGCGTGCGGAAGGCGCGCACGAGCCGGTAGCCGGCGGCGCCCGTGCGCAGCGCCGCGAAAAACGCTCCGCCCGGCGTACCCGGCTCGAATCTTCGCGCGTACGACGCGTTCACGACGACGATCTCCGGGTCGATCGCCTCGAGATCGTCGAGGCTCGGATGAAGGGGACGCCACGGCACGAGCCAGGTGCGCGGCAGGTATTCGGGGCGACCCACCGCCGCAATGGTCGCCTCGCCCGCACGCGCCTGCACCCATCGCTCGACACCGTACCGCGAGTCGCGCACCATCAGGTAGTCGAGCGACACGCAGCGCGCCGCCGCGTAGACGACCATCGCCGCCAGCAGCGCCGCGCGCCAGCGGCGCACGGAGTCCCCGCGGCGCATCCACAGCGCGAGCCATGGGCCCGCCGCGATGGCGAGGTTCACCACCACGCCGAGCAGAAAGCGGTCGTAAACGTACCCCACGACCGCGATGAAGCACACGTAGTACGAAACAGCCGGCAGCAGGAGATGGACCGTCGCGGCATCCCGCCGGGCGAACGCCGCGGCGACCGCGACGGCACACGCCACGGCGAGCGGCCAGCTCATGGCGCTCCCGAGCTGGAGCGCGGCCGCCCGGGCGAGCGGCCCCTGGCCGGCGGCCCCTGGCGGAAACATCCGGTAGTCGGCGCTGGCCGGGCCGACGATGAGCCGCACGTGCTCCGCGAAGCCTTCGGCGTTGAACGGCAGGTTGAAGAAGACGACGAACGCCGCGATCGAGATCAGCGCCATCCGCAGCAGCACCGGCGGTGCCGGGACGCCCGGGAGGCTGCGCGCCGAAAGGCGGACGAACAGGGCGCCTGCCGCCATGTACACCGCCGGCAGCACGAAGAATCCGTATGCCTGGTCCTTCGTCGCGATCGCCGCCATCCCGGCCAGCGCGAACCCGTAGAAGTGTTGCGCCCTGTCAGAGCGGAACGTCCGCGCGTAGAAGAACAGCGCGACCGCCAGCCAGAACGTGTAAGGGACGTCGAGATTGACGGTCTTCGCGTAGTAGGTCAGCGGCAGTGAGACGCCGGCGATCGAGGCGGCCAGCAGTGCCGCGCGATCGCCCGCGGCCTCGCGGACGGTGCGATAGACCGCCGCCAGAATGCCGAGCGCCATGACACAACTGATCGACCTGCTGGCCAGCGTGAGCAGCCCGGACGCCTGCAGGGGATCGAGGTGGAGGACGGCACGCGCGAGCGCCTCGACGGGCCAGTAGACGACCGCCAGGAGGACGTAGTGGAGGGGGGGGTAAATGGTGGCCCAGCCGCCCGAAAATCGGACGCTGGCCGCGAACCGGATCTCCTCCGGGGTGAGCTCGTCGGGGGCCCACGTGCCGTGGGCGGGGACGCCCCACCAGATCCCGGTGAGAAAGAGGACGGCGGCGGCGAGCGCCGCCAGCACGAGGGCGCGTCGCCGCAGCGGTGTCTCGTGAACGCCTGCGCGAAGCCCCTTCTGCACGCTTGCCGCGCGCCTACTGGACGGCGGAGGCCGATGCCTTCTCGTGGCGCGACCGGATCGCCGTCATCCACAGCTCGGCGATCCGCTGATAGCCTGCCTCGGAGGGGTGCAGCCCGTCCTGTCCGATGAACGACAGCGGCAGCGAGCCGATGTCGACGAGATGGCCGCCGCGTCGCGAGGCCATCGGGGGCAGCGCGTCGTTGAACAGCGGCACCATGTGGACCGGCAGCGCCTTCTCCGTCCCCGGACGCTGCGGCGGCAGCGTCGCGATCATCAGCGGGATGCCGCGGCGTTCGACCGCCTCGCGGACCATCTCCTCGAGGGCGTCCACCGTCGAGCGCACCCGCGCGTTGTCACCTTCGCCGGGTTGCCGCGCCGCGATCAGGTCGTTGGCCCCCTCCATCAGCAGCACGAGGTCCGGCTTGACGGTCGACAGCACGCTGCGGAACCGCGATTCGTCCTCGCGGGCCTGGCGGCCAGACCACCCCGCGTTGATCACCGTGATCTTCTGCGTCGTGTAGCGCGCCTCGAGCAGCGCCTTCAGCTTGAACGGATAGGACTGCGAGATCCCGGCATCCGGCGGCAGCGTCCAGCCGAAGCCGAATGCCACCGGCGGCGAGACCTTCCCCTCGGTCATGCTGTCGCCGAAGGCGACGATGGTGGTG
>Ga0247719_1000274_pt1 | contig 34989 bp, 40 predicted proteins | sample 41E_DmetaG_FD_189046 | JGI IMG/M metagenome (GOLD analysis project Ga0247719, IMG submission 189046) | Soil microbial communities from hillslope of Landscape Evolution Observatory, University of Arizona, Oracle, AZ, United States - 4-1-E_D | ecosystem: Engineered > Artificial ecosystem >...
CGTCGAAGCGGTCGGACGCGACCTCGTCGGCGCCGAGCAGGAGCACGACTTCGGGCGCTGCCGCCTCGACGTCGGCGATTCCGCCCGGTTGGGCAAAACCGAGGATCAGCCCGGCCATGCGCGAGGCGGCCGTGTGGACGACGTTGAAGCCGTTCCACTCGCCTTTGATCAGGCCGAGCGGCTCGACCAGGGCCAGCGCAGCGCCAAGGCCGCCCGCCGCGAGCGCGCCGGGGCCTACGATCAGCGCCGGACGCTCGGCCGCGGCGAACGCCTCCTTGACCGCCTTCGGCAGCTTGCCGAGCAGCTTGAGGTCGTCGCCGAGCCATTCGGCCTTCATCCCAAGGTCGACCTCGGGCCCGATGGCGAAGACCTTGCCGCCCTTGCGCGCGACCTTGCGCACGCGCGTCGCAATCAGCGGCGCTTCCCAGCGGATGTTGGAGCCGACCAGCAGCACGACGTCGGCACGTTCGATACCGGCGATGGTCGAATTGAACGCGACCGCGCCGAGCGAGCTGGTGTCGTACGTAAGCCCCGTCTGCCGGCCTTCGAGCAGGGTCGACCCCTGCGCCTCGAGCAGCTTCTTGGCCGCATACATGGTCTCAGCGTCGAGCAGGTCGCCCGCGATCGCCGCGACCTTGCTTCCCGCTTTCTTCAGGCGCCTGGCGAAAACCTCCAGCGCCTCCTTCCAACTCGCCTCGCGCAGCTTGCCGTTTTCGCGCACCCACGGGCGATCGAGGCGGTTGCGGACCAGAGCGTCGACATGGTGACGCGTCTTGTCGCTGATCCACTCCTCGTTCACGTCTTCATTGATGCGCGGCAAGATGCGCATGACTTGCCGTTGCCGGACGTCGAGGCGGATGCTCGACCCGACCGCGTCCATCACGTCGATGCCGGGAACCCGCTTCAATTCCCACGGCCGCTGCTCGAACAATTGCGGCTTCTGCAGCAATGCGCCGACCGGGCAGACGTCGGCGAGATTGCCGGCGAGCTCCGAGGTCACCGTCCGCTCGAGATAGGAGGTGATCTGGCTGTCCTCGCCGCGGTAGAGCATGCCGATCTCGGGCGTTCCCGCGACCTCTTCGGCAAAGCGGATGCAGCGCGTGCACTGGATGCAGCGGGTCATCGATGTCTTGATGACCGGACCCATATATTTGTCGTCGATCGCCCGCTTGTTCTCCTCGAAGCGGGAGAAGCTGCGGCCATAGGCCATGGCCTGGTCCTGAAGGTCGCATTCGCCGCCCTGGTCGCAGATCGGGCAGTCGAGCGGGTGGTTGATGAGCAGGAACTCCATCACCCCTTCGCGCGCCTTCTTGACCATCGCCGTGTCGGTGCGGATCGTCTGGCCGTCGGCGGCCGGGAGCGCGCAGCTCGCCTGCGGCTTGGGCGGGCCCGGAGCGACCTCGACGAGGCACATCCGGCAATTGCCGGCGATCGACAGGCGCTCGTGGTAGCAGAAACGCGGGATTTCCTTGCCGGCAAGCTCGCACGCCTGCAGCACGGTCGCGCCCTGCGGGACCTCGATCTCGACGCCGTCGACAATGACCTTAGGCATCGTCGCCGTCCTTCTCTTGCCGCCGCCGGCGCGTGATCTGCGTCACCCGCGGCCCGCCGCCGCGCGCGGCGAGCAGCGCGATCACCGCGATCACCGCGACAATGATGATGATCGTCTGCGTGCTCATTCCGCCGCCTCCAGCATGCCGCGCGCGGTCCGTTCGGCGATGCGGCGCTCCAGTTCGGGCCGGAAATGCTTGATCAGGCCCTGGATCGGCCAGGCGGCGGCATCGCCCAGCGCGCAAATGGTATGGCCCTCGACCTGCTTGGTGACGTCGAGCAGTTTGTCGATGTCGGCGACTTCGGCCTGGCCCTCGCGCAGCCGTTCCATCATCCGCCACATCCAGCCTGTGCCCTCGCGGCACGGCGTGCACTGGCCGCAGCTTTCATGCTTGTAGAAATAGGAGATGCGGCTGATCGCGCGGACGATGTCGGTCGATTTGTCCATGACGATCACCGCGGCCGTGCCGAGGCCCGAGCCGAGCGCCTTCAACCCGTCGAAATCCATCGGCGCGTCGAGGATTTCCTCGGCCGGGACCAGGGGAACCGAAGATCCGCCGGGAATGACGGCCAGCAAATTGCTGAAATCGTCGCGGTTCTTGCCGCCGCGGATGCCGCCGCCGTGGCGGCTGATCAACTCGCGGAAGCTGATCCCCATCGATTCCTCGACGACGCAGGGCGTGTTCACATGGCCCGACAGCTGGAACAGCTTGGTGCCTTCGTTCTTCTCGCGGCCGATGCTTGCGAACCATTCGGCGCCGCGCCGCAGGATGGTGGGCACGACCGCGATGCTCTCGACATTGTTGACCGTGGTCGGGCAGCCATAGAGCCCCGCGCCGGCGGGGAACGGCGGCTTCAAACGCGGCTTGCCCTGCTTGCCTTCGAGGCTCTCGAGCATCGCCATTTCTTCGCCGCAGATGTAGGCGCCCGCGCCGCGGTGGACGAACAGGTCGAAGTCGTAGCCCGTGCCCGCCGCATTCTTGCCCAACAGGCCCGCTTCATAGGCTTCGACAACCGCGCGCTCCAACACGCGGGATTCCTGGATGAACTCTCCGCGAATATAGATGTAGCCGGCACGCGCGCGCATCGCGAAGCCGGCGATCAGCGCGCCTTCGATCAGCTTGTGCGGATCGTGCCGGATGATCTCCCGGTCCTTGCAGCTGCCGGGCTCGGATTCGTCGGCGTTGATCACCAGGAAATTGGGTTTCCCGGGCTTGGGTTCCTTGGGCATGAAGCCCCATTTCATGCCGGTCGGGAAGCCGGCGCCGCCACGGCCGCGCAGGCCCGAAGCCTTGACCCGGTCGATGATCTCGTCCTGGCCAATCGCAAACAGCGCCTTGGTGTCGTCCCAGTCGCCGCGCAGGCGCGCCGCCTTCAGCCACGGCTCCTGGAAGCCGTAGGCGTTGGTGAAGATGCGGTCCTTGTCGGCGAGCGGCCCGGTATAGCCCATCAGCGGATCCGCTTCGTGTCGCTGCCGAGCAGCTTCATCCCGCCCCACACGAGCAGGGCGACCGCACCAACGGTCAGCGCAAGGCTCAGCACGCCTTTGAAGATCTTCCACGCCAGCACGATCAGCAGGATCGCGATGACGATCTTGGCGATGTCCTTCATTGCGTCCCCTCCTCCGCGGTCGCAGTCCACATCGGGCGGTAATCGTAATTGCGCTCGGCCATCTTCTTGAGCGTGGTCGGCCCGCCTTCGGGACAGCTCGCCTGGCGCTCGACTTGCGGACCGGGCTTGGGCGCCTTGCCGGCGGCCAGCGCGTCGAGGATCGCGCCCATGCTGTCCTCGGTCAGGTCCTCGTAATTGTCGTCGTTGATCTGGACCATCGGGGCATTGGCGCAGGCGCCGAGGCATTCGACCTCGGTCAAGGTGAACAGGCCGTCGGCGGTCGTCTGCCCCTTCTTGAGCCCGCGCTTGTAGCAGGCATTGAGCACCTCGTCGGAGCCGCGCAGCATGCACGGCGTGGTCCCGCACACCTGCACATGGAAGCGGCCGACCGGCGCCAGGTTGAACATGGTATAGAAGGTCGCGACCTCGAGCACCCGCACGTAGGGCATGCCGAGCTCGGCGCCGACGAACTCCATCACCGGGATCGGCAGCCAGCCCTGCGTTTGCGTTTCCGCGCCGACCTGCCGCTGGGCGAGGTCGAGCAAGGGGATCACCGCCGACTGCTGCCGGCCTTCGGGGTAGCGCGCGACGATCTCCCGCGCCGCCGCCGCATTGGCGTCGGTCCAGCGGAAGCCCTCCCAGCGCGCGCGCTGCTCGGCGTCGTCGATGATCGAGGTCTGGCCGGCCATTAGTGCAGCCTCTTCTTTCGAGCCAAGAAATGCGGATCATCGGCGCTACGGAGGCGGATGTGGCGGAAAAAGACGCCCAATCCGGCGAATATGCTAATCGGGACCAATGCGCTTGGAATAAGCGCGATGTTCGCCGACAAGTTCGTGGCAAGCGCAAAGACCCACGCCAGCGTGAACAACGTTGCAAGGACGAACGAGTAAATCTCTGGCTTGCGAGACCGCCCAAGAGATCCAACACCACCGAACAGGGCATAGACGCCGTAGATCAAGGTCCAGAACAGCCGCGTCACCGGTCGCACTCCCCGAAGACGACGTCGATCGCGCTGAGGACGGCAGTGACGTCGGCGAGCATGTGGCCCTTCATCATGAAGTCCATCGCCTGGAGGTGACTGAACGCGGTCGGCCGGATCTTGCAGCGGTAGGCGCGGTTGGTGCCGTCGGCGACGAGATAGACGCCGAACTCGCCCTTGGGGCTCTCGGTCGCCACATACACCTCGCCGGCGGGCACATGATAGCCCTCGGTGTAGAGCTTGAAGTGGTGGATCAGCGCTTCCATCGAGGTCTTCATCTCGGCGCGCCCCGGCGGGAACACCTTGCTGTCGGCGCCGACCGGCCCCGGCGGAAGCTCGCTCAGGCACTGGCGCACCATCTTCCAGCTCTGCCGGACTTCCTCGACGCGGACCATGAAGCGGTCGTAGCAGTCGCCGTTGGTGCCGACCGGCACCTCGAAATTCATCCGGTCATAGACTTCGTAGGGCTGGGCCTTGCGGATGTCCCACGGAACCCCGCTCGCGCGGATCATTGGCCCTGAGAAGCCCCAGGCGATCGCGTCGTCCTTGGAGACCACGCCGATGTCGACATTGCGCTGCTTGAAGATGCGGTTGTCGGCGACCAGGCTGATGGCGTCCTCGAACAACTCCAATCGGTTGTCGAGGAAGTCTCCGATCTTGTCGAGCACTGCCGGTGGGATGTCCGCGCGCACTCCGCCGACGCGGAAATAATTGGCGTGCATGCGCGCGCCCGAGACATGCTCGTAGATCTGCATCAGATCCTCGCGCAGCTCGAACAGCCACAGGTTCGGGGTCATGGCGCCCACGTCCATGATGTGCGCGCCAAGGTTGAGCATGTGGTTCTTGATGCGGGTCAGCTCCGCCATCATCGTGCGGATGTACTGGGCGCGAAGCGGGATCTCGAGGCCGAGCAATTTCTCGATCGCCAGCACGAAGCTGTGCTCCATGCACATCGGCGAGCAATAATCGAGCCGGTCGAAATAGGGGATCGCCTGGGTGTAGGTCTTATATTCGATCAGCTTCTCGGTGCCGCGGTGAAGCAGCCCGACGTGCGGATCGACCCGTTCGACGATCTCGCCGTCCAATTCCATGATCAGCCGCAGAACCCCGTGCGCCGCCGGATGCTGGGGCCCGAAGTTGATCGTATAATTGTTGAGCTTGTCGTCGCCGGGCATGCGCTCGTCGAGCGGCGCGCCCTCCTGGGCGGCGCCGACGGATAGCTCGACCTTACGGGTCTGCCGTTCCTCGGTGCGGGTGTCGGTCATCCGGTGCCTCCGCCCGGCCGCCTGCGGCCCGAGCCCCTGGGCTTGGGATCAGGGCCCGCGTCCGGCTTGAGGACTTCCTGCTCGGCTTTCTTCGATCGCGGCTTGCGCGCCTCCTTCTGGGCCTGCACATCGCCGGGCTTCCCAGCTCCGGTTTCCTCCGGCCCATCGGTCGTCTTGGGCGTTTTCGCGGGCGTCTCGACGTTCTGCGGCGTCTCTACACCCGGCGCCGGCGCCGGGGTCGGAGCGCCGGGTGCCTCGCCGCTAGCCTTCTCATCGCCGGGCAGGCGATATTCGGGGCCCTGCCAGGGCATCAGGAAGTCGAAGGTGCGGAAATCCTGGGGCAGCGCGACCGGTTCATAGACCACGCGCTTCTCGGCTTCCGAATACCGCATTTCGACATGGCCGGTCAGCGGGAAGTCCTTGCGGAACGGATGCCCTTCGAAGCCATAGTCGGTGAGGATGCGCCGAAGGTCCGGATTGCCGGCGAAGGCGACGCCGTACATGTCGAACACTTCCCGCTCCAGCCAGCCGGCCACGGGCCACAGATCGACCACGCTCGGCACCGGAGTCTGCTCGTCGGTCGTGACGTGGACTCGCAGCCGATGGTTCCTGGTCAGCGACAGCAGGCAGTAAACCACCTCGAACCGTTCCGCGCGCTCGGGATAGTCGACGCCGGCGATCTCCATCAGCTGCTGATATTGATGCTCGTCACGCAGGCGCTGCAGCAGCGGCACCAGATTGTCGCGCTCGACGTCGAGCGCCGCCTCCATGCCTTCGCGCGGCGTGGCGAGCGGCATCGCCATCCGGGCCAGCTCGTCCGCTTCGAGCTCCGCATAACGCGGGACGTGGGTTGCCGTGGTCAGGGCCATCAGCGCTCGATTGTCCCTTCGCGCCGGATTTTGCGCTGCAATTGCAGGATTCCGTAGAGAAGCGCCTCGGCGGTCGGCGGGCAGCCGGGAACGTAAATGTCGACCGGCACGATGCGGTCGCAGCCGCGCACCACCGAATAGCTGTAATGATAATAGCCGCCGCCGTTGGCGCAGCTGCCCATCGAGATCACATATTTGGGATCCGACATCTGGTCGTAGACCCGGCGCAGCGCCGGAGCCATTTTGTTGCACAGCGTGCCGGCGACGATCATCACATCCGACTGGCGGGGGCTCGCGCGCGGGGCAACGCCAAATCTTTCAAGGTCATAGCGCGGCATGTTCACATGGATCATCTCGACCGCGCAGCACGCGAGGCCGAAGGTCATCCACCACAGCGATCCCGTCCGCGCCCAGGTGAACAGGTCCTCGGCCGTGGTGACCATGAACCCCTTCTCGTTCAGCGATTGCTGGACCTCGAGCAGCTTCGCCTGGTCGACTTCGCCGGGGACGAGTCCGGCGATGCGCGCCAGCTCCTCCTCGGTCGGCATGCGGTCTTCGGGGCCGCGCAGCATCACTCCCATTCGAGCGCCCCCTTCTTCCATGCATAAGCAAGGCCGAGACCGAGCTCGCCAAGGAAGATCATCATCGCGACCCAGCCGCTCCACTTGGTGAAGTCGAGGCTGACCGCCCAGGGGAACAGAAACGCGACCTCAAGGTCGAAGATGATGAACAGGATCGCGACCAGATAGAAACGCACGTCGAACTCCGCGCGCGCGTCCTCGAACGCCGGAAAGCCGCATTCATATTCGCTGAGTTTGGCCGGGTCCGGATTGTGCGCGCCGGTGAAGCGCGCGACGATCATCGGCAGCACGACAAAGCCCACGGACATGCCGAGGGCGACGATCAGGAACAAGAGGATCGGCAGGTAGCCTGCGGCGACGCTTGCCAAGGGAAACTCCGAAAGGGCTCGAGGCGGAAACTTGGCGGCGCTTTAGGCCAGCAAGTTGCCACTCGCAACCATCTGCGCCGCTATCGCACGGCTCCTGCGACTAGCTTCTGCAATTTCGAGTGAATCGCGCCCGACGCTGCGACATATTCGCCGCGTTCGAACGAGCGGTCGGAACCCCGGTAATCGGTCACGAAGCCGCCGGCTTCCTTGACCAGCAGCACGCCTGCAGCCGTGTCCCAGACATCGAGATCGTCTTCCCAGAAGCCGTCCATGCGGCCGGCGGCAACCCAGGCGAGGTCAAGCGCGGCCGAGCCGAAGCGGCGGACGCCGGACACCTGCGGTCCCACCGCGGCATAGATTTTCGCCCAGCGAGCGGCGTCGCCGCGGCCGCAATGGGGCACGCCAGTGCCGATGATCGTCTCCGCAAGCTCCCGCCGCGCCGAGACCCGAAGCCGCGCGTCATGGAGCCAGGCGCCCCTGCCTTTTTCGGCCCAGAAGCTCTCGTCCGTCAGCGGCTGATACACTAGGGCATGGCTGATCGCCCGGCCGCCGCCCGGCGTCCGCTCCTCGACCGCGATCGACATCGCGAAATGGGGGATTCCGTGGAGGAAGTTCGTGGTGCCGTCGAGCGGATCGACGATCCAGCGCGGCTTGTCGGGATTGCCCTCGATCTCGCCGCCTTCCTCGAGCAGCAGCCCCCAATCGGGGCGAGCATTGCGCAGCTCCTCGACGATCGTCTGCTCGGCGCGCTTGTCGGCCATGGAGACGAAGTCGGCGGGCCCCTTCTTGCTGACTTGGAGCTGCTCGACCTCGCCGAAGTCGCGCCGCAGCCGCGGCGCCGCCTTGCGCGCGGCGCGGGTCATGACGGTGATCAGGCCGGAGTGGGCTACCATCGGTCAGTCCGCGCGGCGGACATACTCGCGGTTGTAGACGTCGACCACGATGCGGGTGCCGCTGGTGATATGCGGCGGGACCATGACCCGAACGCCATTGTCGAGCAGCGCCGGCTTGTAGGACGAGCTCGCGGTCTGGCCCTTCACCACCGCGTCGGCCTCGACGATCGTCGCCTCGACCTGATCGGGCAGCTGAACGCTGATCGGCTTCTCATTGTAGAGCTCCATCACCACGTCCATGCCGTCCTGGAGGAATTCGGCCGCATCGCCGAGCAGATCCTCGGGCAGCGACACCTGCTCGTAGCTGTCCTTGTCCATGAACACGAGCATGTCTCCGTCATGGTAGAGGAACTGGAAGTCCTTGGTGTCGAGCCGGACCCGCTCGACCGTCTCGGCCGAGCGGAAGCGGACGTTGGTCTTGCGGCCGTCGACCAGGTTCTTCATCTCGACCTGCATGTAGGCGCCGCCCTTGCCCGGCTGGGTGTGCTGGATCTTCACCGCGCGCCAGATGCCGCCTTCATATTCGATGATGTTGCCGGGACGGATGTCCACGCCGCTGATCTTCATGTCTGTTCTCTGGAAGAGTGTGGAAAAGCAGCCGCGCCCTAGCCGCTGGCCCGTTTCCCGGCAAGCAGCGGGTAAGGATTGACAGGGGTTCCGTGCCACCAGCGCTCCCCCTTGGCCATGCGGTTGATCGCGAAATGGAGGTGCGGGCCGGCGGGGCTCGCGTCGCCGGTATGGCCGACATAGCCGATCACCTGGCCGCGCTTCACCTGCTGCCCCTCGGCAAGGCCGGGCGCGTAGCGCTGCAGATGGGCATAATAATACATCCATTGCCCGTCGGTTGAGCGCTGATAGGCGGTGATCCCGCCGCGAACGCTGTTGAACAATTTCTCGATCGTCCCGTCGGCGACCGCAATCACCGGCGTTCCCTCGGGAGCCATGATGTCGATGGCGTCATGACGCCGCCCCTGCCCGCGGGCATCGTCATAGGTGTCGCTGAGCTGCTCGGCCTTGATGCCGAGCACGGGGATCGCAAGGCCCGACGGCGCGATCACGACCTGCTGCGCGATCTTCACCGGCGGCGCGTCGGCCGGGTTGACGGTGACGACATTGCCGCTGCGCCCCACCTCGGCGCGGGGCGCGGGCACGAAATTGTAAAACCAGATCCAGAACATGCTGGTGACAAAGGCGGTCAGCAGCGCCGTTCCGATGATCTTGAGCATGCGCTTCGCAACCCTCTTCAAGCGACGTTGTTGAGGTGCAACGATGAAGCGAACAACTGTTTCCGAAGCGCGCGGCATCCACGTCGGCTGCTCGGGCTGGGTCTACCGACACTGGCGCGGGATCCTTTATCCCGACGGGCTGCCGCAGAAGCGCTGGTTCGAGCGCTATGCCGAGGAGTTCGACACGGTCGAGATCAACGCCAGCTTCTACCGCCTGCCGCTCGCCTCGACCTTCGAGGGCTGGCGCGAGAAAGCGCCGCCCGGCTTCCGCTATGCGGTCAAGGTCAACCGCTTCATCACGCACCTCAAGAAACTGGTCGGCGTCGAGGAAGAGGTCGCCCGCTTCATCGAGCTTGCGCGGCCGCTGGAGGCGACCCTCGGGCCCCTGCTCTACCAGCTGCCGCCGAGCCTTCACAAAGACCTGCCGCGCCTCGAAGCCTTCCTCCAGCTGCTGCCGGCCGACCTCGAACAGGTCTTCGAGTTCCGCCACAAGAGCTGGTACGACGAAGAGACGCTGGCACTGCTCGACCGCTACGGCTTCGGCTTCGTCGCGCACGACCTCAAGGGCCTGATTTCGCCGCGCTGGGCGAGCGGGCTCACCGCTTACGTCCGCTTTCACGGCAGCGGCGGCCGCTATTCGGGCCGCTATTCCGACGAAGCCTTGCTGCAGTGGACCGACTGGACCCTCGACCAGGCGCGCCAGGGCCGCTCCGTCTGGTGCTATTTCAACAACGACATCCACGGCCACGCGATCGACGATGCGCAGACTCTGAAATCGATGATCAGGCAGATGCGCCGCTGAGGGCCCCTTCGAATGCCGCTACCGCTGCCGCCGGATCGTCGGCTCCCCACACCGCCTGGCAGACGGCGAGGAAGTCCGCTCCGGCTTCCACCAGCGGCCGTGCGTTGGCCGCCGTGATTCCGCCGATCGCGACGCACGGGATTTCGAACACCGCCGCCCACCAGCTGAGGATCGCCGGCTCGGGGCGACAGTCGGACGGCTTGGTCGTCGTCGGATAGAAAGCGCCGAACGCGACATAATCGGCGCCTGCTTCCCCCGCCTCCATCGCGAGATGGCGGCTGTCGTGGCAGGTCTTGCCGATCTGCGCCGCCGGCCCGAGCAGCGCGCGCGCTTCGCGAATGTCCCCGTCGCTCTGGCCGAGGTGGACGCCGTCGGCGCCGAGCCGCTTGGCGAGCGCCATGCTGTCGTTGACGATGAAGGCGACCTCGGCGTCCGCGCAAACCCGCTGCAGGGGCTCGGCGAGCCGAGCGAGTTCATGCTCGTCGACATCCTTGACCCGCAGCTGGAACGCAGCCGCAAGCCCCGGCTCCAGCGCCGCCTTGAGCCGGTCCGGGAAGGCGCCGCCGACCTGCTGCGGGCTGATCAGATAGAGCTTCGCTGGCTCCGTCCGCGCCGGAGGCGGAAAATCGACCGGGTCGAATTCGGCTTCGTCCAAGGTCAGGCCGGCACCCGCGCGACCGACGCCTCGTAAATCTCGTCGATCGCGGTCCCGAGGGTCCGGTCGAACTCTTCGTCGCTCTGCTGCGCGCGAAGGTCTGAGAGGAGCGCGCGGCTGAAGCTGGCGATCATCCCCGGATTTTTGGCCAGCTCGCGGCAGGCTTCCTCGCGGCTGAAGCCGCCGGAAAGCGCAACCACCCGGAGTACCTTCGGGTGCTCCACCAGCGGCTGGAACAATCCGGCCTCGGCCGGAATGGAGAGCTTCAGCATCACCCGCTGCCCGTCCGGGATTTCGTCAAGATTCTTCACGATCTCCTCGAGCAGGATGCGGTCGGCCGCGTCCCGCTCCGGGCTCTTGATGTTCACCTCGGGCTCGATGATCGGCACCATATCGTGGCTGAGCACCTGCCGGGCGACGTCGAACTGCTGGCGGACGATCGCCGCAATGCCTTCGGGGTTGGCAAGGTTGATTACGGATCGCTCCTTGGTCCCGAACACGCCGAGCTGCTTGGCGCGCTGAAGCAGGCCGTCGAGCTCCGGCATCGGCTTCATCATCTGCACGCCACTGGCCTCGGCCTCGAGGCCCTTGTCGATCTTGATGAACGGGACGACGCCCTGGTCGATTAGCGCCTGCGGAGTCGGCTTGCCGGCGACCTGGCCGTCCATCGTCCGCTCGAACAGGATCGCACCGATCACCTTGCCGCTGCCGAAGCAAGGCGCGGTGATGATCCGCGAGCGCATCTGGTGGATGAGGTCGAACATCTCCTCGTCGCTCGACCAGGCGCCTTCCTCGATCCCGTAGCCTTTCAAGGCCTTGGGAGTGGAGCCGCCCGACTGGTCGAGCGCGGCGATGAAGCCGTCGCCGCGTTCCATTTTTGCCATCATTTCAGACTGGTTCATTGCTTACCTCTGCACTTTGCTGAAGAGCGGCAACACCCGGCAGTGTCCGTCCTTCCATCCATTCGAGAAATGCTCCGCCCGCGGTGGAGACGAAGCTGAAATCTTGCGCCACGCCGGCGTGGTTGAGCGCCGCCACCGTATCGCCGCCGCCGGCGACGGAAACGAGCGAGCCTTCCTTGGTCAATGCCGCCGCCGTCTTTGCGAGAGCGACGGTCGCCTCGTCGAACGGCGGCGTTTCAAATGCGCCGAGCGGCCCGTTCCACACCAGAGTACGGCAGGTCTTGAGCACATCGGCCAGCGCCTCGACCGCCGCTGGCCCCACGTCGAGGATCATTTCGTCCGCCCGGACCTCGTGCACGTTGCATGTGCGGATGCTCGGCGGATTGGCGGCGAATTCTTTCGCAACCACGACGTCATAGGGAAGATGAATCGTGCAGGCCGCCCTGTCGGCGCGCTCGAAGATGTCGTTCGCCTCGCCGGTAAGGTCATGCTCGCACAGGCTGTTGCCGACATTGACGCCTCGCGCTGCGAGGAAGGTGTTGGCCATTCCACCGCCAATGATCAGATGGTCGACCTTGCCCACGAGGTGGCCAAGCACCGCGAGCTTGGTCGACACCTTGGCGCCGCCGACCACCGCCGCGACGGGCCGTTCCGGATTGCCCAGCGCCCGCTCGAGGGCCTTCAGCTCCGCTTCCATCGCGCGGCCGGCGAAGCTCGGAAGACGATGGGCAACGCCCTCCGTCGAAGCGTGCGCCCGATGTGCGGCCGAGAAAGCGTCGTTGACGTAATAATCGCCGAGCGCGGCCATCGCCTCCGCCAGCGCCGGATCGTTCTTTTCCTCGCCGGCGTGAAAGCGGGTGTTCTCGAGGATGCCGATGTTTCCCGGAAGCATGGTCGTGATCGCGCGCTGTGCTTCGGCGCCCTGGCAATCCTCGATGAAACGCACCGAGCGGCCCGCGAGGCGGTGCACCGGCATCACCAGCTGCGCCGTCGACATGTCCGGCCTGACCTCGCCCTTCGGACGGCCGAAATGCGATAGCAGCAAAACGATTGCGCCGCGGTCGGACAGCTCGAGCACCGTCGGCAACATCGCGCGAAGGCGGGTGTCGTCGGTGACCTTGGCGCCTTCCATCGGCACGTTGAGGTCGACGCGCACCAGCACTTTCTTGCCGGTCAGGTCCTCCGGCAGGTCGTCGAGAGTGCGGAAAGCGCCCACTTCAGCCGAGCTTGCCCATCGCGCAGGCGGTATCGACCATGCGGTTCGAGAAGCCCCATTCATTGTCGTACCAGCTGACAACGCGGACCAGCTTGCCCTCGATCACGGCCGTCTCGAGGCTGTCGACCGTCGAGCTCGCCGGATTGTGGTTGAGGTCGATCGAAACCAACGGTTCGTTGGTGTAGGCAAGGATGCCCTTCAAGGGTCCGCTCTCGCTCGCGGCCTTGAGGGCCTGGTTCACTTCCTCTTTCGACGTCTCGCGGCCCGGCGTGAAGGTCAGGTCGACCAGGCTGACGTTGGGGGTCGGAACGCGCACCGCCGACCCGTCGAGCTTGCCCTTCAATTCCGGAAGCACTTCGCCCACTGCCCGCGCCGCTCCGGTCGTCGTCGGGATCATGCTCATCCCCGCAGCCCGTGCACGCCTCATGTCGGAATGGATCTGGTCGAGAATCTTCTGATCGTTGGTGTAGGCGTGGATGGTGGTCATCAGGCCGCGTTCGATCCCGACCGTGTCGTTCATCACCTTGGCGACCGGGGCGAGGCAGTTCGTCGTGCACGATGCGTTGGAGACGATCGTATGCCCGGCTTCCAGCTTGTCGTGGTTGACGCCGTAGACGACCGTCAGGTCGACGCCCTTGGCCGGGGCGGAGATCAACACCCGCTTGGCCCCTGCATCGATATGCTTCTGCCCGCCCTCGCGGTCGGTGAAGAAGCCGGTGCATTCGAGCGCCAGCTCGACGCCATTCTCGCCGTGGGGAAGCTTCGCCGGATCGCGCTCTGCCGTGACCTTGATCCGCGTGTTGCCAACGACGATCTCGTCGCCCTCGGCGCGAACCTCGCCCGGGAACGGGCCATGGACGCTGTCACGCTTGAACAGCATCGCATTGGCCTTGGCGTCGGCGAGGTCGTTGATTGCGACCAGCTCGAGCCCGCAGTCCGGCCGCTCGAGGATCGCCCGAGCCACCAGGCGGCCAATGCGGCCGAAGCCGTTGATTGCAACTTTGGTCATTGGATTCCTCTTGTTTTCATGAAGTCGGTGATGCGGGCCGCGACCTTGTCGCCGGTCAGCCCGAAAAAGGCGTAGGCGTCGGGCGCAGGCGCAGAGACGCCGAACCGGTCGATGCCGATCCTGAGGCCGTGCAGACCAGTGTAGCGTTCCCAGCCGAAGGTCGAGCCGGCTTCGATCGAGACCCGCAGGAGTTCGCGATTGCTGACGTCCGGCAGGATCTCTTCGCGATAGTCCCACGGCTGTGCATCGAAACGACCGGTGCATGGCATGGAAATGACATCGGCGCCGATGCCCTGCCCTTCGAGCAGTTCCGCGGCGTCGAGCGCGATCTCCACTTCCGATCCAGTCGCGAGCAGGATCACCTTGCGCGGGTTCCCGGCGGCTTTCAGCCGATAGGCGCCCCGCGCGCACAGATTCTCGTCCGCGGCTTCCGTGCGCACGGGCCGCAGGTTCTGCCGAGTCAAAGCGAGCACCGAGGGGCCTTCGCTCTGAAGCGCCAGCGCCCAGCATTCGGCGGTCTCGACCGCGTCGGCGGGACGATAGACTTCGAGCCCGGGCATCGCGCGCAGCCCCTGAAGATGCTCGATCGGCTGATGGGTCGGCCCATCCTCGCCAAGACCGATCGAATCATGGGTCATCACATAGATGACCTTGGCCCGCTGCAGCGCCGAGAGGCGGATCGCCGGCCGCGCATAATCGGTGAACACCAGGAAGGTGCCGCCGTAGGGGATCACCCCTCCATGCAGCGCCATGCCGTTCATCGCCGCGGCCATGCCGAACTCGCGGATGCCGTAATAGATGTATCGGCCACCGTAATTGTCGGCGGTCAGCGGCTCCTGGCCCTTCGTCTTGGTGTTGTTGGAGCCGGTCAGATCGGCCGATCCCCCGATTGTCGAGGGGACCGCGGCATTGATCGCCTCGAGCGCCATTTCCGACGCCTTGCGCGTCGCGACGGGCTTCAACTCGCCCAGCAGCTTGTGGAGATAGGGCTTCAGCCAGGAATCGCCGACCTTGCCGGAGAGCCGCGCGAGAAACTCGTCCTTGCGGCCGCTCCGGTCGAGCCGGTCCTGCCATTGCGCATGATCGATCGCGCCGCGCTTGCCGGCCGCGCGCCAGGCGGTCAGTACGTCGTCGGGGACGGTGAATTCCTCCGGATCGAGACCGAGCTCTGCGCGTGCCGCCTCCACCTCTTCCTTGCCCAGCGCCGCGCCGTGGGTGGCTGCCGTGCCCTGCTTGTTGGGGGCTCCAAAACCGATGATCGTCTTGCAGCGGATCAGGCTCGGGCGGGGATCGGCCAGCGCCTCCTTGATCGCGCGGTCGACGTCGTCGGCATTGAGGCCGTCGCATTCGCAGGTGTGCCATTGGGCGGCCTGATGGCGGGCGACGACATCCTCGTTGCGCGACAGTTCAGTCGAGCCGTCGATGGTGATCTCATTGTCGTCCCACAGGACGATCAGCCGCCCGAGCCCGAGGTGCCCGGCAAGCCCGACCGCCTCGTGATTGACGCCCTCCATCAAGTCGCCGTCGCCGGCGATGACGAAGGTGCGGTGGTCGACCAGATCGTCGCCGTAGATGGCATTCAGGTGCCGCTCGGCGATGGCCATGCCGACCGCCATGGCCACGCCCTGGCCGAGCGGTCCCGTGGTGACCTCCACTCCGGCGAGCTCGAAATTCTCAGGGTGGCCGGCGGTCGGCGAACCGAGCTGGCGGAAGCGCTTCAAGTCTTCCATCGTCGGCCGCTCGTAGCCGGTCAGGTAAAGAAGCGCGTAGATCAGCATCGAGCCGTGACCGGCCGAGAGGACGAAGCGGTCGCGGTCCGGCCAGTACGGATCGGCGGCGTCGAACTTCAGATGGCGGGTGAAAAGCGCGGTGGCCGCGTCCGCCATGCCCATCGGCATTCCCGGGTGACCGCTGTTCGCGGTCTCGACCGCATCCATCGCGAGGGCGCGAATGGCATTGGCGAGGCGGCGGTCGGACGGCTGCATCGAAGCTCCGGCAATGGGGTTCGGTTCGGCCCGGGAGCCCGGGCGACGACGCGGCCCCTTTGAAAGGTGAGCGGTGCCGCGTCAACGCTTGCGGGCAATCGGCATCTTGCGTAGCGGGTGATGGATGGACGACGGAGGGCTTTCCGCAGCGCTGGACCGGGCCGAGAGCGCGCTCGGGCGGATCCAGGCCGCGCTCGCCGCGCGCCAGCCGGCGCCAGCTCGTGACGAGGAACTGCGCGCGAAAGTGCGCGAAGTGCTCGAAGAACTCGATGATCTGATCCGCGAGGCCGCCGCATAATGGCAGCGATGGTCGACCTAACGATCGCCGGGCGCACCTACCAGGTCGCCTGCCGCGAGGGCGAGGAAGAACATCTGCGGGCTGCAGCGCGGCTGGTCGACGGCAAGAGCCGTGAAGCGCTCGCCGGCCTCGGCACTCTGTCGGAAGCGCGGCAGTTCCTCTTTGCCTCGCTGCTCCTTGCGGACCAGCTGCTCGAAGGCCGCGGCGGAGGTGCGATAGCGAGCGCGCCCGACCCCGCGCTGGTCGGCCGCGCCGAAGCGCTCGCCATGCGCCTCGAAACACTGGCCGCCCAGCTTGAGAACGAAGCCGCCAGTTCCTAAATTGGCGGCGACGGGCACTACCCGGTGCGAGCCTTTGGAAAATCCCTGAGGCGATAGAACATCCACGGGAGCTGTCCCTGCCCGGATCACGAGGATTTCCTCGGGGTCCGGATCACACGGCGCCCACCTGACGTTTTGGCGTCAGAGGATTTTAGGGCAAACGGCCATGGTGGTCCCGTCACCCCCCTTTCCGCCCGGCCCGCCGATGCATGTCGGGCCTGCGATGCACCCGCTGTCCAAGGAATCGCTGCGCCGCGCGGCGCTCGACGCGCGAAAGGCCTTTGTCCGAACGCTGTCCGACGGCACGCGGACTATGCTCGAGCAACAGCTGGCGCGGCAGCTGACCGCGCTTTGCGCCGGCGCCAAGGTAGTCGGCGGCTATGCGCCGCTCGGCTCGGAAATCAGCCCTTTGCCGGCAATCGAAGAAGCGCGCGCGGTCGGCCGAATCGTCGCCTTCCCGGCCTTCGACCACCCGGCCAAGCCATTCAAGTTCCGCGCAGGCGACCCGCTGCAGCCAGGACCGTTCGGAATCATGCAGCCCAAAAGAAGCGCTCCCGTCGTGGAGCCCGACCTCGTCCTCGTCCCGCTGATCGCGATCGACGGGAAGGGCACACGGCTGGGGCGCGGCAAAGGCCATTACGACCGCGCTGTGGTCCGCCTAAAGAAGAGCGGAGCGCGACTCGTCGGCGTCGGCTGGGTCTTGCAGCGCCTGGCCGACACCATCCCCAGCGACGAATGGGACGTGCCGCTCGACGCGTTCGTGTCGCCCGACGGTCTGGAGTGGTTCGACCGCTGAAGCCGCCATTGCACGAATGACACAGTGCGTTGCAGTTCGCACCTGAGCATCTCCTTTCATCGGAAATTTCCTTTTCTCCTGCACCATCTGGACTAGATTCTCGTGAGCCGGCCGAACGCCGCGTCGAGTGGGAGAGACTGTCGTCATGGCGCGAAAGGCCATTGCCTGCATCGTGATCGTCGCCGCCAGTACGCTCCTGTTCATGGGCATGCGATCGAGCAACCGGGCCGCTGCCGCGGACGGCAATTGCTATTCGGAACTACAGGGCCCCTCCTCGCCGACCGTTTGCGATTAGCCGCCGAGCCGGGACCGCGGCAGACGGCGGCGGCTCGAGCTGCTAAGCGCGAGGCCGATGCCCACGCCGCCTGAGCCCTCCGCCCGAAAGCTCGCCGGAATCGCGCTGATCCTGCTGTTGATCGTCCTATGGGCGGCGTTGGTCGCAAGCCTGGCGCCGACCGTGGGCAACTGGCCTATCCTGGTTCAGGCTCCGTTCTACCTCGTCATGGGAATAGCCTGGATCCTCCCGCTGAAACCCTTGGTGCGGTGGATTCAGACCGGCTCTTTCAGGAGCGGGAAGTAACGCGTTCTTGATGTGAGTGTATTAGCCGGCTATAACAGTACAATGATCGAAGCATCTGGCCTTTCCCGCCCGATCGATGGGCTGCGGTTCGCTGCGGTGCGCGCGCAGGCGCGAGCTGTCGCCCTGTGGCGGTCGCATCCGCGGGAGACGGTCGGATTTGGCATGCTTGGGCTGGTTGCCGGCGCGGTTGCCGTAAGCACGCTCGCGGGCCCGGGAATAAGCAGCCGTGCCGAGGCCGCGCCTCCCGCGCCGCCACCACTGATCCTGCGCGAGCTTCCCGCCAATGAGGCGCTCAAGGTCAATGCCGAGCTCCCCGTGGCGACTGGGCCCAATCCGGCCGCCGCGCCCTTCCGTCTCCAGGGCGGCGATGCGGCGCGCAGTCGCGCACTCGAATGCCTCGCCAGCGCCGTCTATTACGAGGCGGGCAACCAGGATGCCGACGGCGCGCGCGCCGTCGCGCAAGTGGTGCTGAACCGCGTCCGCCACCCGGCCTTCCCATCTTCCGTCTGCAGTGTCGTCTATCAGGGGTCGACCCGGGTTACGGGTTGCCAGTTCACCTTCACTTGCGATGGCTCGCTGAACCGCCAGCCCGACGCAGCTGGCTGGCGCCGCGCCCGGACAGTCGCCGAAGCGGCCCTCACCGGCCAGGTTTATGCGCCGGTTGGGTGGGCCACCCACTATCACGCCAATTACGTCGTCCCCTACTGGGCATCGAGTCTCGCCAAGAACGCGGTCGTCGGCGCCCATATCTTCTATCGCTGGGCCGGCGGCTGGGGCCGGCCTTCCGCCTTCGCCAGCGCCTATGCCGGAACAGAGCCCGACGTGCGCGCCTTGCGCAGCGCGGCACTGGCAGTGGCGCGGCCGACGACGCCCGAGCGCGCTGAGATGCTTGCAGAGGCCGTGGCGGACATACCAGGCGCGGAGCCGCTCAAGCTCGCGCCGTCAATGCGCGGCGACAAGAGGGTCGCGGTACGGTTCAACCTCGCGGCACGTGAAGCCTCGGACAAGGCTACGCGTCACGAATATGTGAAAACGTTCGCGGCGTCCGAAAACCTCAAATGGGCTCTGTCGAGCGAAACTAGTGCGAGCGATGAGAAACCGCTCGGCCGCGCGGCACCGGTCGAACCTCGCGCTTCGGCTCCGGCGTCTTCCGGGCATTGATCGGCGCGGAATAAGGCTCGTCGGGCGGCGCGAGGGCGAGCTCGACGCGCAGCCGGATGCGGTGGAAGCGGCTGTCGATCGCCAAATAATCATTGGAAATCGTCGATGCGGCGATCCACAGCCGGGCGGTGACGGCGTGTTGGCTGAACGGCCCCCGGTCGCGCAATGGGTCTCGGTCCTGCAGCAGGATCACTGCATTGTCGAAGGCGGCACATCGGTCGAGCTGCTCGACAGTGGGCCGCGACCGTAGCGCGCCGTGACAAGCACGGCTTTCCGTCGACAGCGCCATCTCGTCTGACGTGCGGAACAGATTTCGAGCCCTTTCCGTCGAGCGGTCGATCGCCTTGATGTGCAGCGGCTTGTCCATCACGTCCCGTGCCGGAGCGGTTGCGCGGACGTGCCCGGGGGCGCCCACTGATGGCTGGGCCAGCGACGATACCGGCCCGTTGAGAAGCAGCAGGACCGCGGCGCCGAGCGCGATCATGGCGGCCGCGAACGTCCAACCCCGCCCTCCTGACCGACCGCCGTCGGGATGGCGATGAAGCTCGAGCGGGTCCCTCGGGATCGCCTTGAGCTCGCGGTACGCATTGTTGATCTCCGCCGCCCGCGCCGGATCGCCCCCCTCGCGGTCGGGATGATGCTGCTTGATCAGGCGGCGATAGGCCTGTTCGATCGCCGAAAGGTTGGCGCCGGGCTCGAGCCCGAGCACGGCATAAGCGGAAGCCCCCCTGGCCATGAGGCGGGGTGTAACGCAGTCGCACCGGCAATGGAATGTGGCGCGAGTGACGGGGCTCGAACCCGCGACCTCCGGCGTGACAGGCCGGCGCTCTAACCAACTGAGCTACACCCGCGTTTTTGGCGTGGGCGGCGACCTAGGAGAGGGTCTGGGGAGTGTCAACCATCGCCGGCTGCATTTCCTGCCGCTCCTCGATTTCTTCCTCGTCCGGGTCGCCGACGTGGGTCAGCGTGCCGTGCTCGAACAGGAATCCAGCGATGTCGGGCGTCCCGGCCGCCGAGAATACGGTCTTCATGATGATCAGCAGCGGAACCGCGAGCAGCGCGCCGGTCGTCCCCCATACCCAGGCCCAGAAGGACAGGGAAACAAGGATCGCGAGCGGACTGATCGTCAGCCGATGGCCGACCACCAGCGGTGTCACGAAATTCGCCTCGATCATGTGGAGGGCGATGAACACCGCGGGAGGCATCAGCGCACCCCACACGTCCGGGTAGGTCATCAGCCCGCCGAGAAAGAGAAGCAGCGAGCAGACGATCGGCCCGAGATACGGAATGTAGTTGGCAACCGCGACGATCCCGCCCCACATGATCGGCGAAGGCATGCCGAGCCACCACAGGGCGAGCGCGGTCACCGCCCCCAAGCTGACGTTAATCAGGGTGATCGTGCCCAAATAGGTCGAGGTCGCGTCGACCACCTGTTGGATCACGCGCGCGGTGGTGAGCGCGCCTTCAAAGCTGCCGCGGCTGACGATCGTTTTCTTCCGCATGGCCGTCCACCCGGCGAGGAAGAAGAAGATCACGAGCAGCGCGAAGAACAGCTGGATCAGCAAATGCGGCGCCGAGCTGGTCAGCAGCCCAAGCATCGAATTCGGCGTTTCGATGCGCACTGCGCGAGTGCGCTCGGCCTGGCTGATCTCGATCTGGGAGACAGTGCGGTCGATGAACCGGTCGAGATTCTTGTAGAGGTCGAAAATCGGCTCGAGCGCCGCCCGCACCTTCCCGATCTTGCTCGGCACCTGCGCGACCCAGTCGGTCGCCGGAATCACGATCGAGCCGATGGCGAAGACCATCAACGTTAGGAAAATGATCAGACAGAGGCCGGCAGCGGCCTTGGACGGGATCCCCCGCCGCTCGAACCATTCGAGCAGTGGAACCAGGGCGATCGCGATGACCAATGCCGCCGTCACCGGCATGAAGAATTCCGCGCCCGCGCGCAGCGCGAACGGCATAGCGACGATCACGCCGATTCCGGCAATCAGCGTTAGCGAGGCGAGCAGGCGGTCGCGCTTAGCCGTAATCGCTTCCGCCAAGACGCGGGCTTCGTCCCCCGTCTCGTCCGCGTGATGATGTTTGCGCCGCGCGTCCATGCCGGTGTCGAGAATATCCGCGGCCTCGCGCCCCGTCACGGAGTAAATCGCAAGCTACCAATCGCAGTTGAAGCTGGTGCCCCTGGTCCGACTCGAACGGACACTCCGGTGAAGGAACTCGATTTTGAGTCGAGCGCGTCTACCATTCCGCCACAGGGGCACGCGAAAAGCAGATGCCGGGCGCGCCCGGCGCCCGGCCTGCCGTTCCTAGGGTAGCGACGCACGTCCCGTGCGGCAATGCCGCCGCTCAGGCCGCGGCTGTTGCTCCGCTCTCCCTGTACGGATTTGGCCCGTAGGCGTTGTCGCCCGGCTTGCTCGGCAACACCATCAGGACCAGATATGCGACGAGGCAAACAAGCCCGACGAACCCGAGCAATCCCGCCGCACCGAGCCCCGTCGCACTTCCCGACGCCATTGCCTGCACGAGCAAGAAAGCTGCGATGCAATATGGCACGAGCAAAGCAGCCACCACGCGCTGCGGTTGGTGTCGTGGAGCCGTCGAACGCCGACGGCAAGTGACGGTACGAGCAAGGCCAGGGCAAGCAGCGCGGTCAGCGGCCCATAGACGCCTGCCAGCATCGTGTTGATGCCAACAATGCCCTCGATGATCCCGGCGACGATGTAGGCGACGACCACGGCCAGCGCGAACCACCAATATTCCGCGCGCGGTGCGCGGCCGCTGAAGTCGGCATATTTCTGAAGCGGCCGCTTGGCCCAGTCGATTGGCGACAGATTCGAATTCATGGTTTCCCCCTCCATCAGTGGTTGGATGCTAGCTGATCGATGCGCCTGTGCAACTAGTTGCACGGGGCCTGGCGGCGGTAGCTGAGCGCCTCGGCGACGTGGATCCGGCCGACCCGCTCCGCGCCGGCGAGGTCGGCGATGGTGCGCGAGACGCGCAGCACGCGGTGGAAGCCGCGCGCCGACATTCGCATCGCCGCCGCGGCATCCGCAAGCAGCTTCCGGCCGGGCTCGTCCGGCGTCGCGACCTGGTCGAGCAGCTCGCCGTCGGCTTCGGCATTGGTCCGCGCCCTGTGCCCCGCGTAGCGCTCAGCCTGGAGCTGGCGAGCTGCGGCAACTCGCCGGGCAACCTCGGCACTCCCCTCCGCTGCCGGAGGGAGCGTCAGATCCGCGGCCGACACACCAGGGACCTCGACGTGCAGGTCGATACGGTCGAGCAGAGGGCCCGAAACGCGCGCCTGATAGTCCGCCGCGCAGCGCGGCGCGCGGCTGCAGGCGAGCGCCGGATCCCCGAGATGGCCGCAGCGGCACGGGTTCATCGCCGCGACCAGCTGCACGCGTGCCGGAAAGGTCACGTGCGTGTTTGCGCGCGCGACGCTGACGCTGCCGGTCTCGAGCGGCTGGCGGAGCGAATCCAGCACCTGGCGCTGGAACTCGGGAAGCTCGTCGAGGAACAGGACGCCGAGGTGGGCGAGACTGATCTCCCCCGGCCGCACGCGCAGCCCTCCGCCGACCAGGGCGGGCATCGAAGCGCTGTGATGCGGGGCGCGGAACGGCCGCTTGCGGCGGATGCGCCCGCCATTCAGCTCGCCGGCGACCGAAGCGACCATCGACACTTCCAGCGCCTCACTCGGCTGGAGCGGCGGCAGGATCCCGGGGAGGCAGGCGGCGAGCAGCGACTTGCCAGCCCCGGGCGGCCCGCTCATCAGCAGATTGTGACCGCCCGCGGCCGCGATCTCGAGCGCGCGCTTGGCGACCTCCTGGCCTTTCACCTGCGCGAGGTCGGGACCGCCGTCGGGAGGCTCGGCGTCGGCCGGCGGCGGCGCAGGGACCAGGCTCGTGCCCTTGAGGTGCGCAAGCAGCGCGAGAAGGTCGGGCGCGGCGATCACATCGAGCTCGCCCGCCCAGCTCGCTTCGCTCCCCTGCACGGCTGGGCAGATTAGCCCCTTGTCCTGCGACGAGGCATGAATCGCGGCGAGGAGCACGCCGGGCGAAGCGGTGATCCGGCCGTCGAGGCACAGCTCGCCGACAGCGACGTAATGCGACAGGCTCTCGGCGTCGGTCGCGCCGATCGCTGCCAGCAGGCAGAGCGCGATCGGCAGATCGTAATGCGAGCCCTCCTTGGGAAGGTCGGCGGGCGACAGATTGACGGTAATGACCTTGGGCGGAAGCGCGAGCCCGATGGCCGCGAGCGCCGCCCTCACCCGCTCGCGGCTCTCGCGCACCGCATTGTCGGGCAGGCCGACGATGGTGAATCGCGGGAGACCGGAGGACAGCTGCACCTGCACCTCGACCGCGCGGGCTTCGAGGCCGAGATAGGCGACAGTAGCGACGGTCGCGGCCATCAGGCCCCGCCCCCCGAACATCCAGCGCTCTGCACAATCCCCCTAGCTCGGCGGATCGAAGCTAGACCGTTGTGGATGCTGCTCGCAAGCCGCCTTGCGCGAATGCCGGTGTATCACCACATCAATACGCATGATCCGGCGAGAGCAGTGGCGGAAGTTCATGGACCTGCCGGTCGTGCAATGGAGCCTATTCGCTCTCGGCCTGGCCCTGTTGCTGGTCTCGCCGCTGGTCGGCGCCCTCCCCGGACCTGGAGGCCTCATCGTCGCCGGCATCGGGCTTGCGCTCGTCCTCAGGACCAGCATGTGGGCCAAGCGCCGCTATGTGAAGTTCAAACGGTGGAAGCCGAAGGCCGGGCGATGGACCGACTGGGCGCTGCGCCGGCGATCGGCGAAGCGGCGGGAAACGCTTCGCAAGGCGGATGCCGAGCCGGGAGAGCCGGCGCCCGATTGACTGCCGCGAGAGGGGTCCGGCCGTTGACTTGGCGAAGCCTCTCGACTATCGGCGCCGACAACAGCGGCTGCCCCTGTCGGCGGCCCTTTTTCTTTTAGATTTTGAGGCATGAGCGATGAAGCGCACCTTCCAGCCGAGCAATCTCGTCCGCAAGCGGCGTCACGGGTTTCGCGCCCGCATGGCGACTCCAGGCGGCCGCAAGGTGCTGAATGCTCGCCGCGCACGCGGCCGCAAGAAGCTCAGCGCCTAGCTGTCATAAAGAAGCGCGCGGATTTTCTCGCCGCCAACAGCGGCCTGCGCGCGTCCACGCCCGGGTTCGTCCTGCTCGTGCGCAACCGCAAGGATAACGATCCGGCGATGCGGGTCGGTTTCACCGTCACCAAGAAGATCGGCGGCGCCGTCGTGCGCAATCGCATGAAGCGCCGTTTCCGCGCGCTCGCCAGTGAAATCGTCCCGGCGAAGGGATTTGCAGGCGCCGACCATGTGATGATCGGACGTTCCAAAGGCATCGAGCGCGACTTCGCCCAGCTGCGCAACGAACTCGCCGGTGCGCTCGACCGGTTGCGGCGCCAATGATCGCGAAGCTCATGATCCTCTTCGCAAAAGCGTGGCAAAAGGGGCCCTCGCAGATCCTGCCGCCAAGCTGCCGTTATCAGCCGAGCTGCTCGGCCTATGCGATTACCGCAATAGAACGCTATGGGGCCGCCCGAGGGGGGTGGATGGCCCTCAAGCGCATCTGCCGTTGCCACCCGTGGGGCGGCCAGGGCCCCGACCCCGTGCCGTAAGAGGATCGAAGATTCGTGAACGACAGCAAGAACATGGTCCTCGCGGTGGTGCTGAGCGCGCTCGTCCTGATTGGATGGAGCTGGCTCGCGGAGAAATATTTCCCGACCGCCACGCCGCAGACGACGAAGATCGAGGAAGGCAAGCAGCAGCCTCTGCCGCAGCCGCAGGCGCAACCGGCCGGAGTGCCCACCCCGGCGAAGCTGCGCACCCTCGCCGAAGCACTGACGTCCGATCCGCGGGTCGTCATTAGAACGCCGTCCCTCGAAGGCTCAATCAATCTCAAGGGCGCGCAGATCGACGACCTGCTGCTGGTCGGGCAGAAGCAGTCGCTGGCGCGGGATGCGCGGCCAGTCCGCCTGCTGTCGCCGATCGGCACCCCGGGGTCCTACATCGCTCAGTTCGGCTGGACCGCCGCGGGCGGCGATGCGCCGACTCTTGATACGCTGTGGACCGCCGACCGCCGCGAGCTGACGCCGGGACAACCGGTCACCCTCAGCACCTCGATGCCCGACGGGACCGGTTACCAACTCAAAGTCTCCGTCGACGACGGCTATCTGTTTTCGATCCAGCAGAGCGTGCTCAACGCGTCCGACAAGCCGATCGTGGTTCGCCCGATCGGATTGGTCAGCCGCGGCGCAAAGTCCCCCGACCCCGATATGTGGACGGTCCATGTCGGCCCGATCACCGTGTTCGAAGGCAAGGCTGATTACGGCGTCGACTATGACACGCTCGATACGGGTAGCAGGTCGTTCAACAATGTCTCCGGGTGGCTCGGCTTCACCGATCATTTCTGGCTAACGGCGCTGGTGCCCAGCGGGCCGATGAGCGCCGATTTCCGACGTAGCCCCAGCGGGGGATACCAGGCCGACTATGCACTTGCCCCCGCAGCGGTTGAACCCGGGCAAACACTGACCACCCGGACCCGCCTGTTCGCCGGAGCCAAGGAAAAGCAGTGGCTCGACCGCTACGAAGATGCGGGCATGCCGAAGCTGTCTAAGTCGATCGACTGGGGCTGGTTCGAGTGGTTCATGCGGCCGATCTTCTACCTGCTGCTCTGGCTGTTCGAGCATATCGGCAATTTCGGCGTCGCCATCATCTGCCTGACGTTCATCGTCCGGACCTTGTTGTTCCCGATCGCCCAGAAGCAGTTCCAGTCGATGGCCGCGATGCGCAAGCTGCAGCCGAAGATGAAGGCGATCCAGGAGCGCTTCAAAGACGACAAGCAGCGCCAGCAGCAGGAGATCCTGAAGCTCTATCAGGCCGAAAAAGTGAACCCGGCCGCCGGCTGCCTACCGATCCTTCTGCAAATCCCAATCTTCTACGCGCTGTACAAGGTGCTGATGGTCAGCGTGGAGATGCGCCACCAGCCATTCGTCTTGTGGATCAAGGACCTCTCGGCTCCCGATCCTCTGACGCCCGTCAATCTGTTCGGGCTGCTCAACTTCACACCGCCGGCGTTCCTCGCCATCGGCGTCCTTCCGATCCTGGTCGGCGCGACCCAGTGGCTGTCGATGAAGCTGAATCCGCAGCCGATGGACCCAACCCAGGCGCAGATTTTCGCGATCATGCCATGGGTTCTGGTGTTCGTGATGGCGCCGTTCGCGGCCGGGCTGCAGCTCTACTGGCTGACCAACAATATCCTGACGATCGCCCAGCAGTGGTGGCTGTACCGCAGATACGGGCTCCACCTGTCCGATACCCATCCGGTCCAGACATGACCGAGAGGCCCGACGCGGAATTGGGGGAACGCGCGCGAAAGCTGTTCGCGGGCCCGGTCACTTTCCTCAAGTCCGCGCCTGGCCTGAAATTCCTGCCTGACCCAAAAGTCCCGGAGATCGCGTTTGCCGGCCGGTCCAACGTCGGCAAGAGCTCCCTCCTCAACGCGCTGACCAACCGCAACAGCCTGGCGCGAACGTCGAACACCCCAGGGCGAACGCAGGAGCTCAATTTCTTCGACGTAGGCGACCCTCTCCAGCTCAGGCTGGTCGACATGCCGGGCTACGGTTTCGCCGAAGCCCCGAAGGACATGGTCAAACGCTGGCGCTTCCTGGTGAATGATTATCTGCGCGGTCGCGCCGTGCTCAAACGCGCCTTGGTGCTGGTCGACTCCCGCCATGGGCTGAAGGCGGTCGATCGCGAGGTCATGGACATGCTCGACGCAGCGGCAGTCAATTACCAGATCGTCCTGACCAAGGCGGACAAGGTCAAAGCCTCTGCGCTCGGCGCGATTTATGAGGAGACGGCGGCCGAGGCGCGCAAGCATGCGGCCGCCCACCCAATGGTTTTGACGACATCAAGCGAAACCGGCAGCGGCATCGCCGAGTTACGAACTGCGATCCTCGAAGCTGCGATTCACTGAAAGGGAGCTGTCCTTGCTCAGGCTGATCATCGGCAACCGCGCTTATTCCAGCTGGTCGATGCGCGGCTGGCTAGCATGCAAGCAATCGGGCGAACCGTTCGAGGAGCTGGTCGTGCCGATGTTCGACGCGGACTGGGAGCAGCGCCGCCAGGGCGACGAGTTCGCGCCGTCGCTGGGCAAGGTGCCGATCCTGTGGGACGAGGACATCGTTGTTTGGGACAGCCTGGCGATCATCGACTTCCTTGCCGACCGCTATGGAAGCGCGCTGTACTGGCCGGAGGACGAAGGCGCTCGGGCGGTCGCCCGGTCGATGTCCGCGGAAATGCATTCGGGTTTCGCCAATTTGCGCCGCGAGCTGCCGATGAACGTCCGCAAGAGCTTTCCGCCCAAGGATCTCAGCGACGCGGTGCGCGACGAGATCGACCGAGTTCTGCAGCTCTGGGCCCAGGCCCGCGCCCGTTATGGCGGCACCGGCGACTTCCTGTTCGGCTCCTGGTGCGCCGCCGACATGATGTACGCGCCGGTGGTCACGCGCTTCATCACTTACGGGGTCGCGGTGCCGAGCTTTGCCGCTGTCTATATGAAGAACGTGCTTTCCCAGCCGCATGTCGCCGAGTGGATCGACAAGGCGCAGGACGAACCTTGGGTGATCGAGCAATATGAAGAGGACCGCGCCGCCTAATAAGGCGTGCCGTCCTTATGCACATAGCGGCCGTCGGCAGTGAACATCATGTCGATGTCACTGTAGCCGCCGCCGCTGCGAACGCCTCCGCCAACCACGATGAAGACGCAGTCGCGCTCGCTCTCGTTGCGCAGATGATGGCCGTTGGTGCTGCCCTTGGGCCAGGCCGCGCAGTCGCCGGCCCGAAGCAAAGTCCGCCCGTCGTCCTCGACGAGAACGGCCTCGCCTTCCAGCATCACCAGGAATTCGTCCTCGCCGTCATGCCAGTGGCGCTGCGACGACCAGGCCCCGGGCTCGAGCCGGACTCGGCTGACGCCGAAATCGGTCAGGCCGCTCGCGGGGCCGAGCCTCTTGTACCAGCGCCCCTGGACCTCGCGGTCGAACGGCGGCGGGTAGCCGGTGCTGTTGGTCTCCTCGATGCGATCCAGGTGAACCTTGGGCATGGGGCCGCTGTAGCAAGCTTCTCCGCCGCTAGAAATTCCCTCTGACCGACATGCTGAAGACCGGTCCGATGAGCCGGTTGCGCCGCTCGGTGAATAACAGCGGATGGGCGTTTCGAAAGCCGCTGTACACCTCGCGATCCCAACGGCTGCGGGCGTTCAGGAGGTTGCTGACGCTGGCTCGAACCGTCAGCCCCATCACGTCCTTGTGCTCGACAAAGGCGTCCAGCCAATACGGGCCCTCCCACTGGCGGCCCACCTCCGTCAGCCGGTAGGCCTTGGACGACCAGCTGTTGAAGAATCCGCTGCCCCAGGCCCATTTGCTATTGGGAATGTCGTGCCGCAGCTTGAGCTCGAATGCCCGCACCTGCGTGTTGCTGATCGGCCGATGCTCCCCGGTGAGCGGATCCTGGAGCCGGGAGCGCTGGAACAGGACATAGGTGTCCAGCTTGGCGCCGCGCCAGCCGATCGGATCGAACAGCCACGTCCCCTTCCATTCAAGGCCGTAGCGCACCGCGCGGTCGATATTGCCCGGCGACTGGCCAGTTGCACCGATCGGGATGATGTCGACAATGTCGTCGAACCGGCGGTGAAACAGGCGCAGGCTGGTCGTGCCCCAAGCGCCGAGCTTCTTCGTGCCCTCGAGATCGACTTCCCAGCTCTGCGGCGGGACGAGTTCGAGGTTGCCGGCATTCTCGCGGTCGTCGGTGAGATTAACCGAGGCCAGGAAGTCGTAGAAATTCAGCTGGCCGACCCGCCGCCGGACCTTGAAGCTGAGGTCGAAGTCATCTCTCGGCTTCCACGCGAGCGACAGGCTTCCCTTCGGCCGGAAGAATTTCCGGCTCAGGCTCGCGACGTCGCTCGAACTGCTTAGCCTGGAATATTCCCCGCCCGCGGTGAGCTGCAGGTTCAAGACGTCGCTGAGCGGCCGCCCGAACGTTCCAAGCACCTCGTAACGGTCCTCCTGCACGCGTCCGGTGCCGCCCGGCAGTGGGATTTCCTCAAACGTCCCGGCTTCGTTCAGCTCGAACAGCCTGGTCGTGCTGTCGAGCTTGTTGAACGCACCCTCGGCAGAAAGCTGGAAGTCGTTGCGCCCGAGCTTCCAGCTATACTCCGTCCGGCCAATCCATTCGCCGCTCCGCCCGTCGCGCTCGAAGCGGCCGCCCTGGTCGGGAGAGCCGTCCTCGAAGGTGAAGACCGACGTCGAGCGGTATGGCTCATGATCGAACTTCCGAAGGCCGATCAGCTTGAGCATTCCGCCAATCAGCGGGAATGCATAATCACCTCCTACTTCGTAATTGAAGCCGCTGGTCCGGTCGCGGGTCTCGCGGACCCGGTCCACGCCACTCGGGCGCTCGCGTTTGCTGGTCTCGAAGTAGCGGTTCCAATAGGGGCTGTAAGCGAGGTTGAGGTTTCCCACCGACGACTGGGCAGCGCGATAGGTGAAGCGGCCGCTGACCTTCGGCCGGTCGCTATTGTGATGCCAGGCATCGTCGCGGAATTCGAACGGCTCATTGTCCGGATCGAAGATGGTCGTGGGTCCGCCGGCGGCACTTCGGCTGCCCTGGCTGTCGAGGCCGAGCGTATAGTCGAGCCTGCCTCGGGTCCCCGAATAGCTGACGTCGCCGCGCGTGAAGATCGGGTCGCTGTAATGCGCCCGGAACTCGGGGCGCCAGGAGAATTGGCCGCTCGCATTCTTCGCCGCCTTGACGATCACATTGGCCACCTGCCCCGTCAGACCGGCGATCTCGAGCGTCGCCGCATCCACGATCTCGATCCGCTCGACGTTCGAGGCGGAAATCTTCTGCAGCTCGGCGACGGCACCGCCCGACTTGTTCGAAACCCGCTCCCCGTTGAGCAGAACGTTTTCCGAGGCCTGGCCAAAGCCTCTCTCCTGCGCCGCCTCGCGGATGATGAACCCCGGGACCTGGCGAAGCATGTCGAGCGCATTGCGGGGCGCGAAGCGTGCGAAATCGGTGGCGGTATAGATCTTCTTTCCAGGCGCCACTGCGGGCTGGGGCGCCGGGGCGACCGCAGGATCGCTGCTTGGAGGGGTCGTCTGCGCCATGGCAGCTCCCCCGACAAATCCGGTGCCGGCAAGCAAAACCACGCGCACGCTACGCAACACGAGCATCACAACTCTCCCTGTTCCTCACCCGCACGAGCTCGTGCTACATTTGTAGCGTGCTACATTTGTAGCGGACATGCAACCCCTAATCCGCACCTTTTTCCGCAATTCGCCGAAATTGCTGCCCAACATGGCGCTGCAATCGACCTGGCTTGCCAGCATTCGAATGGTTGCTAGGTCTCTTCCGATGCCCCAGCCGATCGACCCCGTATCGTTCGCCGCAGACCTTGTCCGTTGTCCCAGCGTCACGCCCGCGCGGGGTGAGGTTTTCGACCTGCTCGCGGCGGCACTCGAGCCGCTCGGGTTTACGGTCCATCGCTGGGTCATGGGCGAGCCGCCCGACGGCCCGACCGAGAACATGGTCGCGATCCGTGGGTCGGGCAGCCCCCACTTCGGCTTTGCTGGGCATCTTGATGTGGTGCCGGCGGGCGAAGGCTGGGCGTTCGACCCGTTCGAGGCGCGCGTCGAGGACGGGCTTCTGATCGGCCGCGGCGCCAACGACATGAAAAGCGCCATCGCCGCTTATGTCGCGGCGCTCTCGCGGCTGGGCGACGTCGAGGGCACATTGTCGCTGCTCATCACCGGCGACGAGGAAGGCTATGCGACTTACGGCACCCCCAGAATCATCGACTGGCTGAACGAGCGCCAGATCCGGCCCGACATGGTTCTGATCGGTGAGCCGACCTCGGTCGAGCGGCTCGGCGACACGGTCAAGATCGGACGCCGCGGCTCGGTCAACATGTGGATCGAAGTGCCCGGCGTTCAGGGTCACGTGGCGTACCCGCACCGCGCGACCAATCCCGTGCCGACGCTCGCGCGGATCGTCGCCGCGCTCGACGCGCTTCACCTCGACGACGGCACCGAGCAATTTCCGCCGTCTAACCTCGAATTCACCGCTATTTCGACGCCGACGAACGCGAGCAACGTGATCCCCGGATCGGCGACAGCGCAGCTCAACATCCGCTTCAACAATCTCCACAGCGGGGCCGAGCTGGTCGAACGCGTCGAACACATTGTCCGAAGTGAGGCGCTCGAGGCCAAGGTGACGGCGCGCATATCGGGCGAAGCCTTCCTCACTCCGCCAGGTCCGCTCTACGACGTCATCGTCGACTCGATCGCGCAGGAGACCGGGCGCAAGCCAGAGCTGTCGACCAGCGGCGGCACGTCGGATGGCCGCTTTCTGATCAAGCTCTGCCCGGTGGTCGATTTCGGTCTGCCCAACGCGACCATGCACAAGGTCGGCGAATGCGCGCGGGTCGAGGATATCGAAAGCTTGTCGCGGATCTACGAACGGATCGTGCGCAGGGTTATGGAGCGGACCTAGGCGACCGAACGCGAGCCCGGGCTCGCATTGCGCGTCCAGGCGAGAAATTCCTCTTCGAACATCGCCGGTGCGAAAACGAACCCCTGCACCGTGTCGCAGCCCATCGTGCGCAAGATGTCGGCCTGGGCGACAGTTTCGACGGCCTCGGCGACGACCTCGCACTCGACGCCCTTGATCAGCTGGATGACCGCCTGGACGATGACCCGCGCCCGTTCCGAACCCTCGATGTCGACGATCAGCGAGGGATCGAGCTTCACCCGGTCGAGCGGCATCGAGCGGAGCCGCGCGATATTCGAATAGCCGGTGCCGAAATCGTCGATCGCGATCCGCACTCCATCAGCGCGCAGGGAGGCGATCTCCTCGAGCACTGCGGCGCTCACCTCCATCGCCGCGCTTTCGGTGAATTCGAGCTCGATCCTCGACAACGGTACATCGGCATCCGCCAACACCTGCCGCAACTTGAGGAAGAAATCGGGCCGGTCGACCTGGCGCGGGCTGATGTTGAACGCCAGTCGCCCTTCGAATCCGTCCCGCACCCAATTGCTGAGCGTCGCGGTAACCTCGCTCAGCACCCAGTCCCCGATCTCGGCGATCAGTCCGGTGCGCTCGGCAATCGGGATGAAGGAGCCTGGAAGGCGCATTCCCTCCCGCGGATGGTTCCAACGCAGCAGCGCTTCCGCGCCGGCGACCTCGCCCGTCACCAGGCTCATCTGCGGCTGGAAGGCGAGCGTGAATTCGCCGCGCTGCACCGCCTCGGTGAGCGCCCTTTCGGTGTCGATCTTCACCTGATGCTCGGCCGCGAGATCGGAATTGAAGAGGCAATGCTGCCCGCCGCCACTCGACTTGGCGCGATACATGGCGATGTCCGCAGCGCGCATCAGCGCCTCGATGCTAGTGCCATGGTCGGGGGACACGGCAATCCCGACCGACGCGCCGATGTCGACGCTGTGCGAGAAGAGTTCGAACGGCTCGGCGATGGAGACGGCAACGCGCCGGGCGACCCGCTCGATCTCTTCGACCGAGTCGATCTCGGGGAAGAACATGGTGAACTCGTCGCCCGCCAGCCGCGCGAGCAGCGGGCGAGTGCGGGCGCTGCCCGTGAATTCAGCATTGACAACGACGCGGAGCCGGTTGGCCACCATGATGAGCAACTGATCGCCGCGAGCGTGGCCGAGGCTGTCGTTGACCGTCTTGAACCGGTCGAGGTCGACGAACAGCATCGCCGAGCGGGTGCCGACGAGCACTTCGCTCAGCAGCTTGTCGGCTTCCGAGCGGAAGTGGAGGCGGTTGGGCAGCGAGGTCACCGGGTCGTACATTCCGAGCGCATGGGCGTTCTCGATCGACGCGCGAACCTCGGCGAACAGGCTGTCCACGGCCGCAGCGAGCTTCGGCATGGTGCGCTGTACCGCCGGGGGGGCGGGGGAGACGAGGTCGCCGTCCTCGACCGCGAGCAAGCGCTCGCTGAGCGCCGCCAGCGCGCGGGCGCTCTCGCTGTTGGGACGCTCCGAGGCGATGTAGCTGATCAGTAGGCAGAAGGCGCCGGCGACCAGTGCAGCGACGATCTTCTGGTCCAGCTCCGTCAGGTAGAGCAGGGCCGTCAGCGAGAATAGGAAGGAGGCGAAGCCAGCGGTACACGACAGGATCGCGTTGCTGATCTTCTGGGCCGTGCCTGCTTTCATCGCTCGAAAAACGCCTCGCCAGACGGCAACGCCCGCCTATGCACCCGCGTTACCGAAGGAGAGTTAAGAAAAGGTCAGCGGCTGTGGCGGGGTCGCCGGAGCACGATGTAGAGGCTTCCACCGCCGCCGTGGCGACGATGCGCGCCCCGGACCGCCGCAATGTGCCGGGAGTGTCTCGAAGCCACGAGCCAGTCGTGGACGGCGGCCCGGATCTTGCCGCGCTCGAGCGGCGGTTCGCCGGCAGGGCGATGGCCGGTGATCAGCAGCAATATCCGTTCACCGCGGGCAATCGCCTGCTCCAGCGCGCGGTCGATCGCGAGCCACGCACGATCGAGATTCATGCCATGCAGGTCGAGGATCCGGTCAGGCTCGACCGATCCGCTGCGCAGCCTCTTGTCCCAGCTGCCGTCGAGCGTCCTCGCTTCGATCGCCACCGCTGGCCGAGGTTGGACTGGTCGACGATGGGGTGCTTTCGGGACGGGCTGGCGGCCAGGCGGAGATTTCGCCTGTTCATGGATGAGCGGCGGTTCGACAGGGTCCCTTGATAGCGGTCGGATCGTCGCGGCGACCTTCGCCCAAAGCGCGGCTTCCTCAGCGCTGAGGGAGCGCACGCGCCGCCACCCCTTTCGGGATCAGGATCAGCGCTTCGCCATTGGCCGACATCCCCCCGGCAATCGCCACCGCTTCTTCGCCCGCACCCCAGAAGGTGTCCAGGCGATTGGGACCCTTGATCGCCCCGCCGGTGTCCTGGGCGATCCACAAGCCGTCCGCTTCGCGCCGGTCGGCCTTGTGCACGTAAACAGGGGCGCCGAGGGGGACGTAATTGGGATCGGCCGCGACCGTCGCCCGCGGCGTTACCGGCACACCAAGCGCTCCAAGCGGCCCCGGCCCGGTCAGCTCGCGGAAGAAGACGTAGGAGAGATTCTCGCGCATCAGCGCCCTGCCCTGTTCGGGATTGGCGCGGATCCACTCTTTGATCGCCTGCATGCTGGCGCCGCCCGGCGGAAGGATGCCGCGCTCGCGCAGCAAGCGCCCGATGCCGACATATTCGCGGCCGTTCTGGCTCGCATAGCCGATGCGCATGACGCTGCCGTCGGGCAAGCGGACTCGGCCGGACCCTTGAATCTCGAGGAAGAACAGCTCGACCGGGTCCTTGGCCCATGCGAGCTCGAGGCCGCGTCCCCGGAGAGCCCCATCCTCGATTTCGCCGCGGGTGAAATAGAGCGTGCAGACGCCGCGCGCGTCGATCCTGCCACGGCCGGTCGTTCCGTCCGGCTTGGTGCAGCGCACGAGATCTGGTGGGACAGCGTAGATCGGCACGTATCCCGGCAACGGAACCCGGGAACCTTCGATCTCCGGCTCGTAATAGCCGGTCGCGAAGGCGCGGCCGTCGCCGACCCGCACCCAGTCGAACGCGTAGTAGAAGAACCCCGGCGCATAGCTCGGATCGAGCGACGCGGCCTGCGCGCACACGCCCTGCCAGTCGCTGCCTTGGGTCAGGCCAGACGAGTCCTTGCGGCGGGTGACCACCGGGCAGCTGATGCGGAAGGTTGCAAGCGCGCGGGCGGCTTCGTCGTGACGCAGGACGCGCGGCGCCTCGAGCTTGATGCCGGTTTCGAGCGCAGTGCGGCCAACGGGTGCGGTCGGCGGCGGCGGGACCACAGG
>Ga0247719_1000275_pt1 | contig 34956 bp, 27 predicted proteins | sample 41E_DmetaG_FD_189046 | JGI IMG/M metagenome (GOLD analysis project Ga0247719, IMG submission 189046) | Soil microbial communities from hillslope of Landscape Evolution Observatory, University of Arizona, Oracle, AZ, United States - 4-1-E_D | ecosystem: Engineered > Artificial ecosystem >...
GGGCTCGGGGCTCGGGATTAGGGATACGAGACTCAGGGACTAGGGATTAGGGATCCTTATGCAGATCGAAATGACGATCAAGGGCCTGATGGTGGACCCGATCACGAACATGCCGATCGTGATCCTGCGAGACAAGGACGGCCAGAAGGTCCTGCCGATCTGGGTGGGGGTGTTCGAGGCGAACGCCATCGCGCTGCAGATCGAGAACGTCACGCCGCAGCGGCCGATGACGCACGACCTGCTGAACAACATCATCCACGACCTCAAGGCCGACATCCAGAAGATCGTCGTGTCGGACCTGAAGGAGAACACCTTCTACGCCCTGATCTACCTCTCGATCGGCGGGGAGGTGATGGCGATCGACGCACGGCCCAGCGACGCGATCGCGCTCGCCCTGCGCGCCCGCGCGCCCATCTTCGTCGAGGACCGCGTCATCGATCACGCCAAGTCGGTCGACCTCGCGCCCGAAAAAGGGGACTCCGAGCGGCTCCAGAAGTGGCTGGAGAACCTCGACCCCGACACCATGGGCAAATACAAGATGTAGGGGGCGAAATGGAAAATGGTAGATGGTAAATGGTCAAGCGACCTTTACCATTTACCATCTACCATTTTCCATTTACCATTGCGGCACGTGCTCCTCCCCGGCAACGTGCCCGCATGATTGTCGCGATTGCGAATCAAAAGGGTGGCGTCGGCAAGACGACGACGGCCATCAACCTGGCGGCTGCCATGGCCCTGCGCGGCAAGCCGACCCTCCTCGTCGACCTCGATCCCCAGGCGAACAGCACGATGTCGTATCTCGACGTCGCCAGCGTGAGCCGGAGCGTCTACGACGCCATCACCGAGAAGGACGTCGGTTTCGCCGACATCATCCTGCCCTCGACCCAGCCGAACCTCTGGGTGGCGCCGTCACGGATCGCGCTCGCGAAGCTCGAATCGAAGCTGGTGGGGGAACTCGACGCGCACTTCCGGCTGAAGGACCGTCTCGAGACCATCCGGCAGGAATACCCGAACATCGTCATCGACTGCCCGCCGACGCTCGGGCTGCTCACGGTCAACGCCCTGGTGGCCGCGACACACCTGCTGATCCCGATCCAGTCGTCGTACTTCGCCCTCGAGGGGACGGACGACCTGCTCGAGACGATCGAGAAGGTGCGGATGCGGGCGAACCCGTCGCTCAAGATCCTCGGCGTGGTGATCACGATGCACGACAAGCGGACGGCGCTCGCGCGCGACATCCGGGCGCAGATCGACAAGGTGTTCGGGGAGAAGGTTTTCAAGACGGTGATCACGAAGAGCGTGCGGCTCGAGGAGAGCCCGGCCTACAAGGAATCCATCTTCCGGTTCGCGCCCGAATCGAGCGGCGCGGCCGAGTACTACCGGCTGTGCGAGGAGGTCATCGACCGTGCCTAAGCGAAGCGGGCTGCCCGAGACCGTGCGCATGCGCCACGACGAGCACTACGTGGACGCGCTGACCAGTTCCGCCGGCACGCCGGTCGGGCGCATCGTGCCGATCGACCAGCTCGACGCGAACCCGAACCAACCGCGCCAGGTGATGGGCGACCTGTCGGAGCTGATGGCCTCGATCGCCGAAAAGGGGATCATCGAGCCGCTCATCGTCCGGCAGCGGGGACGGCGGTTCCAGATCGTGGCGGGCGAGCGGCGCTACCAGGCGGCCGTCCAGGTGGGGCTGCGCGAGGTGCCGGTCGTCATCCGCGACGTGGACGACGACGAGGTGATCGAGATTGCGCTCATCGAGAACATCCAGCGCAAGGACCTCACGCCGTTCGAAGAGGCGGAGGCGCTCCACAACCTCGCGACGAAGTGCAACTACACCCACGAGGACATGGCGCGGCGGCTGGGGAAGTCGCGGACGTCGATCACCGAATCGCTCGCCCTGAACGCCATGCCGGAGGAGGTGAAAAACCTTTGTCGGCTGGCCGACATTTCCTCTAAATCATTGCTGCTGCAGATAGTTAGGCAGGGAGACCCCCAGAAAATGGTGGCCCTTGTCGAGAAGATCTCCCGCGACGGCGCCGTGACCCGCGAAGCGGTCCGCAAGGAGACCGCGAAGCCGAAGCCCGGGCGCCCGAAGGCATTCGTCTTCAGCTATCGGCCGCCCACGAAGGCGTTCAACCTGCAGCTGAAGTTCTCGAAATCGAAGGTGGAGCGCGAGGAAGTCATCTCCGCCCTCGAAGCCATCATCGAAGACCTTCGCGCCCAGAGGTAGTCGCACAGCCCGGGACCTCTGTCCGCGGACTCTCCAGAAGTGCGCGCCTCACCGGCGCCCCCACGGCGCAACTACCCGGTCACTTTCTCGCCGCCAGCTCCAGGCGGGGCGTCAGCGCTCCGATTACGCCGACAGAGCGGGCCGAGCCGTCCAGCCCAAACGAATACTCTGCACACCCGGCAGTGCGACGCTTTAGTTAACATAACACTCATTATCAGACGCACAGCTTTTGGCCAGTAAAACAGCCCTGTGGAAGACCTGCGGAGGTGCCGTTAAGGTTGGTGCCCTACGCCGACGACCGTCCACCCGCGTCCGCGGATGTGCTGACGTTGGACGTTTGGAGTTGGGCGTTCGAAGTTCGGGGTTTGAGGTATCTTCAGAACGTCCCCCGAATGCCACGCATCCTCGACCGCTACGTCCTCCGGGAGATCCTCCCGCCGTTCCTGCTGTCGCTGCTGATCTTCACGTTCATCCTCACGCTGCCGCCCGTCATGCGGCAGCTCGAACAGCTCGTCGCCAAGGGGGTGACCTGGGACATCGCCGCCTGGCTGATCGTGCTCCTCATTCCACAGGCGCTCGGGCTGACGATCCCGATCGCGACGCTCACCGGGATCCTCATCGGCCTGGGCCGCCTCTCGGGCGACCGTGAGGCGGTCGCGCTCCTGGCGTGTGGCGTGAGTCCGTACCGGCTGCTCCGCCCGCTGCTGCTGTTTGCGGCGATCAACACCGGAGCGACCGCCTGGGTCATGTTCGAGGCGATCCCCGACGCGAACCAGGCGTTCAGAGACGTCACGTGGGACCTCGTGTCGAAGCGCGTCGAGAACGACATCCAGCCCCGGGTCTTCTTCGAGGACTTTCCGAATTACACGCTGTACGTGCGGGACGTCGACCAGGCGGGCGTCTGGAAGGACGTGCTGGTCGCGAAGACCGGCAAGCCGGACGAAACGGAGCTCACGTTCGCCGAGCGCGGCCGGCTGGTGCTCGACCGCGAACGCCGCCGCGTGGATCTCATCCTGGAGAACGGCACGCAGTACACCGCGGCGCCGAACCGCCGCACCCGTGTCTATCGATTCCCGGGAGAGCTCTTCATCTCGCTGGACGCCGAGAGCGTCTTCGGGCGGCAGGCGATCCCCCGGACCGTCACGGAGAAAAGCGTCGCGGAACTGCAGGCCGACGCCGCGACGAAGCTGAACCGCCCCGAGGGGGCGCTGTCGCCGCATCCGGAGATCATCTACCTCCAGCAGAAGTTCTCGATTCCCGTCGCCTGCCTCGTCTTCGCGATCGTCGGCCTCGCCCTGGGCCTCTCGTCGGCCCGCGAGGGAAAAATGGGCGCGTTCGTGATCGGCTTCTTCGTCGTGTTCGCGTACTACGGCGTGATGGAGATCGCCGCGGCGCACACGCGCGGCCACTATCGGGGCATCGAGACCGCCGGAGGCCTGCACGAAGCCAGCTTCTTCCTCGCCCACATGGCCCGCTGGTGGCCCAACATCATCCTCGGCCTGTTTGGCGTCTCGGCGCTGGTGTGGCGGGCGCGGTTCGCGCACCGGGCGGTGCCGGTCGGCCTGCCGCTCACGCTCCCGAAGCTGCCGTTGCGCTGGGGGCGCGAGGCGGCCCCGTCGGACGCGCGCACCGGGTCGACCGCCGGCCGCCGCCGCGGCGGCGTGGTGATCGTCATCCGGCTTCCCCGCTTCCGGGCGCCCGGTCCAGGGCTGCTCGACCGGTACATCTCGCGCCTGTACGTGCGGACGGTGGGACTCGCCTTTCTGGGGTTGCTCGGCCTTTTCTACATCTCGACGATCCTCGACAAGTCCGAGAAGGTGTTCAAGGGTGAGGCGACGATCGGGCTGCTCGTCTCGCTGCTCGCGTACCGCACCCCCGAGTTCGTCTACTACATCGTGCCGCTCGCGGCGCTGCTCAGCGTGCTCGTCACCTTCGGGCTGCTCGCGCGGTCGAACGAGCTCACGGTCATGAAGGCGTGCGGCATCAGCCTGTACCGTGCGGCCCTGCCGGTGGTGGCGATGTCGCTCGTCGGCAGCGCGATCCTGTTCGGCCTCGAGCAGCGGACGCTCGCCGAAGCGAACCGGAAGGCGGAGGCGACCGACCGCCAGATCAAGGGGCTGCCGCCGCAGAACCTGAACCCGCTGAACCGCCGCTGGATCATCGCGCCCGACGGCAGCATCTATCATTACGGTTTCTTCGACCCGCAGCGGCAGGCCCTGACGATGGTGTCGATCTTCGAGCCGGTGCAGGGGGCCTGGCGCCTCGCCCGGCAGACGTACGCGACGACGGCCGAATTCCAGCGGGGCGTGTGGACGGGGCACCGGGGCTGGGTCCGCGACTACACGAAAGCGGAGCCGCGCTTCGAGGAGTTCGCGTCGCGCGCGCTCCCCCTCCAGCCGCCCGATTTCTTTGGCACCAGCGCGCCGGTCGCCGAGCTGATGACCGTCGCCGAGCTCCGCCAGCACATCGGGGATCTCGCCGACACCGGCGTCAACGTGCTTGGACTCGAGGTCGAGCTGCAGCGCAAGCTCGCCTTCCCGTTCGTCACGCTCGTGATGTCGCTGCTCGCCGTCCCCTTCGGCGTCACCACGGGCCGGCGCGGCGCGCTCTACGGCATCGGCCTCGGGATCGTCATCGCCCTCTCGTACTGGATCACCCTCAGCATCTTCGTGGCGATCGGCGCGGCGGGGCTGCTGCCGCCGTTTCTCGCCGGCTGGAGCGCCAACATCATCTTCGCCGGCGCCGCGCTGTACCTCTTCCTGAACACCCGAACGTGAGCCCGGGCGGCACTCGGCGGCCGATGCCGCCCGCGGACCGCACCACTTGCATAGATAACTAGTTAGCTAGTATACTAGCGGACCATGCTGCTGGACATCGACCCCCACGACCCGCGCCCCGTGTACCGCCAGATCGTGGACGAGATCCAGCGGTCCGTTGCCGTCGGCGTGCTGCGGGCCGACGAGCCGCTGCCGGCCGCCGCGGCGCTCGCGGCGGACCTGAAGGTGAACATCAACACCGTCCAGCACGCGTACCGGACGCTCGCGCAGGAAGGGACGGCGTACGTCAAACGGGGAGTCGGCACCTTCGTCTCCCCTCCTCCGAAGGAGAACCGCCAGCGTCAGGCGGTGGCGGCCCGCCGGATCGCGGAGAAGATGCTGCGCGAGGGTTTCCGGCACGGCCTGCTGGCGAGCGACCTCATCGCGGCGCTGCAGGAGATCGCGCCGAGGCGCCGAGACCGCTGATCGTCAGTTCCCCGCTGTCCCCCGGCCTGGCGTTGGTCAGGTCCACGACAAAGAGGATCGACCGGGCGCGCGCGGCGTCGGGCCGTGGACCCGCGGTCCGTTCGGCCGGCACGAGCCGGTCCACCGGCACCACGATCTCGCGCTCCGTCTCGTCCACGTAGACCGATGTCGTCCAGCGGAGATCGTCGGGCGGAAAGCGGAGCTGCACCGAGACGCGCATCGGGCGCGACGCGCGTGCCGAGAACGCCAGCGCTTCGATCGGCCGCTCCTGCCGCAGGTCGGCCACGGCCCCGGCGAACTGGCTGGCCCGCTCCCCTTCCCTCAGGCGAAACCGCAGCGTGATCGTCCCGTCGTGCGCCGTCACCTCGGCCAGGGAGTGCGGATCCTTCTCGGCCCGCCACTCCGACGACAAGCCGAGCGGCTCGCGGTCCAGCGCCACCGGATCCGGCCTGGACGGCACGGGACAGCCGGTGAGGTCCGGGTTCGCGAGAATCCAGGGGACGGGCGGATCCCCGGGCGCGAGCGGGTGGTACACCTCGATCCATCGCGGGCCGAGCATGACCCCCTTCTCCTCGACCCGTGCGCCCTGCGGCAGTGGCGACGCCATCCGCAGCGGCTCGCCTGGACCGCCCGGAGCGAGCACGGCGCCGCGGGCGATCCCGTCCACGACCGTATAGAGACGTCCACAGCGGATCGCATCGAGGAGCGCGCGGCCGTCCGCCTGCGCGTCGCCGCTCGGCGGCTCCGCCAGCAGGACGCGGTTGCTCAGCGCCCGAAACGACGCTTCGTACGAAGGGCCGGCGGCGAACCTCCCGCCCCCCTCCTGCATGGCGGCGCCCGACACACCGCCGTGCGCGTCGGCCGCCGCCAGCGCGGCCACCGCCCGCTCCTGCAGCAGCGCGCTCCACCGGTCGAGCGTCGCCACGGGGCGGTCGAACACCGACACGATGGCCGGCGCAGGCCGCAGCAGGTAATCGAACAGCACGCGCGCGAGCCGCGGGCCCGACTCGTTGCGCCATTCCGCGTCGGCGTTGATCCACTCGAGGCCGTTGATCGGCAGGCTCCAGTCGCTCCACGCGAGCTCCGGCTTCGGGTGATGCGGATGCGCCGCAATCCCGAACCCGCCGAGCCGCGCGACGTCCTCGACGACGGCGCTCGCCTCGCCGCCGAGCGGGTACGGCGCCGCCGGCATGCCGAGCGCGACATAGTGGCCGCCGTTGCTGCTGATTTCGACCGCGTCGAGCATCAGCACGCCGTCCACGTACTCGGGAGGATCCGGCTCGCGGGTACCGTCGCCGTGATCCGTCAGGATGACGAACTGGAGCCCGGCGCGCGCCGCCGCGGCGGCGACGTCCCCCTTCGAGCCCGCGCCGTCCGACCGGGTGGTGTGCACGTGATACGCGCCCGCGATCGTGCGCTGCAGGATCGCGGGATCGACGCCGTCCGTCGAGACGTCGGCCGCGCGCGGCGGCAGGGTGGCGAGCAGAAAAAAGGCGACGACGGCCGTCAGGACCGTCGTCGCCAGCAGAACCCGACCGAGGTGCCTCGCCCGCGGCACGTCGGCGTCTTACTTCCCGGCGTCCGCCCTGAGCGCGTTCGCCTTGTCGGTGCGCTCCCAGGTGAACTCCGGCTCGGTCCGGCCGAAGTGTCCGAAGGCGGCCGTCTTCCGGTAGATCGGCCGGCGCAGGTCGAGCGTCTCGATGATGCCGCGCGGCGTCAGTTTGAAGTGCGCCCGCACGAGCTCGCTGATCCGCTCCTCGGGGATCTGCCCCGTGCCCTGCGTGTCCACGAGCACCGACACCGGCTCGGCGACGCCGATCGCGTAGGCGAGCTGCACGATGCAGCGCTCGGCGAGCCCCGCCGCGACGATGTTCTTCGCGACGTACCGCGCCATGTACGTGGCCGAGCGGTCGACCTTCGTCGGATCCTTGCCCGAGAACGCGCCGCCGCCGTGGGGCGCCGCGCCGCCGTACGTATCGACAATGATCTTGCGGCCGGTCACCCCCGCGTCGCCGTGCGGACCGCCGACGACGAAGCGGCCGGTCGGGTTGATGAGGATCCGCGTCTTGCCGTCGCGCAGCTCCGCCGGCACGACATTGTTGACGATCTTCTCGGTGATGTCTTCCTTCAACTGGTCGTTCGTCACGCTCGCGCTGTGCTGCGTCGAGACGACGATGGTGTCGACCCGCACCGGCTTGGTGCCGTCGTACTCCACGCTCACCTGCGACTTGCCGTCGGGACGCAGGTAGTCCATCTCGCCGCTGCGGCGCCGCTCCGACAGCCCCCGCACCAGCTTGTGCGCGAGCATGATCGGCAGCGGCATGAGCTCCTCGGTCTCGGTGCAGGCGAACCCGAACATGAGCCCCTGGTCACCCGCGCCGCCGGTGTCGACTCCCTGCGCGATGTCGGGCGACTGGCTGTGGATCGACGACAGCACGGCGCACGTTTCGGCATCGAACCCGTACTTGCCGCGGTTGTAGCCGATCTCGTTGATCGTCGCGCGCACGACCTCCTGGAAGTCGACGTAGGCGCTCGTCGTGATCTCGCCGGCCACCATCGCGAGCCCCGTCGTCACGAGCGTCTCGCACGCCACGCGGCTGACCGGGTCCTGTGCGAGGATCGCGTCGAGAATGGAGTCGGAAATCTGGTCGGCGATCTTGTCGGGGTGGCCTTCGGTCACCGATTCGGACGTGAAAAGATAACGGCCTTTACGGCTCATGCTTCTGGAACTCCTTGTCTCGGATTCAAATCCGGGAAGCGTACCAGATTTGCGGGCCGGCGGTCCATCGGGAACTGCCCCCGCGCGGGGGTCGTCCTACACGGCATGCAGACCTTCTGGCAGAAGATCGAGGGTACGACCGAGCAGATCCTGGCCGAGATCCGGCGGCTGATCGCCGAGGGGAACGTCCGCCGCGTCGTCGTCAAGCAGCACGGACGCGTCGTTGCCGAATTCCCGGTAACCGTGGGGGTCGTGGGCGCGGTGATCGCGCCGGTCGCCGCCGCCATTGGCGCGCTCGTGGCGGTGCTCACCGAATGCACGATCGAGGTGGAAAAGACGGTGTCGCCGGAGCCTCCGCCGCCGCAGGAGATCACGAACGTCGGGCCGTAGGCCGGCGCGGCGGGCCGACTGAAGTCGGCCCCTACCGGAGCACGACGCGGCCGGCGCTATTTGCGAGGGTGGAACTGATCGTACACGCTTCGCAGGCGCGCCTCGAGCACGTGGGTGTAGATCTGGGTCGTCGAGAGGTCGGCGTGGCCGAGCATCACCTGGATCATGCGCAGGTCGGCGCCGCGCTCGAGGAGGTGCGTCGCGAACGAGTGACGCAGCACGTGGGGGCTCAGCTCGCGCGAAATGCCCGCCTTCACGCCGTATCCCTTGAGGACCTTCCAGAAGCCGACGCGCGACAGCGCGCCGCCGCGCACGTTGACGAACAGCCAGGGTGAGGAGCGCTTCTTCACGAGCGCCGGACGCCCCTCGCGCAGGTAGCGCTGCACCCACCCGGCGGCGTGCTGTCCGAGCGGCACCATCCGCTGCTTGTCCCCTTTGCCGATGCAGGTGAGATACCCCTCCTCGAGGTTCAGGTCCCCCGCGCGAAGCGCGATCAGCTCCGAGACGCGCAGGCCGGTCGCATACAGCACTTCGATCAGCGCCTTGTCGCGCAGCCCCAGCGGCGTCGAAACGTCCGGCTGCTCGAGCAGACGATCGACTTCTTCCAGGCTGAGGAATTTCGGCAGCGCCGGCCAGACGCGCGGCGAGCGGAGATCGTCGGCGGGATTCTCGGGAAGCTTCCGCTCGACCGCCACGAACCGGTAGAACCCGCGGATGCAGGCGACGGCGCGGGCGACCGACCGGGGAGACAGCCCCGAGGCCATCAGGCCGCGGACGAACGTCTCGAGATCGCGGCGGTCGAGCGTCTCGACGCTCACGCCCTTTCGCTCCGCGTAGGCGGCGAGCTGCGAGAGGTCGCGGGCGTAGCTCTCCAGCGTATTGGGCGACATCCGCCTGACGTCGCGCAGGTAACCGCGGTACGTATCGATCATCGAAGTCCGGAGCGTCTTCGCGACGCCCACTCACCGCACAGGAGCGCCGCGAACATCACGGCGGCCCACGGCGATCGCATCGGCCGCAGGCGCGCGTCCGCGACAGGCGGACGCAGCGCGCGGAGCTGATCGCGCAGCCCTTCGAGGGAGGTCGTCACCCGCCCCCCGGTCGCTTCGGCGAGGAATGCGAGCGTCGCCGAATCGTCGCGCGCAGGATGCACCGTGTCGTCGCGGACGATGAGAACGGCCCCGGCGGTGCGCTCGCCCGCCCCCGCCGAGACGACGAAACGCCCGTCCGACGGCGCCTTCAGGCGTCCCTCGAACACGCCAGCACCGTCGGCCGGCCAGAGCCGGATCATCTCACGCCCTCCTCCGCCGCCGACGAGGTACGCCCGCACCGGCGGCACGTGTGCCGCTCGACCCGCGGTTTCGAATTCGGTCGACCGCACCGTGACCGTGACCAGGACGTCGTCGCCCGGCCGGGCAACGGCCGGCGTGACCTCGACCGCGAACGGCGGCGGCGCGGCGAAGGCGGCGTCCGCGAGGAGGGCGCGCCACGCCAGCTCGAACTGCGATGCCGGATCCGCACGGAAGCGCCAGCCGTCGAGCACGCCCGACAGGATGACTCCACCCTCGTCGTACGGAACGGCGACGATCGCCGCTCGGGCCGCACTGCCCTGCTCGACCGAGCCGAGCACCGCTGAGCCCTCGCCACCGGGCGCGAGCAGCGTCTCGGTTGCGAGCATCGACAGGCTGCCGACGGAGACCGACAGCGGCTTCTCGACGAGCACCTCATCGAGCGCCGGCAGCGCGAGGCGGGTGCGCACGCGTTGCGGCAGCGGGACGTCTGGGACGAGCACGAGGCGTCCGCCGCGGACGGCCACGAAGCGAAGCAGTGCATCCCACTCCGCGTCGGTTACGCCTTCGGGGGCGCCGCCGACGATGACGTCGTAGCGCTCGAGCGCGGCGGCCGTCAGAGACACGGGCGCACCTGCCGTCGTCGCCGTGATCCCTCGCGACGTGCGCGTGATCGCGGCGACCTCGAACAGCGGATCCGCTTCAAGTGCCCGGCGCACAAAGGTCAGGCTCCACGACGGCCGCGGCTCGAAAAAGAGGATCCGGCAGCGGCGATCCTCCACGTTGACGGCAGTATCGGCCCGAGCGTCCGCGACGCCCGGTGCTCGTACGACGACGCTGACGGGGTGAACGCCTGCCGCCGGCGCAGCGACGGCAAGCCTCGCGTCGAACGTGTCGTCGTCGCCCGCCCACGTGTGCGTCACGCTCGAGACAACGGCGCCTGCCTGGTGAAGCTCGATCGTGGAGGTCGCCCCTCGGAGGCCGACTGCCTTCACGACGGCAGCGACCTCCACCTGTTGTCCGAACGCTGCCCGCGGCGCGCGGATTTCACGGATGCGCAGTTCCTTGGCGCCCGGCGGGCGCAGCACGAACACCGGCACGCCTGGAGGCTCCGGGATCGTGGCACCGGAGAAGGCGACGATCGCCGACGGTGCCGCACCGCTGTCGATCAGCACATCGTCTGCGGCGGCCGCAAGCCGGCCGCGCAGGGCGACAGCGAGGTCGTACTCAGGATGGGACGCCGGCGGCATGCGGACCTCTACCGCCAGCGGCGCGGGCCGACGCCACGTAAGCGCAGGGTCGATCACGGCGGCCGCCGCGACCGCAAACGCGAGGAGGCGGAGCGCACGCCTCATCTCGCGTGCTCCATCTGCCAGGCACGGCGAACGCGCGACGACGGCGTCGCCGCCGCCGTGCGCGGCAGCGTGCCGGCCTGTGCCTGTTTCGCCACGGCGGCGATCACCCGGTCGAGCGCGCCGGGGCTCTCCGACGCCGACAGGTTGCGGACCACCAGGAGTCGCTGCGACACGTCCTGCCACGCGGCCGAGACCGGATCGATCGCCAGCGCCATCTCGGCGAGCCGCTCGAGCTCCGCCCCCGTGGCCGCGCGCTCCGTACGGACGGCGAGGAGCTGCGCGAGCAGCTCGCGCACGGCGTCTCCCGGACGCGGCTCGGGATCAGGTGCCGCGCGCCGCCAGTCGGCTGCGGTTCGGAGGTCGCCCGTCAGGCGGCGTGACGGATCCAGCCGGCTCCGGGACGCGAGCGCACGCAGGAGGTAGCGGCTGCGGCCGAACGCCCGCTGAAGCGCGTCGACCGCCTGGCGGGCGGGCGCGAGCGCCGCCCCGATGTTCACGGCGGCGAGCCCCTGTTCGGCACGCGTCATGTAGCCGATCGCCGCATTGATGTCGCGGCGTGCGGTGTTCTCGAGACGTCCCTCCTGGATCTCGTGCGAGTGCTCCGCCTCCTCTTCTTCGTCTTCGACGTGGCCGCCGAGCAGGAAGATGAAGTTCGCGCGGACGGTTCGCTGCTCCGCTGCGATCGAGGCCGCTTCTTCCGCGACCGCGTCGCGCGGGAGCGAGGCTTCGCGCGTCCGCAGCCGCTCGATTCGCATCACGATCATCTGCTGCGACATCGCGTACCGCTCCATCTCGGGCGGCAGTTCGACGCCTTCGAGCGGCACCTGCCCCGGCCCAGCGATCTCCACGAAGTACGTGTCAGACGAGGCGGTCCCCTCGGCGCCGGGACGGCGATCGCGGGCGACCGCCCGGTACACGAGCGAGTCGCCGGGACCGAGCCGCAGCGACGCGAGCGGCAGGTGCGCCGAGCCACGCCACTCGCGCTCGGAGGCCGCTGCCACTGACACCGGCACGCCTCCTTCTTCGAACTCGAACTGCTCGCCTGCGCCCGAGATCTTCGTGAACCGGAGATCCAGCGCGGCGAGCGCCAGGTCGTCGATCGCCGAGACGACGAGCGGCAGGGTGCGATCGCCGTCGGGCAGCAGCAGGTCCTTCGCCGGAGCCTCGATCCGCACGACCGGCACACGGTCGCGCGTCACCACCAGGGGGATCAGCCGCACCGCTTCACCGCTCCGCGTGTCTTCGAGCGCGAAGTAGCCGCGGTCGCGCACCACGAACGTCAGGCCGGCGGCGCCGCGGCCCATCCGAACCCGCCACGGCGTGCCGGCGGATACGCGAAACGTCACGCGGCTGCCGTCGAGCGCCTCGATGCGCGCTGGATCACGCACGGTCACGGCCGGACGCGCTGTATAGGCCGGCGGCTCGACGACAACCACCACCTGCGCGTCTGCTCCCGTTACCGCATCCGGCAGCGCCGAGCGCACGGCCTCGAGGATGTCGCGGGCTCGCGACTCGCGCAGGAGCGTCATGCCGGCAATGGCACACGAGACGAGGGCCACCGCCGCGACCGTCGCGGCGGCGCGCAGCGGGACCACGTCGCGGCTGGTGACGCCGTGGACGGCGCGCACGGCGTCCGCCAGCACCCGCTCACGGATCCACTCCGAAGCGCCGGCGCCGCGCCGCTGGATCTCTTCGGCGGTGACGATGAGATTGTTCGACGGACGCGCCCGCTCGATCGCCGCCGCCGCCGCGCGTGTTCCGCGCGCACCGCTCCGGCGGATCCACGCTGCGGCCCCGACGCCGAACGCGGCGAGAGCTCCGGCACCAGCCGCCGCCCACCGGGGCGCGCCGGCAAGCAGGAGCGCCGTCGCGAGAACGGCCCACGCCGTCGCCGCGGCGCCGAGCGCTTCCACCGCATGCACCCGGCGCACACGCCGCTCGACGTGGGCGATCAGGTCAGGCCGCATCGGCGCGTACCTCCGCCGCCGGCAGCGGTCGCGATCGCCGCACCAGACCCTCCACGAGCATCAGCACGATGGCGAGCGCCCACAGCCACCGTCCATCCGACTCGTCGGCGTGTCGCCACGCCTCGGCGTCTGGAACGGCGGGCGGACGCGTCCACCGGTCGAGCGCGTCGCGCGGGATGCGCACCACCTCCAGCGCTCGGAGTTCCTCCGGGTCGTGTCGCGCGTCGAGCGCCGCGCGCACGATCTCGGCCGCCTCCACCGACCCGGCAGGCACGTCCGCCTGCACGATCAATGCATCGGAGGTCCCGTGCACCGTCACGGGAACGTCTTCGCGCGCGGCCCAGTGCAGCAACCGCCGTCCCGCCTCGAGCGTCCATGCGGCAGCAGCGGCGGTCTCGCGTTGCTGCGCCGGTGCGCCCCGCAGCCGCACGAGGACGGCCCGATCGTCCGATGGCGCCCGTGCGCCGGCACGTGCGACCACCCGCAGCAGCGCCGCAATCTCCGCGTCTTCGTCGCGACCGCCCACGACACGAAGGCCGGCCGGCGCGTCTTCGGCTGCTGACCCGAGGCTCACCACCGTGCTCTCGTTCTCGACTCGCACGGTCCGCGTCTTCAGTCCGTCCCGGGCGATGAGGAGTTCCACCGCCTCCGGCGGCGGCGGAACCTCGCCGAGCTGCACGAATCGAATTCCTGAATGCTCGCCCACGGCCGCGGCGTCGACGTGTGTCAGCGCGCCATGGCGAAAGTCCGAGACCACGACGATATCGCGCGACGCAGGGGGGGCGGTGCGCAGCCAGGCCGCTGCCCGGGTGAGCCCTGAGGGCAGGTTGCCGGCGCGGATCACCTCGGCGACGTCGGCCGCCGCCGTCTCGGCACGCACCGCCTCCTCGAGGCGTTCCGGGGCGATGCGCGCGCTGGTATCGACCACGATCGCGACGGCCCTGCGCTCCGTCCACGCCGAACGGCGCGCGGCGTCGATCACCAACGGCCTCGCCACTGCCAGCGCGGCGGCGGCGACGATCGCCATCCGCAGCACGAGCAGCAGCGGATCCGACGGACGGCGGATCCGCACCGCGGCGTGCGTGTGAGGGGTAATGAACCGGACGCTCGACACTCGGATGCGACGGGCGCGGCGGCGCAGCAGCAGGTGCACGATCACAGGGCCCGCGATCAGGGCCACCGCGACGAGCCCGGCGGGATGCAGCCACGCGATCATCGCGACACGTCCTGCCGCTGGAGCAGAAAGGCGCGGAGCGTCTGCGCGGGCGGCTGGTCGGTGCGCGCGAGGACGTAGTCGGCCCCGTACGCGAGGCAGCGCTCGCGCCACTGCTGCACGAATGCGGCGGCACGACCCGCGTACGCGCCTGCCGCCGCAGCGGATGTCAGCACACGCTGGCCGGTTTCACTGTCCTCCACTTCGACGTCGCCCCCCCAGCGCCACTCGAGATCCTCCGGCGCCAGCACGTGGAACACGGTCACGTCGTGGCCGATACGCGCCGCCCGATGCAGCTCGGCGTCCACCGCCCCCTCGTCGTCGTAGAGGTCCGAGAGGCACACGACGGCGCCGCGGTTCTCGAGCAGGTCGACGGCGGCCCGGATCGCCTGGGCTGACCTCGTTCGCCCCGCAGCGTCCACGCGCGACAGCGCGGTCAGCAGATGACGCAAGTGGCTCCGGCCGGGGCGCGGCCCGACGTAGGTGCGCAGCGCGGCGTCGTACACCGTGAGACCGGCGGCGTCCCCCTGCGAGACGACGAGGTGCGCGAGCGCGGCGGCGAGCTGCCGGGCGTACTCCATCTTGCTCACCCGCGGCTCCCCGAACGCCATGGACGCGCTCGCGTCGAGCACGAGCTGCATCCGGAGGTTCGTCGTCTCCCTGAACTGCTTCGTGTAAACGCGGTCGGTGCGCGCGAACAGCTTCCAGTCGACGTACTTGAGATCGTCACCCGGACGATAGTGGCGGTACTGGCTGAATTCGGCGCTGTAGCCGTGAAACGGGCTGCGGTGAAGGCCCGCGAGCGCGCCATCGACGGTGACGCGCGCCACGAACTCGAGGTCGCGGATCGATGACAGGAGCGCCGCGTCGAGCATGGGAGGCGTCAGCGCGGGACCGCCTCGAGGAGCCTGGTGACGATCGCGTCCGCGTCGATGCCGTCCGCCTCGGCCTGGAAGTTGACGAGGACCCGGTGCCGCAGCACCGGCAGCGCCACGGCGGCGACGTCCTCCGGCGCGGCGACGACGCGCCCGTCGAGCAGCGCCCGCGCCTTCGCGCCGAGCAGGAGGGCCTGGCCCGCCCGCGGGCCAGCGCCCCAGCGCACCCACCTGCGCACGAACTCCGGCGCCTCGTCCCCGGGGCGCGTGGCACGCACGAGGCGCGCCGCGACATCGATCACGTTCTCGGCCGCCGGCACTTCACGGACGAGCGCGTGCAACCGTTCGATGTCGTGGCCGTTCGCCACCGCCGCCACCTGCGGGTGCTGCGTGGTCGTCGTCATCGCCAGGATCCGGCGCTCCTCGTCGGCCGTCGGATAGTCGATCACCACGTTGAACATGAACCGGTCGAGCTGCGCCTCGGGCAGCGGATAGGTCCCCTCCTGCTCGATCGGGTTCTGGGTGGCGAGCACGAACAGCGGACGCTCCAGCGGAAAGCGCACGCCGTTCACCGTCACCTGGTATTCCTGCATCGCCTCGAGCAGCGCCGCCTGCGTCTTCGGCGGCGTGCGGTTGATCTCGTCGGCGAGGATGATGTTCGCGAAGATCGGCCCGTGGATGAACCGGATCACGCGCCTGCCGGTCGCACGGTCCTCCTCGATCACCTCCGCGCCCACGATGTCCGACGGCATGAGGTCGGGCGTGAACTGGATGCGGTTGAACTTCAGGTCGACGCCGTCGGCGAGCGTCTTGATCAACAGGGTCTTCGCGAGCCCCGGCACGCCGCGCAGGAGGCAGTGCCCGCCGGCGACGAAGGCGATGAGGATCTCGCGGACGACGCGCTGCTGTCCGACGATGACGCGTCCGAGCTCCTGCTCCAGCCGCCGCGCCGTCTCCACGCCACGCTCGAGCGCGGCCGCATCGATCGGTGGTATCTGCATGCGTGGCGACGATTCTGGCACAGCCCCGCCCGTGTTGCACCGTCGCCCGGTGTTACCCGTGTTGACCTGTGGCCCAGTGTTGCCCCGTGTTGCCCCGTGTTGATCCGTGTTGATCCGTGGCCCGTGTTGATCCGTGGCCCGTGTTGATCCGTGGCCGTTGACACCCTCGTGGGCGAGGAGTAGTGTACGCGGTTGCACCACGTTCGACGGACTCCTACATGCCGACGCAATCCAAGTGGCAGTACCTGCCGACCGAAGCCATCAACCCCGTCAGCCTCGCCGTCGACAAGGCGCCGGTCCCCGAAATCGTCGACATGATCGTCAACGAGGACCGCAAGGTGATCGCCGCCGTACACAAGGAGCGCGAGCGCATCGCGCACGGCGTCGAGATCATCACCAAGGCGCTGAAGAAGGGCGGGCGCATCATCTTCATCGGCGCCGGTACCAGCGGCCGTCTCGGCGTCGTCGAAGCGTCGGAGATGCCGCCCACCTTCGGCACGCCGCCCACGCTCGTCCAGGCCATCATGGCGGGCGGGCAGGAGGCGGTCTTTCGCGCGAAGGAAGGGGTGGAGGACAACTACGAGGAAGGGGCGCGGAGCATCGCGCGGCTGCGGCTCGGCAAGAAGGACGTCGTGATCGGCGTCTCGGCGAGCGGCATGACGCCGTTCGTCCGCGGCGGCCTCACCCGCGCGCGCAAGGCGGGCGCAAAGATCATCTTCGTCACCTGCTGGCCGGGGTCCGAGCTCCAGAATTTCGTCGACCTCCAGATCGCCCCGGCCGTCGGCCCCGAGATCATCGCGGGCTCCACCCGCCTGAAGGCGGGCACCGCGACGAAGATGGTGCTCAACATGCTCACCACCATCTCGATGATCAAGGTGGGCAAGACCTACGGCAACCTGATGGTCGACGTGAAGACGGGGTCCGAGAAGCTCAAGGATCGCGCCCGCCGCATCGTCGTCATGGTCACCGGGATCACGTACGACGAAGCGGACGCGCTGCTCAAGCGCGCGAAGTGGAACGTGAAGGCGGCGATCGTGATGCAGAAGACCGGCTCGACGCTGCCGCAGGCGCTCAAGCGCCTGCGCGAGGCCGACGACCTCGTGCGGGAAGCGATCGGCGAAGACATCGAGCCGCGCCTGCGCGAGCTCCTGCGCGCGTAGGACACTGACGCTGAACAGAGTTAGGAGTTAGGAGTTAGCCGGGCGGCCGCGGGCTCGTCGAGCATCAGTACTGCGTCGGGATGCAATTGCAGGAACGACGCCGGCAGCGCCGTCGTGATCGGGCCGTTGACCACGCGTTCCACGCAGGCGGCCTTGGGCGCGCCGGTGGCGAGCAGCACCACGGCCCGGGCCTGCAGGATCGTCCCCATCCCCATCGACAGCGCTTCGCGCGGCACGTCCTCTTCCCTGCCGCCGAACAGCGCCGCGTTGCTGCGGCGCGTTTCCGGTTTCAGCGTCACGCGGTGCGTGCGGGCCTCGAGCTCGGGGGCCGGCTCGTTGAAGCCGATGTGGCCGTTCGTGCCGATGCCGAGGATCTGGAGAGCGATCCCCCCGGCGTCCTCGATCGCGCGTTCGTAGCGCTCGCACTCGGCCGCGGCGTCGGCCGCGCTGCCGTCGAGCAGGTGCGTGCGCGCCGGGTCGATGTTCACCCGCCCGAAGAAGTGCGTCCGCATGAAGCTGCGATAGCTGCCGGGGTGGTCGGAGGGGATCCCGTAGAACTCGTCGAGGTTGAAGGTCGTCACGCGCGAGAAGTCGATCTCCCCCGCCTCGTGCAGGCGCGACAGCTCGGCGTAGAGCGCGAGCGGCGTGCGGCCTGTCGGCAGGCCCAGCACGAGCGTCGGTTTCGCCCGGATCGCATCGGCGACCCGCCGCGCAAGGGATCGGGCGACGGCGGCGGCATCGGCGAAGACCGCCACCCGCGGACTGCGGATCATCCGTCGGCCTTGTACTGAGGCACCGCGGCGCCGCCGCGGACCTCCTGGAGGGCCAGGCGGACCGCGCCGAGCGCCGGCTCGACCTCGAGCAGCCGCACGGTGCTGCCTGGAGAGGCGACGGGGAGCCGTCGCGCGAGCTCCTCCTGCACCCAGGGGACCGCCTTGAAGATGCCGCCGGCAAGAATGAAGGTGAAGTGCTGGCCGACGAGCCCCAGGCGCCGCGCCACCGACAGGGCCGCCGATTCGAGCTCGTTGGCCGCGCCGCGCAGGATGCCGATCGCGACCTCGTCGCCACGCAGAAAGGCCTGATGTACCGACCGCGCGAGCGCGCCGATCGCCGCCGGCTTCAGGTTCGAGTGATAGACCTCGTGGATCAGTCCCTGCGGCCGGTTGACGCCGAAGTGCTCCAGCAGCAGCGGCGTGAGGGCGGTCGCCTTGCCGCGGCGGTCCGCTTCGCGGAGCACGGCGCGCAGCGCCGCGCGGCCGATCCAGTAGCCGCTGCCTTCGTCGCCGAGCACGTAGCCCCAGCCGCCCGAGCGCGCCGCATCCCCGACGGCATTGCGCCCGTAGCAGATCGAGCCGGTGCCCGAGATGATGACGACGCCGGGTTCGCCGGGGGCGCCCGCCTCGAGCGCCACGAGCGCGTCGTTCACGACGAGCACGCGCGCCTTGTAGCCGATCCGCTTCATGATGCCGCGCACCACCGCGGCATCGTCGGGGCGGTCGACGCCGGCGATGCCGAGGCAGATCGCCGCCGGCACGACGTGGCGATCGCCGATCGCCTCCTCCATCACGCGGTGCAGGACCTTTTCGACTTCGAGCTCGCCGACCGCCTGGAGGTTGGCGCCGGTGGACCGGGATTCCGAGAGGACGGCGCCGGTGTCGTCCGCCAGCAGGCAGACCGTCTTGGTGCCGCCGGCATCGATGCCGAGAACGTGAGGCATGCAGGACCGATGAGAGAAAGGGGGCGCCACGCTCCGTGGCGCCCCCTTTGGCGTGACGGCGTCTCGGACGCTCGCCGTTACCAGTATAGCTTCACGCTGAACTGGAACTCGCGCGGCGCCCGCGCACCGGTGATGTTGCCCACCGTGCTGCCGGAGAACGCGCAGCTCGTCGCCGTCGCCGGCGCGCCGGAGCAGTCGGCGTTCACGCTCGTGAACTGCGTGTGGTTGAACACGTTGATCGCGTCGGCGCGGAACTGCACCCGCTTGGCCCAGGGGTAGAAGTTCTTCGACATCGCGAGGTCCGTCTGGTTGCGTCCGGGCAGGCGCAGGGGTGCGCGCGGCGAGTTGCCGTACTCGCCGGGATTCGCGGGGGCGAACGCCGCCGGATCGAACCACTGCGGCCACGGCAGGTTGCCGGCCTGCGGGTCGCCGATGACGTTCACACGGTTGCCGCGCGTGCCACCGCTCGTCGGTCCGACGATACGGGGCACGGGAGCGCCCGACTGGAGCGTCGTGATGCCCGACACCTGCCAGCCTCCGAGGAGCGCCTTGAGGAGCGGCTGCGTGGCCGTGCGGAAGAACGGCAGCTCATAGATGTAGTTGGCGTTGAAAATGTGCCGCCGGTCGGTGCGCGCGTCTGCCCACTCGGCCGCGAGGTTCAGCGGGTTCTGCGGGATGTCGATGGCGTCGCGATCGTTCGTGGCGTCGGTGCGGTTCCGGCTGAGCGTGTAGGCCAGCGACAGCGTCCCCGCGCGTCCGGCGTCGTGGCGGAACGAGGCGAGCAGCCCGTGGTAGCGGCTCTTCGCCGTGGTGTCGATGATCGTGATGCCGCCGTAGCCGAAGTACGGCCGCACGGTATTGATAGCGGCCGACCCGACGCGCAGCACGTCGGCGGGCTGCGCCTGGTTCACGTCGATTGGCCGCAGCAGGTTGTCGCCGCGCGAACCGACGTAGCCGACGTCGATCGCGCCGCGCGCGTAGAGCTGGCGCTGGATGCCGATGTTCCACTGCTGCGTCTGCGGCGTCCGGAAGGGCAGCCCCGTGCCGCGCAGGCCGAGGGCGCCCCGCGTCGTCGGCGTCAGACCGGCCGCGGGATTGCCGAGCACCGGGTTCTGCACGGTCGCAGACGCGTTGAACGGCGGGTTGATGAACGCGTTCTGCAGGAAGATGCCGACGAGCGGCTGATCGTAGTAGAGCCCGTAGCCGGTGCGCAGGATGGTGCGGCCGGTGCCGGTCGGGTCGTACGTCAGGCCCAGCCGCGGCATGAAGTTGTTCTTGTCGGTCTCGTAGATGGCGCGCCCGAACGGCGAGTTCTGCCCCGCCACGATGATGCCGTTGAGCGGGTCCCCGGTGTTGACCACGAACGCGCTCGCGTTGGCGTTGGCCGGGGTCGGGGCGGCGGCCCGGTTGTAGCGCGACAGGTCGACGTTCGAGAGCACGTTGTCCTTGTCGGCGACGGCCGGATAGAGCGCGTAGCGGACGCCGAGGTCGACGGTCAACCTGTCGCTCGCGCGCCACGTGTCCTGCACGAACGCCTCGTAGCGGTTGAACCGCAACTGGCTGTACAGGTCGGTGAGCGCCTCCGTGTACGTGCAGGTCGCGCCGCACAGGCGGTCGCGGTTGCCGGTGAGGAAGTTCTGGAACGCCGTGCGGCCGCCCCCCGCCGCGAACGTGTACCGCCCCTGCGTCTCGTTGTTGCTGTACTCGTTCTTCACCTCGAATGCCATCAGCACGCCACCTTTGAATGCGTGCCGGCCGCGCAGCCACGTGGAGGTGTTCGAGATGGTGTTGTTGTAGTAGTGGTTGCGGAACCCCTGCGTCGCGCCCATCGTCGACAGCGTGCCCGACACGACGATGGTCGGAATCCGGTCGGCGTTGTTCTCGGGGAACAGCTCGGTGTTGTTGAGGCCGAACTGCGCGCGCGTGTTGCGGACGAATCCGGGCGTCGAGTTCGTGATCCGGTTGCTCGAGTACTGATACTTGAACTCGTTGAGGAAGTTCCGCCAGGTGTTGCGGCTCTCGAGCGCCAGGATCTGCCCCGGCACGTCGGTATCGGTCGTCGCGACGTTCGGCACGACGACGCCGAAGAATAAACCGCCGGGCTCCTGCGTCCGGCTGAGATCGTGCGTGTAGCGGGCGACGATCTTCCAGTCGCGCCTGACATCCACGTCGGCGCGGATCACCTCCTGGCGCGTGTTGTTGATGCCCGGGTTCTCGTTGAGGAAGCTCCCGAGCCCGACGTTCGGCGCGGGCCAGGCCTCCAGCAGGCGCAGCGCCATCGGGTCACGCTGCGCCGGTGGCACGTAGTTGGGGTTCGCCGGATCGTTCAGCCACGCCGCCTGCGGCACCGTCGCGGTGGTGCTGCCCGCCCGTTTGATCCGGCGCCACTCCTGCGACCAGAAGAAGAAGGCCTTCTCGCGGCTCGGCAGCATCGGGCCGCCGATCGTGTACCCGAAATTGTGGTAATCGAGTGGCGCGGGTCCGGAGTTCAACTGCGGATTGGTGCTCAGGTTGCGGAAGAACGAGTTCGCGTTGAATTTCTCGTCGCGGTAAAACTCGTAGGCCGTGCCGGAGAACTTCTGGCCCCCGCCCTTGGTGACGATGTTGATCACGCCGCCGCCGCTGCGCGGGTACTCCGCCGCGTAGCTGCTCGTGATGATCTTGAACTCCTGGATCGACTCCAGCGTCGGCGTCGACAGCAGCGTGATGTTCGACCCGACGTCCACGTTGGAGACGCCGTCGACCATCCAGTTCACCGCATTGCGCCGGCCGCCGTTGATCGAGATGCTGACGGTCGCCGTCAGCCCGATCCCGACCTCGTCCGGCAGATCGCTCGACACGCCGGGCACCAGCGTGGCGAGCTGGACGAAGCTGCGGTTGTTGAGCGGGAGCTCCTGCACCTGGGTCGGCCCGATCAGCGTCTGCACCGCGGGGTTCGGCTGCACGAACTGCGTGGCCGCGCTCACCTCGATGGTTTCGGTGAGCTGGCTCACGCCCAGCCGCCCGTTGATCTCGCGCCGATCGGCGACGCTCAGCTCGATTCCCCGCACCGTCGACGACTGAAACCCCGACAGCGTGAACACGACCTCGTACGTCCCCGGCTGGAGGAGCGGCATCGTGTACTGCCCCACTTCGTTCGTTACCGTTTCGGTCACGCGTCCGGTCTGGACGTGGCGTGCCGCGACGGTGACGCCCGGCAGTACGGCGCCGGACTGGTCGCGAACCGTCCCCTGGATCTGTCCTGTGGTCTCCTGTGCCGCGACCGGCGTGTTCAGCAGGCCGAGGAGCGCGAGGCTGCACAGCACCCGCGCGAGTGTCTTGCTCATACTGCCTCCCTAGTAGGGCTCAACGTGCGAGCAATTACAAAATGAAGTCGAACCGGGTTGACTGTAGACGCCGCGGCTCCTGAATGTCAAACCGCCCCGGGCCTCGGCCGGATTGACACCACTGCCCGCAACTTGTTAGATTCGTGTGCTTTATGCGACAGATCCGGACGGGATGGTGGCCGCTCGCCGTGGCGGCGCTGGCCACCCTGTTTGCCGGAGGCACGGCCACCGCGTGGCGGAGCTCTGCCGCCGACGGTGAACTGCGCGCGCTGTGGGTGCTCCGCACCTCCCTCACCTCCCCCGAGAGCATCGCGACGGTGGTTGCGCGCGCGAGCGAGCACGGGTTCAACGCGCTGTTCGTCCAGGTCCGCGGGCGCGGGGATGCCTACTACCGCGGCGCGCTCGAGCCGATCCCCGCCGCCATCCAGCGCCAGCCGGAGAGCTTCGATCCGCTCACCGCCGTCATCGACGCCGCCCACGCCAGCGGCATCCAGGTGCACGCCTGGATCAACGTGAACCTCGTCTCGAGCGCGGTGGAGCTCCCGACCGCCCGCGAACACCTCGTGCACCGCTCGCCCGAATGGCTGATGGTGCCGCGCGACATCGCGCAGGAGCTCGCCGGCGTGCCGGTCGACAGCCCCGCCTATCTGGGCAAGCTCGCGCGGTGGAGCCGCCAGCAGTCGGCGGAGGTCGAAGGGCTCTACACCTCGCCCATCCTGCCGGCGGCCGCCGCGCACCTCGAGGCGGTCGTCCGCGACATCGTCACGCGGTACGGCGTCGATGGTGTGCACTTCGACTACGCCCGCTACCCCACCGACCGCTTCGACTACAGCCGCGCCGCGATTGCCGCGTTCCGCGCGACGGTGATGTCGCAGCTCCCGGACGGTCAGCGGCGTGCCCTCGACGCCGAGGCGGCAGTCGACCTGTTCGCCTGGCCCGACGCGCTGCCAGAAGAGTGGCGCGCCTATCGCGTGGATCGCATGACGGCGCTGATGACGCGGCTGGGGAGTGCCGTGAAGGCGGTGCGTCCCACCATCCTCGTGAGCGTGGCGGCGGCTCCCGACCGCGCCGAGGCGCTCCACCGCCGCCTGCAGGACTGGGGCACGTGGATCACGGAAGGGATCGTCGATGCCGTCGCGCCGATGGCCTACACCCAGGAGCTGGCGCGTTTCGCGGAGCAGATCGCCGCCGCGCGCGAGATCGCCGGGCCGCGGCGGGTGTGGGCCGGCATCGGCGCCTACCGGCTCTCGCCCGAGCAGACGGTCGAGAACATCGGCACCGCCCGCCGTCTCGGCGCGGCCGGCATCATTCTCTTCTCGTACGACAGCCTCATCAATCCGCGCCAGACCGCGCCCGATTACCTGCCGATCGTCAGCCGCGCGGCCTTCGGTCCGCGATCCGGCGCCTCGGGATCACGCGAGTGAGTGATGGGTGGACCGACAACCCTCCTCCGCGAACCCGCCGCGAGCGAGCGTCGCGAGCGAGCCACGCGCCCGGAGGGAGCCGGCGTAGCCGCGAGCGAACGTCGCGAGCGGACCATCCAGCCGGAGGGAGCCGGCGTAGCCGCGAGCGAGCGTCGCGAGCGGACCATCCGGCCGGAGGGAGCCGGCGTAGCCGCGAGCGAGCGCCGCGAGCGAGCCACGCGCCCGGAGCGAGCCGGCGTAGCGGCGAGCGAGGGCGCGTGCAGGGGAGTCCGAGGGGCGACGCCCCTCGGACTGGAATGACATGCATCCGCTCGATCTCGCCGTCCTCGTCGGCTACCTGACGGCGATCGTGGCGTTCGGCGCGTACTTCTCGACGCGCCACAGGACCGTCCAGGACTACTTCGTCTCGGGCAAGAGCCTCCCCTGGTGGGCAATCATGGGCTCGATCGTCGCCACCGAGACGAGCACGGTCACCTTCATCAGCATCCCCGGCGTCGCGTACACCACCAACTTCACGTTTCTGCAGCTGGTCATGGGCTACATGATCGGCCGCCTCGTCGTGTCGGCGCTCTTCATCCCGGCGTACTTCCGCGGGGACATCCTGACGGTCTACGAGCTGCTCGGCGGGCGGTTCGGTTCCGGCGTGAAGCGGCTCGCCTCGGGCGTCTTCCTGCTCACGCGCAGCCTGGCCGACGGCTTCCGGCTCTTCGCGACGGGGCTCGTCCTCGCGGCGGTGCTGCGCGCCATGCCGCGCACAGACGAGATCGCCGCGAGATGGGTGCCGGGGCTCGACCCCACCTACACGCTGCTGATCGCCTCGGTGATCGTCATCGGCCTCGCGACGATGGCCTACACGTATTACGGCGGGATGACGGCGGTGATCTGGACGGACGTGATCCAGCTCACGGTCTACGTGGCCGGCGCGGTGATCGCCGCCTTCGTGCTGATCGACCTCATCCCGGGCGGCTGGACCGAAGTGCGGGAGGTCGGCGGGGCGGCCGGACGCTTCCAGCTCTTCGACTTCACCGTGTCGCTGACACGCAGCTACACGTTCTGGTCGGGCGTGATCGGCGGCGCGTTCCTGACGACGGCGACGCATGGCACCGACCAGATGATGGTGCAGCGGTACTTCTGCGCGCGCGACGCGGCGTCCGCGCGGAAGGCGCTCCTCTGGAGCGGCCTCGTCGTGTTCGTGCAGTTCGCGCTCTTCCTGACGATCGGCGTGATGCTCTTCGTCTACTACACGCAGCATGCGCCGGCCGAGATCGCCGCCTTCACGCACGACGGCGCCCTGCAGACCGACCGCATCTTCCCCTACTTCATCGTCAATCACCTGCCGCCGGGTGTCGTCGGCCTGGTGCTCGCCGCGATCTTCGCGGCGGCCATGTCGACGCTGTCGTCGTCGCTGAATTCCTCGTCGGCGGCGGCGGTCAACGACTTTTACATGCCGGCGACCGGCGGGGGCCGGGACCAGGCGCACTACCTCAGGGTCTCGCGCGCGCTCACGGCGACGTTCGGTGCGGTGCAGATGGCGGTGGCCGTCGCGGCGATCTCGCTGTCGAAGCGCGTCGTCGACGAAGTGCTCGGCATCGCGTCGTTCACGAACGGCATCATCCTCGGCGTCTTCCTGCTCGGCACCTTCACCGCCGCCGCCCAGCCGGCGGCCTTCGTCGGGATCGTCGGAGGCGCGAGCCTGATGCTGGCGGTGAAGCTCTTCACGGGCGTCACGTGGCAGTGGTACGTCCTGATCGGATCGATCGCGACCCTGACGCTCGGCTGGGCGGCCGGACGCCTTCTGCCCGGGGGACAGGCGTCCTCCGCCGCGTCGCGGTGACGGCATTCACCGACGCCGCCGACCTGCTGCGCGCGTCGATCGCCGCCCGCGCCTTTCCGGCGGCGTCCGTGGAGGTGGGCCGCCGCGAAGCGGTCCTCTGGCGTGACGGCTTCGGCAGCCTGACCTACGATCCCGGCGCTCCCGCCGCTCCCGCCGACACGATCTACGATCTGGCGTCGCTCACGAAGGTCATCGCAACGACCACGCTCGCGATGCGCGCGGTGGACGACGGCAGGCTGCGGCTCGAGGACCGCGTGGCCGACTGGGTTCCCGACTGGCGCCGCGGAGACCGCGCGGACGTGATGATCGCCGACCTTCTGGCGCACTGCTCCGGGCTGACGGCGTACCTGCCCTACTACCGCGACTACACCGGCCGCGTCGAGTTCCAGGAGGCGATCGCCGACTCCCCGCTCGAGTACGCGCCCCGCACCCGATCGATCTACTCCGATCTCGGGTTCATCCTGCTGGGGTTCATCCTGGAGGATGCGCACGCCCGGTCGGCGTCCGCCCCCTGGCCGGGCACGACGGATCCGGGCGCGTCGCTCGACGCGCAGTTCCGGCGCGTCGCCGCGTACCTCACCCCTGAGCCCCTGACCTTCCGTCCGCCGCGCGCCTGGCGCGACCGCATCGCCCCGACGGAGCACGATCCCTGGCGCGGCCGCACGCTCGTCGGCGAGGTGCACGACGAGAACGCGTGGGCGCTCGGCGGCGTCGCGGGGCACGCGGGGCTCTTCGGCACCGCGGGCGCCGTCGGCGCCTTCGCGCGCGCCGTGCTCCACACGCTCCAGGGCGCGAGCGTGCTGGCCCGCGGCGAGACGATGCGCCGCTTCGTCCGGCGGACGGAGATCCCCGGCAGCTCCCGCGCGCTCGGGTGGGACACGATGCTGCCGACGTCGTCGTGCGGGACGCGCATGTCGCCGACCGCCATCGGACACACCGGCTTCACGGGCACGTCGCTGTGGATCGACTGGGAGCGCGACGTCTACGTCGTGCTGCTGACGAACCGTGTGCACCCGACGAGGGAGAACGACGCGATCCGCGAGATCCGTCCCCGCTTCCACGACCTCGTCGTCGCCGCCGTCGCCGCCGGGTAGCGCGCGCGTTGCTTGTCAATTCCTGCCGCGCAATCCACAATCCCCGTCATGCAGCTCACCGCGCTCGACTGGGGAATCATCGCGGGGTATTTCGGCGCCTCGCTCGCGATCGGCCTCTACTTCTTCCGGCGTGCCGGTGAGAGCACCGGCGAGTTCTTCATCGCCGGCCGCAGCCTGCCGTGGTGGCTGGCGGGCACGTCCATGGTCGCGACCACGTTCGCCGCCGACACGCCGCTTGCCGTGACCGAGATGGTGGCGCGCAACGGCGTGGCCGGCAACTGGCTGTGGTGGTCGATGCTGCCGAGCGGGATGCTGACGGTCTTCTTCTTCGCGCGCCTGTGGCGGCGCGCCGAGGTGATGACCGACGTGGAGTTCGTCGAGCTGCGGTACTCAGGCCGGCCCGCGGCGTTCCTGCGCGCGTTCCGCGCCGTCTATCTCGGCCTCGTCATCAACCTGATCATCATCGGCTGGGTCAACCTCGGGATGGCGAAGATCCTGAGCGGCACGCTCGGACTCGAAAAGTGGGAGGCGCTCGGCTTCTGCCTGGGGATCACCTTTCTCTACTCGGTGCTCTCGGGGCTGTGGGGCGTCGTGATCACCGACGCGATCCAGTTCGTGATCGCGATCGTCGGGTCGATCGCGCTCGCCGTGTTCGCCGTCGATGCGGTCGGCGGGCTCGACGCGCTGAAGGAGGGGCTGGCCACCGTGACGCCCGCCGGCTCCACCGAGCCGTTCGGCGCCGCCGCGACCTCGTTGTGGCCCGACGGCTCCGCCGTCTGGATGCTGCCGCTCGTGACGCTCGTCACGTACCTCGGGATGAACTGGTGGGCGTCGTGGTACCCCGGGGCGGAGCCGGGCGGCGGCGGCTACGTCGCGCAGCGGATCTTCTCGGCGCGCGACGAGCGCCACGGCGTGCTGGCCACGCTCTGGTTCAACGTCGCGCATTACGCCCTGCGCCCGTGGCCCTGGATCATCGTCGCGCTGTGTTCGCTGGTGCTGTATCGGGACGGGGTGGTGAACCCCGCGACGGGCCTGGCGGATCCGGCGTTCGGCTACGTCCAGGTGATGAACCAGGTGCTGCCGTCCGGCTTCCGGGGGCTGCTGCTCGCCTCGTTCGCCGCCGCCTACATGAGCACGATTTCGACGCAGTTGAACTGGGGCTCGAGCTACCTGGTGAACGACTGCTACCGGCGGTTCATCCGCACCGGCGCGTCCGAGCGGCACTACGTGGCGGCGTCGCGGCTCGCGACGTTCGTGACGATGTGCCTGTCGCTCGTCGTGACGTATTTCATGAACCGAATCACGAGCGGGTGGGAACTGGTGCTCACGCTCGGGGCCGGCACGGGGCTCGTCTACATCCTGCGGTGGTACTGGTGGCGGATCAATGCCTGGTCGGAGATCGCGGCCATGTCGGCCGCCCTGGTCGTGTCGATCGGTCTTCAGTGGTCCGGCACGTTCGACTCGGGCACCGCCCTCGGCTTCGCGCAGACGATGATGACGACCGTGGCGGCGGCGACAGCGGTGTGGGTGGCGGCGACGTTCCTGACCGCGCCGGAGCCCGAGGAGAAGCTGGTGGCGTTCTATCGCCGCGTACGACCCGCGGGTCCTGGCTGGGCGGCGGTCGCGACGCGCGCCGGTGCGGTGGCGCCGTGGAGCGTCGAACGCCTCGCGCCCGGCTTCGTCAACTGGGTGCTCGGCATCACGGTCGTCTACGCGACGCTGTTCGCCCTGCGTGAGCTGCTGTTCGGAACGGAATGGGCGGCCGCCACGCTGATCGCTCTGGCGACGGCGGCCGGCATCGCGCTGTCGCGGCGGCTGACGCGCGGGGTCAGAGCTTGAATTTTGCAGGCCACGTCGACGGCGGCGCGTGGCCTGCAAAATTCAAGCTCTGACCCCAGGAAAAGTCGTCGTTTCGCGGCGGCGGACCGTCTCAACTCCAGCCGTGGGAGCCGTGCTACTGCCCCCGTCCGCCGACGCCGCCCCGCCCTGGTCCGCCCGGGCCGCCGCGGCCCGGTCCCCCCGGACCGGGCTGCCCGCCGCGACCCGGTCCTGGCGCGCCGAAGGTTCCCGGAGCGCCAGGCTGACCGGGCGCACCCGGCTGACCCGGTTGACCGCCGCGCCCCGCCGCCGGGGCTCCCGGCCCCGAGATGTCGTCGAGCGCCGTAAACTGCCACTGGTTGTACGTCGTGGCGCCGCGATGATTGCGGATCGAGCTCTCCTTGCTCGTGCTCACGACGCCGATGATGCCGCCGCCCCCCTGCGGCGCCGGCCCTGGCGGTGCGCCGCGCTGACCACCGGGCGGCTGTCCGCCCGGACCCGGCTGCTGGCCCCCCGGCTGCTGCCCGACGAACAGCGGCTGGAAGTCCTCCCCGGTCATCGGATCCTTGTACTTCTTGCGGAGATACCGCTGCTGCACCAGGATGTCGATGCTCGGCGGAAAGTTGTTGCCGTTCTTTGCGCGGTACAGGGCGATCGCCCGCGCGTACTGCGCGCCGCGGAACACGAGCTCGGCTTCCTTCTCGCGCTGCGCCTGCTGGCGCCACACCGGCAGCAGCGCGCTCATCACGACCGCCATCACCGCGATCGCCACCAACACCGCCGCCATCGCGTATCCACGCTGGCCGGCTTGACCCCCTAAGTGCATGAGAGTATTATCCTTAGCGTCACGTATGCTAACACAGCCCCGGCTCCGCGGCCTTCGCCGCCCGGCATCCCTGTTCGCAGTTCTGACGGCGCTCGGCACCCTTTCGTTGGTTTCGGCCTGCGACAAGATGCCGCTGCTGGCGCCGGCAGGCACCGTCATCACGCTGTTTCCCTCGGCATCGAGCGTCCCGGTCAACGGTTCGATCGAGATCGTGGCGACGGTGATCGAGAACGGCTCCGCGCCGCCTCCTTCCACCGGCACCGGCGGCACGCCCGGCACCGGCAGCTCGACCACGACCGGCGCGGGCACACCGGTCCACAACGGCACGCTCGTCACCTTCACGTCGACGCTCGGCCGCATCGAGCCGAGCGAGGCGCGCACGCAGAACGGCCAGGTGCGGGTGCGGTTCATCGCCAGCGGCGAGAGCGGGACGGCGACGATCACCGCCTTCTCGGGCGGCGCGTCGGCCAAGCTCGAGAACTTCCCCGTCGGCTCCGCCGCCGCCGATCGCGTCATCGTCACCGCCACGAACCAGACGCTGCCCGCCTCGGGCGGCTCCACCGAAGTCCAGGCGCGCGTCGAGACGGCCGGCGGCGCACCGATCGCGGGCGTGCCCGTTACGTTCAGCACCGATGCCGGCACGATCTCGCCCACGACGGCGATCACCGACAACCAGGGCGTGGCGCGTTCGACGTTGACGTCCACCGCCGCCGCGACCGTGACGGCCACGGCAGGATCGAAGAACGGCACCGTCCGGGTCGGCGTGGCGACACGCTCCGGCCTCAGCGTTACCGCGAGTCCACAGGCGACGACGGCGGGAAGCCCGGTGACGTTCACGATCTCCACGACGCCGGGGCAGGCGGTCACGAACGCGCGGATCAGCTTCGGCGATGGCACGACGCGCAACCTGGGCACCATCGCCGGCACGCGCACGGAGACCTACGCCTATTCGACCGCCGGCAATTTCACGGTGAACGTCACGGCCGACAACGGCGAGCAGACCGGCACGAGCGTCAGCGTCGGATCGCTGCCGGTGACCCTCACGGCTTCTCCGAACCCGGCGGCGCCGAACCAACCGGTGAACTTCACCGCGGGCGGCGTCGGCAACGCGCAGGTGCGCGAGTACCGCTGGACGTTCGGGGACGGCGCCACGGCGGTCACCACCGGCCCGCAGGCGTCTCATCCGTACCCGCAGCGCGGCACCTACACCGCGCGCGTCGAGATCATCGGCATCAACGGCGGCGTCATCGGCACTGGCCAGACGAGCGTCACGATCCAGGGGCTCTGATAACCGCCGATCGATTCGCGGCAACAGCAAAAGGGCGCTCGGCAACGAGCGCCCTTTCAGCTTTCAGGTGGCAGCTCTGGACTGGCAGCTCTCGCCTTCCAGCCTTCAGCTGCCAGCGCTCAGCTTTTCTTCAGCCTCTTCCAGCTTCCCAGCCCCCAGCTCCAGACTCCCCGAGCTGACGGTTGAACGCTCACAGCTGAGAACTGCGGCCGGGCGGCTGCCAGCTTTCGAGCTCCCGCCTCAGCCTCGTCTACCAGTCGGAGAAATTGGTGCCGTCGAGCGCGGTGCCCTGGGCGCCGCTCTTGACGTCGTAGATGCCTGGATCGGACGAGGGGTTTGCGGGATCCGGCTCGGCGGGGATCGTCTGCCACGTATCGGCGGATCCGGTGAACGGATCCACCGGAATCCTGCGGAGGTACTGCTCCGACACGAGCGCGTCGAGCGACGAGGGGTACTTCCCCTTGTCGGCGTAGTACTGGTCGATCGCGTCGCGCATCCGGAACAGGTTCGTCTTCAGCGTCGCTTCCTTCGCGTGCTGCACGGAGTTGCGGTGCTGCACGACGGCCATCGCGGCGAGGATCGAGATCAGCGAGATCACGACCAGCAGCTCCACCAGCGTGAAGCCCCGCTGGCCTGCGCGGCGCAGAAGCGAGAGACGGTCAGTCATGCATCACACCCACTACCAGTCCCGATACTTCGTGCCGTCGAGCGCGGTGCCCTGCGACTTCGTGTAGACGTCGAAGACGTTCTGGCCGCCCCAGGACGTGGAGTCAGGGCGATCCTGGTACGACCGCAGCCCCCAGTCGGTGGAGTTCGTCATCGGATCGATCGGAATCCGCCGCAGGAACTTCAGCTTGCGGCCGCTCGCGTCGCCCACGACGCTGACGCCTTCGACGAGCGTCTCGAGGTCCGCCGGGTAGCCCTCGGCGCCCGTCTTCAAGTCGAACGCGCCGATCTGTCCGGCGTCGGCGGCCATCTTGAACCGGTCGATGGCGTTCCGCATCTCGCGCAGCGACCGCCGCAGCTCCGCCTCGCGCTGCCGCTGCATCGTCACCTTCGCCATCGGCATGATGGCCGCGGCGAGGATGAGCAGCAGCGTCGACACGACCAGGAGTTCGATGAACGTGAACCCGCGCGTGTCGCGCAGCAGGTCGCGCCGCAGCGTCAGCCGCGGGGGGCGCGAGCCACCGGTCCGCCGCCGGTTCGACCGCCGATCTTCAGCGACTTGCATACTTCTTTTCGTCGTCGCGATCCACCGAACGATCGATCAACGCACCGTCACCGTCACCGGGCTGAACTGCAACTGCAGCGGCGTGCCGTCGGGGGCCGTCGCGATGCCGCTCACCTGGATCATCGACGTGCCCGGGGCGACCGCGTCGAACAGCAGTGACGCGATCAGCCCCGCACCGGAGGCGCCCACCTGGTCCCCCGTCCGCGCCACCGTGATGTCGACGCGTCCGGCGACCGCGTCGATGCGCGGCGTGAACGACACCGTCGTGTTCCCCTGCCGCATGAACGTGCCTTCCTGCACGTTCCGCACGCGGACCACGGACGGATCGTAGGTGATCGTCACGGACATCGTGGACACGCGGGACGCGTTGTTGATCGACAGCGGCGCGAGGTACGGACCGCCGGCAATGCGGAACTCCGTTCCCGCGGGCGTGATGATGACCTGCGCCGGCGTCGCCGTGGTGCCGGGCACGCCTGGCGCGGCCGGCAGGCCGGTCGCGGGATCACGCGCCTGCGTCGGATCGGTGACCGGCGGAACGGTACCCGGCGGCGTTCCCCCGGTAGCGGGCGTCCCCGGCGGCGGCTGGATGCCCGGGAGCGGCGAGGCTCCGGGCGGCAGCGGCGGATTCGTCGGCTGTGCGCCAGCCGGGGCAGCGACAGGCGGCAACTGCTCGCCCGGACGCGGCGCCGGCGACGGCGGCGTCACACCGGCGGGAGATCCGGGCTCGCCCGGCGCCGGAACGGTCCCCGTCGCCGGCGGCAATGCGGCCGGGTCCGCGGGCGGCTGCGGCGCGATCAGCGGCGGCGGCCCGCCGAGCCCGATGTTCTGCTGCGTGCCCATGTAGATGGGCGCGAGGTCCTCCGCGGTGAGCTCGTGCGTGCGGATCACGCGCGGCGTCAGCAGCATCACGATGTCGGATTGCGAGATCTCGTCGTTCGTCTGGCCGAAGAGCGAGCGCAGCACCGGCACGCGGCTGACGCCCGGGAAGCCGGTCAGGATCTTGCGCTGATCGTCGCGCAGGAGCCCGGCGAGCAGGTTCGACTCCCCTTCGCGCAGGCGCAGCGTCGTGGTCACCTTCCGCGAGCTGAACGACGGCGCGTCCTGGCCGCCGACGCTGATCGAGGGTCCGAGCGCGCTGCTCTCGACCGACAGCTCGAGCTTGATGTCCCCCTCGTACGTCACCCGCGGCGTGATCTCCACGATGATGCCGACGGTGCGGTAGGTGAACGACGACTGCGGAATGCTGGCGAATCCGCCGGCGACGGGCGCGCCGAACACGGTCTGGACGACCGGGATGTCGTCGCCGAGGTTGAGCGTCAGCTTCGCCCCCTCCGCCCCGCGCAGCTGCGGCTTCGCGATGAGCTTCGTGTGCGAATCGGTTTCCAGAAAACGCAGCAGGGCGGTCGGGACCGTCAGATAGAAGTCCGCCGTGCTGACCCCCTGGCTGATCGTGTTCAGGTTGAACGGCGGCGGCGTGCCGGGCGGGAACGTGCCACCCGTATTCGGCGGCGCGAGCTCCGGCGAGAACGTGCCGCCGAGCGCGTACTCGCTCAGGTTGAGGCCAAGCCGCTTCACGCGCTGCCGGTTCACCTCGAGAATCTGGACGTCGATCAGCACCTCCGCACGCGGGCGGTCGTTGGCGCGGATCAGACGCTCGATGATCTCGACGACCTGCGCCGTCGCGCGGACGGTGAGCGTGTTGGCCGTCTTGTTCTGGAGCACGACCGGCTGCACCGCCATCGTCGGCAATCGCATCGTGGTGTTGATCAACTGCGTCAGCTCGGCGACGTCGGCATGCGAGATGTAGAACACGCGCAGGACCATCTCGTCGTACTTGGCGCGGTTCGCCTGGTTGTCGGGGATCACCAGGATCGTCTTCGGATTCAGCACCTTGTAGAAGAGCTGATTCGCGATCATGATCTGCTGGAGCGCCTGCTCGGCGGTGACGTCTTCGAGGTTGATCGAGTACGCGCGGTCCTGGTAGGTCTGGTCGTACGTGATGTTGATCCCGCTCTGCGTGCCGATGAAGTTGAGGATGTCGCGCAGGCTGGCGTTGTTGAACTTGAGGCTCGGCAGCTTCGTCGTCAGGTCGATCAGCGGCTGCCCCATCGCGCGCGCCTGCTCGCGCAGCTTGTCGATGGCCGGCCGCGGACGCGTCGCTTCGATCCGGTCGCGGATCACCTTCTCGAGCTCGGTCACCTTCGAGGCAGCGAGGCGGTTCGACGAGTCGAGCTCGCTCGCGCGTCGGTAGGCGTTCAGCGCCGCGTCGAGCATGTCCTTCTCTTCGAGCTCGCGCGCGCGGCTGATGTGGGCCTGCGCGGCGCTCTGCATCGCGCGTTCGAGCTGGATCTTGTACTCCGCCCGGTCGGGATTCGCCTGCACGGCGCGGGTGTACTCGACCACCGCGGTGTCCCAGTCGCCGTTGCGGGCGGCGTCCTGCCCGCGCCGGAACGCGCGTCCGGCGGCGCACCCGCTCACGAGGACGGTCAACACCAGCACTGCAATCAGTCTGCGTCTCATTGATCGGCTCTCACGCTATTTGCCCACACATGCCTGGCCGTTGAGCGGCAGCGTCGTACGTCCCTTGCCGTCCACGTACTCCACCACGGCCGATTCGACGCCGATCCGCACGACGCGGTAGCGTCCCTCGATCACCTCCCCTTCGCGCCCGGCGAAGGTGGCCTTGCAGTCGCTGAACGCGCCCACCTTCGCCTGCCCCGTGTCCACGATCCCGATGAACTTGATCGTGTTGCCGATCGGCGGCGGCCCGGGCGGCGGCGGCGGGGGGCCGCTCTCCTCCGGCGTCGGCGGCCGGACCGGCGCCGCCGCCTGCGGCGCCTTCGGCTGGAACCGGAACGGGTTGCGCGACGGGTCCCCGGCGGCCTCCGGCTCCTGCTTCAGCGCTTCGATCTTCACGTCGAGCTCCGCGGGATCGATCGGTCCGCCGGCGTCCTTCG
>Ga0247719_1000276_pt1 | contig 34911 bp, 31 predicted proteins | sample 41E_DmetaG_FD_189046 | JGI IMG/M metagenome (GOLD analysis project Ga0247719, IMG submission 189046) | Soil microbial communities from hillslope of Landscape Evolution Observatory, University of Arizona, Oracle, AZ, United States - 4-1-E_D | ecosystem: Engineered > Artificial ecosystem >...
CCCCACCGTTGAAGGCAACCCCTAAATGCGCGAACGCCCCCTCGACGACCGATGCCCGTGCGCGACGCGTTGAGCTGGGCCGTGCCCACCGTCCTCCTCGGCGGCGCGGCGTGCGTGAGCTGCACGCTCACCGTCGTGGCCGCGGTGGCCGCGACCGTCGGCATCACGACCGCGCCGCTCCTCCTCGGCCTCCCGCTTGCCGTGGCCCTCCCCGTCGCGGCCGCGAGCGTGGGCGGCTCCGTGCTCGCGTACCGCGCGATGAAGAACGAGGAAGTCGCGTGCGCGGTGAAGCCTGCGCGGCACCCGTACCTGCGCTTCTCAAGACGCAACGCCCTCCTCGGGCTCGCGCTCGCTTTCCTCGCGGTCGCCGGCGTCGCGCTCGCCGCGAAGCTCGCGATCGAGACGTTCACGACGCAGATCTACATGATCCACTGGGACACGACCGTGCCCGCGCTCGTCGCGGCGTTCGCCTGGATCGCGCACGGCGAACTCAACCGCCGCGACGACGCGCGCGCATCGACGGCCCCGCCGCAAGCGTGAAGCCGCCCCGCCGGCCGACCGCGGAACATGGCGCGTGAGCGGACGGGACGCGCGGATCGCATGCTCTGGGCCGCCGCGGGTGGACTCCTCGCGTCGATCGTCATCGGCGTCCCCATGACGATGATGGGCGCGATCGAAGACATGGTCGCGGGGCTCGTGGGAAGCGACAGCCTCGCCGTCGGGTGGGCGATCCACCTCGTCGCCGGCATCGTCTTCGCCGCGCCGTTCGGCTGGCTCGTCGCGCGCGGAAGCCTCCCCGCCATGGTCGGCCTCGGCCTCCTCTACGGCTTCGCGGTCGGCGTCCTCTTCGCGTGGCTCGCCGTCTGGCTCGTTCTCGGCCTCCCCCTCGTCGTCGGCGAGCCGGCGATGGTCACCGACATCGCCCTTCACACCCTCTGGGGCGGCATCGTCGGCGGCGTCGCCTGGCTCGGGTACGCCCGCGCCGCCGGGGGCGAGCGCGAACGGCGGCGCGTCGGAAGGCCGGTGTGACTGGAGCGAATGTCATCGGGACCGGGACCGGGTGTCGGGTCTCGGGACCGGGACCGGGTGTCGGGTCTCGGGACCGGGACCGGGTGTCGGGTCTCGGGACCGGGACCGGGTGCCGGGACCGGGCGTCGGGTCTCGGGACCGGGACCGGGCGTCGGGTCTCGGGACCGGGACCGGGTGCCGGGACCGGGACCGGGCGTCGGGTCTCGGGACCGGGACCGGGTGTCGGGTGCCGGGCGACGGGACCGGGATTCGGGACCGGGCGTCGGGTCCGGGACCGGGTCCGGGACCGGGTCCGGGACCGGTTGGTTGTCGCGTGGCGCGACGTCCGGATGATCGTTATTCCCTCTCGTTTCATTTGAGATGGGTGGGTTTTCCGGTGCGGCGATCGCGCGAGGGGTTCGATCACGAGCGCTTCGATGCGTACACCGTGGCGCTCGCGTTCGCGACGCTCACGCGCGAGATCACGCAGGCGTTGCCGAAAGGGCGACATTCGATCGGCGATCAGCTCGAGGGCGCGGCGGCATCCATCGTCCTCAACCTCGCCGAGGGCGCGGGCGAATTCAGCCGGCGCGAAAAGGCGAGGTTCTACCGCATCGCGCTCCGATCTGCAACGGAGGCCGCCGCCGCGCTCGACGTCGGCCACGCGCTGGGCTACGTCACGCGCGACCACCAGGACAACGGGAAGGAGAAGCTGAACCGCATCGCAGCGATGCTTCAAGCGCTCGTGCATCGAACGCGTGGCGTCGAACCCGCGCTCGACCCCTCCGCCACGACCGACAACCTCGATGGCACTTGACGCGACAGCTCAACGCGCGTCCGGTCCCGGTCCCGGTCCCGAACACGGACCCGGACCCGGACCCGGGCCCGGGCCCGGTCCCGGCGCCCGCCGCCCGGCTCCCGGTCCCGGTTCCCGGCGCCCGGCTCCCGGTCCCGGCGCCCGGTCCCGGTTCCCGGCGCCCGGTTCCCGCCGCCCGGTTCCGGCGCCCGGCTCGCGGTCCCGGCTCCCGGTCCCGGCTCCCGGTCCCGGTTCCCGGCGCCCGGTTCCCGGCGCCTGGTTCCCGGCGCCCGGCTCCCGGCGCCCGGCTCCCGGTCCCGGTTCCCGGCGCCCGGTTCCCGGCGCCCGGGAATCCAAGTCCGTCTCGCCAGGCCCGACGCCTTCTTCACGCGGCCGCGCCTTGCGCCCCGTAGGATGCCCGTCGACGCGCTCCTCGTGGCCCAGGCGTTCGTGGCGTCGATCCTGGGCTTCTTCGCGCCGTGCAGCGTGGGCATGCTCCCGGCGTACGTGGGCTACCTCCTCGGCGAGTCGTCGGGCGGGGGCGCGGCGGCGCCGTCGCGCGCGCACCGGTGGGCGGGCGCGGCGGCGGTGGCGCTCGGCGGGTTGCTCGTCGCGCTGGGCCTTTTCGAGGTGCAGCGCGTGAACCTGGGCGCCGCGGCGCTGACGCTCGCGCCGCTTGCGGCGCTCGCGGGCGGCGGGGCGCTCGCGGTGACGGGATTCGTGGCGCTCGCGTCGACGCGCGCGGTGCGGGGCCTCGCGATCGGGGCGCAGGCGAGCCTGGGCGTCGTCGCGGTGCTCGTCGTCGTGGGGGCGCCCGTCGCGATCCTCGCCTCGGGCCTTCTCACGCTCGGCCGCCTCGCGGCGCTGCTTGCGGTCCTCGGCCTCGTGCTCGCGACGCTCGGCGTCGCGACGCTCCTCGGCCGCGACCCGACCGTCCCGTTCGGCTTCGCGGCGCCGACGCGCGTGCCGCGGCCGCTTCGCGCGTTCGTGTTCGGCGTCGTGTACGGCCTCGTGAGCCTCGGGTGCAATTTCCCGCTCTTCGCGTTCCTCGTCGCCTCCGCGCTCGCGACGGGCGGCGCGGTGGACGCGTTCGCGACGTTCGCGGTGTACGCGTTCGGCGTCGCGACGCTTCTCGTCCCGATCGCGGCCGCGGTCGCGACGGGCCGCGGCGTGGCTGTCGTGCGCGCGGCGTCGCGCCACGTGAAGACCGCGACGGGCGCGCTCCTCGTCGTGGCGGGCCTCTACATGGCGTACTACTACGGCGTCGTGCTCCTCACGGGCGGACCGCCGGCGTGGGCGTTGCGGGTGTTGGGGTGATTCAATTTTTTCCAAAATGTTCATGCTTGACATGATTGTGTCAGCTTGTGCAGTACGGTCGGACGAGACCTGTCATCGCCACGCTCGCCATTCTCTTCGCCGGTTGTGTGGCGCCGCTCGCATCCGATTCTGACTCAGGGCCCTCCGTCGAGGATGGGGCTCCCAATCTTCGCGGGCCGCCTGGGCCAGCCGGTCCCGCGGGGCCACCGGGACCCCCGGGTCCGACCGGCCCTCCCGGCCCGCAGGGGTCCTCGGGTGCCGCCGGCGAGCGCGGGCCACCTGGAGTCGAGGCCGACGCGTCGCAAGATTGGTCTCGCGGACCACTCTTCTACACGAGCATCCGCGATGCATCGACGTTCGTTGTCCATGACTCGGTCCGGGAACGGTCGTACATCTTCCGTCCCGGCGGTGTGAATCCGCCGGGGAGTCCGAGCCAGTATTTTGACATCGCCAACAACGTCTATCGGAATTATCACCCTCCGCCCGCCGACGTCGACATTCCGGGAGCCTTCGGATCGGGGGCGAGCGGCGCGTTCGACGGCAACCGGACGATCTACGTCGTTCTAGGGGGCGGGTCAAAGATGTTCTTGAAATACGACACAGGGACGCCCCATGCGGTCTTGAACGGCCCCGATGACCGGGGTATCGGCTGGACGCGCCTCGCCGACGTGCCCGTCGAGGTAGGCGAGGGAGCCGCGACGTTCATCGCCGATGCGCGCATCTTCGTCGCGCCGGGGCGTGCGACTCGCTACTGGTACGCGTTCAACATCGACACCGGCGAGTGGTCGCGCTTACCGGATTTGCCCTCGAGCGATCCGGAGGCGGGGAAGGTCGGAAACATCGTCGGCCATTTCGGGCTCACGGGCGTCGTCCTAAACGACCGCTACATCCTCCTATCAACGCGTCATCACATCCTGAGATATGACGTCGAGACTGACGGGTGGATCGGCAACGGGTTCGGCAGCGAAACGTACACAACATTACGCTTCACGCTCGGCGAAGGGGCCGCCATGGTCACGGATCCAGCAACATCGACAATCTGGATCCTCCGCGGACTCCGCACGGGCCAGCTGGGCGCGATCACAACGAGCGATGCAACGGGCTCCAACCCGCGATTCTTCTTCGTCGATACGGACGTTCCCGCTCCCGTGAGCGTGGCCGGGCCGCGCATGGTCCTGACGGCGGCGACGGGAACAAAGGAGATCCTCGTTTGGCCCGCGGACGGGACCGGTCGGCTATGGCGGACGCCCGTGTCCGCGTTGGGTCTCGTCCCCACTTAGCGCTCGTCGGCCCCGCCCGCCCTACAACCGCACCGCATACGCGTGGATGACCGCGCTCTCCGCGTCGCCAAGCGCGATGGGGATCTGCTTCCACGTCTCCGCGCGCAGGTCGCCGACGACGAAGAGGCCGGGGATGGGTTCGCCGTCCTCGCCGAGGACCTCGCAGTCCTCGGTCGAGGTCACGTACCCGTCGCGGTCGATCGCGGCGCCGGCCTGCTTCGCGAGATCGTTCGTGACCTTGAACCACCCGAACGAGACCCACGCCTTGTCGAAGTCCTCGCGCGTGCCGTCGTCGAAGACGAGTCGGATGCGGTCCTCCCTCTGGCCTTCGAGATTCGCGATCGTCTTGTCGATCACGGGGATGCCGAGCGCTTCCGTGTCGCGGATGAGGGCTCCGTGCCGCGCGTGGTCGTGGCCGGGTTCGCCCGTGACGCAGGCGATGCACGTCACGAGCACCGTTTCGCTCGCGCCGAAGTGGTCGCGCAGCGACTCCGCGATGCCGGCGGAGCCGCGGCCGAGGCCGAGCACCGCGACGCGCTTCCCGCGGATCGTGTGCCCGTCGCAGAGGAGGCAGTAGTCGGCGAGGCCTTTGTTCGCGTACGGCAGGATGGCCGTGATGTCGTACGTGTTCTCGCCGATGTACGGCTGGCGGTCCACGACGCCCGTTGCGAGGACGACGGCGCGCGCCCGCGCCTCGACCGTCTCGCCGCGGCCGTTGCGGCCGACGACGCGGTGGCCGCCGAGGCGCCACACGCCGCCCGCGCGTTCGAGCGTCGCGATCTCGACGGGCTCCTCGAAGCGCACGAAGCGGCGTCCCGCGACCTTTTCCGCGTGCGCGATCTGCGCGCGGAGGTCGTCCATGACCTTCCGTCCCGAGACGCCTTCGGGGTAGCCGGGGATGTTGTCCATCTTCGGCACGAAGAACGCGCGGCTCGTGCGCCTGCCCTTGTCGAGCACGATCGCGGTGTGGAAGAGGAGCGCGCTCTTCAGCGCGGCCATGAGGCCCGCGGGGCCCGCGCCCACGATCGCGAGGTCGAAGACGCCGTCGGCCGGGAGGTCGTCCATGGGGAGCCGCAAGAGGTCCGTGACGGATCATCCAATCGCCTGCCGGGGGACCGTATTTGCCTTTACGTGGCGACGGGGACGGGAATGTCTTAAGGGTCGCCAGGTACCATGGGCGCTGGGAGGCTCCCCCTTTGAACGCCCGCACCCTGTCCGCCCTCGTCCTCGCCGCGCTCCTTCTCGGCCCCGGCTTTGCGGCGGCCAAGGTCGTCCTCCGCGCCGAATACGTGGTCGAGACCGGCTACGAGACGGGCGAGACGAACCGGATGCTCCTCGACGCGGCGGGGCAGCGCAACTGCCTCGACGCGCCCGCGTCCCTCGAGGCGGCCGCGCGCCCCGGTTGCGCGTTCGGGCCGACGGGTGAGGCGTATCCCGCGGTCGGCATCCGGGTCCTCGACGCGATCCTCTACGGCGCAGGCCTCAGCGATCCCGTGGGCGACGCGCGCGCCATCCTCGCGGACCCCAGGGCGAACGCCTCGGCGGCCGCGAACGACGCGAAACGCGGCATGAACCCCCACCGCGCGTCGGGCGGCGTCGCCCCCGACCTCATCCTGCCGGGCCGCGGGCAGCTCTGGGCGTGGCACGGACGGTGGAACGACCTCGACGGCGACGGCGCGATCGACATCGCGACGATTCCTCTGGGCCCGCGCCCGCGCAACGAGTGGTCGCCCGACCGGCAGGCCCCGATCGTCGCCTATGTCGAGCCCGGAAGCCACCCGTCGTTCACGAACTTCCATCGGCCCGACGAGGTCTCGCCGGACATGTACCTCGTGTGGAACGACGACGAGTTCGCGCACCATTCGGGCGGCGATGCGGGCATCCGCGTGAGCGGCAACATCGAGGCCGCGGTGCCTTATTCGGTCCTCCTGACCGGCTCGCTTTTCGAAGTCGTGACCCTCAGCACCGTGACGGACGCCATCCTCGCGCCGAGCGCGGGCGGGAAACCGTACACCCCGCGCGAAACCTCGCTCGTGGACGTCGATCGTTACGCGGCCGCCGCGCCCGGCCCGGTCGCCGGACTCTACGCAGGCGCGCTCGCCTCGACGCTGCGTCCCTTCACCACGCCCTCTCTCGGCTATTGCCCGAACGCCTGCCGGCCCGGCCCGGTTTCCTTCGCGGACACGCCGCTCGAAGGTCCCGGCAACGCCCTCGTCGGCGCGCCGTTTGCGCCGTACCCCCAGGAATGGCGCCCGGGAAGCCTGTCGACGAACGCGGGTCGGCACGTCGAGTATCTCGCGGGCTACGAGGATTGGATCGATCTCCACCCCCGCTGGTCCCCCTTGGGGGGCGGGACCGCGACGCGCTCCTCTCCGCTTCCGGGCCGGGGCGCGGACGGCGCGATGGCGATGATGCCCGGCGTCTTCTCGGCCGAGGTGCGTCTCGGTCTCTGGCACGACCTCGACGGCGACGGCTTTGTGGGGACCGCGCGCGAAGGCGACCCGTACCACGGCGGGAGCCGCCCCGTGGCGGACGATTACACGAACCCGCGCGGGGAGTTCTTCGGCGCGAACGCCGTCTACAAGGGATCAAGCTCCGCGGCGCTGTCGTTCGCGGTCGACCTCTTCCCCGAGACGACGTGGGGCAACGGCGTCTGGCCGCTCGACATCAATGGGCGACCCTTGAACGTCGTCACGGGCGCGGAGCCGATCCGCATCGCCGTCGCGCGCGACGAGAACGTCCCGGGTTACTACAGCGCGTGGACGACCGTCCTCATGCCGGAGGGGTCGCCCGCCTTCACAGTCTGCACGGACGCGGTCGAGATGCTGCGGTCGATCGGAGCGGGCGAGGAGCGGCTCGTCCTGCGCGACTGCGACCGCGTCGCGGCGTGGGACGTCGACGCGACGCTTGCGCAGACGTCCTGACCCGTCGCGCGGGCCTGGGCGACCCGCCCCTCCCGGATCGGGAACGGGTCGGGGGGTCGCCCGACGGCAGGGGGGAGCGCTTAAGCGATCCCAGGCCGCATGGGCGGGTCGGAGGCTTTCCATGGATGCCCGCCACGGTGCCGTGATCATCCTCGTCATGCTGCTTGCCGTCCCCGGGGCCGAGGCCGCGGCGATGACGCTTCGCGCCGAATACGCCGTCAAGACCGGTCTCGAGACCCGCGAGCGCGACCGGCTCGCGCTCGACGGGATGGGCCAGCGCAACTGCCTCGATCTTCCGGCCTCCGCCGAGGCTCCCGCGCGGGCCGGATGCGAGTTCGTTTCGACGGGCGTGGCCTATCCGCCGACGGGCATCCGCGTCCTCGACGCGGTGCTCTTCGGCGTCGGCGTGAGCGACCCCGTGGGGAGCGCGAAGGCCGTCGCCGCGAACCCGACCGGAAACGTGACGGCGCCCGTGAAGGACGCGAACCGCGGCATGAGCGCTCACCGCGCGACGGACGGCGACGCGCCCGAGGTCATCCTCCCCGGCCGCAGCCAGCTGTGGGCGTGGCATGGGCGATGGAACGACCTCGACGACGACGGCGACGTCGACGTCGCGATCTGGAACGGCGGGACCCGTCCGCGCAACGAGTGGGCGGTGGACGTGAACACGCCGCTCGTCGCGTACGTCGAGCCCGGAAGCCACCCCTCGTTCACGAACTTCCACCGGCCCGACGCGTACGCGCCCGATCTCTACCTCGTCTACGAATCCGACGACCTCGCGCACGCGTCGGGCGGCGACGCGGGCCTCCGCGTGAGCGGCCCCACGAAGGCGGGCATCCCGTATTCCGTGATGGTCACGGGCTCGCTCTTCGAAGCCATCACGGTAGCGACCGTGAGCGATCCCATCTTCGCGCCGAGCCCCGGCGGCAAGCCGTACACGCCGCGCTCCACGTCGCTCGTGGACATCGATCGGTATGCGGTCGGCGCGCCGGGCCCGCTCGTCCAGCTCTACAACGGCGCGCTCGCCTCCGCGCTCGCGCCGTACACGACGCCCTCCCTCGGCTACTGCCCGAACGCGTGCCGACCGGGACCCATGTCCTTCGCGGACACGCCGCTCGAAGGTCCTGCGCACGCCGCCATGGCGGGCCTCTTCGCGCCCTACCCCAAGGAGTGGCTCGAAGGCAGCCTCTCCACGAACGCGGGCCGTCAAGAGGCGTACCGCGCGGGTTACACCGACTGGATCGATCTGCATCCGCGCTGGTCGCCTGTGGGCGGCGGGCTCGCGACGCGCTCCTCGCCGCTCGCGGGCCGCGCCGCGGACGGCGGGCAGGCGATGATGCCGGGCGTCCTCACCGTGGAGATCCGCCTCGGCCTCTGGAGCGACCTCGACGCCGACGGTTTCGTGGGCTCCGCGCGCGCCGGCGACCCGTACCACGGCGGAAGCCGGCCGATCGCGGACGACTACGAGGACACGCGCGGCGAATTCTACGGGACCTTCGCCGTCGCGCCCGGCGGTCGCACGGCGCTCGCCACCATCTCGGTGGATCTCGTCCCCGACACGGTGTGGGGAGACGGGGTCGTCCCGATCAACATGAACGGCGTGCCTGAGATGCCGGTCGAGGGCTCGCAGCCCATCCGCATCGCCGCGGCCCGCGACGAGAGCGCTCCGGGCTACTATTCCGCCTGGTCGGGCGTGCTCATGGTCCACGGATCCCCCGCCTTCACGATCTGCACGAGCGACATCGAGATGCTCCGCGCGCTCGGCGCGAACGAGGAACGCATCCCGCTCAAGGACTGCGACCGGATTGGCGCGTGGGACGGGCGTCCATGAGCGCCCCGCGCGTCGCCCTCGTCGCGCTCGCGCTCCTCGCCTCGCCCGCGCTCGCGCAGGTGAGCGTGCCCGCCGACCTCGACCTCAAGGTGGGTTACGAGCGCGCGGAGCCTGGCCGCATCGAGCTCGACGCCGCGGGACAGATGAACTGCCTCGGCCCGAACGATCCCGCGTCGCGCTGCGCGCCGGCCCCGACGGGACGCGCGCATCCCGCGACCGCGACGCTCGTTCTCGACAACGTGTACCAGAGCGACGGCGCGACGGACCCTGCGGGTTCCGCGGCCGTCGTCCTCGTCTCGCCGTCCGAGAACGCGGACGCGCCGGTCATGGACGTCTCGCGCGGCGCCAATTGGCATCGCGCGACCGGCGGCGAGGTGCCGGACGTCATCGTGCCCGGCCGCGGGTACTTCCTCTCCTGGCACGGGCGATGGAGCGACGCGAACGGCGACGGCGTCGCGCAGGTCCGCTGGCACTCGTCGCGCGGTCCCACGGACCCGCGGCCCTCGAACGAGTGGGTTCCGGACGATACCGGCGGAATCGTGAGCTACATCGAGCCGGGCGCGCATCCCGTCGCAACGAGCCGCGTGCGCCCGGCCGAGGCGACGCCGGACCTCGTCTACCGCTACGTCGTCATCGAGATGGTCCACAAGCCCGCAGGCGACGTCGACGGCCGCGTGCTCTTCGTGGACGGTTCCCTCTTCCGCGCGATGACCGTCGAGACGGTCACGCACGCGCATCTTGCGCCGAGCCCGGACGGCCAAAAGCCCTTCACGGCGTCGACGACGTCGCTCGTGGACGTCGACCGCTACGCGGCCGTCGCTCCCGCGCCCGTCGCGGGCGCGTACCGGGCGACCCTCGGGCCCGCCGCGGACGCGATCGGAAGCCCGAGCGTCGGGCTCTGCCCGAACGCCTGCCGCCCCGGCCCCGTGCCGCTCGGCGCGACGCCCGTCGCGGGTCCCGCCGGCGAGGTCCAGGCCGCGGTCTGGGCCCCGTATCCGCGCGAGTGGGAGGCCGGAAGCGGGTCGACCCGCGCGGGCCTCCACGAGGAGCACGTCGCGGGCTACGAGGCCTGGATCGACCTGCGGCTCTTCTACGCGGCGTGGGGCGGTCTCGCCGCGGGCGAGGCCGGGCCGCTCCCCGGACGCGGCGCCGACGGCTCGCCGAGCATGCTCCCCGGCGTCCTCGCGTGGGAGGTGTGGACGGGCGTGTGGAAGGATCTCGACGGCGACGGCCACATCGGATCCGCGAAACCCGGCGATCCCTACGAGGGCGGCACGCGGCCCATCGCGGACGACTACGCGAATCCCGTGGGCGAGTTCTTCGGCCACTGGCCGACGACTGACGCGGGCCACCTCGTGCAGACGGTGTACGTGGAGGTCCGGCCCACGACGACGTGGGGGGCCGGAGCGTTCATCCTCGCCGACGGCGCCGGCAACCCCACCTGCGAAGGCCCCGGCCTCTCGTCGACGTGCTACACCTCGGGCGCCGTGCTCCTTGCGGGGTCGACCCCCGTGAGGCTGTACGGCATCTTCGAAAGCGAGACGCCGGGTCGCTATCTCGGCCGGGCGACCCTCCTCCTCCCCGAAGGCTCGCCGGGACTCACCGCCTGCAGCCTCGCGGTCTCGCTCGAGCACGGGACGGACGGGAACCGCCGGCGCACCACGCTCGCGGACTGCGACACCCTGGCCCCCCTCGCCGACCGCGAAGAGTAGCGCTTAAGGTGTCCCACGCGGACTCGCGGCCGGGAGGCTCCCTCGTGCACCGTGCGGTCCCGCTCCTCGTCCTCGCGCTCCTTGCGCTTTCACCCAGCCTGCCGATCGCGGCGGCGCAGGAGATCAGCGTCGTCGGCATCTCCTCCTTCTACACCCATCCCGTCCATCTCGAGGTGGACGAGCGCAACGCTCGCCAGCTCGACGCGGAGGGCCAGCGCAACTGCGCCGCCGCGGCCGAGGCCGGCGGAGGTCCCGGATGTCCGTCCGTCGTGCGGAGCAAGCGACCCTTCTCGGGCGTGCGCCTTCTCGACGCGAGCGCGATGCAGGAAGGCTCGCGCGATCCCGTGGGCGACGCCGGGACGACCGCGAACGAGCCCGGCAACTTGTTCGCCGTACCGGCGGGATTCATGCGCGGCGCCAACCCGCGGGCGGCCTCGGGCGGCGAGGCCGAGGAGATCATCCTCCCCGGCCGCTACACGCTCCGCGCATGGTACGGCGTCTGGAACGACACCAACGGCGACCGGGGCATCCGGATCGCCTTCGACGTCAACGGCCAGGCGACCCCGACGAACGAGTGGATTCCCGAGCGCGAGGCGACGCTCGTCGCGTACATCGAGCCAGGGTCGCGCCCCGGCCTCATGTCCTCGTCGCGCGGTCATGCGGACGCGCCGGACGTCACGCTCCTGCACGACTACTCGAACCATGCGCACGCCCAGGCGGGCGAAGGCTACGTCGGCATCGGCCTGAGCCCCGTCGTCTTCCTCGACGGGTCGCTCCTCCAGAGCGTGCGGACGACCACCGTCGCCGAAGCCATCCTCCAACCCGACGGCGAGCGCCCCTACACGCTCACGGACGCGTCGCTCGTCGACATCGACGTCGCGGCCGCCGCCGCGCCCGGCCCCGTCGCGGATATCTTCGGGGCGACGCTCGCGACGCCCGTGAACGCGATCGGGAGCCCCTCCGTGGGTTCGTGTCCAGGCGAGTGCCGCATCGGGCCCTCCTTCGCGACGGGCACCGCGCTCGAGGGCCCCGTCGGCGCCCTCGCGGCCGGCCAGTACGTGCCGCCGGCGCGCGAATGGCTGCCGGGAAGCGGCGCCTCGAACGCGGGTCGGCGCGCGGAGTACAATGCGAGCTACACGCCCTGGGCGGACCTCGCGGCCGCGTGGGCCCCATGGAGCGGGTCCGCGTCGCGCTTCGCGGGTCCCGTGCCGGGCCGCGCCGCGGACGGGCGCGCCTCCGCGATGCCCGGGGTCCTGGTGTTCCACGCGTGGGTCGGTCTCTGGAAGGACCTCGACGGCGACGGCTTCGTCGGCGCTCCGGGCGAGGACCCCTACGCGGGCGGCACGCGCCCGACGCCGGACGCCTACGCGGACCCGCGGGGCGAATTCCACGGCATCTACCCGACCTCGCCCGAAAGTCCTGCGCGCGCGTGGAACGTCGCGCTCACGCTCACGCCGGACTCCGATTGGTCGGGTGTCGTGGTGCTCGACAACTTCTACGGCTCGGTGAAGTGCGGGAACGAGATGCTCCTCGACGGCATCTTCTCGTGCCTCAAGCCCGGGCTCTGGGGCGTGCACGGCAGCGCTCCGCTGCAATTCTCCCTGCACCTGGTCGCGGCCGAGCCGGGCCGCCTCGTCTCTTCGAGCGCGCTCCTCCTGCCCACCGGCTCGCCGGGCTTCACCGCCTGCATGGCGCCCGCCTACCTCCGCCACGGCGTGAACGAGGCGGAGTGGGTCCACGACTGCGACGTCGTCGCGCGATGGGAGGGTCACCCGTGACCCGACGCGTCGTCGCCCTCGTCGCGCTTCTCGCGATGACGCCCGTCGCGACGGCCATCATCGACGAGTTCGTCGCGACGTCCCCGATCGAGGCGCCGTACCGCGTCCGCCTCTCGTTCGAGGCGCGCGAGCCGCAGCGCGCCGCGCTCGCCCTCCTCGGCCAGCGCAATTGCGTGGAGGAGGCGGCCGCCGGCGGCTCCGAGGCATGCCCCTCGCGCCCGACCGGCGAGCTGTACCCGACCGTGGGCGTCCGCATCCTCGACGCCGTCTACCATGGCGAAGGCCCGTCGGACCCCTCGAGCGGCGCCGAGAAGGCCTCCCGCGACGGCACCAATGCCACGGGCTACGTCCTCGCGGACGTCTTCCGCGGCTCGAACACGCACCGCGGCACGGACGGCGAGGCGCCCGAGGTCATCCTCCCGGGCCGCGCCGTCCTGCGCGCCTGGCACGGGTACTGGAGCGATCTCGACGACGACGGCGACGCCGACGTGGATTGGAACGCCTGGAAGCCGAGACCCGGCAACGAGTTCGTCGGCGTGCGCGGCGAGGTCGCCTCGTACATCGACCCGGGAAGCCGCCCCACGCTCACGAGCACGTGGCGGCCCGGCGACGACGCGCCCGACGTGTTCTACCGCTTCGACATCTATTCGCAGGCCTACCAGGTGGTCGGCGAGTCCGCGCACAACGCGCACCTCGCGCCCATCGTGTTCATCGACGGATCGCTCCTGCAGACGATCGTCATCGTCACGGTCACGGACCCCGTGTTCGCGCCCGACGGCCTCGGTCGCCCGTACACGCCGGGCGCGACGTCGCTTGCGGACGTCGATCGTTACCCCGCGGCCGCTCCCGGATCCGTCAGCGCGCTCTACGCGGCGACGCTCGCGAAGCCCGTGAACGACCTCGGCTCGCCGAGCCTCGGACTCTGCCCCGGCGGATGCGCCGTGGGTCCGTTCGCGCCGCCCGAGCCGCTCGCGGGGCCCGCCGGCGCCGCGTGGAGCCTGGGCTACGCCCGCACCCTCCCCGAATGGGACGAGGCGAGCAATTCGACGGCGGCCGGCCGGCGCGCGGATTACGTCGCGCGTCCCACGCCGTGGGTCGACCTCCGCCTCCTCACGTCGCCCGGTCCCGGTCCCGCTTCGCTCGCGGCCGGGCCTCTCGTCGGCCGCGACGCGACGGGCGCCCCGGCCCCCGCGCCGGGCTTCGTGGCGCTCGAGGTGTGGTACGGCCTGTGGCACGATCTCGACGGCGACGGCTTCATCGGCGACGCGGGGGAGGACCCTTACGCGGCGGGCGCGCGACCCTCGCCCGACGACTACGCGCAGGCCGCGGGCGAGTTCATCGGCCGCTTCCCGACCGCCACGGCGTCGACCACGGCGGAAGTGTTCGCCGTCAAGATGGTGGCGCGGCCGCTTGCGACCTGGGGCGCCGGCGTCGGGCTTTTCGACCGGGAAGGGCTCCCCATCTGTCCGGGCCGGACGCAGCGGACGAACGTCGCCGACTGCCGCGCGAACGGCGCCCTCCACACGGGCGACAAGCCCTTGAACCTCACGGCCCTCTCGAGCATGACCGACCGCGGACGCTACCGCGGGGGACATACGCTCTTCTTCCCCGCCGGATCGCCCGGCTTCGAGGTGTGCGTCGCGGCCGTCTACCTGCGGCACGGACCGATCGAGGATCCGCGCGTGGATCGCGTCGCCGACTGTGACGTCTTCGGACGCTGGGGGGAGGCCCTGTGAAACGCGGCGCGCTCGTCCTCGCGGCGCTGGTTCTCGTCGGGGCCGCGGCGCCCGCGGGCGCAAGCCTCCTCGACCTGCTGCGCGTGAAGCCGTGGACCGGCCCCTACACGCTCGACATGACGGGCGAGGTGAGGGAGCCGAACCGTCTCGACCTCGACGCGGCGGGTCAGCGCAACTGTGTCGCCTCGGCCCGCGAGGGCGGGACGCCGGCGTGTCCCCCGACGGCGACGAACGCGAAGCTTCCGGTCGCGGGCGTGCTCATGCTGGACGCGACGTACTTCGCTCCCGGTCCCACCGAGCCCAAGTCCGCGGTCGAGTCGTTCGTCGAACAGCCGACGACGCAGTCGGGCATGCTCATCGCGGAGCCGACGCGGGGTACGAATCCGCACCGCGCGACGGGCGGCCTCGCGCCGGACGTCGTCTGGCCCGGCATCGGCCATTTCCGCGCGTGGTACGGTCGATGGAACGACACGGACGGGGACGGTCGCGTGCGCGTCTCCGGGGCCGCGCAGTCGAATCCGCCGCCCGACAACGAGTGGGTCGGCGTCGCGGACGCGCCCCTCGTGGCGTTCATCGAGCCGGGTTCGCGCCCCGCGGTCACGAGCACCTCGCGCCCCGCGCCCTACGAGCCCGACATCGTGTTCGCGTATGACTTCATGAGCGCGTCCTACGCGCCCGCAGCGGACGGGTTCGCGCAGTTCGACGCTTCCCCCGTCATCTTCCCCGACGGGTCGCTCCTGCGATCCCTCCGCAGCGTCGTCGTCTCGAACCCGGTCTTCGCGCCCAGCGAGGACGGCGCGCTGCCCATGAAGCCCCATCCGGCTTCCTTCGTGGACATCGACGTGTACCCGGCGGCCGCGCCCGCCCCCGTGGCCCTCCTCTACGGCAGCACGCTCGCGCCCCTCGTCGACGCCTTCGGAAGTCCGAGCCTCGGCCTCTGCCCCGCGGCGTGCCGTCCCGGTCCCGAGGCCGCCGCCGGAACTCCGCTCGAGCCGCTTGCGGGCCCGGCCGCGGCCTCGCTCTACGCGGCGTACGAGATCGAGCACGCGCCGGGATCCGGCGCTTCGCGCGCGGGCCGCCACGCCGAGCATCTCGACGCCTGGGCGCCCTGGCTCGACCTCCGCATCCTGCAGGCGGCGGGCTCGGGGCCCTTCGCGGCCCTCGCCGGGCCCCTCTCGGGGCGTACGGCGGACGGGCGGATGACCGCGCTTCCCGGGACGCATCTGGTCATCGAGGCGTGGACCGGCGCGTGGCGGGACCTCGACGGGAACGGTCGGGTCGGACGCGCGGGGGATCCGTACGCAAGCGGCGCGCGGCCCTTCGGCGACGACTATCTCGCCTCGGGCGGGGAGTTCGTCCCCTTCCGACCCGTCTCCTCGCCTTCGAGCACCGAGACCTTGCGAAGCTTCCCGGTCCGGATCGCGCCGGACGGGGATTGGGAAGGCGGCGTCCTCCTCCTCGACGAGCTGGGCATGCCCATCTGCGGCGGCGTCGGCTCCATGCCGGGCGCGAACTGCGCGAACGGCGTCCTCGCGACGGGCGGGACCGTGATCACGATTCCCCTTTCGCACCGGCCCACGGAGGAAGGTCGCCACGTTGCGCGCTACACGCTCTTCCTCCCGGCCGGGTCGCCGGGACTCGAGGCGTGCGCGGGCCCCGTGCACGTCCGCTACGGCGCGGGCATCTCGGCCTTCGCCGAGGACGTCTCGGACTGCGACCGCCTCGCCCGGGTCGACGCGGTCTGACGGGTCCGACCGGTGGGGGAAGCGCTTAAGTGCCGCCCGACCCACTGCGGAGCCGGAGGCCTCCAGATGCTTCGCCGTGTCACCATCCTTGCTGTCCTCGCCGTCCTCGTCGCCGCGCCGTTCGCGGGCGCGGCCCAGAACCCCGAGATCCGCTCGGATTACAACGTTTACACGGACCGCGAGATCGCCGAAGGCTTCAGCACGGCGCCCCTCGGGCAAGCGAATTGCGTCGCGGAAGCCGCCCGCGGCGGCGACGCGACGTGCCCGCTCGAGAGCGTCGGAGGCGTCGGAGCGCCGAGCGTGGGCGTCCGGATGCTCGACGCGGTGTACTTCTCCGAGGGTCCGGGCGACCCCGTGGGCGACGTCGGCGCCGTGCGCCGGGACGTCGAGTCCGTGCAGAGCGGCGGCGGCACAGGGCAGAGCAACAACCACTACGTCCTCGTCGCGGACGCCCAGCGCGGCATGAACCTCCACCGCATGACCGGCGGCGCCGTGCCCGAGGTCATCCTGCCGGGGCGCGGCTCCTTCAGCGCCTGGTATGGTTACTGGTCGGATGCGAACGGGGACCAGATCATCCAGGTCCACTGGGCGGGGCAGCACTCCGCCGCGAAGCCCAAGATCTCGAACGAATGGAAGTCTATCCCGTCGGCCCGCATCCCGGTCTGGGTCGAGCCCGGCTCGCACCCGATGCCGACCCACATGTACCGGCCCGATGCCTTCACGCCGGACTTCTACCTGAAGTATGTCTCCTCCGAGATCGCCTACCGGTCGGAAGGCGAGAATCAGTACGTCACGCACGTCATCTTCACCGACGGCTCGCTCTTCCAGGACGCCACGGTGACCACCGTGACGAATCCGTTCCTCGCGCCGAACGGCCAGCGTCCCTACACGACCACGTCGGAGTCGCTCGTGGACGTGGACCGCTATTCGGCGGTCGCGTCGGGGCCGGTCGCCTCGCTCTACAGGGTGCTCGTGTCCCCGTGGACGAACGAGCTCGGAAGCCCGAGCGTCGGCTACTGCCCGAACGGGTGTCGCGTCGGGCCGTTCCAGGGCGACACGGAGGCGCATGGCCCCCTGCGCATGGTCACGTCCCAGCATTACGTCGGCTACCCGCAGGAGTCCCGCCCCGGAAGCCTTTCGAGCAACGCGGGACGCGATTTCACGAACGGCTACATGCCGTGGGTCGACCTCCTTCCGCTCTGGTCCCCCGTCGGCGGTCACGCCGCGACGCTTTCGGGTCCGATGCCGGGCCGCAACCCCGACGGATCGCAGACGATGCTCCCCGGCGTCCTCTCGTTCGAGCTGTTCGCCGGCGTCTGGTTCGACATCAACGAGGACGGATTCATCGGGGCGGTCCGGACCCGCGAGGACCCCTACGAGAGCGGTACGCGGCCCATCGCGGACGACTACTACAACGCCCGCGGCGAATTCTTCGGCAGCTACCTCATGCAATCCGCGACGAACGCCCTGCGGCGGAACGAGATCAAGGTCCGCCTCACGCCCCTCACCGACTGGGGAAGCGGCGTCATTCCGCTCGATGGATACGGGAATCCGTGTCTGACGCTCACGTCCCAGATTCCGACCGGGCTCCAGAAGTGCGCGACGAACGGCATGGTGGTGACGGGCACGACCCCGATCGAAGTGGCGCTCGACCTCGACAACGGCGTCGTGGGCCGCTACGGCCTCTCGGGCATGATGCTGAAACCGACCTCGGTGTTCATGCCCGCCGGCTCGCCCGGCTTCGCCGTGTGCACGCCCGACCTGCACCTGCGCTACGAGGCGGGAGGCACGGCCACGGTGGAGACCCTCAACGACTGCGACGTCATCGCGGCGCGCGTCGACTGAGGGAATCGGCCAGAAGCCTCAAGCGGCGCCCGGCGCGAGCGGACGCCATGCGCGAGATGACGCACGAGGAGGTCCGCGCCTTCATCACCGGGAACCGATTCGGCTACCTCGGCCTCGCGGACGACGGACGCGCCTACGTCATTCCGCTCTTCTACGCGTACGACGGGCGCACGTTCTGGTTCCACGCGAACCCGGGCCTCAAGGACGAGTACATCGCCCGCACGCGCGAGGCGTGCCTCACCGTCGTCCGCGCATGGAGCGAGGACGAATGGGAGAGCGTGATCGCGAGCGGCCCGATCAGGCCTGTCGACTTCCAGGAGGAGGCGGCGCGCGCGATGGACGCGCTCATGGCGGTCCCGATGCCGCCCGCCTACGGCGTCACGGAGCACGGCGAGCCGCGCCGCGCGGGCGAGCCCGGCTTCCGCTTCCTCAAGCTCGAGCCCGAGGTCATCACGGGACGCTCGAGCGCGCGTCCCCGGAACGCCGACGCGGACCGCATCGCGACGCGCGGGATGTGACCGCAAAGCCGCGCGCCCGCGATGAGCACCACCGAAGGCCCCGAACCCTACCTTCCCTTCTCCTCCTTCTTCCGCGCCTCGCGCCGGTTGCGCGCTTCCTCGTAGAGGCGCTTCTCCTCCTCGGTCGCGGGGACGACGCGCGGGACGGGGACGGGCCGGTGGCGCTCGTTCAGCGCGACCATCGTGAGCCACGCGGTGCCCGTGTGCACGACCTCGGCCGTGTCCATGTCCTCCGCGGTGATGTGGACCACGACGTCCATGCTCGTGCGGCCCGTGTGCGCGAGGATCGCGTCGAGCGTGAGCACGTTGCCCACGAAGACGGCCTCGTGGAAGTCCATGCGCTCCATGCGCGCCGTGACGACGTTGCGCCGGCAGTGGCGGTGCGCGACGATGCCCGCCACCTCGTCGACGTACTTCATGATCGCGCCGCCGTGCACGTTCCCGCTCGGGTTCGCGTCGGTCGGCATCATGAGGCGAACCATGCGCGTCCGCGTCTCGCCCATCGGGCGCTCGCCGGTCATGCTTCCCGCAAGCGGGCTCATGCTCCTGAATCCTTCGGAGTCTATACTGTCGCGACAGTCCGAGCGGCGGGGCCAAGGCCGCGGAAGGCGACCTCGGGCCAGGAGCCCGGGCGCGAATCCTGCCCCCGACCCAGCCTCCCATCCCGGGTTCCTCATTTTTCCCGCGCGACGACCGCGAGGGGCCGCGCCCGCGGCGCGCTCCGGCGCCCGGCGCGGCGCTCGAGCGCGGCCGCGGCGACGACGAGCGTCATCCCGAAGGCCATGAGCGTGAGGCCGCTCCACACGAACGTCATGAGCGGGAGGACACGCACCTCGAAGGCCGCCGCCGTCACGCGGTCGCTCGAGAAACGCTCGAACGCGCCGGGCCGCGGCTCGACCCACCCGTCGTCCGCGGTGCGGAAGCGCGCGGGGTGCACGTAGACGTCCTCGAGGAGCGTCCGCTCGACGTGCAGGCGCGCGACGTATTGGCCGATGGGCGGAAGGTGGCTCCACTCGAGCGCGACGGGGAGCGTCGCGACGCGCGCGCCGTCGCGGGCGGCGTCGAGCTCGACGGCCACGCGCTCGGTGAAGCCGACGCCTTCACGGCTCTCGACGCCGGCGAACGTGAACGTCCAGGCGCCGACGGCCACCGTCTCGCCGGGCGCGACCTCCGCGAACGCGCCCGTCGCGGCGCCGTACGTGGAGACGGCGTAGCCGAGAAGGCCGAACACGAGCGCGAGGTGCGCGAGATGCATGCCCGCGTGGCGCAGGTTCGGCAGCGCCTCCGCGAACGTCCGGGTCCCGCTCGCCGAGCGCGCGAGGAGGACGGCCGCGACGGCGGCGAGCGGGAGCGCGGGTCCGGCGAGCGCGAGCCACGGCGCGAGGCGCGCGACGCGCGGGGCGGCGCCCGCGAGCGCGAGCGCGCTTGCGACGAAGGCGGCCGCCGCGAGGCCGAAGCCGAGGAGGAAGGCGCCGAGACCGCCGAGCGCGGTCGGCGGGTTCGACCAGAAGGCCATGTTCAAGATGGCGGCCGCGAGCGCGAGCGCGCCGCCGATGTCGCGCCGCCGCGACCCGCCGGGCGCGCGCGCCGCGACGAGCATGCGGAGGAACGCGGCGACGGCGCCCGCGGCGAGGACGGGAAGCGCGAGCGCGACGACGGCGCGGTCGGGAAACGAGGCGAAGCCCGCAAGGCCGAGCAAGAGGCCGCCCGCCGCGAGCGCGAGCGCGCCGCGTCGCCCGAGGGTGCGCGAGGCGAGCGCGACGGTGAGGACCATCACGAGCGGGATCGCGACGAACGGCGCGCGCTCGTCGAACGGCGAGCGGTCGATCGCGTTCACGACCTGGAAGTTCACGATGAACGCGACCGCCGCGGCGAGGCCGAGGAGCGCGGCCGCGGCCGCGAGGAGCGCGCGTTGCGAGAGGATGTCCGGCATCGGCGCATCGCCGTCGCGCGCGAGATGCAGCGCGATCACGGGCCCCGCGAGGATCGCGAGCGCGAGGAGCCCGACGCCCTCCGCGGGACCGAGGAGCGGGAGCGCCGCCCCGGCTTCGAAAAGCGCGCCGAGCGCGAGGCGGGGATCGACGGCGGCGACGCCCGCCGCGAGGCCGAGCGCCCCCGCGACCGCGCGCGCCGGCAGCGCGAGCGGGCCTCCGCGGGAGGCCGCGAGGACGAGCGCGGCCGCGGTCACGAGCGCGGCCGCCGCGAGAAGCGCGGCGAAGAGCGCCGTGGGCTCGCTCGTCCCGACGAGCGCGAGCGTCCGCGCGAGCGGGTCGGGGTCGAAGCGGGTCGAGGGGTCCGTGAACGCGTGCACGGAGACCCAGAGGCCCGAACGCGTCGCGAACGAGGCGAAGAGGGTGAGCCAGAAGGCCCCCGCAAGGAGCGTCGGCGCGGCGAGCGCGAGGTCGCCGAAGCGCTCGCGCGGTTTCGCGGCGTGGAGGAAGGCGGTGAGCGCGAGCCACGGCATCAGGTTCGCCGTTTCGACGGGGTCCCACGCCCAGAAGCCCCCGAAGGAAAGCGCGTAGTACGCCCAGAGCCCGCCGAGGCCGAGGCCGACCGTCGCGACGAGCCAAGCGGGACGCGCCCACGCGAAAGCGCGGGAGATCCAGGCGCCGTCTCCCGTGAGGAGGCCCGAAACGGCCGCCCCCGCGGCGACGAGGACGAGCGCGTACCCGACGAACTGGAGCGGCGGGTGGATGATCATGAGCGGCGTCACGAGGCTCTCGGGCATGCCGCGTCCCTCGGGCACGGCGGCGGCGAGCATCGGATCCGTGGGCGCGAAGAGGCCGTGCGCCGCGAGGGCAAGCGCGAAGGCCGCGGTGACGCCGACGACGAGCGCGCGCCAGGCATGGCGGAAAGCCGGCGACCCGCGCGGCGTTCGTGCCTCGACGAGGAGCGCGGCCGCCGCCGGGAGGGCCCAGAGGAGGAGCGTGCCCTCGCCGCCGGCCCAGAGGCCCGCGAGGCGGTAGTGCGGCGGGAAGCCGACCCACGTGTGGTCCCAGACGTACGCGATCGAGAGGTCCGCGACGACGAAGGACGCGACGAGGGTTGCGAGGGCGAGCCCGAGGAAGGCGACGTGCGCGGCGAGCGCGCGGTCCGCGAGCCTCGCAAGCCCCAAGCGCCCGAGGGCCACGCCGGTCGAGGTGGCGACGGCGACGGCGCCCGCGAGCGCGGCGAGCGCGAGGACGGCGTCCCCGGGCGCGATCACGCGGCGCGCCTCCCGAACGCGACGAGCGCGGCCGCGAGGGCGCCGCCGAGCGCGAGCCCGGCCGCAAGACGCGCGGCATCCACCGTCCCGACGTAGCCGCGGGGCGCGGCGTCCGCCGAGGCCGCGGAAAGCCCGTGTTCCCCTTCGAGCCGGAGAAGGGCGAGATCCACCGTCCCGCACCCGTCGCACGCGGCGGGGCCGATGCGCTCCACGAGCACCGCGCGCGCGGACTGGCGCGTCGTGCGGTCGTCGTCGAGAGCGTGCGCGGCCGACTGGAGGACGACGCCATCGGGCCCGAGGGCCACCACGACGACGGCGAGCGAAGCGGCGTCCCGCGGCGACACGGCGAAGCGGAACGTCGTCGCCGGATGGGCGTGCGCGGCGGGCGCGGCCGCGCGCGTCGCGAAGGTCCCTCTGTCCACGAGGCGCGCCTCGAGGGTGGCGTTCGCGCCCGAGGCGACGACGCGCACCTCCACGGCTTCGGCTCCGAGAAGGGAGGAGACGTCGAGCGAAACGCCGGGGGGGCGCTCGAGCGCGCGGCGCAGCGCCGCCGCGTAGGCCTCCGCGACCGCGTCCACGCCCGCGCCGGGGACGCCCGCGACGGTTTCCGCGCGGTCGAAGACAACCCCGAGTTCCCCGGCGCCCGTTGCGACGAAGGCCGCGCGGGGCGCGGCGTTCCCGGCGAGCCCCGCGCCCGCAAGCGCGAGGAGGACCGCGAGGGTCGCGAGGCGTCGCATCGTCCGCGCTAGGCGACGCCGCTCTTTAAACGGTTTGCGTGGTGCCGCGAAATCCCCGCCGACACGGAGGGCGCGGCGCTATGAGGCGACCGGCGCCTCGCGGCGCATGCGTCGTCTCCCCGCGCGCCCGCTCGCTTTCGCCTTCGCCCTCGCGCTCCTTGCGCCCTTCGTCGCCGCGGGGACCGAGGACACGTTCGATCCGAAGGGGACGAGCCCGATCGTCGAGGGCGGAGGGCCCGGGGCGGGGTGGGTCGCCCTCGAGGTCTCGATGGCGGCGCATCGCACGCACGTCGAGGTCGTATCGTACAACATCGCGAGCCCGGGGCACGCGGCCATCGCGGCCTACGCGCCGAACGGGCGCCTCGCGGGCATGGCGCAGGTCATCAACAACGATGGCCGCTCGGAACTCGTCGTGGACGGCGCGATCCTTGGCGACCCGCTTGTCGAGACGAGCCTCCCGTCGATCGCGAATGGGTGGGGGGCCGCCGTCCGCTTCGAATACAACAGCGTTCCCGGCCAGGAAACAGGACAGACGGCGCGGCTCGTGCTCCTCGCTTCCGGCGGGGCGCGATGGGCCTGGGCTGTGCGGAGCGCGGGCCCGGCGGACGTTGCATCCGTCGAAGGCGACGCCATCCGGGCGTACGGGACAAGCGATTTCCGTGGAGCCGCCGACGTCATCGCGGCTGCGCGGCCCGCGGGCGCGCACGTGGCCGCGGCCTCGACGCTCGAAGTCCGGGGCCATCACACGATCGTCGGCACGTTCCATGCCGGGATCCTCGCGGCCTCGCACGCCATGCGGCTCGACGTCGACGGGACCTCGACATCGTGCCACTGTAGTTTCGGGTCGGCACGCTCCGCCGGCGGGTTTGCCCCGGGGGCGACGCACGTTTTCCACCTCACGGGCGGAGGCGCGGGGATGGGGAACATGCACCAGGTGTTCGTCGCCGCCGCCGACGTCCCGATCCCCTGGGGCTCCGGCTAAAAGCTTGTATGCCCCTCTGGGCCCTTGTTCGTAGATTCAGCCTCATGTCTATATATGAAATCGTGAGGTATAGACTCTCGTGGAGTCCCGCAAGGTCCAGAAGGTTGGCGCCTCGACGCTGAGCGTATCGCTCCCGAAGGAGTGGGCGGAGGCGAACGGGCTGCGCAAGGGCGACATCGTGCTCTTCGAGCCCTTGAAGGACGGAACGCTCCGCGTCATGCCGAGCCGCGTGGGCGAAGCCGAGCGCGGACCCGCGCAGATCGAATATGTCGTGAACGCGGACCTCTGCGACGAGGTCGGGATGCTCGGCCGCGTGGTCGTGGGCAACTACGTGATTGGCCGCAACCACCTGCGCATCAAGTCGAAGTCGCGCATCCGCAGCGAGCACATCCAGGAGGTCCGGAGCGCGGTGAGCAAGCTCATGGGCCTCGGCATCATGATGGAGACGCCCGACGAGATCGAGCTCCAGTGCTCGATCGACGCGGCGCGCTTCCCGATGGAGACCGTCATCAAGCGGCTCTACACCATCGGGGCGACGATGCAGCGCGAGGCGATCGAGGCCCTCGAGAAGAAGGACAAGAGCCTCGCCGAGGACGCGGTGGGCCGCGAGGACGAGGCGGACATGATCTACTGGCTCGCGTTGAGGCTCCTCCTCAGCGCGCAGGCCGACCCGTCGCTCGCCGAGAAGATCGGGATCCATGATTCGCTCCCCATCGTGGGCAACCGTCTCATCGCGAAGAATCTCGAGCACGTCGCGGACTACGCGGACAACATCGCGCGGAACGCGGTCAAGATCCTCGACTCGGGCCGGGCGCTCGACCCCGCCGTCGTCCGACGTCTTCGAAAAACGAGCGACACGAGCGCGCAGATCGTGGCGGACGCGCTCGCCTCCATCTTCGTGCACGACATGCACCTCGCGAACAAGGCCATCGAGGCGAAGGCCCGCGTCGAGGCGAGCGAGGAGGATCTCCTGAGGGAGATCGTGGACGCCTCCGACGATCCCGCCCAGGTCGCAAGCCTCCGCGCGATCCTCTGGAGCCTGCGCCGCATCGCCGAATACGGCTCGGAGATCGCCGTCATCGGCATCAACCGGTACCTCGAGCGGAGCTCCGCCCTCTGCCGCCCCGTGGACGAGAAGGAGCCGCGGTCGCGGCGGGGATGACCCGGGGCGACGTGTGCTAGAAGTCCTTTAGAAGGGGATGGCGGGTCCGGAGGCCATGCGCATCGCCTCCGCCCTGGCCCTCGCGGCCGCCTTCATCGCCGCCGCCTTCGCGGGCTGCATCGGCACGAACGACGCCCCGTCCCAGGACCCCGTAGACCCGGCGACGACCGACGCGGCGAAGCCGCGCGTGGTCATCGCCGTCATCGACACGGGCATGAATCTCTTCCACGAGGAGTATCGCCGCGCCGGCTTCGAGCCGCCCGCGTACCTCCCCGCGGACGCGACCGTCGTGCGCCTCGACTTCGACGCCGCGGACTTCGAGCCCGCGGTCGCGAAGAACCGCGCCGCGCTCGACGCGCTCGAGGCGAAGAAGCTCTACACCTTCCCCGGCACGAAGGTCGTGGGCGCCATCTCGTTCCGCTCCGAGAAGCTGGACGGCTGGCCCCTCATCCTCGACAAGCCGAAGAGCTACACGCACGGCACGATGACGACGAGCCGCGCGGCCGGCAACACGATCGCGATCGGCGGCGCGGACGACGTGGACCTCGTGATCGTCCAGGGCTTCTCGCCCGAAGCGGTGGCGTGGGCCGCGGACCAGCCGTGGATCGACATCATCTCGATCTCCGCGGGCATCAGCCCCTACAGCATCGTCCCGCTCGTGCCGAACCTTCTCGACAATGGCGGCATCGAGGCGTACGTCAAGGCGAGCCATGCGAAGCCCTTCTTCGCCTCGACCGGCAACGGCGTGGGGAACATGGGTCTTCTCGGCTTCCCTTCGTGGCTGCGCGGCACGTCCGGCGTTCCGGACGCGATCAGCGTCGGCGCGAACGACAACGACAAGATGTCGCACTGGCACAACCAGGACCCCTACATCTCCGCGGACGGCTGCGACAACCCGGCCGCGAGCGCCTCGTCCACCGCGAAGATCGCCGACACGGGCGGCGGCACGTCGAGCGCCACGCCCTTCAGCGCGGGCGGCGGCGCCAAGATGCTCCTCGAGGCGCGCCGCATCCTCGGCCACACCGCGGTCGGCGCCGTCGTCGATTCGACGCTCACCCTCCCCTCGGGCGCGTGGGACTCGCTCCGCAAGGCCGACGAATCCGTCGTCCTCGCGCGCGCGGACGGCAACGCGACGCTCCCGGCCGCGGGCCCGCTCGCGGACGGCGTCTTCACGCTGCGCGAGTTCAAGGACGTGCTCTACCACACGGCCCTCGCGAAGCCCACGAACGACCCGAGCGACGGCCGCGCCTGCGGCGCCGAGCCCGCGGGCGGCGTCGTCCCCGGCGACGCGATCCCGGAGGACGCCCGCTTCGCCTGGCAGGGCTACGGCGAGGTCAACCACCTCTCCATCGAAGCGGCGGTCAAGGTCCTCGCGGGAGAGTCCGAGCTTCCGAAGCGCCCCGGCGCAGACCGCGAGTACGCCCGCGTCCACGCGATCAAGTCGGGGGTCGTGACGGGCCCGCTCGCGGACGTTCCCGCGCCGCTCGCCCTTCAGTAGCGGCCGAGCTTGCCGGAGGCGAGCGCGCGCCGCTCCATGATCCGGAACGCCGTGTAGCCGACCGCCATGTGGGCGGCGCCCGTGAGCGCGAGCATCGTGAACGGACCCGCGAGCTCCGCGAAGCCGAGGCCGAGGAGGAGCGCGCCGCGCGCCACCTCGATGCCATGCGTCAGCGGGAAGGCCATGCTGACGACCTGCGCCCAGCCCGGAAGCGCGGAGATCGGGAACATCATGCCCGAAAGCAGGATCACGATCGGCGCGAGGAGGATCGCGAGCGCGAACGGCTGCTTCCAGATGAGGCCCGCCGCGGCCATGAGGAAGCCGAAGCCCTGGAGCGCGAAGAGCGTGAGGACGAGGCCCGCGAGCGCGACGAGGACGCTCGAGGGCGTGAGGACGAGCGAGACGAACATCGCCCCGACGGCGACGACGATGGCGGTGTCGAGGAGCATCGCCGTGAGGCCCGCAAGCGTCTTCGAGAACATCCAGACGAAGCGGTTCATCGGCGTGAGCGCGACGAGGTCCCACGTCCCCGCGCTTTCCTCCTCATAGACCGCGTTCCCGCCGCCTTCGAGCGCGGTCTGCGCGAGCCCGTTGAACGCAAGCCCGAGGAGCACGAACGCCAGGTAGTCCGGATAGCCGGTGGCTTCGAGGAAGCGCGGCGGCGTGCCGCCTCCCGCGACGATGCGGGCGATGACCCACGCGGAGGCAAAAAGCATGAAGGGGCCGATGAGCTCCGCGACGAGCCAGCCCGCCCACGTGTAGAACCGGAACTGGCTCTTGAGGTTCAGGACGTAGGTCCCGCGGAACGTCCGCGCGTAGGTCTCAATAGACATGGAGCGTCCCCCGCCTCTTCGCCTCCTTCTCCATGCGGCCGATGAGATACGCTCCGATCGCGAAGAACACGACGGTCGAGAGGGCGAGCGCGAGAAGCTCGCCCGAGACGGCGGCGATGTCGCCCCCGGCGAGGAAGACGCGTCTCACGGCCGCGATGCCGTACGTCACTGGAATGGCGAAGCTCGCGTATTGGATCTGGGTCGGGAGCGCGCTTACGGGAAACTGCACGCCCGCGAGGAAGCGGATCGGCGCCTGCACCGCGGAGGAGAGGGGACCCGCGGAGCGCGTGAGGAGGTAGAAGCCCGAGAAGAACACGCCGAGGGCGACCATCGCAAGGAGCGCGAGGAGGACGGCGAGGAGCGCGGCTTCCGGGTGCGCGACGGTGAAGCGGGCGTCGAACGCGAACATCGCGATGACCATCGCAAGGAGGACCGTCCAACCGGAGTCGAGCAGACCGTAGACGCTCTCGCCGAGGATGAACGCGACGCGCGAGGTCGGCGCGAGCATGACGATCTCGAGCGTGCCGTACCAGCGCTCGCGCTGGATGGCCATGCCGCCTCGCCAGTTCATGCCGAGGAAGAACGAGAAGAGCGTCTGCCCGAGGATGAGGAAGCCGGTGAAGCCGGTCGTGCCGGCGGCTTCGGCGAACGCCTCGGCGATGCGCGCGGGGTCGGCGACGCCCGTGTAGGCGTACACGGCGATCGCGACCCAGACGAGGGGCGACAGGAGCCGTTGCAGGAGCCACGTCGGATAGGTGATCGAAAGGCGCCAGTTCTTGTAAAGCGCCGCGCGGATCGAACGGCCCCACGCGGTCGTCGTCATTCCAGGGTCTCCCCCGTGGCCCGCACGAACGCGTCCTCGAGCGTGGGCCGGTCGATGCGGTACTCGATGAGCGAGGCGCCCGCGCGCTTCACCGTCTCCGCGACCGCGGCCGCGAGCCCGTTCTCGGTCGCACCCTCCACGGGGAGGAGGCGGAACCGCGAAACGCCGCGCGCGGGATCGTGTCCCGCCTCCGTCGCGCGGGCGACGCCCGGCACCTCGCCCAGGCGCGCCGCGAGGGCGTCGCCGGCGCGCGCCACCTCGACGACGAGCGCGTGCGCGCCGCCATAGCGCTCCTTGAGCTCCGTGGGCGTGCCGACCGCGAGGATGCGGCCGCGGCTCATGATGGCGACGCGGTCCGAGAGCTGGTCGGCCTCGTACATGTAGTGCGTCGTGAGGACGACGGTCTTGCCATGCTTCGTGGTCAGATCCTTGACGAGGGCGCGGACGCTTCGCGCCGCGTGGGGGTCGAGCCCGATGGACGGCTCGTCGAGGAGGAGCACGTCGGGGTCGTTGAGGAGGCCGCGCGCGACGTGCAGCCGCTGCTTCATCCCCTTCGAATAGTTCTCGACGCGCTCATCGGCGCGGTCGGCGAGGTCCACGACGTCGAGCAGCGCGTCGATGCGACGGCGGGCGTCCTTCGCCGGCATGTCGTAGAGCTGGCTGAAGTACCAGAGGTTCTCGCGTCCCGTGAGGCGCCAGTACAGCGCGCGCTCGCCGCCGAGCACGACCCCGACCTTCCGCCGCACCGCGTCGGCGTCCTTCACGACGTCGAGGCCCGCGACCTCCGCGGTTCCCGAGGATGGAAGAAGGAGCGTGGAGAGGAGCTTCACGAGCGTGGTCTTTCCCGCGCCGTTCGGGCCGAGGAGGCCGAAGAACTCGCCGCGCGCGACCTCGAGGTCGACGTGGTCCACGGCGGTGATGGTCCCCTTCGGAGGTCCGCGACCCACGAGGCGCTTGATCGCGGCGCCCATGCCCTGCTCGGGCTTGCGGTCGAACGTGCGGACGAGGGCCTGCGCCCGGATCGCGGGTTCCGGCACGCGCGGGCGAACGGGCTCGGGCTTCTTGAGTCTGTCCTCAGCGGGACCGCGGTTCCTTCGCGCGCGGCGGCGGCGCGCTCAGGCTCGTGAGGTCGCGTTCGGCTTCCTTCGCGAGGCGCTCGGCCTCGTTGAGGTGGTCCACGTCGGGCTCGCCCTCGAGGCGACCGTCGCGCTTCGTGACGTGGCGCGTGGGCATGCTCCACGCTCGCGCGCGCGGACGCTTCAACCTTCCGTGACCCGCCGGATCTCGTCGAGGGCCTGCGGGTTCGCGAGCGCCGTGAGGTCGCCCGCTTCGCGACCTGTCGCGCGCGCCCTGACGGCCCGCCGGAGGATCTTCGCGTTGCGCGTGCGCGGCAGATCGCGCACCGGATGGATGCCCGCGGGCCTGAACGGTTTCCCGAGCGCCTCCGCGACCGCCTTCGCGAGCTTGGCCTCCACCTCGGGCGTCGCGGAGACGCCCGGCTTGAGGATGACGTACGCATGCACGCTCTCGCCCTTCACCGGGTCGGGAACGCCGATCGCGGCCGCCTCGACGACGAGACCCGTGTCGACGAGGATGCTCTCCACCTCGGCGGGTCCGACGCGTTTTCCGGCGATCTTGATCGTGTCGTCGCTCCTGCCGTGCAGATACCAGTTGCCCTCCGCGTCGATCGAGGCGAAGTCGCCGTGGTACCAGAGACCGGGCCAGCGCGACCAGTACGTCTCGATGAAGCGCTCGGGGTCCTTCCAGAGCCCGCGCGTCATGCCCGGCCACGGACGCTTCGCGACGAGCTCGCCCACGGTGCCGCGGGGAACCGGGTTTCCGGCATCGTCGACGACGTCGACCGCCATGCCGAGCGCGGGGTGGCCGAGGCTCGTGGGCCTGAGGGGCGTGAGCGGCGTCGGGGACAGGAAGCAGGCGCCGACCTCGGTCCCGCCCGAGAGGTTGATGATGGGGCAGCGCTCGCCGCCGATCTCCCTGAAGGTCCAGAGCCACGGCTCGGGGTTCCAGGGCTCGCCGGTGGAGGCGAGGATGCGCAGCGACGAGAGGTCGTGCTCCCGCGGCGGCTCGTCGCCGTGCTTCATGAGGCTGCGGATGAGCGTGGGCGAGATGCCGAGGATGGTGACGCCGTGGCGCTCGACGAGCGACCACAGGCGGTCGGGCGCGGGCCAGTCCGGGGAGCCCTCGTACAGCAGCACCGTGCCGCCGAGCGCGAGGCCGCCGACGATCTCCCACGGCCCCATGATCCAGCCCATGTCCGTGAACCAGAACAGGATGTCGTCCTCGCGCAGATCGACCTGGTGCGCGACCTCCTGCGCGACCTTCACCATGAACCCGCCGTGGACGTGCACGGAGCCCTTCGGTCGGCCCGTCGTGCCGCTCGTGTAGATGACCATCCATGGGTCCTCGGCATCCATCGGCTCGGTGGCGCGGAGGGTCCCGGCGGAAGCGACGGCCTCGGCCCAGTCCACGTCCCGCTCGTCGTGCCACGGCACGGCCGCGAGCTCGCCGAGGCGGCGATGCACGACGACCGTCGCGACCGAGGGCACGCGGTTGACGGCCTCGTCCGCGATCTCCTTCATGAGAACGGGGTCGCCGCGCCGGAGGAACCCGTCGGCCGTGACGAGCGCCTTCGCGTCCGCGTCCTTCAGGCGCTTCTCGATCGCGTCCGCGCCGAAGCCCGAGAAGAGCGGGACGAAGATGCCGCCCACCTTCGCGATCGCGAGGAGCGCCGCGGCCGCCTCGGGGATCATCGGCATGTAGACGCCGACCGCGTCGCCCTTCCCGATGCCGCGCGCGCGAAGGACGTTCGCGAGGCCGTCCACGAGGACCGAGAGATCGCGGTACGAGAGCTTCCGCACCTCGCCGTTCTCGCCTTCCCAGACGATCGCGAGCTTGTTGCGGCGCGGGCCCGTCGCGTGCCGATCCACGCAGTTGAGCGCGATGTTCGTGCGACCGCCGACGAACCACTTCGCCCACATGACGCCCGCGGACTCGTCCACGACGTCCTTGTAGGGCTCGTACCAGTCGAAGCCGAGGTCGCGCTCGACCTCGCCCCAGAACCAGGCGACGTCCCCCTGGGAGCGCGCGAGCAGGTCCTCGTAGCGCTTCGCGCCGACGCGCCGCATGAATCGGGCGACGTTCGCCTCGGCCGCGATCTCGGGCGTGGGCCGCCACACGATCCCCGCGGGGTCCGCCATCGCGCGGGGAAGGCGAGGGGCGACCTTCAAGCCTCCGTATCGACGGCCGCGCCAATGGGCTCATACCAAGGCAGATTGCAGCCACATGCATGCCGGTCGTCCGCTTCTCCCCCGAGTTCGGCGACGCCCTCGGCGCGCTCGAGGCCCTCGAGGTCGAGGTCTTCGGCGACACGGTCGGCGAATGCCTGCGCCTCGCGGGCGTGCGCCTCGGCGCGTCCGACGTGGTCGAGCACGCCTTCGAGGGCCGCGGGGAGTTCGCGACGCTCGCGCGGGACGTCGCGGTCGTCGTGAACGGCCTGCGCGTGCGCGACGCCGACGACGTCGTTTCTCCCGGGGCGATCGTCGAGGTGTCGCCCCTCGGCGCCGGCCCCCGGCGGCCCGAGGCCCCGGAAGGTTCATGACGGGGCCCGGCTTCTTGGCGCCCGGTGGTCTGAGCTGCTCCAGAAGCTCAAGTCCCGTCACCCGATCGACATCCCGGACCCGTGGCGCCGCACCGTCATCCTCGTCGGCGTCATCACGGCGATCGCGGGCCTCTTCCTCGCCCTCCCCCTCGGCGCGAACCTGTGGTACGGCTTCGGCGGCCTCACGCCCCACCTCGGGACCGTCATCGCGGTCGCGATCGGGCTCGGCTCGCTCGGCGTCTCGATGGCCGTCCTGACGCTGTTCGCGCGCTACTGAGCGCGGGTTCGATCGTTCGAGGCGCGTTCCCGCCATCTTTATGCCGTTTCCCGCACCAGGGGAAACCTGAGCGGATTTGCCCACCCTCGAACGGGAGCGCTTCGACCGTCTCCTCGCGGTCCTCGACGAGCTCGTGGACGCGAACACGGACGCGCCCATCCTCGTGGAAGGCCCGCGCGACGTGGCGGCCCTGCGCGCCCTCGGGTGCGCGGGCGTCGTGACGGCCGTCAACCGCGGCGTGAGCCTCGTCTCGCTCTGCGAGTCCGTCGCTGCGGCCGCGCCGCGCCGCGTCATCCTTCTCACGGACTGGGATCGTCGGGGCGAACGCCTCGTCGAGGACCTGTCCAGGCTCCTTTTCGCGAACGGCGCCCGCGTCGACCGGGCCTATCGCGATCGGATCCGCTCGAACCTGGACACGGGTGTGAACGACGTCGAAGCCCTGTCGGCCTACGTCGGGACGCGCGTCGACGCCTATTTCGGCCTCACGCTCGCCGAGCGGCGCGGGGGCGTCGCGCCGCGTCACATCTCCCTGTAATCCGGGAGATCCCGGCGAAGGTTACCCCAGAGATCCGGGCTCCACCCGAGGGCCTGTCGGGCCCGCGAGGCGTCGTAGGTCATGGGGATGGAGAGGCCCCGGAGGAGCTCTCCCGAGACGGGCGGCGTCCGGCCGGCCGCGTTGTAGGCGCGCTCCACGAGCGTCGCGCCCGCGCGCAGGAGACCCGCGGGGACGAGCGCCTTCGGGGGCTTCGCGCCCGCGAGCTTCGCGAAACGCGCGAAGAACTCCGAGGTCGGCATGTTGTCGCTCACGAGGAGGAACGGTCCGCGCGCGGGACCCGCCGCCATCGCGAGCGTGGCCTCGACGACGTCGCGCACGTGCACCCACCCCTTCGTCGCGTCGCCCGCGAGGCCGACCGGAACGCGCCCGCGCGCGGCGGCGGCGAGGAGCGGGTCGAACGCGCTGCCCACGCCGACGACGAGGCCCGGCATCGGGAGCGCGATCTGGAGGTCCGGATACTCGAGCGCGATCGCATGCGCCGCCCGCTTCGTCTCCTCGTAGAGGGAGATCGGCGCGCGGTCCGTCCGCGTCTCCTCGGTCATGACGCCCGGCGCGCGGCCGAGCGCCGCGATGGACGACACGTGGATCGCCTTCCGGGCGCCCGCCGCGCGCGCCGCGTCGAGGACGTGCCGCGTGGCGTCCACGTTGGTCGCGCGGAAAAGGGACCGCTTCCTGCGCGGGATGCCGTAGCCCACCCAGGCCGCGCCGTGGATCACGATGTCCTGCCGCTCGATGACGATCGATCGGGGGTCGGTGACGCTTCCCTCGTGCACCGCGACGCCCTTGAGCGCGAGCACCTTCGCGCGCTCGGACGGCCGGGCGAGGGCGGTGACCTCCGCGCCCTCCGCGAGGAGCGCGTCGACGAGGTGGCCGCCGATGAAGCCTGTCGCGCCCGTGACGTACACGCGGCGCCCCGCGAATCGGCCGGGGAGGGGATCGCTCACGGCCCGCGAACGCCCCCTGTGCTGAAAACGCTTCTCAACGCCTCGGACCGACGGCGACGAGGGCCTGGTCCCCCTGGTAGCCGAGGGCGGCCTCGAGATCCTTCGCGTTGAGCGTGGCGCGGGCCGCGGTGTCGTGGAGCGGGTCGTGCACGACGTAGCCGCGGTGCGAGCGCTCGCCCACGACGACCCAATGCGGGATGTCCTTTTCGTCCTCGCTGAAGTGGCCCGTGTCGGTGAGGATGATGGGGACCTCGCCCGCGTCGAGCGCGCGGTCGACGTCCGCGAGCGCGACGGGTCGCACCTCTTCGCGGATGCCCGCCGCGAGGGTGCGGGCGCGAAGGTCGTCCCAGATGCGGCCGAGCGCGTCCTGCCACGGCCCCACGTACATCCGCGCGCGGATGCGGGCCTCGAACGGCGGGTTGGTCGAGGAGACGACGAGCCGCGTCGAGAATCCGCGTCGCCACGCGGCGAGCGCGAGGCCGTGCGGCATCGTCGCGGGCACGGCCCCGATGGTCGCCTCGCGCCAGAGGTCCACCTCGAGCTCGAAGCTGTGCGGGGTCGCCGCGTCCTGGGCCTTCAGCGCCATGAGAAGGCAGGCGGGACCGCACGAGAAGTCGAGCGTCTGCTTGTAGAAAGGGACGTCCACGGGGCCCCGAGGGCCCCGTGGGTAGAAAACAGGTCCGGCCGCCTACACGAGCGTGACCGAGTAGTCGGACGGGTGCGTGACCTCGTCGACCGTGAGGCCCGCGTACGTCATCATCGTCTCAGCGAAGGGGCCTCGGTGTTGCTGGGACCCCTTGAGGACCTCGTTCGAGCGGAAGACCTGGTCGGCCACCTTCGCCGGCGCGAACACCGAGCCCTGGCGCATCATCGTGTAGGGGACGGTCCACGTGATCGTCGAGCTTCCGGGGTCGAAGCGGACGGTGACGTCGTCGAGGTAGTACCGGTGCGCGTGTCCGGTGTGAAGCCATGCATACGTGCCCGGCTCGCTGGGGATGTGCGGGGATTCGCGCGGCATGCCGAGGTAGCGGGCGTTCGGCAGGCCCCGGTGGGACGTCTCCCGGAGGTAGACTTCCGCGTGGAGGTCGATGTCCGCGGCGCTTGCATGCGAGCGGTACAGGCGCACCGCGACGTGGTAGTAATCCAGGTTGTGCGCCACGGGATCGGGCTGGGACAGGTCTCGGACGGCCGCGGTGACCGTGATCGCCTGACCATTGCTCGTGATCCAGACGCCGAGGATGTCGAGCGGGCCGAGGTCGGCATCCGCCGGGTCTTCGACGACCCGCGGCGGCGCCGCGAGGACGGTCGGAAGGAGCACGAGCGCGGTGGTCGCGACGCAAAATGTAGCCTTGAGTCTCATCATTTCCAGTCTCCCAGGGGCCGGGACCCCGGATCGGGACGGGTCGGGATATAGAAGGCCTTTTCGCGCTTCGAGAATGAGACTTCAATAACCGGCCTTCAGGCCGAGGCGACCTTGAACACCGGGTCGAGGATCCCGCGCCGCTTGCAGGAGGGACATTTCGAGGGCGCCTTGGGCTCCTCGCTCGCGAAGATGAACCCGCAGGCGTCGCACCGCGCGGGGACCATGAAGAGGCGCTCCTCCGCGTGCCGGAGCGACATCTGGAGGTGCCGGAGGTCCGCAAGAAGCGTCGAGCGGTCGATCTCGAAGATGTCTTCGATCTCCCGCAGGGCAAAACCCTCTTCGCGGCTGCCGAGAAGCTCCCTCAGCCGCAATCGGCGGGTCTTCATGGCCACCCCAGGGTTCGACCTCCTCGAACATAGGCG
>Ga0247719_1000277_pt1 | contig 34849 bp, 29 predicted proteins | sample 41E_DmetaG_FD_189046 | JGI IMG/M metagenome (GOLD analysis project Ga0247719, IMG submission 189046) | Soil microbial communities from hillslope of Landscape Evolution Observatory, University of Arizona, Oracle, AZ, United States - 4-1-E_D | ecosystem: Engineered > Artificial ecosystem >...
CCCGGGAGGCGCATGGGTCGCGGGGCCTGCGCCTGAACCGGCGGGGTCGCGCGGCGAAAGCGAGGGGACGGCCGCCGGGGCCGCCGACGATGCGGCGGACGGCGGCGCGGCGGTCGCGCCCGGCCCGAGGGGCGACCCCGCGGGAGCCGGCGCGGACGCGGAGCCCGGCGCGGAAGTCTGCCCGAAAGCCGGCGCGGACGCTGAGCCCGGCGCGGAAGGCGAGCCAGAAGCCGGCCCGGAAGCGGGATCGTCGCTCGAAGGGCGATTGGACGAAGGACCCGCGAAGGCCTTGGCGGATGGGCCCGCGGGAACGGTCGCGGCGGGGGCCGAGGGAGCGGCCTGCCCGGCGTGCGCGACGGCCACGTGGATGCCGACGCGCGCGAGATCGTCCCGCGTGAGCACGAACGGCAGCTCGGGGAGGCCCGCGAGCGCCTGGACGATGATGCCGGGGGCGGGAGCGCCGGGCGCGCCGAGCGCGGCGGCGAGCTCGGGCGCGACGACGGTGCCGCGCGCGGCCAGGAAGCGGAGAAGCTCCTTCATCGCCCTCGGGCCGACAAAAGGCTCGCCACTTAAGACCCTTGGGGGCCGCCACCGGTGGAACGTGTCGGGCGCGCGGCGCCCGCGCCATTGGAGAAACGATAAATATCGCGCAGGCGAACGGGAACGGAAGGTCCCGCATGGGTTTCGCGTCGCGCCGATGGCGGCAACTCGAGGCGTTCCGCGAATACGTGTTCGCCATCGCGCTCGTGAGCGTCGTCGTGGGCGGCATCTACGCCTATTCCGGCACGTGGCCGCCCATGGTCGTCATCGAGTCGGGATCGATGATGCACCCCGACAAGAACGTGCAGTACGGTCGCGTCGGAACCATCGACCCGGGGGACCTCGTGCTCGTGCAGCGCGCGCCTGATCCTTCGCACGTCGCGCTCTGGACGAGCCAGAGGGATCGGACCTACGGCGACTTCGGCGACGTCATCGTGTACCAGGTGAACGGGGACCCCCGGTCGACGCCGATCATCCACCGCGCGATCGCCTGGGTCGAAGTGACGGGGGAGCTGCGCGACGACGGTCGCGATTCCCGCTCGTATTCGGTCCGCTGGATCGACGGCGAGGTGTTCTCGTTCGGATCCGAGGGCATCTACATGCCCGAGCTCAAGATCAGCGAGGTCGCCGGCTTCTCGCGGAGCAACGGCTACAAGCCGCTCCATTCGGGCTTCATCACGTGGGGCGACAACCGCGTGACGAATCCGGCCCCGGACCAGGTGGCCCGCATCAGCCCGCAGCCGGTCCACCCGAACTGGGTGCAGGGCAAGGCGCGCGGCGAGCTGCCGTGGTTCGGGCTCATCCGCCTCTCGTTCGGGGACAAGATCAACCAATACAACCCCGCCTGGATCCGCATGCCGTTCACGAACGCCTACGCGCCGGCCGATCTGTGGACGATGCTCTTCATCTCCATCGGCCTCATCGTGGCCGCGCCGCTCGCCTACGACGTGTTCCGCGGCTATCGCCGCCGAGAGCGGCTCCTTGCCGGAGAGCCGCCCGACGAGGCGTCCGCAAGACGCGCGGAGGCCGAGGCGCCGAGGACGCTTCTTCTTACGCTCCTCACGGCGGGCGGGTACGCCGCGCTCTGGGCCTACCGGGCCGCGGCGCGGCGCAGGATGTTCGGCGAGCGCGTAGGACCGCCCGCGACGGGCTCGGGCAGCACATGGGGCCGCGCCAGCGTGCGGACCCCCGAAGCATCGAGCGCCACGGACGCGCGGGAGCCGACCGGCGCGACGGCGCGACACCCGGCACATGCGGCGGCTCGCCAGCCGGAAGAGCCGGCGCAGGCCTCCGCGCAACGCGCAGGACAGACGATGACCCGGGGCGGCGCTCGAGGCCGCGCGGACGACCGGAGCCCGGGGGCCGTACGAAGCACGGCGGCGGACCGGAAGGAGGACGCGCGTCGTGCCCTCGCGACGATGGGCGCGCGACTCCGTGGCGAGCACGGAGCGTCCCTGTCGCCCGCAATGGCCGCGCTCCTCTTCTTCCCTGGACTCCTGCTGGGGCTTCCGGCAGTCTATGGCGTCTACCGCCTGACCGCCGATGCCCGACGGGTGGCGGGCCACGTCAGCCGACGGACGCCGGGGCGCGTGGCGAGCGTGTTCGCCGCGATCCTCGCGCTCGCGATCCTGCTTTTTGTCGCGGGCCATCTCGTGCTTCCCGGCGGCGTCGCGCTCGTCGCGGGCCTCGCGGCGGGCCTCGCGGCGGTCGCGTACGCGGTGCACGTCGTCGGCGACACGCACGACGACGTCGCCGTGGCCGCCTTGCGCGCCGCGCGCGGGCCGGGCGCGCTCAGTTGAAGGGGAGCCGCGCCTGCCGGTTCGGACGGAACTCGACCACGCCGTCGAGGAGCGGATCCTCGCGCAGCACGGCCTTCGTCTCGTCCTTCGGCACGGACATCTGGATCTCCTTCGTGCGCCCGTACCGGCCCTTGGAGATGACGCGCGCCTGGAGGATGCCGAGCATGTCCAGCTCGCTGATGAGGTCCGTGACGCGGCGCTGCGTCAGGACGTCCACGTGGGCCCGCTCGCACAGCTCGCGGTAGGTGTCGTACACTTCGCCCGTCGTGAGCGCGGCCGAGCCCTCCTCCATCTCCTCGTTGAGGATGGTGGCGAGGAGCACGAGCTTGCTCTGCGTCGGGAGCGTGCGGACGACCTCGGTCACGCGGTCGAGCTCGATCTTGTTCTGGGCCTTGCGGACGAAGCGCTCGCCGATCGAGCGGACGCCTTCGCGTTCGGCCAGTTCCGCCGACACGCGGAGGAGGTCGAGCGCGCGGCGCGCGTCGCCGTGCTCCTGGGCGGCGAGGGCCGCGCAGAGCGGGATGACGGCGCCCTCGAGGACGCCATCCTTGAACGCCATGCCGGCCCGCTGGTGCAGGATGTCCTGCAGCTGCTCGGCATCGTAGGGCGGGAAGATGATCTCCTCCTCGCCGAGGCTGGATTTGACGCGCGGGTCGAGGAACTCGGTGAACTTGAGATCGTTCGAGATGCCGATGACGGACACCTTCGCGCGCTTGAGCTCGTCGTTGATGCGCGAGAGATTGTAGAGGACGTCGTCGCCCGACTTGAAAACGAGCTTGTCGATCTCGTCGAGGATGATGACGGTCGCGCCGTCGCGCTCGTCGATCTTGTCGCGGAGCTTGGCGTAGACCTCGTCCGTGGGCCAGCCCGTGAACGGGATCCGATCGTTCCAGTCGTGGATGAAATGATTGGCAATGTGCGTCAAGACGCGGTACTGCGTGTCAACGACTTCGCAATTGATGTAGATGAAATTGACAACCTTGTCTTTCTCGCGGCCGGTCCGGATCAGCTCCTTGCCGACGTACTTCGTGACGGCCGTCTTGCCCGTGCCTGTCTTCCCGTAGATGAAGACGTTCGAGGGCGTCTCCCCCCTGAGCGCGGCCACGAGGATCGCGGCGAGCTGGTTGACCTGCACGGATCGGTGAGGGAGGTCCTCCGGCGTGTAGCTCGGCCGCAGAACCTCCTTGTTTTTGAACATCGGCTCCGCTCGCAGGAGCGTATCGAATAGCCCATCCTTCGTCAAAGTACTCCTCCCTGGTGCCTTGCCCGCCTGTTGCCCCCGATGCGCGGGCCCCGCCATGTCCGACCACGCGGCGCCCGAGCTGAGCCACATAGCAGCTTGATCCCCGCGCGCCCGTGTGCCTCACCAGCCCCGCTTCCCCCGGAAGCGAAGCGCGCAGGTGTTTCAGCGGAAGCAGAAGAACGCGACGACTCGCTTAAAACTTTCGAGCGAACGAGTTGCGTGCTACCGCGCGTGCGTCGAGGTGACGTGTATCGGACGGAAACGGATTCCGAATCGTGGAGATGTTCACCGAAAAATTGGGGGTCCGTGCGGCGACGCCGACCGCATACGGTCTCGGCGATGCGCTCTCGTCAGTCCGCGGTCACGGAGGAGCCCGAGAGGAAGCCGAAGACGAACCGCAAAGGAAGCCGAAGAGGAAGCCTGAGAAGAAGTCGAAGAGGAACCGCGGAGGAAGCCCGAGGGCAACCGGAGAGGAAACCCGAGAGGAAGCCCACGAGGAACCGGAGAGGAACCGCAGAGGAAACCGAAGAGGATACCCAAGAGGAAGCCCAAGAGGAACCGTAGGTCGAGAGACCGACGCGCGCGCGCCGGCCGGGGCGGGATGCGCGACGTTCATGTTGTCCCTCGTGTGTCGAGGCTTGATGGAAGCGAGCCCACCCGGCGATGCGGCGCCGATCCTCCTGTTGTCGTTCGAGGACGGCGCGAGGAGCGCGCTTGCGACGCGTCTGGGGCGGGCGGGCCTCGCGTTCGAGGCCGTGGAGCCGACGTGGTCCCGCGTCCAGGCCGCGACGGCCGCGCGCGAGGCGGCCGTGGGCGGGAAGGCCGTGGGCGGGAAGGCCGTGGGCGGGAAGGCCGTGCCGAAGGTGATGGTGGTCGATCTGAGCGTGCGGCCCTCGCACGCGCGCGCTTGCGTCGGTCAACTCCTCCGCCGCGCCTCCTGGAAAGGGTGCTCGGTGGTTTTCGCGCGCGCGCCGACCGAGGCCGCGGAGCGCGCGAAAGCGCTCGCCGAGGCCCCGGGGGCTGTTTTCGCCTCGGGCGACGAAGAGATGGTGAGGCTCGCGAAGCGGGCGCTCGCCTGAGGTCCCCGGTCCGCCCGCGTTCCCGGCCTTCCGATCGGGCGAAGCCCGCGGATTCGAGCCGGCTTCGATGCGGCGCGGATTGGCCCGCGGAGGGCGCAAAGGTCGCGGAATGCGCGGAGTACGCGGACGCTCGGACGCTCGGGCGCGTCCGCGGTGGAGGGATGCAACGCCGTAAGCGTCGTTCGTCGGTGGATCCGGCACGATGCCGAGCGTGGCCGCATCTCTATAGCGGATGCGGAACGTGGGAGGGACGAGCGATGCCGTTCCGCAAGGCGATGATCCTCAGCCTGTCGCGCGACCAGGCCGAGATGGAGGAGCTGCTCTACAGCCTCGGGATCGAGCCCACCGCGACGATCGTGCAGCGCCGACCGCGGCCCGACCCCCAATCGTATCTCGGGCGCGGCAAGCTCGAGGAGGCGCGCGAGGCGGCGCGCGCGATGGACCTCGATCTCATCGTCGTCGATGCGGAGCTGCGGCCCGGCCAGGTGTTCGCGATCGAGAGCTTTTTCAACGAAGGCCGCGGCGGGGGCAGCGCCGCCTCGCGGCGCCGGGAGAAGCGCTTCGAGGTCTACGACCGCGTGCGCGTGATCCTCGAGATCTTCAAGGACCGCGCGAGGAGCCCTGAAGCCCGGCTCCAGGTGGAGCTCGCCGAGCTGCGCTACCAGATTCCCATCGTGAAGGAGTTCGTCCACCTCTCGAAGATGGGCGAGCGCCCTGGCTTCCTGGCCGGTGGATCGTACGGCGTCGAGGACGAGCTCGACATGATGCGCGCCCGCATGGCCCGCATCCGCCACGACCTGTCGAGGATCCGCGCCGAGCGCGCGGTCCGCCGCAAGCACCGCCGGCGCGCGGGGTTCTCCCTCGTCGCGCTCGCGGGGTACACGAACGCCGGCAAATCGAGCCTCCTCCGGGCTCTCGCGGGCGAGGACGTGCTCGTGGAGAACCGCTACTTCAGCACGCTCTCGACGCGGACGGGACGCGTCGAGACGATTCGCGGCCGCGACGTCCTCATGACGGACACGGTCGGATTCATCGAGGATCTGCCGCCCTGGATCATCGAAGCCTTCCACGCAACGCTCGAGGAGATCAGCCTCTCGGACGTCATCCTGCTCGTCCTCGACGCGAGCGATTCGTACGACGAGGTCGTCCGCCGCTTAAAGACGAGCGAGCGCATCCTCGCGCGCTTCGAAGCCTCCTCCGTCGAAGGCGCGCCGACGGGCCTCCCGCAGCAACCCTCCGCGCCGCAGGTTGCGACGCCCGGATCCGCGCGCGACGCGGGGCGCGGGATGCGCGGGGACGAGCGCGCCGCGCCTGCGGATCAGACCTTTCCGGACAACACCGATCCGGACAACACCGATCTGCATCCCGCCCGCGCGGGCGACGTGCCGTGGACCGGCCTCACGGAAAACTCGGTGCAAAGGGGAGAAGCCGCGCCGGCCCCGCATGCGATGCGCGCGCCGGAACCTGGGGCGCAAGCATCGCGCGCGCAGGCCACCGGCGTGATCGGAGCCGGAACAACGGCATCCGACGTGCAAGTGACGGGCATGGCTGGAGCCAGCACCCGGGTTTCGAATTCCCAGCCCACGGGCGGGGAGGAGGCCGAGAGCACGTCGTCGATTCCTCCGAGCACGTCGTCGATTCCTCCGAGCGCGGAGACCGCGGAGCAGACGGCCCCGCTGAGAGCGGGCGCGCGCGACCTGCCGCGGTCCGCCCACGGGCTCGGCGTCATCCTCGTCGTGTTCAACAAGCGCGACATGCTGGCGCCCGGCGCGTTCGAGGCGCTCGTCGCGCGGTTGCAGGCGGAGGGCCATCTTCATCACCCGTGGGCCGCCGTGTCGGCCCGCACGGGCGAGGGACTCGAAGCGCTCAGCGAAGCAATCGTAGCGGCGCTTCCCCGATACGATGCCCTCGTCGTGGAGGCGCGACACGTGCATGGCGGAGCCGCGCTCCTGGCCTGGTTGTACGAGCACGCGGAGGTCCGACATCTTGCCTCGGATGATGCGGGCTTCCGCGCCGAGGTGCTCGTCCCCCCGGCCCGACGTTCCGCGCTCCTCGAACGCGCGGCCGCGGCGCGGGGGGTCGTGTCGAAGATGGAGTCGTCGCTTCCCCCGATCCTCCGGCCCGATGGCGCGGCCAGGGACGCTTGAGTGCGAAGGGCAAGCTTTCGACCCCTTTGTTTCGGATGGAGAAACGGCTGCAGGGAATGCGCGTGGGTCGGCCCGCGAGCTTCGATGCGAAGCCGCCCCCGCACGGGGCTCGTGTCGTTTCGAGTGTGACGTGGTTGGATAGGAAGCCCGTCGACCATCTGATTCACGGCCGCGACTTGAGGAGGTCGAGCGGGCGCCTGACGGGTCTTGGTCATGGGAACGGATCGAAGGCGCGCCGCTTTCTTCGCTGCTACCTGGGGGGGTTGGACCCCATCCCCTTGACTTCGTCTGGAGGGTGTCGTGGCTTCGTCTGGAAGGGATCATTTCGTTGTTTGGGAGGGGTCCTGGCCTGTTTGATAGAGGTCATGGTTTTGTTAGAGGGGGTCACGGTTTCGTCTGATTGGGGTCATGGGATGATCGTCGCAGGAGGCGTGGATGTCGGGGACGCAATCCTGGATGTCGCGGTGGAGGCTTCAGCGCGCCAGGCGCGGAGGATGGTCTTCTCCTCTCGTCGCGACAGGTTGCGCTGAAATCACCGCGATGGGTCGCACCCTGGAAGCACCGTGAGGGGCGCCATGGAAGCACCGTGAGGGACTGCATTGGAACCGCGAGGCGTTCCCGCACGAGAGCCTTCATCAGGGCGGCGCCATGGAAGCACCGTGAGGGACTGCATTGGAACAATGCGAGGGGGCGCGCCCTGAATTGATCGAGAGGGGTCGCACCCTGGAATCATCGCAAGGGCGTGCACCCTGGAAATATCGCGAGGGGTCGCACCCTGGAATCATCGCAAGGGCGTGCACCCAGGAAATATCGCGAGGGGGTGTGCCCTGAAACCACCGCGACGGGTTGCATCCCGAAAGCGACGAACCGAGGAGTCAGGACGTCGAGCCTGTGAAGACAAACTTTCGCGGTCGAGGTCTGCTCGGAGCGAGAACCAGACTCTTCGAGAGACTCCTTTCGCCTCCGGCGCCGTTTGTCCATGACATCGACGCACCACTGGGGAGGACATATTCGCCCTGGTCGTTCGATCTAAGGATTCTTGAACGATTGAGGTGAGCTGTCATGCCAATTTCAATTCACAACATTCATATTCTATAACTTGCATAAAGGACAGGGGCTGTTCTTCTCCATATCATCTCTCTCCTCCCCCCATCTTCTCCACCCACTCCAGACGCAACCAAGGGGTGGGGGTACCCCTCGTATCCGGCGTCGTTTCTGACTCACGATCGATCGCGGTCGCTTCTGACTGTGATTCGATCGGCGTCGCCGTGCAGAAACGTTCAACGACCCCGGACCGGGGAGCAACCGACCGGATGCGCGCCTATAATACCGCGGGCGGTCTAGCTCACTTCAGGGCCGTTGTGCGCGTCGTCGTCCTCTCCGACATCCATTCCAACCTCCACGCCCTCGAGGCCGTCCTCGACGAGGTCCGGTCCCTGTCTCCGGATCTGGTCTTGAATCTCGGTGACACTGTCGGTTACAATGCGCATCCGCGCGAAGCCTGGCGGAAGATACGCTCCGTCGCGCACCTCACGCTGCTCGGGAACCACGATTGGGCGGCGCTCGCCGACCGCGCGGATCCCGCCGCGGAGGGTGCGATGTCCACGTCCGGACCCTCCGCATCATCTGGGGTCGTCGAACCTCTCGCGTCCGCGATCCAGGTCCTCCAGGAGACGCCCGATGGAGCCCTCGCGCGGTTCAACCCGCAGGCGCGCGCGGCCGTCGAGCACACGCGGAGAAGCCTGGAGCCCGAGGACTTGAGGGCGATCGCCGCGTTGCGTCCGTCCGGCCTGCTCGAGCGCGACGGGGTCCGCTTCGAGGCGTTCCATGCATCCCCGTTCGATCCGCTCTGGGACTACGTGCTTCCGGACCGCGCAGCCGCCACCCTCGAGAGCCATCTCGCGCATGCGGATCCCGGCAAGGGGCGGCACCGGTTCATCCTGCTTGGCCACACGCACGTGCCGGTCGTGACCGCGCCGGTCGCGGTCCATCATCCGTCGGCCCTCGGGTCACGGCCCGGCCGCGTCATTCCCGGATCAGGCGAAGTTCCCAACGGTGGCGCTTCCCAGGCCACCACGTCGCCCGGCGTCGCGCGGCTCGTGAATCCCGGCTCGGTCGGCCAGCCCAGGGATGGCGACCCGCGCGCCGCGTTCGCGCTCATCGATCTTGCGCGCGACGTCGTCGAGATCCGCCGCGTCGCGTACGACGTCGATGCGGCGGCCGCGGCCGTGAGGGCCACGGGCCTCCCTCGCGCCCTCGCGGATCGCCTCCACTTCGGCCGGTGACGCGCCCACCCGGTCACGACGCGAGGCGGCGCGCGTGGCGGCGAGCGGCGGGCGAGGCGGCGCGATGCCCTCGGTCTCCGCCCGGCCGCCTCCGCGTTCGGTCCGCCACTGCGCCATCGCGGCGCCGCCTCGGCAATGGGCCCGCGCGGCGCCGCAATCCGCCGACGCGCCTTCGCGGCGCGGCAACGCAACACACCCTCGCCGCGCCACAATCCGTCGACAGGCGCGCGCGGCGCCGCAATCGCCGACGTGCTCGCCACGATCCGCCAACGGGTCTTCGCGGCGGCGCATTCCGACTGCGCGCCCCCGCGGCGCCGCACTCCGACGGCCCGCCCTCGCCCCGCGCCGAGGACAAGCTTATGGCGGGGCGGATCCTAGGCGCGGCCGAGCATGCGCCTCTTCGTGATCCGCCACGGGCAGACCGACGCGAACGCGGCCGGCATCATCCAGGGCTCGCTCATCGACCTGCCGCTCAACGCCCGGGGCCGGGCCGAGGCCGCGGCGCTCGCGAGAGCCTTCCCGCGCGGAAGCCTCGACCTCATCCTCACGAGCACCCTCAAGCGCGCCCGCGAGACCGCGGAGGCGATCGCCGTCTCGACCGGAGCGCCGGTGAGCGTGCACCCCGAGCTCGTCGAATACGATTGGGGCGACTACCTCGGCAAGCCCAACGAAGGCGCGATCCACGCGTCGATGGTGGGCTTCGTCGATCGGTGGAAGAAGGGCGAGATCGACGTCGGTCCCCCGGGGGGCGAGACGCCGCGCCAGGTCGCCGGGCGCGTGCGGCGCGTCCTCGGCCCGGCGCTCGAAGCCTTCGCCGCGAGGCGGCCCGACGGCCGCGTGGCGGTCGTCGCCCACGGACGCCTCAACAAGATCCTCCTCGCGGACCTCGTGCACGGAGACCTCGCGCGCCAGGAGGACTTCGGCCAGGGGAATACGAGCGTGACCGTGCTCGAGGGCCACCCCGCCCCCGCGCGCGGATCGTGGAAGCTCGTCGCCTCGAACGGCCTCGCGCACCTCGACGGGATCAAAGGCGACTCGGTCGAGTCCGAGTAGCGCGCCGGACTCGCCCCCTCAATCGATGGATTGGTTCGCCGGCGCTCTGCAACGAGGGCTCGACCGCGAACGCCGTGTGGAACGCGGGTTCGCCGGCGCTCCGCAGCGAGGGCTCGACCGCGAACGCCGTGTGGAACGCGGGTTCGCCGGCGCTCCGCAGCGAGGGCTCGACCGCGAACGTCGCAGTGGAACGCTGGTTCGCCGACGCCTCGTGCGCGCGCTCGACTCGAACGCCTCGCTCGTGAGCCTCGCTGCTCCATCAGGCCGCGACGCGTGGCGGCGAAGCTGGAATCGTGGCGCGCGCGCGGCGAGGCGTCCGCTGGGAAGCGGGTGGCGCGCGGGGCTCCAACGGAACCCCGCGGAAAATGATGCGGGCCTTCGCGCAGGCGCGAAGCGGGGGTTTGCGCGCCGCGTTCAGGCGCCCGCGTTGACCGTGCTCACGACGATGACGTCGCGGACGGCGCGGATGTTTTCGAACGGGAACACGAGGAATCCGCGCTGGTCCCTGCGGTACAGGCGAGGGTCGATGTCCTCGGCGGGTTCGATGAGGACCTGCGTGAGCTCGCCGGACTTCTCCTCGAGCACGATGTTGCGGAGGCGACCGAGCATCATCCCTTCGTCCGACATGACCGTCTTGCCCTTGATGTCGCTCGCGAGAAGCTTCATGGCATCCACATCCCAGTGAGTGCGCGTTCGAGCGAGCGCGCGCTATTTCAGGGTGTTGCTTTTGAAATCGAACGCGGCCGCGCGCTGAAAGCGGGTCGGGAGCCTACCCCGCGATCAGATGTGGTGGAAGAACGCGGCGAACACCTTCGCTTCGCCCTTGTGGAGGTGCTCGAGGTAGGTGCTTTTGGAAACGCCCATCTCCTTCGCGAGCTCCGCGGGCGACGTGCGCCGGGGGAACGCGTAGTAGCCCTGGGTCAGCGCGAGCGTGAGCGCGCGGCGCTGCGAATCCGTGAGCGCCGTTCCCCCCGCATCGTCGCGGGACAGGTCGACGATGTCCGCGCTGAGGTGCGCCTCGGTGAGGCGCTGGAGGAGACGCTGGACGGAGTCTCGTCCGCCGAGGCCCAGGGTCCACGTCTCGGCGCCGCCCTCGAGCGTCGTGGGTCGCAGCGCGAAGCCGCCGTTCTCGGCCACGATGCGAGGGAGCTGGGCGAGACCGCGGCTGCGGACGTGCGCGATGGCGAGCGTCGGGGACCGGTCAAGAACCTCCACGTGCAGGACGCGGGGGTGCTGCGGAAGCCACCCGAGGATGTCGCCGAAGTCGCTCTCCTCGCTCGACCGGACCTGGACGATCTGGTGAGCGTCGTCCCCGACCGGGGTCACGTGGCGAAGGGTCACCGCATAGCGGGGGAACCGGCCGCTCGCCTCATGGGTCCATGAATCCTTCAGTGTCAACCGCAATGTCAACCGGAACGTAGCGCCACCCGCCTCTCGACACGCCTTGGGCCAGCTTCTGTAGAACGCTGAAGCTATGAAACCTTATCGGGAAATGGACGACCGAACCGAACCGGGAGCAGTTCTTATCATCCCTGACGAGCCGTTCCCGTTCGGTGAGTCTGACACGTCAACTTGCCTCGCCACCGCGGGCGCGGGGCCCGGCGAGGGGCCCAGGCCTCTCCCGCGCCCTGCTTTTCGCGCTTGCTCGCCCTCGAGAGGGCCCATGGAGGTATCGCGGAGACCCGCCGGAGCGACGGTCCGAAGCCGGTCGGGGGAAGGGCCTCAAGGGTGAGAACCGGTCGGCAAGCTTCCGGGCGCGGGCGGTCGACAAGGCCTACCGGGTGCGAGCAGTGAATGGTTTTTCGGCGCGAGCGGGCGACGGCCTTCCGGGTTGCGAGCCTGTCGGCGATCCAGTCGGATGGCGATCCAGTCGGATGGAAAAATTTCGGCGCCTCCGGGGAGCGGTGTTGCCGGTGTGTTGCTGGAGAGTCGGGCTCCCCGGAGGGCCATGCGCGGGTCACGCTTCCGGCGGCAAGTCGCCGTCCGTGATCGCATGACAACCCGCGCGTGTGTTGCCGGTCCTTTCGTCCGTTGGAGCCTATTTGAAGAGTTTCGCGGAGCGCTAGTCGCTTTCCGTCCTCGCGACGCCCAACCTTCCCCCCTTCCCCCGCCGCCTGCGGCGGGCGTCCCGGACGCGAGGGCCGCGGTCTTAGGTAAGTTCTTGGGTAAGGGCGCGGTTACCAGGGTCGTTGGACGGCGCCCTCGAACGTGTCAAGGCCGTGCTCGCCCGCCTCCCCCGCGAAGATCTGAGCGCGCTGAGGACCTTCCTCGATGGAATCCTTCTGACCCCCGAAGAGGCGGCGGCGCTCGCCGACGTCACCGTGGCGGCCGCGCGCGCCAAGACGGGCGAGCGCGTGGTCTACCGACGCGAGTGGGTACGCTGCGGCAAGAAAGGATGCCGGTGCCGGGACTCCGCCGCCGCGAGGCACGGCCCGTACCTTTACAAGTATTGGTGGGAGAAAGGGCGGACGCGGAAGGCCTACGTGGGACGCGACGGCGCGACGCCGCACGCCCGCCGGGACGCTTCCGGCGAAGTCCGCGCCGCCGGTGCCGTGTCCTCGCGCAGGCCAGCTGCGAGGTCCTCCGCTCCGAACTTGGACGACCCGCCCGGAAACGAAGCCCCATCGCCGCCTCCCGGGCCTTGATCCGAGCCTTGATCCGACTTCGGGCCTCTATCCGCCCTTCATCGCATGCCCTCGGGTCCGCCGCCTCCACCACACGCGGCCGGGTCGCGCGATCCGGATCCGGCTCCGCTCGGCGGTCCCGAGGCGGGGTCACTTCACGCGGACGACGAATCGCCCCGCGCGATGGAAGTCGGCCGTCCCCGCGGGCGCCCCGCCGGTCCAGTTCTCCTTCCGATAGTAGGCTTCGAGGGTGAAGGTGCCGAGCACGTTGCCGCGCGTCGGGAAGCGGGCGCGGCCCACCAAGAATCCCCACTCGTGGTCCGAGAGTCCAGGACGGTCCTGCAGCAGCACTTCGGCGCGCTCGCGAGGTCGCCCCTCGAAGTCCAGCGCGAGGGCGATGCGGCAGGTTTCCTTGAGAGGCGAATCCTCCGAGTACCGGTACGCGATGCCGATCTCGGCTTCCTCGCCGTGCTCCGCCTCGTAATCCGGACGGTCCGAGGGCGTGAAGGTCATCTGGTCGCCGACGATCGTCAGCTCGCCCAACCGGAAGGCGCGCACCTGGCCCATGGGAATCCGAAGGGCGCGGCCGACCCTGAAGCTAACGCACCGGGATTCGACTCGGTCGCGCGCGCCCGAACGCGCGGCCCCGCCTCGGCCCCGCGCCCTCGGAGGGTCAGGAGCGACGCGACGGAGCCCGGACAAGCCTCGCGGGAGGGTCGACCCTCCTGCGCGCCGCGCGCAGGCCGGACGATCCGCGGGCTTTCGGGCGTGTTCGGCTTCAGCCCTCGACGACCGCGTAGCGTGAAAGGCCGTAGGCATGATAGCAGTGCGGGGAGCAGAACTCCGAGACGAAGCCGAGCGGGCTCGTCGCGGCGTCGGCGGGCTCCTCGAAGAGCAGGCCGGGTCCGGTCACTCGCAGGTTGGCACGGCAATGGGCGCAGAATCGGGCGGTCACGGCAACATCCTCAGCCTCACCGCGGCGCGTGATGTCTTAAGCTTTGAGACCGCGGCCAACGCGCGGTTTTCCCGGGGGTTTTCCACTCCTTCCGATGGAAGGGGCTTCGCACCCGGCGCGCGCGGCGATCGGGTGAGCGGTGCGGGCGGCATCGGATCCCGGCGTCCCCCTCGGCGCCCGGCGCGCGTCGCGACTCGCGCGGCGGCGGGCGGCGCGAGCGCGAGCGCGTCATCACGGCTTCGCGCGTCGCCGCCGGCGTCCGTCAAGGCGTCGGCAAGTCAGTGCGTGAGCGGGTCGGACGCGTGATGCGCCGCGGCCACGAGGGCGCCATAGTGATAGCAGTGGATGGAGCAGAAGCGCGCGAGGAGCTGGAGATCCTCATCGTCCGCGTCGGGGGGCGGCGGGCGGAGTTGTCCGCCGCAGGCGCCGCATCGGCCTTTCTCGATCATTCAGGGAGTAGGGGGTCTCTCCGCAATCATAACCATTTCCTCTATGGACCCCGACCGCTCCTCGTCTGGCGGCGCCCGCGGGCGACGGAGGGGCCGCGTTGCGGGCGGGCAGGCGAGGAAGCGCCCGGGCGTCGAATGCCGTGGCCCGAGCGCCGCCACCGCTGCACCCTGGGTGGCGCCACCGTGGATTTCGCATCCGCCTGGCCGCGGGCGACGGGCGAGGCCGAGCCCGCTTTCGGCACGTTTATGGAGGTCTCGGTCCTCCTTCGAGACGGGATGCACATGCCTGCGAACACGCCGCCAGCTCGCCTGATCCGCAGCCCCCAGGATCTGAAGACGCACGAACAGAAGGGCCGCGTGCTCGGCATCGGCGCCGAGGACCACGCGCGCCTCATGCACCTTTTCCTGAAATGCCGCGTGGACTCGAAGGGATTCCGCGGCCTGACCGGCCCCGCGCTCGCCGCGCGCATCGGCGAGGTCTGGAGCGCGACTTATGCGCCCGCCGGCGCTGCGCCTGCCGGCCTTCCGGCCGGGACCGTTCCCGGCGAGCCGCGGCCGTCGACGCCCACGTGACCACGTGACGGCGCATCGCGCCGCCCCTCGCGTCACACCTCGCATCAGAGGAACCCGAGCCCGCCACGCCTCACCGGGAAGGCGGCGTCGATCGCCGCGACGTCCTCCGCGTCGAGCGTCCAGCCCAAGGCCCCCGCGTTCTCGCGCACGTGCTCGGGGTTCTCCGCCTTCGGGATCGCGAAGAGGCTGGGTCTTCGCGTGAGGAAGTTGAGGGCGACCTGGCGCGGCGTTTTCCCGTGCTTCGCCGCCACGGCTTCGAGCGTCTCGGCCCCGGCCCGGCCGCCGGGAGGCCATCGCCCGCGCGCGCTGCCGAACGGCGAGTAGCCCACGACCGCCATGTCGTGGCGCTCGCACCAGGGCAGGACTTCGTTCTCGATCGCGCGGTCGCCGAGATGGTAGAGGACCTGGTTGCACACGAGCTTCACGCCCGACGGTAAGACCTCCTGGGCGCGTTCGAGCTCCTCGACGTCGAAGTTGCTCACGCCGACGAAGCGCGTCTTGCCGTCGTCGATGAGCTCGGCGAACGCCTCGAACACGGGCGCAAGCGGCTTGTCTCCATCCCACCAGTGCAGCAGATACACGTCGACGTGGTCGGTCGCGAGGCGCTCGAGGCTCGCATCGCAGGCCTTGATCGTCCCGCGGCGGGTCGCGTTCTTCGGCAGCACCTTGCTCACGAGGAAGACGTCGTCGCGCGGGCGGCCCGCGAGCGCCTTCGCGATCACGGCCTCCGACCCCACGTAAAGCTCGGCCGTGTCGATGTGGTCGAGGCCCGCCTCGAGCCCCGCGCGCAGGGCTTCCTCGGCGCGGCGCGGATCGCGGAGCTGCCACGTGCCCTGCCCGATGGCGGAGACCTCGACGCCCGTCGATCCGAAAGGCTTCCGGCTCGGGTCGGGGGCGCGCTTTTCCACGCCCGCGCGGTCGCGCGTCGAACGCGTCATGATTCCGCCTCCTTGTCCTGCACCGTGGGATAGGCGATGAGACGGCCCGCGACGAGGGTCGCCCGGTCAAGGGCGCGCTCGCCGACGGCCCCGCCCGAGACGCCCCCCTCCTTCGTCGCCGCGCTCACGCGCCATCGGGCGTAGAGGTCGGCGACCGCCACGCGGCGGAGGGCGCTCGACGGTTCCGATCTCGCGGCGGCTTCGGCGAGGAGCGCGCCGCAGGCGAGGCGATAGGCGGCGGGCACGATCCAGGCGCCGGAGGCTTCCCGATGGGGCTCGTCGACGTCCGCGAGCGCGCCCACGTCCGTTTCGAGGTCGGCAAGCGCGTCGCGCAGGAGCGCGACGGCCGGGCGGAGGCCCCCGCGGGGGTCGCGCGCGTCGCGGCGCGCGTCCTCGGCCGCGCGCGAGGCGCCCGCGAGCCGCGCCTCGACGTCGCGGAGGAAGGCGTCCCCCGCGCCCGTCGCCGCCGCCCTCAGGAAATCGAGCGTCTGCACGTTCGTGGTGCCTTCCCAGATGGGAAGCACCTGCGCGTCGCGCAGAAGCCGAGGCGTGACGCTCGCGTCCTCGACGTACCCCTCCCCGCCGAGGGCTTCGCAGGCCCAGCTCGCGACCGTCACGGCGAGCCTCGCGGTTTCGGCCTTGGCAAGAGGCGTGAGCGCGCGAAGGAGCAATGCGTCGTCGCGATCGTAGGCCGCCGCCGTCGCAAGCGTGAGCGCGAGCCCCGCTTCGACGTCGGCGGTGACGCCGACGAGCCCCCGCAGATACAAAGGGTGCGCGGCGAGCGGTCTTCCGAACGCTTCGCGGACGAGACCGTGCGCGAGGGCTTCCCGGAGCCCGCGTCGCGCGACGGCGACCGATGCCACGGCGTTGTAGAGCCTCGACAGGGCCACCATGTCCATCATGGCGCGGAAACCCTCCCCGCCCCCCTTCACGAGCCAGGCGTGGGCCTTCTCGAGGCGGACTTCGCCCGTGGGCATGCTCGCGACGCCGAGCTTGTCCTTCAATCGCTCCACGCGCAGGCCCGGATTGGGCGTGCCGTCGGAAAGCTCGCGGGGCACGACGAAGAGACCGAGCCCCCGCGTTCCGGGCGCCCCGTCGGGCATGCGCGCGAGAGCGAGCGCCACGTCGGCCACGCAGTTGGACGCGAACCATTTGAGCCCCGTGAGCCGCCAATCGGGCTCAGGACTTCGGGACGCCGCCGGCGTTGCCGCCGGCGTGGCCGTGGCGGAAGCCTCCCCGGCGCTGTTCGCCGCCGCGTCCGCGCGCTCGGCGCGCGTCTCGGTGGCCCCGCCCACGTCGCTTCCGCCCTTCTTCTCCGTGAGGTACATGGCCCCTTCGTAGGCCGTGGCCGCGTCGCTCGAGACGAGGCGGGGAACAAGGGCGTCCTTGAGGCGAGGGGGGGCGTGGCGGTCGAGGACGACGGCCGCGCCGTCGGTCATGCAGGCGGGGCAATAGTAGCCCGATTCGGCTTGGGCGTAAAGGTAGCCGAGCGCGAACGCGAGGGCGCGCGGCGCACCTTCCCACGCGAGGGTGAACACGCGGTGCTCGCGCGCGATGCGCTGCAGGGCGCGATACGCGGGGTCGAACCGGATATCGCCCGGGCGCTCGCCTTCGAGCACGGGACGCATACGATCGGCGCGGCGCGCGAGGGGATCGACCTCCGCGGGGGCCACGCGCCCGAGGCGGGCGAGGGCGCTCGCGTGGCGCTCCATTGTCTTGTCGTCGACGTGGAGGCGGAGGAAATCGCGCAGCGCGGGATCGTCGTCGTACCAATTGTCGCCGATCGCGCGCCGCGCATCGGGATGCATGCAGGGCTCAAGGGCGCCCGGGCGCATAACGCGCACGGCCGGCCACGAAGCGCCGCGGGCAACGGAGCCCGGAGGCCCCTGTCGAGACCGACGGGGGGCCCAAAAACCTTTGATGTGCCTTCGCGACTGTGCGCGCGGAGCGTTGTCATGGCAAGCCGGTCGGCCCGCTCGATGGTGGTAGGTCTCGTGGCGACGATCGTCCTCTCGGCCCTCTTTCCGGCGGTCGACGGGGCGCCTTCGCGCTGGGCCGTCGACGTGAAGCCCGAATTGGCCGAAGGCATCCGCACCGCGGCCCTGGGGCAGCGCAACTGCGTCGAGGAAGCGGCGACCGCGTCCGGGGGGCAGGCCTGTCCGCACGTCGAAACCGGGGTTCCGACGCCGTCCCATGGGATCCGGATGCTCGACGCCTACGCCGCGACCGTGACGGTCTCGTTCATCCGCCTCGCGGTGGTGTCCGCGAACGATCCCGGGAATACGCGACAGGGAACCGGCAACTGGGCTCGGGAAACGGGTCTGCCGGACTTCATCCTGCCCGGTCCCACGAACTTCGAGGCCTGGCTCGGGGTGTGGTCGGACGAGGATGCCGATCACGTCCTCGAAGTCGAACACGACCGCCTCGCCGCGGGCGACGCCCAATGGGGCCTCGCGAACGAATGGGTCCCCAACCGCACCGCGTCGGTCGTGTCGTACGTGGAGCCCGGCGCCCGCCCCGCGCCGACCTCGTGGGAGCGGCCGCACGCCACGGGGCCCGACATCCGCTACACGCTGGCCTCGGACGGATACGGCTATCGCTACGGCGCGCCCGGCCCCCTCATGCTCGATGGTTCGCTCCTCGGCGAGATCAAGATCTCGACCGTCTCCGACGCCTGGCTTGCGCCCTCGCCCGAAGGCGATTATCCCTTCACGCCGGGACCCGACAGCCTCGTCGACATCGACATTCACCCGGCCGTGGCGGCCGGCCCGATCGTCGAGCTCTATGCTGCGACCCTCGCTCCGCTCGTCACCGATTTCATGTCGCCGAGCGTCGGGTACTGCCCCGACCAGTGTCGCCCCGGCCCGGTCCGTCTGGGCGCGACGCCGATCTCGGGCCCGTCGAGCGAGATCCACGGCCTCGTGTGGTCGCCCTATCCCCGCGAGTGGGCTGCGGATTCCGACTCATCCGCCGCAAACCGGATCGAGGCGTACCGCGACGGGTACGCCGGCTGGGTCGATCTTCTCCCCCTCACGGGGCTCCACCCGGGCTTCTTCCTCACGCAGCAGGTTTCGCCGCTCGCGGGGGGAAAGGGGTCGAACGGAGGCCCCACGGCGGCGCCGGGCGCCTTCACGTTCGAAGTCTGGACCGGTCTCTGGAAGGATCTCGACGGGGACGGTTTCGTCGGAACCGCGCTGCAGGGCGACCCCCACGAGGGCGGCTCGCGGCCCATCGCGGACGACTATCGCAATGCCCGCGGCGAGTTCTTCGGCGTGGTGCCCGAAAGCGCGGAAAGCGGCACGTTTGTATGGGACGGGTTCTGGGTGACGCTCGTCCCCGACACCGACTGGGGCGCCGAGGGCGTCTACGTGATCCCGTACAGCGGCTTGGTCATCCCGCTCTATTATTCCGACGACTGCCGGACACTGCCCCCCATCACGTGGATCGATGGGCGGCCCTCGTGCGCCGGGTTCGACCGCAACCACGTCACGGGTAGCGAACCGATCCGGATCCGGGCCGAGAGCATTCCCAACGGCGGGAGCACCGGACAGTTCTCCGGGAAGGACTACGTCTACATGCCGACCGGATCTCCCGGCTTCAGGATCTGCACCGAGGATCTCATGGTCCGACACGCAAGCCACGGGTTCGAGGTTCTGGACACCGTGTGGGATTGCGACGCCATCGAACCGTGGGCCCGGACGTGAGGGGCGCCGCGTCCGCGGCCTCCCGCTTTCCGCATCATGTAGACCGCCGTCTACATAAGTCATGTCGAATCTCATCGACATGATGCCCCGCCTCGAGCCCGGTCTCGCCAAGCGCCTGGACATGCTCACGGGCGACGGCGACGCGTGCGCCCTCGAATTCCGCGCCCTCGCCGCCGAGGTCCGTCGCGAACCGCGCTTCCGCTCCACGCTGTCGATGGCCAAAGCGATGGCGGACGAGCGCCGTCTCCTCGCGCTCGCCCTCCTCGATCGACGCGACGCGCTCTGCGCGTGCGAGCTGCAGGCGGCCCTCGGCGTGTCGCACGCCACGGTGAGCCACCACATGGACTCGCTGGCGGCGGCCGGTCTCGTCGCCTCGGAGCGACGAGGCAAGTGGACGTATTACCGGCTCACGCCCGCCGCGAAACGCCTCGTCCCACGGAGTTAGGCGCGTTCCTCATCGACACCACATCACGATCGAACCGGGATCCAACCCAGAACGGAGAACCATGACCCGCGACAACAGGCCCATCCGCATCGAAGCCGAGACCCGCGACCGCCCCCCGGGGACCCCGCCCCCCACGATCCGCCGCGCGACGCGCGAGGACGAGGCCGACGTCGTCGGCCTCCTCACGCGGGAAAACCTCGAAAACGACTTCGAGCCGCGCGAGTTCCTCGTCGCGGTCTCCGCCGACCGCGTCGTTGCGACGGCGCGGCTCAAGCGCTTTCCCGACGGAACGCTCGAGCTCGCAAGCGTCGCGACGGCGCCGAGCCACCGCGGGACGGGGCTCGGGGCCGCGATCGTCCGCGCGAGCCTGGACGGCGTCGAGGAACCCGTCCATGCCCTCGCGCTCGCCCCCGGATTCTTCGAGAGGCTCGGTTTCCGCGCCGTCGCGGGCCTCGCGCCCGCGCTGCGCGAGAAGGCCTCCTCCAATTGCGGCGCGCGCGACTTCACGGCCATGGTCTGGGAGCCTCCGGCGATGCGGACGGCGCGCGCGGAGGTCCGCGAGGCGTACGACCGCGTCGCGACGACCGCGCGCGCGACCGGACAGGCCGCGGCTCGGCCGGCGGCGACGGGATCGGCCGGGTGCTGCGCGCCTTCGAAGCAGGCCGCGGTCCTCCTCGGGCCGCAACGTCCACCTCCCACCGGATTCTACGCGGCCGAGGTCCTCGCGCGCGCCCCCTCCGCGGCCCATCTCGGCCTGGGCACGGGCGATCCCGTGACCGCGGCGAACCTCGCGCCCGGCGAGACCGTCGTCGACCTGGGCAGTGGCCCGGGTCTCGACGTCATCCTCGCCGCGAAAGCGGTGGGTCCGACGGGTCGGGCAATCGGCTTCGACATGACCCCGACCATGCTGGACCTGGCGCGCGAGCACGCCCGGGCCGCGGGCGTCGAGAACGCGGAATTCCACGAGGCCCCGATCGAGGCCCTGCCCCTCGAAGACGGCGCCGCGGACGTCGTGGTCTCGAACTGCGTCTTCAACCTGAGCCCCGACAAGCCGCGGGCGGTCGCCGAGGCGTTCCGCATCCTGAGGCCCGGCGGCCGGTTCGTCGTGAGCGATACGCTCAGGCTCGAGTCGGGATCCGACGCCTCGTCGGGCGCGCGCTGCAACGTCGACTGCGGATGCGTCGGCGGCGCGCTTTCGGAGCCCGAATGGCGCGCGCATCTTGCGGCCGCAGGCTTCGAGGACGTCGAGGTCGACCCTCTCGGACCCTTCGGCGATGCCGACGGCGTGGGGCGGGCGATGATCCGGGCGACGAAGCCCGCGTCGTAAGCGCCCGTATCCTAACCCCTGCAGGGACCAAGGGCCGGGCGCTGAAGGCGGTCGGACAACGGTTCAGGCCTAAACAGTTCAGGCCATCGCTTCCGCGTCGACCGCGCGCGGCCAGACGTAAGGGTCGCGCGGGTCCTCGCGCCAGCCGAAACGACCGTACCAGGCGGGCTCCTTGCGCAGGAGGTTCGCGCGGTGCGACGCGTGGAACGCGTCGTCGCCGAGCCATTCAGGTCTGCGGTATCGGCGGACGCGCGATAGCGGCATCGTGTTGCGATAGCCCCGCTTCATCCATTCGCGGATGCAGGCGTCCATGTAGGCGGTGAGCGCGGCTTCGCAACCCCGCCACATCTTCACCGCGGGGTGTTGCGCCCAGCCGAACGAGCGGCCCTTGAGCGTGCGGAGGATGGTGAGGGCCTCGACCCGCTGCTTGCCGAGCCGGCGTGGATCGAGCGCCGCGGCCGAAGCGGCGAAGTCGGGGTAGGGGAGGAAGGTCTGCATCGGGAGGCCCTTGGGTCGTCATCGCATTTGAAGCGGCGCCCGATCCCCGAACCGGCCGGGCATGGTCGCGGCGTCGCGATCACCCCCGCCCTCATTCAGCGCGTCGCTCGCGCCCACCGCGCGAAGCTTATGCTCCGCAGGCTCGACGCCGAGGGCCCGCAGGACGGCCGCCCGGTACGCGGCGCTGCGTTCGAAGGGCTCGAGGTGGCGGGCGCCCGGAACGCGCACGACCTCGGTACGCGAGGCGGGCGCCGCCAGGGCCACCGCTTCGCTAAGCGCGGGCGAAGTGATCTCGTCCTGCTCCGCGATCGCGACGAGCACGCGGCGCGCGGCCGCGCCCGCGATGTTGAAGTCCGCCTGGATCGCGCGCGAGGATTTCGGAAACGTCCGGTCGAAAACCTCCATGAGGCGCCTGTGCCGGCCGCCCCCGTACCACTCGTTGAACGAGGGAAACGGCGACTCGAGGACGAGTCCTTCGACCCTCTCGAGGCGAGGCGCGGCGTTCGCCGCGGCGAACGCGCCGATGCTCACGCCGACGACGTGCACGGGCAAACCGCCCGACCAGCGGCGCGCAACCTCGACGGCCGCGAGCACGTCCTCGTGGTAGTACGTCGCGGGTCCGCGACTTTCGCCGTACCCCGCGAGGTCGAAGGTGAGCGTGTCGAACCCGGCCGAGCGGAGGAAGTCCACCCAACCGGACTTGACGAACCAGTGCTTCCCGTACCGTCGGTGGGGGTGGACGAGCACGACCGCTCCGCGCGGCTTCTCCGCGGGGAACCAGATTCCCGCAAGGCGCGCGCCCGTGTTGCCCTCGAACCTCAGGCGTTCGTGGGGCAGGTATTCGGGTATGGGCCAGGCGCGGCCCTTCACATGGCCCGCGAAGAACGTCTTCACGAGGCGGCCGACGATCAGGCGCTCCGTGCGGGAGATCGCTTCCGTGGACACAGCGGGTAACCCTCGGAAAGGCTATGCGCAGGGGGAAGCATAAGGAGGCGCGAAGTCGAGGGACACGTCATGCCCACCAAGAAAGCCGCTGTGGCTGGACACAGCGCCCCCGTTCGGCCAGGGACCCAGCCCCGCGCCTCGTCCAGATCTTCATCCTCCGAAGCCGCTCGCGAGGCGCGCGCCTCCGCGGGCCGCCGAGGCCGCGCCGGGTCCGGGTTTCCCAAGGAGGTCCTCGTCGACCGCCCGGCCCTCACCGACGACCTCCTCGCGGAACACCGCGCGTGCATCACCTCCGGGAGCAAGTTCGGCACGAGCGTCGTGAAATGGCTTGCGACGAAGTCCCCGGAGCAGCAGGCCGCCTGGATCAAGGCCTCCGTCGCGGCGGGAGGCGTCGCGTTCCAGCCGTGGTCCACCGAGATCCTCTTCGTCCTCGCGCTTTCGCAGCGCGCGCGCTTCACGGAGCTGCAGCGGCTCCTCGGCATCAGTTCCCGGACGCTCTCCGACAAGCTGCAGATGCTCGAAAAGGAAGGCCTCGTCGAGCGGGTCGTGTACGACGAGCGCCCCGTGCGCATCGAGTACGGCCTCACGAAGGTCGGCGCGCGCTTCGCGGCGCTTGCGACCCCGATCTACTGCATGCTCGTGCGGAACGCGGAAGAGGCGGGGCGCTGACCCGGCCGTCCCAACCTCATTCGTGCGCGTGGCCTGCGTGGTCGCCCGCGCCGTACCCGCGCAGTTCCCCGTACACGACGCGCTGATGTTTCGAGAGCATCGCGGCCTGCTCGAGGTGCGCGCGCAGGTGCACGTATCGCAGCTCGCCGTACGCGAGGCCCAGCGCCGCCATCTCTTCCGCAAGCCGGTTCTCGTCCATCTCGCCGTCCCGGAACATCGCCGCGATGCGCGCGTGCAGCGCGAGGATCTCCGCGCCCTTCGCCTGCGCATCCGCCTTCGTGCGGTTGCGGAGCTCCCACGTCCCGCGCCATTGGTCGTCGCTTAAGCCGAGACGGTCTCCCAGTTCAAGGACGTGGAGCGGGCCCGGATAGCCGTTCAGCTCGGCGGGCAGCGCGAGGGAGGCGCCCGCGCCCTCGCGAAGCGACTTCTCCTCCTCCGGCGTGAGCGCGAGACCCCGCGCGGCGAGGTGGGCGTACGGATTTGCGTCGCCCTCGCCCTGCGAAGCGCCGGGGGACTGTCCGGGAATCTCCCCAGGGGCGAGGCACCCTGCAAGGGCGCCGCTCAGGAGGAGGGTCGTCAAGAGACCGCAGAAGCGACGGGCGTGACGCATGAGCCCGCCAGGCCGCGCCCCTGTCATGATGCTTGCCGTGGCGACGTCGAGAGGAGGCTGGACGAGGCGGTCTTCCTGACGTGGCGCGGCTCGAGACCCTCCGTGATGCCGGTCCTCTCACCGCTTCGACCACTCGTCCGCGTTCGTGTCCATCTCGTGCTCCCACGGCACGCGGCAGGCTTCGCTCTCGCGCAGGTGCGCGATGAACCCGTCCCCGGGGTCGCCCACTTCCGCGCCACAATACGGACACTCGTAGCTCAAGCGTTCACCTGTCGACCCGAGGGCGCCAAGGGCGAGGCGCGATCGTTGCGGCGGCCCACGCTGACCCACACGCGCGCAAACGGCGGATCACGCTTTCGCAACGGTCGCTCCGGCACGGCGCTCGAAACCCGCGGCCCGAAATCAAACCACGCGGCGAGCGCCCCATCCGGCGGCCGCCGCGTCGCGACGCGGTCGTGGTTGCGCTTCCATACGCGATTCTGCATGAGAATCAGAGCGCCAGGCCGCGCAACCGCCGCGACCGCAGGCGCGTAGAGACGGATCCCGCGGCGGTCGAGGTTGTTCGCGAAGAGCGTGTCCACGATGACGTCGAACGCGCCGAAGGGCGTGTCCCCAAGAAGCGACGGCAGGTCGATCGCGTCGCCTTCGACGAAGCGCGCCCGCGTCCCCGGGAGCCGCGCCCGCCGCGCGCGGGCCCTGGCCGTCGCGACCGCGCGCGCGTCCCGGTCGACGCCCGTCACGCGGCAGCCGAAGCGCGCGAGGGCGAGCGCGTCCGTCCCGGTGCCGCACCCCACCTCCAGCACGCGGTCGCTTTCCCGGATGAGGCCCGCGGCGAGCGCGGTGGCGACGGCGGGCGAGAGGCCGGGGCGCGGCGCGTAGCTCACGCGGCGCGAAGGGCGCACCCCGGCGTGAGGCTTGCGGGGGTTGCGAGGGGGGGTTCCGCAGGCGTTGCCTTGCCCACGGCGGCCCGGAATCGGCGTCCCGCGGATCGGGTCCGCCCTTCCGGTTTCGCCTCCCCAATTGCGTCTTGATTTGTTTCGGCTCCCCCGCCTGCCCGCGCCCGCTTGGGCTCGCTGGGCTCGCCGTTTGCGACCGCCCCGCCCGCCTCCGGGCTCTCCCCGATCCGGGCCGGAGATTCTTGAGCGATGGGGTCGGGAAACGGGGCGAACGATCGGCGGCAAGGGGCGGGGAAGCGGAATCGCGAGGCGGAGAGAGGAATAAGGAGGAAGAAAAAAAGGCGTCTGGGAAACAGCCGACGAAGGTCTCCCGTGTCGGATTCTCCGCCGGCCTGGTCAGCTCATGGTTGGCTTGTTCCATCCGCGTGACCCGGGGACGGCTTGTACCGGGGGAAGAAACGGTCAGGGGTCTTGTCGAAGGCGCGCTTGCAGGCCGTGCTGCAGAAATGGATCGTGACCCCTTCATGGACGCTCGCGCCGTGCGCCTTCTCGGGGATGACCCAGTGGCCGCAGACGGGATCGTGCGTCGCGCCGGGCGTGTCGATGGTCGCGTGCGGGTCGTCCGAATCGTGGTGTCGGTGCATGCTGGTTCACCTGCGCGAGCGTTCATCGTATCGACGTGGCCGCCGCCGGCGGCAGCGCCGATGCGCTTCGCATCGCAAGGTCAAGAAGGGCCTCCCCCTTGTCGCCCTTCGCGGTTTCCAGATGAAAAGCTCGAGTCCGGCCATGCCGGCATCCAGCGGTCGCGAGTCCCCGGGCGCGGGCGCGCCCCCCTCGTCAACGCCGGTTCCGGACTTTCGCGCGGTCCCCCTTCAAGCCCCGACCCAGGGTCACGCCGCCTGTCGTTGCGCCCCGACGGGTCTCCGTCGCCGCGCGCTCGAGTTGCTCGAAGCGTTCGCGAAACGTTCCGAGGCAATGCCTGCAGCAGAAGACGTGGACGCGTTCGCCGAAGCGTCCCTTGACGGGGTCGCCGTGAATCGGGCCACGGCACTGGTGGCAAGGCACCTCGACGTTCTCCGGGATGTCCTCGAGCGGGGACCCTTCCTGGCTTTCGAGGACCTCGGTCGCGTCGTACGAGATGAGCCCCGGGAGCCGCGCGAGGTCCCTGTGGAGTTGCGCAAGCGTATGGGCTGGCGGGCGGAGGTGGAAATGAGCCACGATCTGGCCGCCGGGAAGGAGAAAGAGACTCGTGGCCCCCCGGAGGGACCTCACTTCCATGAATGCGGTTTCGACGGACGGCGGGTGGGTCCGGATCGACACGACGTAGCTCTGCGTGCCGAGAACGGCGTGGTCTACCTGGGCGCGATAGGAGCGCAAGAGGCCAATGTCCTCGAGCGCCTTCACGCGCGCGCTCACCGTCGGGTTCGTGCTTCCGACCTTCTCCGCGATCTCCCGGAAGCTCAGACGGGCGTCTTCGTGAAGGAGGCGCACGATCCTGATGTCAAGGGCATCGAGCCGCACACCAACTGCTAAGCGCAAAGGCTCAAGAGCTTTGCGGTTGGCACGCCGAACTCAGCCAAGCGCGGTGTCGAGGCGGCCGACCCGGTACGCGGGTCCGGCTCGGCCGCGCCTCGGACGCGCCACGTTTCAAGCCGGCGGAAGGCGCCCGGCATATTCGGCCGGGCGGGCGTCGAACCGCCGCTTGCATGCGGTGGAGCAGAAATGCACAAGGCGCCCATCAAAGGCGCTCGTTCCCGCCGCATCGGCCGGTGCGATCCGCATGCCGCAGACCGGATCGAGGACGTTCTCGGCATTCGCAGGCTCGTGGCGGATCTTGTCGAGGAATCCCATGGGAATCGAACATCCCATGGCATCGGATATACATCCCACCGTCGCTTAGCAATTGAGAACCGCGGGTGCAATCATCATCACCGGTCCTCCTTGAATCGGCGCGTGGGCGCCGCTGGAGTGGTATCGATGACGACGTATGTCTGCCCGATGGACCCGGAAGTGAGGAACGAAGGCCCCGGCGCCTGCCCGAAGTGTGGCATGGCCCTCGAACCCGAGGTGCCTATGACGCCGGCCGCCTCGACGATCTGGACGTGCCCGATGCACCCCGAGATCGTCCGGGATCAACCTGGCGCTTGCCCGAAATGTGGCATGGCGCTCGAGCCGAAGGAGATCGTCGAGGAGGAGCCCGCTGACCCCGAACTCAAGGACATGTCGCGGAGGTTTTGGGTGAGCGCCATCCTCTCCGCGCCGCTTCTCGTCGTCGCGATGGGCGAGATGCTCGGGTCGCGCATCATCATGGACGCAGTGCCCATGGAATCGATGCCCCTCGTCGGTTTCCTCCTCGCGCTTCCGGTCTGTACGTGGGCCGCATGGCCGTTCTACGTCCGGGCCGTGAACAGCATCCGCTACCGGAGCCTCAACATGTTCACGCTCATCGGACTCGGCGTCTCGGTCGCGTTCGTCTACAGCGTGGTTGCAACGTTCGCGCCGGACATCTTCCCCGCGAGCTTCCGCGACATGCACGGCACCGTCGCCGTGTACTACGAGGCCGCGGCCGTCATCACGACGCTCGTGCTTGCGGGCCAGGTCATGGAGCTCCGCGCGCGCAGCCGCACGGGCGCCGCGATCCGCGCGCTCCTGAAACTCGCCCCGAAGACCGCGCGCCGCGTCGCCGCCAACGGCACGGAAGAGGACGTTCCGCTCGAGGCGGTGCGCGTCGGGGACCTCCTGCGCGTTCGCCCAGGCGAGAAGGTGCCGGTCGATGGCGTCGTCGCGGAGGGCTCGTCGAGCGTGGACGAGAGCATGGTGACGGGCGAGCCCATCCCAGTCGAGAAGACGGAGGGCGACCGCGTGATCGGCGCCACGCTCAACGGCCGAGGAAGCCTCGTCGTGCGCGCGGAGCGCGTCGGCCGGGACTCGCTCCTCTCCCGCATCGTGCAGATGGTCGCCGAGGCCCAACGCAGCCGTGCTCCCATCCAGCGCATCGCGGACGAGGTCAGCGCGTGGTTCGTCCCGGCGGTCGTCGCCGTGGCGGTCGTCACGTTCATCGTCTGGGGCGTCTGGGGTCCTGAACCGGCCCTCGCCTTCGCGATCATCAACGCGGTCGCGGTTCTCATCATCGCGTGTCCGTGTGCCCTTGGCCTTGCAACGCCCATGAGCATCATGGTCGCCTCCGGCAAGGGCGCCCAGGCGGGCGTTCTCTTCAAGAATGCCGAAGCGATCGAGAACATGCGGAAAGTCGACACGCTCATCGTCGACAAGACGGGGACGCTCACCGAGGGCAAGCCCCGCCTCGCCACCGTTCGCGCCTTCGTCCCCTTCGGCGAGCGCGAAGTTCTCGGTTGGGCCGCCGGCGTCGAGCGCGGAAGCGAGCACCCGCTCGCGGCCGCCATCGTCGAGGGCGCGCTCGAGCGCGGGATCACGATCGAAAAATCGTCCCGCTTTGTATCGGTCACGGGGAAGGGTGTCGGGGCGGATGTCGCCGGCCGTGAAGTCGCGCTCGGCAACCGGAAGCTCATGGACGACCTCGAGGTGGACGTAGCGCCCGCGCTTGCGGAAGTCGACGCGATGCGACGCGAAGGCCAGACGGTGATGTTCGTCGCGGTCGATGGCGCGCTCGCCGGCCTCGTCAGCGTCTCGGACCGCATCAAGGCCTCGACGCCGGAAGCGATCCGGGCGCTCCACGCCGAAGGCCTCCGCATCGTGATGCTCACGGGAGACAACGCGACCACCGCCAACGCTGTCGCCCGGACCCTCGACATCGACGAGGTCATCGCGGACGTGCTACCCACCGACAAGGCGGACGTCGTGAAGCGGCTGCAGAAAGAGGGCCGTTTCGTCGCGATGGCCGGCGACGGCGTCAACGACGCCCCCGCCCTCGCGCAGGCCCAGGTCGGCGTCGCCATGGGGACCGGAACGGATGTCGCAATGGAATCCGCGGGCGTCACGCTCGTGAAGGGCGACCTGCGGGGCATCGTGCGGAGCCGCGTGCTGAGCCGCGCGACGATGAGGAACATCAAGCAGAACCTCTTCTTCGCGCTCGTCTACAACGCGCTCGGGGTTCCGATCGCGGCCGGCGTCCTCTACCCGTTCTTCGGGATCCTGCTTTCGCCCATCATCGCCGCGGCCGCGATGAGCCTGAGCAGCGTGAGCGTCATCGGGAACGCGCTGAGACTCCGTCGATTGGCGCTCTGAAGGGGCCCCGGGCAAGGCCATCGTTGCGGGGCGTGAGGGTGTAGGGTCCTCGCGCCCCCCCCGGGCGAAGACATGGGCCGCGTCTTGCGGCCTAACGCCCCCACGCTGCGCCCGGAAGCCTGCAGATTCAGTTTTCACCGCCTTTATCTGATGGATATGCACGCTCCCGTTGGCATCCTCGACTCCGTCCGGCACCCCCGCCTGCCCGCGCCCGCTTGCGGCTCGCTGGGCTCGCCGCCAGCGACCGCCCGGCCCGCCTCCCGGCTGCCCCCTTCCCAGCGCAAGATAGCCGGCATGTCATCGCAATTCAGAGAGGCGGCCGAAGCCCCGTCCGGGCTCGCGTCTCGATCTCGTCCTATTTCGCCACCCTCGCAGCCTCGTCCTCCGCCTCGTGCTTCAGCCGCAACGCCTCGTGCGCGGGAATGCCCATGCCGGCCGCGGCGTGCGCGAGCGCGAGCTCCTCGTCGCGGCTCAGCACGCCATCGCGCAAAACCCTCCTGAGGAGAATCCGATACCGCTCGTGAGCATCGGGGGCGCCCGGGTGCTCGGTCTTGATCGGGACGGCCCGCTCCGCGAGGCGTTCGGCGGCGCGCTGCAGGGGCGCGAGCGCAAAGACGAGCGTCCCCGCCGCCGCGATGCCGACGTAGGCGCTCCCGAGCGTTTCACCGAAATACTCCTGCGCCAGCTCGCTCGCGATGAAAAAGACCGCGATGAACGCCGCGGCGACCGTGCTCTTGCTGATCGTCCACCGGATCTTCAAGTCCAAGTCGAGGAACTTGCCGCGGAGGAGCGCGACCGTGATGAGGACCGCGCTCACGCCATGCCAAAACCCGCGAATCGCGTTCAACGTCGCGCCGGGCTGAGGGTCGACGAGCGGCAGGGCGGCGAGCGCCACAACGAAAGGCACCGCAGGAAGCGCTGCGTGTGTTCGGAGCGTCCGCTTCACGCTCGGCTCGGCCCGGGTCGCGAGGCGAAGGACCCATGCGACGAGGACGGCGTAGAGCGTGAGCCTCAGCGCCGTGTACACAAGGACGAGTTCGCTCTGGCTCGAATCGTACGTCCCCGCAATGAGGCGGAGGATTCGCACCGAATCCTGGCCCACGGAGACGAGCGCCACCGCCATCGCGACGAGCACGACGGACGTCGCGCTCGAGCGCACCTTCCCGGAGGCGTACGCCCACACGAGGAAGAGCGGCACGATCGCGTACGCGTTGTACATGGCCGCGTCGAGGATCCCGAGCGGCGAATCCTGAAGGTAAAGCGAGGGGTCCGAGGCGTACGCAAGGCCGAGAAGACCGATCGCCGCGAGGAACGGCGTCAACGTCCACGGGGCCGGCGGGAGCCACCGCGCACGAAGCGGGTAGACCGACGCGAAAGCGACGAGCGCAATCTCGTCCGCGAGGCCGAAGTACGGCGCCACCCGCGCCCAGTATGTCCCGCCCTCGGGCCAGGGCACCGGCGCGACCGCATGCAGGATGCCGAGGAGGCGGATCACGCCGAGCGTCACGAGGAAGAGCGCGAAGGCACGGAAGTGCGTGACGAGGAAGCCGTACCTCAAGAGGAGCGCGGCGAGGGCCAGGAGCAGGACGCCTGCGAGCAACTCCGGGACATGGTAGAGTGTGAACGCCATCGTGCCTGCCCCCTGCGGGCGCGCCTCGCCGCCCGCGGTCCCGCTCTCGAAGCCGGCCGGAAGATCATAAAACCGCGGTCCCCCAGCGTCTCGTCCTTTTTCGCCCCTGCCAACGGGGGAAGCCCCCGATCGTTTCCTCCACGTTTATCGTGCGCGCGGCCATTGGCGTGCCCGGCGATGCGCGTACAGGAGGCCAGGGTATGACCGAATTCATGTGGAACGCGCTCGGCGTTCCGGACCTCGTCGCCGCGGGGGGCATGCTGGCCATCGCCGCGCTGCTGCTCTTCGTGAATCCGCGCGACGGACTCCATCGCGCGTTCGCGCTGCTGCTTCTTCTCCTCGGGATCAGCGGGGTCCTGTATTTCATCCGGATCGGCTACGCCCAAACGGACCCGTCCACGAGCGAAATGATCCGGGCCATCGAGGATTACTACGACCTCGCCACGCCCTTCGCGGTCGTCTACTTCGCGATCCGCTTTCTCGGGGGCGGCGCGCGGCAACCCTGGGCGCGCCTCGCGTCCTGGCTCCTCCTCGGCGGAGTCACGATGGTCCTCCTGGCGTTCATGAACGATCACGCGCTGGTCTCGTCGCGGACCGAAGCGGGACGCATCGTCGGCCCGCTTTGGCTCCTCGCCACGCCGACGCGACTCGTCCTCTTTGCCGGCGTCGCTCTTCTTTTCGCGATGCAAGCGGCTCGCGCATCCTCCCGGGGGCGGGCGACGGGCCTGCATCTTGCGAGCCTCGCCTTCGCGTCGGTCGCCACCTTCTGGGCGTCGATCAACCTCGTCATGTTCGGAGCCGGGTTGAGCGTGCTTGGGGCCCGCGGTTCCCCGGAGGTCCTGGCGGCGACGAATGCCCTCTTCATTCTCCTCTCCGCGCTGCTTGCGGGCATCGTCATCGTGGTCGCGCGCACAGCCCGACAGCGCGCGGAGGAACACGTGGGCCGGGAAGCCCGGCGGGTCCTGGGGGTTCTCGGGATCGCCGCCACGAGCGGGGTCGCAGCCGCCGCCCTCCGTCTGGCATCCCACCCGGCAGGGGCGCTTGTCACCTCCTTCATGGACGGAGTCTGGCTCATCGCGATCCCGGCGCTCGTGGGCTACGCCCTCCTCCGCCACCAACTCTTCGGGATCGACGTCAAGATCCGGTGGACCCTCAGCAAGACCACGATCGCCGCGGCCTTCATCGCGGTCTTCTTCATCGCGAGCGAAATCGCGCAGGAGTACCTCGGCGAAACGCTCGGGAGCGCCTACGTCGGCATCGCCGCCGCGGGCGCGCTCGTCTTTGCCCTTGCACCGCTGCAGCGGGTCGCCGAGCGGCTTGCGGAACGCGCGATCCCGGTGGCCGACGGACCTGCGCTGACGGCGCCCTCGTCCGGCGGCGCGGCGTCGGGATCGGAGCGCCTCTTCAGGGACGCCCTCCGCCTAGCGGTTCGCGGCGGACGCCTCACCCGCGAGGAGGAGGCGACGCTTCATCGCCTGGCGGAAGCGCTCCGCATCCGCCCCGGCCGCGCGCACGAGATGCTCGCGGACGCGGAACGCGAGCACCTGAAGCACTGAAAGGGACCCCGCGGAGGGTTCGCGCCTTCAGCCGCGGCCCGCCACCGGCTTCCCCCGTGTGTGCGCATCGCTCGGCGACCGCTCGCTTGGCTCGCTTTCGGGGCGCCCAGAAGCAGGTTCCGGCCTACAGCGCTCTACAGCGCTCTTCGAGTTCCTATCAGAACTCGACGCCGGCGCTCGCGTCCTTCTTCTGCTTCTTCGCTGCGCCGAATCGCCTTCGGCGACCGCTCGCTTCGCTCGCTTTCGGGGCGCTCAGAAGCAGGTTCCGGCCTACAGCGCTCTTCGAGTTCCTATCGGAACTCGACACCGGCGCTGTAGTCCTTCTTCTGCTTCTTCGCCAGGCCGCCCTCGAGCTCCTCCGCGATGCGGTTGTAGTACGACACCGTCGCGTCGTCGACCGAGGGGCGGACCATCGTGAGCGCCTTCTCGAAGTGCCGCATCTGGACGACCTCCGCGTTCATGTCCTCGCGCAGCGCGAGCACGCCGGCTTCGCGGCAGAGCGACTGGATGTCCGCGCCGACGTAGCCCTTCGTCTTCTCCGCGAGCTCGTCGAGGTTGACGTCCTTGAGCGGCATGTTCGCCGTGTGGATCTCGAGCACCTTGCGCCGGGCCTTCGTCTCCGGCGGCGGCGCCTGCAGGAGGCGGTCGAAGCGGCCCGCGCGCAGGAGCGCCGGGTCGATGATGTCGGGACGGTTCGTCGCGCCGATCACGACCACGCCCTCCAGGACCTCCATGCCGTCGATCGACGTGAGGAGCTGGTTCACCATGCGCTCCGTCACGTGCGAGTCGCCCGTGCCGAGGCTGCGGCGCGGCGCGATCGCGTCGATCTCGTCCAGGAACACGATCGACGGGGCGGCCTGCTTCGCCTTCTTGAAGATCTCGCGGACGGCCTTCTCCGACTCGCCGACCCACTTCGAGAGGACCTCGGGGCCCTTCACGCTGATGAAGTTGGCCTTCGACTCGTTCGCGACGGCCTTCGCAAGAAGCGTCTTGCCCGTGCCGGGCGGACCGTAGAGGAGGATGCCGCGCGGGGGCTTAATGCCCATGCGCCGGAACGCCTCCGGGAAGTTGAGCGGCCACTCGACGGCCTCGCGCAGCTCCTGCTTGAGGCTCTCGAGACCGCCGACGTCGTCCCACGTCACGCGCGGAATCTCGATCAGGACTTCGCGTAGCGCGGAGGGCTCGATCTCGCGCAGGGAGTCCCGGAAGTCGTCCATCGTGACGATCATCTTCTCGAGGATCTCCGTCGGGATCGGCTGGTCGAGGTCGATCTGCGGGAGGAACCGGCGCAGCGTCTTCATGGCGGCCTCCTTCGCGAGGGCCGCGAGGTCGGCGCCGACGAAACCGTGCGTGTTCTGCGCGATGAACTCGATGTCGAAGTCGTCCGAAAGCGGCATCGAGCGCGTGTGGATCTGCATGATCTCCTTGCGGCCCTCGCGGGAGGGCACGCCGATCTCGATCTCGCGGTCGAAGCGGCCGGGCCGCCGGAGGGCGGGGTCCACGGCGTCCACGCGGTTCGTCGCCGCGATGACGATGACCTTGCCGCGCGACTTCAGGCCGTCCATGAGCGTGAGGAGCTGCGCGACCACGCGGCGCTCCACTTCGCCCTGCGTCTCCTCGCGCTTCGACGCGATGGAGTCGATCTCGTCGATGAACACGATCGAAGGCGCGTTCTGCTCGGCTTCCTCGAAGACCTCCCGGAGGCGGGCTTCGGACTCGCCGTAGAACTTGCTCATGATCTCCGGGCCCTGGATCGAGTAGAAGTTCGCGCCCGACTCGTTCGCGACGGCCTTCGCGATGAGCGTCTTGCCCGTCCCGGGGGGACCGTGCAGGAGCACGCCCTTCGGCGGGTCGATGCCGAGCCGATCGAAGAGCTCCGGGTGCTTGAGCGGGAGCTCGATCATCTCGCGGACCTTCGTCAGCTCGTCCTTGAGGCCGCCCACGTCCTCATAGGTTATTTTGGGCGCGTGGAGCTCCGTTTCCGAGACCGCCTCCTCGCGGATGTTGACCTCGGTCTGCTCCGTGATCTGCACGATGCCGCCGGGCGTGATCTCGACGACGATGAACGGGAGCGCGCGCCCGATGAGCGCGATGCCGGGCACGATGACGGTGTCGCCCTTCGTGACGGGCCGCTTGAAGAGGCCGCGCTTCACGACGCCCTCGATGCCGGACCCGAACTGGAGCTTCTGCCCCTCCTCGATCACGGGCGCAAGCGTGATGCGCGTCGCGGGGTTGACCTCGACCTTCCGGATGCGGACCTTGTCCCCGATGCCGATCCCCGCGTTGTCGCGGATGAGACCGTCCATCCGGATGATGCCCTTCCCCTCGTCGTCGGGGTGGGCGCGCCACACGATGGCCGCGGTCGACTTCTTGCCGATGATCTCGACGACGTCCCCGACGGTCAAGTTGAGGTCGAGCCGCGTGGCGGCATCGACGCGGACGCGACCCTTCGCGACGTCTTCCTGGACCGCTTCCGCGACTTTGAGCGTGACTTCCTTGGGCATGGGCATCCCTGTCGGCTGGGCCTGGGCGCGCGGCGGGGCTCCGGCGCGCGACTGCATCCCTCTAATACCTGGGCCGGGCCGTGGCGGTCCTAAGCCCGCCTTTTTTTAAAAGCTTTCGGGCTTGGGACGTCGGGAAGCGATCGAGAACCGACCCTGGCCGGAGGCGGGTGGGGG
>Ga0247719_1000278_pt1 | contig 34843 bp, 38 predicted proteins | sample 41E_DmetaG_FD_189046 | JGI IMG/M metagenome (GOLD analysis project Ga0247719, IMG submission 189046) | Soil microbial communities from hillslope of Landscape Evolution Observatory, University of Arizona, Oracle, AZ, United States - 4-1-E_D | ecosystem: Engineered > Artificial ecosystem >...
GCCCCATGGGGCGAAGGGCCGGGATCCCGCAGGCGCGCGCCCCTGGGTGGCCGCCGCCGGACCCGGCCCGCCGTCGGCCCCGAGGGGCCGACGACCTCGTCACACATGCTTCGCGCCGGGCCGCACGTGGCGGATGTCCTGGCCGGCCTTGACGGCCGTCCAGATGGCGTACAGGCCCGCGAGGCCGATGAGCACGTAGAGCGTACGGCTGATCAGGCTGTCCACGCCGAAAAGCGCCGCGACCAGATTGAAGTCGAACAGGCCCACGAGGCCCCAGTTCAGGGCCCCGACGATCACGAGCACGAGCGCGATGAGGTCGACCGGATTCATGTGCCGTTCTGCCATGGTCCCGCCTTCGCGCGGCGAGCCGTCAAGAGGGTTCTGACCGGGTCGTCGGACGGCCGCCGCCGACCTCGCGGGGCGAAGGGCGGAACCGGCGGGTGCGGGGGAGGGCGTCGCCCCGCCGCGCGCACCCCCGCGCCCCGCCGCCGCGCGGCTGGGGGCAGGATGTCACCCGCCCGAGTCACGCGCGGACGTTCAAGAGGTCGGAGGAGGGCGTCTGTGCGAGACCCGTGGGCTGTTCCGCAAGTCCGGGCGCGTACGCTCCCCTCCGCGGCAAGGACAGGTTCCCCGGCAGCGCGCCGTGTCACCCCCGGTTGCACCCTGCGGTGACATATCCCGCGCGGGCACCGGAGCGGCGGGTTCGCCCCCGCCTGCGATGGAAACCACATACACGAGGCCGGGAAACCTTATGACACGTCAGTCCTTGTCAAGGTCGCCAGTCGCTGGCCACGCTCCCCCCGAGGGAAGGCGTGTGGGAGGCATCCATGGTCCGACGTCCGACGATCGCCCTCGTCGAGGGCGCGCACGTCACACGCCCGATTCTCCCGAGCGTCCACGACGGTGCCGCGAAACTCCGCGATCCCGCGGAGCGCCGCGCAAGAAAAGAGGTGGAAACGTGAAGAAATTCGTTGCAGCCATGCTAGTGGCCGTGATCGCTCTCGGGCTTGCCGCCCCCGCCGTCGCGCAGGTCCTGCCGACGGCGTCCCGCAACTATGTCTGGGAGGAGATCAACGAGCCCAACCGTCTGGCCCTGAATGCGAACATGAACCAGAGGAACAACCTCGACGTGATTCCGACGACGTGGACGCGCATTCTCGATGCGGTCTACGCGCCCCAGATCCCGGCGACGGCGTACTTCGCGGGTCCGGTCCGCATGTACGAGGCCGCGACGGGCGAGAACATGGAGCGGTCGGACATCATCCTGCCCGGAGCGTCGCTCAACTGGGCGCACTACGGGTTCTGGAACGACACCGACGGGGACGGCATCCTCGAGGCGCGCAACATCTGCTCCGCCAACACGGGCGGCTGCGTTCCCCGCAACGATGCGAACGGAACCAACGAGTGGGCGCGCGACCCTGCAGGTCTCCTCTCGGGCCCGATCGGTCCCGACAACGCGACCTACGGCGGCGAGATCGTGTCGTTCATCGAGCCCGGCATGCACAACGACATCTTCTCGAACTCGCGCCCCGGCCCCAACACCCCGGACTTCCGCTGGAGCTGGCTCCCGCCCGAGAACACGCGCCCCGGCCAGTGGAACTCGCCGTTCTACATGGTCTGGTACGACGGCTCGCTCTTCCAGAAGCTGACCTGGAAGACGCTCGTCAACGCGACCCTCACGCCCTCCGGCAACAGCGATCCGTTCGAGTGCACGGTCGCCACGAACTGTCTCCTGGACGTGGACGTGTACAGCGCGGTCGCCCCCGGCCCCGTCGAGGCGCTCTACGGTGCCACGCTCGCGCCGACCGTTAACTCGCTGCCCCCGGTGAACTTCGCGATCACGAACACGCCCACGCCGCCCGAGCCGGTCGTCGCCGCGCTCGAGCCCGTGAACTACGCGTTCGCGCCCTTCCCGGCCGAGTACGACGACCCGCGCAGCAGCGCGGGCCAGGTCGGCTATGAGAACTACACGCAGGACTACCACGCCTGGATGGACTTCACGTCGCGCTACATCGTGACGACCGGCGTCATCTCGGGCTACTACGAGAGCTTCGCCTTCGGCGGCCCGAAGGGCAACGACGCGTCGTCGCCCCCCGGCCTCTGGGGCGGCGCGCTCTACACCGGCGTGTGGAAGGACATCAACGGCGACGGCATCATCGGCGAGTACGTGAACGACGCCTGGCCCGAGAACGAGAACCCGGGCTCCGAGGACAACCGCTACTACTACGGTTGGAACATGGAGCCGAACAACTACAACGACGACACCGGCGAGTGGTTCGGCTTCTTCCCCGAGGGCTGCGACGGCGAAAACCTCACGAAGCGCGCCCAGATCACGCTGACCCCCGCGGGCGGCAGCTGGGGCACGGTGCCGGTCCTCGTGACGGACCCCTTCATGAACGACCCGACCGTCTGGTACCTCCCGGACGACCCCCAGGGCGTCATCAAGGGCACGGCGTCGTGCAACGAGAACGATCTCGCGATCGGCCTCTGGTTCGCCGACTTCAGCGTGTTCTTCCCGATCGGCAACGAAGTCGCCTTCGACATCAAGGTCGACCCGATCGTGATCAACTACAAGAAGGGCGCCGTGACGGTCAAGGACTCGGTGTGGGACGTCGACACCATCCTGCCGTTCGAGCCCGCGAACAAGGCCAACTGAAGGCTTCGTCGAACGCGCGGGGGCCCTCGCGCCCCCGCGCCCTCTCTTTTCTTCATTTCCTTCCGCGAGCGCGCGCGCCGCGTCGATCCCGCACGCGTGAGGCACGGCAGGGGACAAACCCCAAGCGTCCGGACGCTCGCCTCCTGAGCGTGGCCGCCATCGCTGCGCGCGCCGTCGTGAAGCGGTTCGGCGACGTCAAGGCGCTCGACGGCCTCGACATCGCGATCCCCGAAGGGGAACTCTACGGCCTCATCGGCCCGAACGGTTCGGGCAAGACCACGCTCATCCGCATCCTCACGGGCCTCGACCGGGCGACCGCGGGCGACGCGACGGTGCTCGGCGAGCGGCCCGGCGCGCGGGCGGCGGAGGTCGGCTACATGCCGCAGGAGGAGGCGCTCTACACGGACCTGTCCGTGCTCGAGAATCTCGAGTTCTTCGGCGGCCTCTACGACGCTCCGGTCGCCGAGCGCGCCCCGGTGCTATTGCGCCTCGTGCGTCTCTGGGACGATCGCGACCGTCCCGTCTCGACGCTTTCGGGCGGCATGCGGCGCCGCGTGAGCCTCGCGGTCTCGCTCCTGCACGAGCCGCGCGCGCTCTTCCTCGACGAGCCCACCGTCGGCGTGGATCCCCTGCTGAGGACCGAACTCTGGGGCCGCTTCAACGCGCTCGCGCGCGAAGGCGCCGCGCTCCTCATCACGACGCACCACCTCGAGGAGGCGAAACGCTGCGATCGCGTGGGCTTGCTGTGGAGGGGCCGCATCATCCGCGAAGGCGCCCCGGCGGCCCTCCTCCGCGAGACGGAGACCGACTCGCTCGAGGGCGCTTTCCTCGTGATCCTCCGGAGGCTCGGTCTTGAACGCTGAGCGCGCGCTCGTCGTCACGCGGCGCGTGCTGCGGCAGCTCGCGCGCGACAAGCGCACGGTCGCGATCCTGATCCTCCAGCCGCTCCTCATCATGGCCATCTTCGGCTACGCGTTCGGCGGCGACGTGACGGGCGCGCGGGTCGCCGTCGCGAACCTCGATCGCGGCACCCTCGCCTCGAAGGTCATGGAGCACCTCGACCACGAGGTCATTGCGGTCGTGCCCTTCGAAACCGAGCTCGCCGTGGAGCAGGCGGTGCGACGCCAGGAGGTGAGGATGGGGGTGGTCTTCCCCTTGAATTTCACGCGAAATCTCGAGGCCGGCGGAGGGGACCGGACGGCCTACCTCGTCATCTACAAGGACAACACCAATCCGTCGGTGACGGCGGCCGCCGAAGGCGAGTTCCTCGAAGCGTTCGCGGACGCGCTGGAGGAGGAGTTCGACACGCGCGGCGCATTTGACGTCGACGAACGGGTCGTGTTCGGGGGCGACGATCCGGAGAGCCTCGAATTCTTCGTGCCCGGCATCGCGGGCTTCACGATCTTCATCCTGAGCGCCTTTCTCACGGTCGTCGCCGTCGTGAAGGAGCGCACGATGGGCACGCTGAACCGCATCCTCGTCGCGCCGATCAAGCGCACGGAGGTCGTCCTCGGCTACACCATCGCGTTCGGCTCCTTCTCGGTGCTCCAGGCGCTTTTCGTCCTCGGCATCGCGACGTTCGTGTTCGGGATCCCGGTCCGGGGAAGCCTCGCGCTCGGCCTGATCGTGACGACCATCGTGGGGTTCATGGGCATGGGCCTCGGCATCCTCATCAGCGGCGTGGCCGAGAGCGAATACCAGGCCGTGCAGGCCGTGCAGCTCCTCGTCTTCCCTAACATGTTCCTCGCGGGCATCTTCACCCCTTTCGAGGCGCTTCCCGAGTTCATCCGGTGGGCGAGCGCCGTCGTGCCGCTCACCTACGCCGTGCGCACGCTGCGCGCCGTCATCAATCACGGAGCCGGGGTCGGAGGCGTCGCGGGCGACCTCGCGATCCTGCTCGTTTTCGCCGGCGTGTTCTTCGCGGCGGGCGCCTGGTCGTTCGGGCGTCAGCGCTGACGTCAAGCGCCCTTGCCGCGCCGGAGCCGCAACGCCTCGGGATGCCGCCACGCGAGCGCCGCGACGACCGCGAGGAGGAGCGCGCCGAGGACGAGCGTCCAGAGCCACGGGCTCTGCACGGCCTGCAGGATCGCGGGTTGCGCGGCGGGCGGCGGTAGGAGCTTCGGCTCGCCTTCCACGGGCGTCGTGCGGACGTTGCCGAAATCGTCGTTCCACTCCACCTCGACAATCGCGGATTCTGGTCGCGCTTCGCGGGCCCGCGACGTCGCGATCCGGAATCCGACGGGCTCGTTCGCCTCGAGGTCCTCGACGAGCTTGGGCTCGGTCGCCTCGTACGCCGTGCCCTCCGGCACGCGAACCCGTGGATTCCACGCGGATCCCGTGCCGACGTTCACGAGCGTTCCGGTGAGGACGAGGCCGTCGCCCGCCGTCTCCTCGCGCACCTCGAGCAGACGGAACTTGACCGACGGCGCGATGCGCGCCGCGAAGTCGAAGCGTTGCGAGCGCGCGACGCCGTCGACGACGTACGTCGCGGTGACGCTGAACGGGAAGACGTCGGGCGCCGCGAGACCGACGAGCACGCGTCCGTCGACCGCGACCTCCTGGCCGGGCGCGAGCGTCTCGTCGCGGAGGATGTCGCCGCCGTCCGCGGGGAACACGAGGTTCGTGGTGGTGGGGAAGCCGCCCGGAAAGGTCGTGGCCGGCGTGGCGCCCGCGGCGCCGGACTGACCCGTGGGGAACGTCGCGCCCGCGACGTCGAGGACGAGGCCGAGGTCCGCGATGCGCTCGTCCGACGGGTTCGAGACCAGGAACCGCAGCGTCTCCTCGGATCCGGCGGAGAGGGCGGGCGAGCGGTGCTCGATCCGCAGGATGTCGTCCTCGGGAGGGCCGACGAGGACCGCCACCTCCCGCACGGTGGTGCGCCGCGTTCCCCCGGCATCGTCGTACGTGAGCGTCACGATGAGCCGCGCCCCGCCGGGCGCCGATGGCGTCGCGAGCGTGACCCCCACGAGCTTGCTGCGGTCCTCCTCGATGGTGCCGAGATTCCGGATGCCGTCCGCGCCGACGAGGAGGACGCCCTGGCCCGGCGTCACCTCGGGCGCGGTGGTGAAGGCGGCCACGACGTTGCGCACTTCCCCCGGGCCCGCATTGTCCACCGCGAAGAGCACCGTCGCGCGCGACGAGGCGGGGATGCTCCCGAAAGGCGAGAACACCCGGAGATCGGGCCCGCCCGTCCGGTCGACGGGCACCTGGACGGGCACGACCGCGCCGCCGCCCGGCGTCTGGGCCGCGACCGACGCGAGCAAACCCGGTGCGATGAACACGAGCGCGAGGAGGGCGGCACGCGTTCGGGCGGACGGGGTGGCCCGGCGCATCGCTCGCGCTCGAAGGCCGCGGCGGATGAATCCTCCCGCCGCATGGACGGTTCCCCGTCCTGCTGCGCCCCTCGTCGACCGCCCGGCCGCGCCCGGCAGCGCGATCGGTGCATGTCGCGACGTTCATAGGGGAGCATGATCCATGGCGGTGAAACCAAGGAGCGCGCATGGCTGACGACGTACGGTCCGCGGGTCGGGTTCCACGCCTGCGCCGGAGCCTCTTCGGCGTCCCCGTTTCGGGCCTCGTCGTCACGATCCTCCTCGTGGCGGCGCTCGAGATTGTGAGCCGCTTCGTGACGGGGGAGCACGTCGGCGGCATCGTGGCCGTGCTCCTTCTCGCGGTCGCCTTCTCGGCCTTCGCGGGAGAGCGGCTCGGGGGTCTCGTGAGCGCCGGTCTCGTCATCCTGTACATGCTCGTGAGCCTCAGCTTCCGCCCGGGCCTCGACCACCTCGACGAGGCGGACATGCAGCGGCTCCTCGTCACCATCGCGACGGCGCCGACGATGGCCGTTCTCGTCGGCGGCCAACGGCGGCGGGTGCGCGTGCTCGAGGAGGAGCGGGCTCGCGAGGAGCGGGAGCGGGCCCTCCAGCGCGAGGCGCGGCTTGCGGAAGTGACGGCGCTCAAGAGCCAGCTCGAGACCATCCTCGAAGCCGCGGGCGAAGGCATCTACGGCCTCGACGCACAAAACCGGGTGACTTTCGCGAACCGCGCGGCCGCGCAGCTTCTCGGCTGCGCCCCATCCGACCTCGTCGGCCACCCGCTCGAAGCCGTCGCGGGCGAAGGGGCGACGGGCCCCCTGAACGGGCCCGTGACGTACCGGCGCGCCGACGGCTCGACGTTTCCGGCCGAGGTGACGGCGGCCCAGATCGAGCGCGACGGGGAGCGCGTGGGATGCGTCGTCGTATTCCGGGACATCACCGAACGGGTGCGCCTCACCAACCTCGTGACCGCGAAGGCCGCCGAACTCGAGCGTTCGAACGCGGACCTCCAGCAGTTCGCCTACGTCGCCTCCCACGATCTGCAGGAACCTCTCCGGATGGTCGCGAGCTACGTGCAGCTCATCGAGCGCCGCTACCGCGGCAAGCTCGACAAGGACGCGGACGAGTTCATCGAGTACGCGGTCGACGGAGCCCGGCGTCTCCAGGGGCTCATCAACGATCTTCTCTCTTATTCCCGCGTCGGTGGATCGAACGCCCCCTTCATGGAGGTGGATCTCGGGGCCACCGTCGATACGGTCCGCAGGCAGCTTGCGAAGACGCTCGAGGAGAAGGGCGCGAGGCTCGTCGTCGCGACGCCCCTGCCGACCGTCCGCGCCGACCCGTCCCAGATGGTCCAGATTCTCCAGAATCTCGTGGGGAACGGCCTCAAGTTCACGGCGCCCGGTCGAGCGCCGGAGGTTTCCGTCTCGGCGGAGCGCGACGAGGGCGCGTGGCGGATCGCGGTCCGCGACAACGGCATCGGTATCGACCCCGAGTACGCGGAACGCATCTTCGTCCTGTTCCAACGGCTCCACAGCCGCGAGACCTATCCGGGCTCCGGCATCGGCCTTGCGATCTGCAAGCGCATCGTGGAGCGCCACGGGGGGCGCATCTGGGTCGAATCCAAACCCGGCGAAGGCGCGACCTTTTTGTTCCTCCTCCCGGATCCATCAGGGGCCTGATAGCCATGGACCACGGCAAGCCGATCGAAATCCTCCTCGTGGAGGACAATCCGGGCGACGTGCGCCTCACCCGTGAGGCGCTCAAGGAGGGGAAGGTCGCGAACAACCTCCACGTCGCCGGGGACGGCGCCATGGCGCTCGAGATCCTCCACCGCAAGGGCGCCTACGCGAACGCGCCGAGGCCCGACCTCATCCTGCTCGATCTCAACCTGCCGAAGAAGAACGGCATCGAAGTCCTCTCCGAGATCAAGGCCGATCCCGACCTGCGTCGGATACCCGTCGTCATCCTCACGACGTCGCAAGCCGAGCAGGACATCGCGAAGACCTACAGCCTCCACGCGAACTGCTACATCACGAAGCCCGTCGATCTCAACCAGTTCATGACCGTCGTCCAGCAGATCGAATCCTTCTGGCTGAGCGTCGTCAAACTCCCCTCCTCGTGAGCGGAATGATCCGGATCCTGCTCGTCGAGGACAATCCCGGCGACGCGCGTCTCGTCCGCGCCGCGCTCGACGACGTGGCCGAAGGCGAGGCCTTCGCGCTCGAGCACGTGAAGACGCTCGGCGAGGCGATCGCGAGGCTCGAGCGCGGCCGGATCGACATCGTCCTCCTCGACCTGTCGCTGCCCGACAGCCAGGGCCTCGGAGGTCTCGCGCGCATCCAGAAGGCGGAGCCGACGGTGCCGGTCGTGATCCTCACGGGCCTCGTCGACGAATCCTCCGCGCTCGCCGCGATGCGCAGCGGCGCCCAGGACTATCTCGTGAAGGGCGCGCTCGACGGTCGGGCCCTCGCTCGTTCGGCCCGCTACGCGATCGAGCGGAAGCTCGCGTCCCTCGCGAGCCGCGAAGGCGGAGGTCTCGGCGCGCGCACGGAGATCCGCCGTCAGCTCGACATCCTCGAAGCCGAGCACAATCTGCTCATGAGCCTTCTCGGCGCGCGCGACCGGCCGGAGGCCGAGACCCGCATCGAACCCGGGGCGCTCGTCGCGGGGCGTTATCGTCTCGAGCGCCTCCTCGGGGAGGGGACCTACGGAAGCGCGTTCCTCGCGAAGGACGAATCCCTCGCGCGGCGCATCGTGCTCAAGGCCCTGCGGCCCGCCCTCGCGAACCGCGACGAGCAGGTGCGCGGATTCATGAAGGAGGCCCGTCTCGCGGCGAGCCTCGACCACCCGAACGTCGTGCGCATCCACGACTTCGGCACCGCCGGGTCCATCCCCTTCATCGTGATGGAGCACGTCGAGAAGGGCTCCCTCGCGGCGCGCCTCGGCGCCCCGATGGGGGCCGACGAGGCGACGCGCATCCTCCTCGAGGTCCTCGCCGGCCTCGCCCACATGCACGAGCGCGGCGTGCTGCACCGCGACCTCAAGCCCGCGAACATCCTCCTTGCGGCCGACGGCCGCGCGAAGATCGCGGATTTCGGCCTCGCGCTCGCGGCCGATCCCTCGGCGACGTACGTCGACCTCGACGGCCCCGACGACCCGCGCGCGGGCACGCCCGCGTACGCTTCGCCCGAGGCCGTCACGGGCGCGCCGTTCACGCCCGCAAGCGACGTCTTCTCGGCGGGCGCGATCCTCCACGAGTGCCTCGCGGGATCGCCGTGGTTCGCGGTGGACGGGCTCGACCGCGCGGGCCTGAGGCGCGCCATCCTCGAGGCGAAGCCGCGCGCGCTCCCGAAAAGCGTGGACCCCGCCCTCGCGCGCGTCGTCGCCCGGGCGCTCGAGAAGGACCCCCGACGCCGCTTCGCGACCGCGGCGGAGATGGCGGAGGCGCTGGGACAGGGGAAGAAGTAGCCGAGGCCTGAAGCCGCTTGCCTGTCGCGGCCTGCCGCCTGGTGCTTGTCACGGGCCCGAGGGGATCCGCGGAGTCACGCCTCCGCGGAGCGCCCGTGACCGCGACCGAGCGCAGCGAGGGAGCGGACCCGGGCAGATTCGAACCCTTGAAGAACAGCTCCGAACTCCGACGGCCTGAGGGCCGTCGTCGCCGCTCGTTGGCACTCGCGCTGCAGCCGCCCAATGCTTGTTACGGGCCCGAGGGGATTCGAACCCCTGAAGAACAGCTCCGAAGGCTGCCGCCTTATCCTGGCTAGGCTACGAGCCCCGCAGGCGGCGGAAAGGATCGCTCGCCTATAAGGGTCTCGGCCGCGGAGGGCCCTTTGGACAACGCCCGTTCGACAAGCGGTCTAAGCGCGCCCCGGGCGTCCTGGAACGCATGCGCTGCGATCTCTGCCACCGGTCGATCCGGGTGGAGGCCACGTCGCGCCTTCTCGCGACCGACCTCCACCTCCACGCGCTCTGCGCCGCCCGCCTCACGGCGAACGTCGCCGGGCACTGACCCTAAGGCCCGTACGAACCGGGTCCGGGGCCCGGGATGGCCTGGTTCCCCGCCTCGATCGCGCGGTTCCGCAAATATTCGATGTGGCTCTCGGCGCGCGTGATCGACTGCTCGACGGCCGTCTTCCACGCGGGGTCGCCCACGCGCTCGGCGACGGGCTTCATCGCGTTCGCCGCCACGTGGCCCGCGGATTCCATCCCGCAGAGGATCGCGAAGTCGCGCGCGTCCGCGTACGGCTTCTCGCCGCTCATGAAGATGCCCTTTCCGAGGAACGCGACGACCTCGTTCTTGATGTTCGTGACGCCGCCGGGGTCTCCGCCGTAACGTCTCGTGATCTCGGCGCCGGCCTCGTACTCCTCCTTCTCCTCCTGGGCGAAGCGCTTGAGCGTGGACTTCGCGGCCGGGTCGCTCACGCGCTCGCTCACCATCTCGTAGGCCCGCATGAGCGCCTTGCGTCCCGCGAGGCCGTCCTGCAGAGCCTTCGCGAGCTTCTCGCGATGCTCGTCGGGCAGGCGCGCGTGCGGCGTGGTTCCGGGTGCTTCGGCCATGGCGGTAGGCCGCGCGCGCCCCCGGCATGAGCCCTTTCGCGGTCGCCTCGATGGCTCACTCGTACAGGCGATCGATCGAGGCCATGAGAGCCTGGTGGTCGAGGCCGCCCGGGGCGTCCGCGAGCGCGCCGAGGGCCGCGCCCAGGAACAGCGCGGTTTCGGCCTCCGACTCCGCGGCCGTGACGCAGGGGATCGCGTCGAAGATTACGGCGGCGAGACGTTCGCGGCCCGAGGCGTCGAAAAGGTGGATCGAGAACCGGGCGAGCCGCCGCTCCCAATGGAGGCCCACGAAGGCGGGATCGAAGCCGGTCTCGATCCAGACCTTGATCTCGATCTCGGTCGCCGCGCGGTCGTGGAGCAGGTGCGCGAACCGCGCGGCGCGCAGAATGCTCGCGGCCTTCGCGGCGAGACCGCGCTCGCAATCGTCCCGGACCTCGCGGGGGATGTCCGTCATCCATTCGACCCGGAAGGGGCTCGCGAGAAAGGCGTCGCCCTTGAACGCTTCGAGCATCGCGAGTCGTTGCTCGACCGCGCGGTGCCTAACCGCGTCGCGGACGGACGGCTGACGGAACCGCGGCGGGTCCGGGTTTCAAGCACGAGGAGCGCAGCCGTGTCGCCGCGTCGTCGATCGACCCGATCTCGCTCATCGCTTCGACGGGGTGCCCTTGATCGCGACACCCTCGGGCCACGTCTTGTGGGCCGTGATGGTCACGTGCGTGTCCATCTCGTAGTCGAAGCAGGAGCCGAGCAGGCAGTAGATCTGGATCGGCTGGCCGGCCGCATTGTCGAACACGACGGGATAGAAGCGCCATGCGCTCTCCTCGGCGTAGAACCCGTCGCCCATCTTCATCTCCACGGGGATGGCGTAGGTGAACGTCTTGCCGTCGCCGCTCAGGCGCTCCGCCGGCCGGTAGCGGAAGGTGTCGGCGCTGCGATAGTAGAGCTGCAGCTCGTTCGGCTGCTGCGCGGGGTTCGTGGGTCGGAACGCCTTGAGCTCGACCGTGACGGTGAGCAGCTGCGCCTCCATCGGGACGAGCTTCTGGGGAACGATGCCCGGCGGATCGTTCTTCTTCGCGACGTAGTTCTGGGTTCCCGCCGCGGCCGTGTCCGCCTTGATCGTGGCGTCCTCGTCGTGGATGACGAGCGTCTCGAGCCCCTCGAACTGGTCGGGGTGGCCGGGGAACTTCTCGATGTCGCGCATCTTCACGATGTCGATCTTCACGTTCACGGGCCCGTGGGCGAGGCCCGCGCCCGAAGGCGCGCCGCCTTCGAGGACGAAGAACCATCGGGACGACGACGAGTGCGGCATGTCGACCATCTCGGGCGTGACCTCGATCGGGTGCGTCTGCTTGTTCGCGAGGGCGATGGGCGGGCTGAGCTGGGGGCTCGCCGCATGACGGTAGCGCAGCGTCAGGCCCGTGACGGTGGCGGTGTCCCACGAGGCGGTGAACTCGAGGACGCCGGTGCCTTCGTACACCGTCGCTCCGTCGGGAAGGTTCAGGAACGCGCCGCCGAGCCCGGGGCGGGTCTCGAAGAAGAGCGTGAAGAACGTGGTCCATGACGCGACGGAGGTGTCGACGACGCCGTCGAACAGCGTGACGCGCTCCTGCCCCTTCCAGTAGTCGTGCATGTGCGGCATCTGGTCGAGGCTCGCGTTCCTGGGCGTGACGCCGTCGTCCGTCAGGTTCACGTCGTCCGCGAGGTCGGGCGTGCGCGTGTCGTTCGTCGCGGGCGGCGGGACGTCCGAGGCGCCGCCGCCGAGGCAGCCCGAGAGGGCGCCGGCGACGAGCAGGGCGAGCGTGGCGAGGGCGAAGGTCCGCGGCAGCATGGTCGAGGCCTCGGCCGGTAGGCCTCGCGTGGGGTTATAAATCGTGTGGAGGGATCGTTGTCGGTTCCGGCGCGCCCGCGCGAACCGTCAACTTCCCGAGGGCCAGGCGTTCTTGTCGACCTTCGCCGTGTAGGCGTAGGCCGTGAACTTGCCCGAGACCGAGGAGTCGAAGCAGTTCACGCGGCAGTCGATGAACGTCCCGCCGACGCGCTCGTCGATCGTGGGAAGGAAGCGCCACAGGCTCTCCTTCGCGTAGTAGGAGTCGCCCTGCTTCGGCTCGACGTCGATCTTCCAGAGGTAGACGTTGCCCTCCGCCGAGAGGAGCCTGGCCGGTCGGAAGCGGAAGGCCGAGTCGGCGGGGCGGTAGTGGAGCTCCACCTTCTTCGTGTCGGCGACCGGGTTCTGCGTCGTGGCGCCCGTAATCTCGCCGCGCACGAGGATCGTGATGGTCTCCTTCGGGATGACGTGGTCCGGGGCGAAGCTATCGTCCGCGGGAGGCGTGCCGCTCACGCCGCCGACGAGGCTGCCCATGACGCCCGCGCGCTTCACCGTGTGCTCGGCGTCCATCACAAGCAGGTGGTGCGCGCCCGCGAAGAAATCGGGATGCGCCGGGAAGAGCTCGATCGCGTCCATGCGGACGATGTCGATCTTGACGTGGACGAGGCCCTCGGCGACGCCGGGCGAGCCGTTCGCGCCCGCGACGAGGTTGAACGCCCAGCGGGAGGACGAGGCGTGCGGTTCGTCGGTCATCTCGGGCGTGACCTCGATGACGATCGTCTTCTTGTTCTCGACCGGCGCGAGGTCGCTGAACTGCGGCGCGGCGGACGTGCGGTAACGGTAGGAGAGCGAGGTGATGGTGCTGTCGTCCCAGCTGAACGTGACCTCGACGAGGCCCGTGCCTTCGAAGACGATCGCCCCGTCGGGGAGCTGGATGAAGGTGCCGCCGAGGCTCGGGTTGCGGGAGGCGAGGTTCCAGAACGTCTGCTGGCTCAGGATCGAGACCTTCGCCTCGTCGTCGAGCAGCGTGATGCGCTCCTTGCCCTCCCAGTAGTCGTGGTTGTGCGGCATCTGGTCGAGGCTCGCGTTGCGCGGCGTGACGCCGTTGTCCGTGTTGTTCACGAGGTCGAGCGGCGATTCGCCGTCGCCTCCGGTCTCGTTGGTGGCCGCGGGGCCGGCGGACTTCGGGTCCCCGAGGCAGCCGGCAAGGGACGCGCCGGTGAAGGCGAGGACCGCGAGGACGGCGAGGAGACGCTGGGACATGGGGACGACCGCTCCCAAGCTCGCGGGACGGTATATAAAAAGTGTGGATGGGTCGATGCCCATCGACAGACGCGCCCGGGGGGATTCGAACCCCCGATCCCCGGCTTAGGAGGCCGGTGCCTTATCCGGGCTAGGCTACGAGCGCAACGTGGCGGGGATTCCGTCTCGGTTCAATGACCTTTCGGTCGACCCTCAGCCGTACATGTCCTGCAGGTCGCCGCCGCGCCGGTCGCGCTCCGGGCCCGCGAGGCCGCGCCGCCGGGCGCGGGCCGCTTCCGACGCGCGGCGCGCCGCCTCGCGGCGCAGCGACTCCGCTTCCGATTCGAGGGCCGCGAGCGCGGCGACGGCCGCGCGCCGGTCCGCGCCGCGCGAGGCCGCCTCGATCCGGTCGAGGAGCGCCCGGCGACGTTCGCGCGCGTGCTCGGACGTCGCGGGGTCGGCGAGGGGGCGGCGCGCGCGGGCGCGGGCAGCTTCGAGGCGCTCGGCCTCGTCGAGCCGCGCCTCGACGTCGTCGAGCGCCGCGGCGCAGGCGTCCGGATCCGGCACCGCGGCCGAGCGGAGGTCCGGCACCGGGACGGGCGCGACGCCGAGCTTCGCGGCGCGCGCGAGCGCGGCGCGGTAGCGGGCCTGGTTGCGGCCTTCGCGCGCCGCCCGTCGGCGCAGGTCCTCGGCCGCGCCGACCGCGCGCGCGAGGTCCGGAAACGCGACCCGAGCGAACGGCTCGAAGTCGAGGGCGACGAGCCGCTCCCGCGCCCCGGCCGCGACGGCGCGCGCCTCCGCGAGCGCCGCCTCGATCGCGCGCGCCGCGCGCTCGGCGGCCTCCATCTCGCGGATCTCGCGGTCGATCTCGCCCACGTCGAGGCCCGGCGGCGGATCGGCGATCACCTCGACGATCCAGCCGCGGGCGAGCACCGCGCGCCGCAGCTCGTCGAGCCGCGCGAAGGCGGCCTCGCGGCGAAGCTCCAGGTAAACCTCGTGCGCGCGCTTCGGGTCGCTCGCTTCGAGCGCCGCGAGCGCGTCCACGCGCCCGCCAGAGGCCTCCGGGCCGACGCCGTAGCCGCGGAGGATCTCCTTCAGGCGACCGGCGAGCTGGCCCACGCCCCGTCGAGGCGCGTCCCGGCATAAATTCAATGGGGCGCCCGCCGCTCGGGGCGCGATGCCGGAGTACCGCGCGGGCACCGTCGAGGCGCGCATCCTCGAGTTCCTGCTCGACCGCGAGAGCGCGACGCGCCGCGCCGTCGAGACCGCGCTGCGTCTGAGGCCCGCGGAGGCGGACCTCGCGCTGAAGCGCCTCGCGGCGCATGGCGTCCTCACGGTCCAGACGCTCGGCGCGGAGACGTACCTCGCGCTCTCGGGCGCGCCCTTCACGCTCGCGGGGCGCCTGCGCCGGCCGAAGCCGCCGCCTCCGCCGCCGAGGCCCGAGGACGACCCGGCGTTCCTGTGAAGGGCGCCATTGACGGACGGAGGCTGGCGGCGAAGCCGATCAGCCTTTCTTCGCGCCGACGACGAGCGACCATCGGATCGTCTCGGGGGCGCTCGCGGGAACGCCTCGCATGTCGCTCGCCACGATGCAGACGCCGAGCTGATGTCCCTGTACGGGCGAGAACTCGATGGTCAACGGACTTCCTCCCGTGGCGGACACAAATTCACGGCAAGGGTAATTGCCGTAGGGTGCGATAGCCATCTGATAGGTCGCACCGCTCGCCCACTCAGCCCTGAACGTCAGATTTGTTTCATTCCCTTTCGTGGTCCAGATCTTGACCATGATCACTCTCTCGCCCAGAGCTGTGCGATACGTTGGCCCGATCTCGGCGGTTCCATTATTCCGTAGGTAAACGACAGAGCCCTCGCTCTGATCGGGCATCTCAGCGGTCGGCGAAATGCAGCCACTGATCAACAATGCCAAGCAGAAAGTGTAGGGGATGGGGCGCTCCATCAGCAACCCCCAGATGTGAGTACCACCAGAACCGCGTCAGCATTCCCTGACATGACTGCCTCCTGCAATTCGTCGATCGTCGCATGGTCGCAGTTCGTAGGAGTGCCCCCACAGAGCGGGTCAACCTCAGAAGTGATTACGGACTTGAGCGGTTGGAATCCCCCGATATTTCCGATGCAAGCGCGCCAAGCGCCGTCATATTTGCCTTTTGAATTGGCACTTGCAGCCGCAGCGAGATTGAGAGCTGTGGGTCGGCATGGCGTATTCGGAACGCAGTATCCGATCCCCGGGGCTGAGCCGCATTCGGTGTTGTCGCCCCTGTTTTCGCACATCACCCAAGCGGGTGTGTAGACGACTACATCTCCCGTCCAAAATGCTTTCGCAATCACCGTGCAAAGACAGTCTGAGACGTTGACGTCGAGGTAATGGATGTATCCGCTCTCGAAGGCGAATACGCCATCGCAGGCCGCAGGAATGTTCATTCCGCATGCTTTGACCCATGTGATGGGTTCCGCCTTGACTTCGCCTGACGGGACAATGAAAGCGCCGAATAGCATGAGCGCTACGCCAACGACCAACTTCATAAATTCCGAAATGCTGTATATATATATCTTCTGAAGGCGGTTATGAAAGGTTGATCCTTGAGGGCCGAGCCGAGGCATCGCCCTGCCCTCATAGCATGCTTTGAACCTCCATCGTTCCCTCCACATCACCTTCATGACGCCAGGGGGCCCTCGCGGCGCGATGACCTCCGCCGACCTCGTCGTCCGCGTGAAGCGCCTCACGAGCGCGGCGACGCTCCCCGCGAAGGCGCACCCCTCCGACGCCTGCTGGGACCTCCATGCTTCCGAGGCCGCGAGCATCCCGCGCGGCGGGACGGTCGCGGTCCCGACCGGGCTCGTGCTCGAGGTGCCGGAGGGCTGGGGCGCGTTCGTGGAGCCGCGAAGCGGCCTCGCGCTCAAGAACGGGCTCGACGCTTTCGGCGGCGTCATCGACGCGGGCTACCGCGGCGAGGTCAAGGTCATCCTCCACAACGCCGGCGCCGCGGACTTCCACGTGAAGCCCGGCGATCGCATCGCGCAGCTCGCGCTGCGCGCGATCCCTCGCGTCCGGTTCGTCGAGGCCCTCGAGCTCACGGCCTCGGAGCGCGGCGCGGGCGGCTTCGGCTCGACGGGCGTCGGGAGGCCGCTCTGATGGGCCTCCCGTGCCTCGAGCGCGGCTGCTCGAAGTGCTGCTGGGAGACCGAGATGCTCCTCACGGAGGAGGACATCGCGCGGCTCGAAGCGAAGGGACACGCCCGCGAGCGCTTCGTCGAGATCGACGGCGAGGGCTTCGCGAGCCTCCGGAACGTCCCCGCGGCGGCGCCCGACGAGGGTCACCACTGCGTCTTCCTCACGAAGACCGGCGGCGCGCCCGAGGGAGCCGATCCCGACCACAAGCCGGGGTGGACGTGCGGGGTCTACGCCGACCGTCCGCAGGGATGCCGCCACTACCCCCTCGCGCTCACGCCCGAGGGCCGGATGGTCCGCGACGACGAGTGCCCCCACCGGGCCGCGTTCTCGATCCCCCCCGACGGGCAGCGCCGCCTGCGGGCGCTCTACAACGTCGTCCTCAAGGAAGCGGGCCGCCGCGCGAAGTAGAACCTTCAAGCCCGGTGGCGCGTCTCCGGGCGCGTGGCCGACGCCCTCGCGTTGAACGCCGCCGTCGCGCTCGCCGTCGCGACCTTCGGCTTCTCGCTCGCGCTCCTTGCCGTGTCGCTCCTGTCCTATGCGCGCCTCCGCTCCGCGAAGATGCTCGCCGCGGGCGGCGCCTTCGCGGTCCTCGCCGTCGCGGGCGGGCTCTCGACGTGGCGCGCGGTCGTCGCGCGCGAGGCCGACCTCGCCGCCGTGGGCCTCGACTTCCTCGTCCTCGGATTCCTGTATCTCAGCGTCGCGTTGAGGTGAGCCATGCCGGAGGAGACGGCCGACGCCCTCGCCCTGGAGACGCGCCGTCGCATCTACCAGCACGTCGAGCGCGTGCCCGGCTCCCACATGCGCGAGCTGCACCGCGATCTCGCGATCCCCATGGGGACGCTCGAGTACCACCTGCACTACCTCGTGAAGGCGGGCCTCCTCGCGACGCGCGAGGACGCCCGCTACACGCGTTATTTCACGAGCGGCGGACTCGGCCGCGCCGAGAAGGACGTGCTCGCGCTCCTGAGGCAGAAGGTCCCGCGCCAGATCGCGGCGCACCTTCTCCTCTCTCCCGGCGCGAGCCACGGCGAGATCCTGGCGCGCTTCGAGCTATCCGCCTCGACGCTGTCGTTCCATCTGAAGAAGCTCGTGGAGCGCGGCCTCGCAAAGGTCGAGAAGTCGGGCCGGGAGAACCGCTACACGATCGCCGACCCGGACCTTGTCGCGAAGGTGCTCGTCGCGCACCGCTCGACCTTCCTCGACGACGTCGTCGACCGGTTCGCCGAGGTCTGGATGGGCCTCGAGCCGAGGCCCGCCAAGACCGGAGGGACGGGCGGCGGCCTCGACCGGCTGCACGTGTTCGTCGCGGCGCTCTTCGGCGCCGCGTGATCACGCCTTCGGGCGGCGGAAGAGCACCAGCGTGCCGACGCCGAGGATGAGCGCGCCCGCGACGAGGCCGACCACGACGCTCGGCGGAGCCTCGCGGATGAGGCCCTCGAGCGAGAGGACGTGGACGCTGTAGTGCGGCACGGACGCGATGAGCTGGTAGCCTTCGGTGTCGCTCACGAGCCAGGCCTCGGGGATGAGGCCGTCGTCGTCCGGGTTGAGGACATCCGTGAGGTTCGAGGCGAGGGTCATGGGCGCGCCGTCGAACGTGAGGCGGAGGTTCTCGATGGATGCGTTCCCCACGAGGGCCGGATCGACCCGGAAGACGAGGACGCGCCCGTCGAAACCGTGGCCGTCGATGGTGAACGTGACCTTGCCGTCGCCCGTCGTCGTCGCGACGGTCACGTTGCGGTAGCTCACGACGTCGTTGCGGACGGCGCCGTTCTCCTTCACGACGGCGACCTCGGCGCCGAGCCGCTTGTCGGCGAGCGCGCCCGCGATCTGGCTTTCCGCCGGGTCGAGGTGCTCGGAAGGGCGCCCGAGCGTGGAGAACGTGAAGCCGCCCTCGGCGGAGACGACGTCGCCTTGCACGTCGAGGCCGTCGCCGCGCGCGGTGAGGATCGCGGTGTGGTGCTCGGTCGAGAGGCGGACCCCGTTCTCGAGCGCGTGGATCGAAACGCCGGCCGCGAGCTTGAGCGACGCGACGCCGTCCGTCCTCACGACGAGCTGCCCCTTCGGGCGGTCGTGGGCCTTGAGCGAGTACCGCGCGGTCTCGACGTCGATCGACGCGCCGCGCGCAGCCGTGCCGCGGCTTTCGCGGGCGTCGTGGCGCGAGCCGTCGATCGCCACGTCGAACCACGGCGTCGACCCGACGGCGTAGCCGGTGATGCCGGCATCGGTCCAGTTGAAGCGGACGAATTCGCCCGTGACGTTCCGGTCGCCCGGCGCGGTCGAGAACTCGCCGAGCCAGGGCTTCGGGCGGGTCTCCCGGTCCGCCTTGCGCGGGCGGTCGTCGTCCCGGTCGTCGTCGTCCTTGTGGTCCCGCGCCTGGGCGACGGGGGCGAGGAGGGCGACGGCGAGGAGGAGGGCGACGAGGGCGCGGACGGACATGCGGGCTTCCTGGCCGATTTTCCCTTTCGACGCCTCAAGAACCTTTCGTTGCGGACGTCGAAGGGTCGCCTCGACCCGGCGGCGCCGCCCGGATGGAGGCGCGCGCTCCTAAAGCCTGCGGATTCACGCCCGGCCGACGTTCGCGCGGATGTGGCACACCCAGCGCTGGATCTCCTGGAGGTTCGCGAGCTCGACAGCCTCGTTGCGGCCGTAGGGGAGGCCCGCGACGCCCACAGGGCGCGGAAGGGTGACGCGCGGCGGGGAATCGTCCGCTTCCGTCATGCGCCGGCCGCCCGCGGGGTCGCCCTTGACGCCTGTGGATCAACGGGCGAACGGTCGCATCTCGAGGGTCAGGTCCGCGGCCCTCGGGCTGTGGGTGAGCCATCCGAGGCTCACGCGGTCGGCGGCCCGCGCGGCGAGGTGCGCGTTTTCCGGGGTGAGGCCTCCCGAGACCTCGACCTTGAGGTCCGGCTTCGCCGCGCGCGCGGCCTTCGCCCACGCCTCGGCGACTTCGGGCGTCTGGTTGTCGATCAGGATCCAGTCCGCGCCCGCGGCGGCCGCGGCGACCGCGTCCTCGAGGCTTTCGACCTCGACCTCGACGGTCTTCGCGGGGTCGTAGGCCCGGCATCGTCGCACGGCTTCCGCGACGCCGAGGAACGCGCGGTGGTTGTCCTTCACGAGAAACGCGTCGTGGAGGCCCGAGCGATGGGGCTCGCCGCCCCCGAGGGCGACGGCGCGCTTCTCGTAGGCGCGGAAGCCGGGCGTCGTCTTGCGGGTCGCCGCGACGCGGCAGGCGGGGTTCACGGCCGCGACGCGGCGTTGGATCTCCGAGGTGAGGGTCGCGATGCCGCTCATGCGCATGAGGAGGTTCAACGCCAGGCGCTCGCCCGCGAGGATCGCGCGCGCCGCGCCCTCGACCGCGAGAATGCGCGCGCCCGCGGACACGCGGGCGCCGTCGGCCGAGAGGACGTCGCAGGAAACGCCGAGGCGCTCGAAGACGGCGACGGCCTCCTCGACGCCCGCGACGACGATGTCTCCGCGGGCGAGGATGATGGCCTCCGCCGGGAGGTCGGCGGGAAGGGTCGCGAGGCTCGTGATGTCGCCGGCGTCCGCGAGGTCCTCCTCGAGGAATCGCCGCAGATCGTCGCTCCTTGTCATGGGAGGTCCCGCGAGGCCCAGACGCCCTTTCCGTAGCCTTCGTCCACGCCGACGTCGATGCGGCGCACGTTCGCGGGCCACGCGACGCCGCGGACGACCTCGTCGAGCACGTAGGCCGCGAGATCCTCCGCGCTCGTGTACTCGACGGGCAGGAGCGCCACGTCCGCGGCCGGGAACGCGTACGTCTTGGATCCGATCGCGACGCGCACGAGATCGCCGTCCCGTTTCACGTCGACCTCGTCGCTCTTGGTCTGGACGAGGACGTGGTGGTCGAGCCGGTCCGCGACGCCGCGCAGCACCTTCTTCACGTCGCCGAAGTCGACGATGAAGCCCGAGTCGCGCCCGCGGTCCCCGGCGACGACGGCGTGCAGGGCGTAGGTATGGCCGTGCAGCCGGCCGCATTTGGGGTGGTGCGGGATGACGTGCGCCGCGTCGAAACGGATCCCGCTTCGCCAACCGTCGACTCGGATCTCGGGCATGGAGGTCGGGTTCGCCTAGCGCCTGGTCCGCTATAGTCCCTCCGGACGACGCGCCCTGCGAGGCCGGGCGCTCCCCGGACCCGGTCCCGGACCCGGACCCGGACCCGGTCCCGGCACCCGGTCCCGGAGCCCGAAGCCCGGTCCCGGTCCCGGCACCCGGTCCCGGAGCCCGAAGCCCGGTCCCAATCCCGGCACCCGGTCCCGGAGCCCGAAGCCCGGTCCCGGTCCCGGCACCCGGTCCCGGCGCCCGAAGCCCGGTCCCGGTCCCGGCACCCGACGCCCGTCGCCCGGTCCCGACGCCCGAAGCCCGGTCCCGGTCCCGGTCCCGGCACCCGGTCTGAGCGCCCGGCGCGGGGTCCATATCCCCGTGTGATGCCGGGTCCAAGCTTTATGGGGTGGACGCGTCTTGGCGCTCGTTGTCCATGCCCCCGAGCCACCTTCCGGACGTGCAGAACTTCCGCGCGCCGCACAACTTCACGTTGACGCGGGTGGGCGTGACGGGCGTCGCGAAGCCGATCACGGTGGCGCGGCCCGGCCGCGCGGCGCGCACGCTGCTCGGGACGTTCGACGTGGCGGTGGACCTCCCGGCGGAGCAGCGCGGGACGCACATGAGCCGCAACGTCGAGGCGATCAACGCGACGATCGACGCCTTCGCGCGCGAGACGACGGCGGGCCTCGAGGAGCTCGCGTCGCGCCTCGCGGCGACGCTCCTCGAGCGGCACGCGTACGCGACGCGGGCGGAGGTGCGCGTCGAGGCGGACTACTTCCGCGAGCGCCGCACGCCGCTCGGCGCGCCCAGCCTCGAGGTGTACCACCTCGTCGCCGGCGCGGACGCGGAGCGGGGCGGCGCGGCGCGCCGGTCGATCGGCGTCGAGGTCTTGGGGATGACCGCGTGTCCCTGCGCGATGGAGGGGACGCGACACCTCCTTGAGGAGCGGGGCGTCCGCGTGCCCGAGATGCCGACGGTGACGCACAACCAGCGCAACCGCGTGAGCCTCGTGCTGGACTTCACGACGGGCGCGGTCGAGGCGGACGACCTCGTGGACATCTGCGAGCAGTCCCTGTCGGCGCCCACGTTCGAGTACCTGAAGCGCGGCGACGAGGCCACGCTCGTCCTGCAGGCGCATGCGCATCCCCGGTTCGTCGAGGACGTCGTGCGCGAGGTCCTCGCGCGCGTCGTCAAGGCGTACGGCCAGCTTCCCGCGGATACGCTCGTGGTGGCCCGGAGCGAGGCGGAGGAGTCCATCCACAAGCACAACGCGTACGCGGAGCGCGTGACGACGCTCGAGGAGCTCAGGAGCTAGCGGCGGCCTGCGAGGCGGCCGTGTCGTAGCGCTCGGTCGGGAAGTAGCGCACGAGCTTGCCTTCCCGGAGCTTGCGGACGAGGGCGACGGACTCGAGCCGGCGGACGTGCCACAGGACGGTGGAGGACGAGACGCCGAGGCGGTCGCCGGCCTCCTTCTGGGTCATGCCCGGGTTGTTGCGGATGAGCGCCGCGACGTCGGCCGTGCGCGGGAGGCGCAGCACGGCCACCACGTCCTTGCGCTCGTCCGTGGGAGCCGCGCCGTTCGCGAAGTACCGGCGGTACTTGCCGTACTTGCGCGAGGTGACGAAGCGGCGGCGCTCGAGCTTGAGGAGGTGGTGGGTGACGGTGCCCCAGGCGAGGCCGAGGCGGTTCGCGACGTCCTTCGTGGACACGCCGGGCTCCGCCTTGATGAGCGCGAAGATGCGGGCGCGGTTCTCGTCGTCGAGGAGCTCGTCGTCGCTGATGAAGGAGTAGAGCCCGAGGCCGAGGAGGCCGAACTTGAGTCCGCGCCAGGCGAGCCACCCGGCAAGGCCGGAGGCTGCGGCGCCCGCCGCGACGACGAGGACGGTGGTCGCGGGGAGCCCCTCGTCCGCGGGGGCCGGGACCGACGCCACGTCGACCTCCGCGGGGGCCGCCGAGGCGCCTTGCTCGAAAAGGCCGACGTCGGCTTCGACCTCGAGCCTCCGGATCTCGATGCCGGCCGCGTAATCCACGTGGCCTTTGCTGCACGAGGGCGAGGCTGCGTCCGCGACGCGGCACGCCGGACCTTCGAAGGCGAGGTCGACGTCCTTCACGGCGACGTCCGCCGCCGCGCCCGCGTCGAGGTCGCGCTGGGCGAGGCGGTCGGTGTCCGCGACGAGGTCGGTACCCTCGACCTTGAAGTCATGGCGGCCGAGGCCGATCTCCTCGGCGGCGGCGGGCGCCGCGAAGGCGACGAGGACGGCGACGATGACGAGGACGCGCGACGTCAAGAGTTGAAGCCCCCTTGGCTGTGCCAAGTCGTCGCACGAGTCGTTTTGGCGTTATAAGACCCTTGCGGTCGCAAGGTTCAATCGTCGCCCCGGGCGCTCACGACGTGCGCGTCGTCTTCGACTCGGCCGCCTCGGCGGGACGGCGCTCGGCGAGGCCGTTCACGGTCTCGAGGGCGGTCTCCTCCTCCTCGAGCGTCTCCTCGAGGAGGTCCACCGCTTCCTCGTGGCCGAGGTTCCGCGCGAGGCGGATGAGGCTCTCGTACGCGGTGATCTCGTAGCGCTCGGTCTTCGCCGCGGCCGAGAGGTTGAACATCTCGAGCACGGGGGGCGCGGGATTCTTCCGGCCGAAGGAGCGCTTCTCCTCCAGGAGCCCGTCGATGCCCTCGCAACCCTCGCCCCGGCTGGGCTCCTTTCCGATCATCTCGAAGATCTGGTCGAGGCGACCGATCTGGTTCTGCGTCTCCTCGCGGTGGGATTCGAAGGCTTCCTTCGCCTCGCGATCCTTCGTCTCCTTCGCGAGCGTTCCGAGCGCCTCGACGAGCTTGTGCTCGGCGTCGTAGATGTCCTTGAGTTCGTGCGCGAAGAGTTCGGCCGGCGACGAGATCTTTTCCGCCATGGCCCGCCCGAAAGGGGCCGGAGGCTGTGGGTCTTATGGAACGATCCGAGGCAGAGGGGTCCCGCTTTCCGCGTCTCACGGACGCCTCAAGGAGGCCCGGGGATCCGCAGACCTTCACGCACGTGGACGGCGGGTCCGCTCCGGAAGTAGGGAATCTCCGAAGGCGCAAGCGTGAGCTGCCCGCATCCGACGAGGTTGTCGGCGCCGTCGACCACGAGGCACTCGTCCCCCGCCCGGAGGGCCGGATCGCACGCGAGGACGAACTTCGCGAAGGCGCTCTTCCCGTCGCGGTTGAACGGGACCGAGTCGTCGTGCACGACGACCCTGAGGCGCGGGGCGGGGAGGGCGGCGTGGAGGCGCTTCGCCCCCGCGAGCTTGAGCGTGAAGTGCCCGTCCTCGGCGCGCATCGAAAGGACGTGCTCGCCGTCCACGTGGACGGTCCGGATCTTGTCCGTGCGGCGCGACTTGCCGACCTCGGCGTTTCCATCGAGAAGCGCGAGGCCCGCGCCGGGGCCGAACTGGTGGTCGGCGACGGCGCGCACGCGGAGAAGGTCGAAGTCCGCGCTCGCGGGGCCGTCGAACCCGTCCCCCGCGGCCTCGGCTTCGACGATCGCGACGCCGTGACGCTTCGCGAACTCCGTTTCGAAGGCGGCAAGCGTGTCGAACGCCTCCCGGTCCGGGTCGCGCGGCTCGACGCTCTGCGCGAACGGATAGGCTTCGTCGAGCTCGAACGGAACGAGCCCGAACATCGAGCGCACCGCGGGGGCGCATCGCGCGAGGTCGAGGCGCGCGAGGATCGGAGCGTACGTCATGCTCGCGGGCTTGGCGCCCGGGGGCATCACGACGACCGTCCGCCCGCGCGGGTCCCAGCGCGAAAGCAGCCGCTCGCGCGCGCGGCGCGCATCGGGGCGCGCGACGCTCTCGGGCCCCGCGTAGAAGAACGCGCTGCGCTTGGAGACGGGCTCGAGCGTCTCCAGCCAATCCGCGTGGCGCGCGATGGCCTTGAGCGCGTCGAGGAGCGCGGGATGCGCGCGAGCGCGCATCTCGACGAGCTCCCAGAGGTCGCCCGCGCGGATCGCCTGCCGCACGCGGCGGACCTCCGCGAACGAGACGCGCAGGTTGTGCTCCGCGAGGAGCGCCGTGCGCTCGGCCTCTGGGGCCTTCTTGAGCTCGGCGGCCGAGTACCGGGAACAAACCGCGCACGCGCACGGAATCTCCTCGAGATCGGCGAGGTGGCGCGTGCCGTCCTCGAAGATCATGCGGCCGTCCTTCGCGTACTTCGCGTAGCTCGCGGAGTCGAAGAAGTCGCAGCCGAGGAGCGCGGCGAAGGGGAACACGAGCGGGTGGCCCGCGCCGAAAAGGTGCACAGGACGGGAGGGATCGAGGTTCATCTTCGCGGCGACGATCGCGTCGACGAGGGTCGCGTAGCGCTGCTGCTCCATGAGCGGCACGACCCCGCCGATCGGGTGGAAGTCCGCCCCGATCGAAGCGTCGTCGCGATAGGCGCGCGCGCAGGCCGCGCGCAGGTCGGGATACACGGAGCCCTGCACGGTGCACGCGAGCGCCATCGCGTCGCCCTTGTCCGCGGTCGCCTCGCGCGCCCGGACGACGGTGCGGGCGACGTCGTCGGCGGCCTCGGCGTGCGTCCGGTCGGGCGTCGAGAAGATGTCGAGGATCGTGCCCACGTCGACGCCGATGTCGCGCTGGAACCGGACGATCTCGCGCGGGTCGATGTCGAGCCCGTCGCCGTACACGTAGGTCTGGAACGTGCCCGAATCCGTCATGACGGGCCCGTCCCAGCCGATCACGCTCCGCACGCCCTCCGCGAGCGCCCTCTCCCGCAGCGCCTCCTTCTTGCGGATGATGTAGGAGTTCGTGATGACCATCTCGGCGCCCATCGCGCGCATGGCCGAGGCCTCGATGAGGCGGAGATTCGGATTGATGACGGGAAGGAGGGTCGGCGTGGTCACGACGCCGTGGGCCGTCTTGAAGCGGCCGAGTCGTCCGGCGCCGTCGCGCGCGACGATCTCGAAGGTGGGGCGCACACGTCGCGGAGGCCGAAGCCCCCGAAATAGGCTTCGGGCGCTAATCGAACCGGACGACGTCGATGCGGTGCAGGGGGACGAGCGCGCGCTCGCGCCCCGCGTCGTCGAAGAAGCGGACGACGGACGCGTCCGATTCGCTGCGCACGGCGCCTTCCACGACGAACTCCCGCGCGGTGTCCTCGACGGGCACGTCGACGGGGATGCGGCCCCCAGGGGACGCGCCGAAGGCGGACAGCGCCTGCGCCATCTGCGCGCCCATCGATTGGGAAAGATCGCCCGGACCCGGGAGGAGTCGCACGATGGCCTTCATGGTTCCGCGGAGGCGCGGATCGGACAAGAAGCTGTCGCCGAACCCGTCCAACAACCCACCATGGTAGCCTCGGGGAGGTCTAGGAAATGAACCAGAATCGATAACGGAAGCCAATTCCTCGTCCGCCCGTTCGCCATGACCGATTCGATGGTGTTGGTGGGGCCTGTCCGGCCCGCGCGCGGGACGATCGTTCCCGGATCGTCCCTCCGGGGCCGGCCGGTTGTCGGGGACGTCGTCGCCTGCGAGGGCTGCGGCTACACGTACGTCCGCCGCAGCGCCGGCCCCGCGGGCGCCTCGTGCCGGCGATGCGGGCTCGCGGGCCTTGCGCGATGGAGGCCCGGGCCCTCCGACCGGCAATCTTTATGACCTGTCTTACGAATCGCAAGGGTCGGGATCGCGCAGGCGCCGCCCTGCGTGGGAGGTGAAGACGATGCCGGTGACGGATGCGAGGATCGCTCGGCTCAGGGAATTCGGCCTCAGCGAATACGCCGCGCGCGCTTATCTCGCGCTCCTCGACCTCGGCGTGACCGAGGCGCGCGACGTCTCCGCGCTCGGGAAAGTCCCGACGAGCAAGATCTACCACGTGCTCGACCAGCTCCACGCGAAGGGCCTCGTGGAGATTCTCCCGGAGTTCCCGAAGAAGTACGCGCCCCTTCCCTTCGCCGCGTTCCTCGATGCGCTCACGCGCGAGCACGAGACGGCGGTCGCCACCATCCGTCTCGGTCGCGAGAAGCTCGAAGAGGAGTTCCGCATCTTCGGCGACGCCGACGTCGGAGACCGCGGAGCGTTCTCCGTCATCCGCGGCCGCCGCAACGTGATGGCGAAGATCCGCGAGATCATGAGCGGCGCCGAGTCCGAGGTCTTCGTTCTCGGGACGCCGCGCGGATCTTCCCGGGTCCGATACCTGAACGACGTCGTGAACGACGTGGTCGCCCGCGGCGTCAAGATCCGCGTGCTGTCGCCGATCACGCCGGATTCGCTTCCCCGCCTTCTTCGATTCGCGAACCGGGCCGAGATCCGCGGTCGAACGACGGAGACGGCCGAAGGTCTCAACGTCGGCATCTACATCGCCGACAACCGGCGCGCGCTCGTCGTCACCTTCGTTCCGGACGACGAGAGCCCCGTCGCGGGCAAGGACGTCGGCTTCATCACGGACCAGGCGGCCGTCGTCGCCTCGCTCATGGCGCTCCTCGAGCCCCAGTGGGCGAAGTCGCCGGAGCTCGCCCTCGAGCGCCGCATCATCGAGGAAGGGGCCGAGCGTCCGTTCACGAACATCATCTCGGGCGAGAAACCCGTCCGGGACGCCCACGCCGCCTCGCTCGCGCGGGGCGCGCGTCGGATCCGGTATGCGTCGGCGATGCCGCAGCGGATCCTGACCGAAGTGGACCGGGCGAACACGACCGCGCTCGTGAACGGGGGCGTCACGCTTCTCGTCATCACCAACATCGATTCGATCGACGCCTTGCGGAGCATCGAAAGCTTCGGGGCCGATATCAGCGGCGCGATCGAGTGGCGGCACCTCGATCCGGACGCGTTCAGCCGGTTCACCATCTACGACGACCGGGAAGCGCTCTTCTCCGTCGGTCCGACGTCGAACCCCACCGGAAACCTCGAAGGCGAGGTGTGGATCCACACGAACAACCCGACCACGGTCAAGGCGCTCTGCGAGGCGTTCGACCGGCGGTGGTCCGATTCCGTCTCGCTTGAGCAGCGCCGGCGCGAGCTCGAGATCTTCCCGCGCGTGACCCCCCGCGCGGTCGGCATCGGCCGCCTGTTCGACTCGATCCGCGACGCCGTGGTCGTCGCGGACGCGGAAGGGAGGATCCTCTTCGGCAACGCGGCCGCGCAGTCGCTCATGGGGTGGCCCCGCCGGGACCTCGCGAAGCTCACCCTCGGCGACATTTTTCCCGACGGGCTCCCCGAAACCCCGATCCTTCCGACGGGCTCCCCGGACGCGCCCGTCCTCCCGGCGAAGGCGCGCCTCAAGGACGGTGTCGCGACCGTGGAGGTCACGCAGACGCGCTTCGAGGACGGTACGTCGCCCCTCACGGTCGTGATGGCGCGGAACCGGTCGCCCCTGCCGAAGCCGTGATCTGCATCGCGACGAACGTCGCGGTGACCCCGACCAGGTCGAGATAACGATCGAAGCCGAGCCGGAGCGCCACGAGGCCCACGGTCGCCGTGCCGGCGAGGGCCGCGACCTCGTCGAGAAGGGCGGTTCCCGCCTCGACGGGCGCATCGACCTCGCGGGGGAGCGAGAGCGCCGCTCCGGCGGCCGCAAGCACCGTGGTGACCGCGCCGAGGGCGAGAAGCACGGTGACGACGAGCCGCGCAAGCTGCACTCGCTTCGCGTGGCGCGTCGCCTTGTGGAACCGGCGCTTGAGCGCGGCGACGTCGCGTTCGCGCGGCGCGCGAGCGAGCTCCGCCGTGAAGCTCTCCATGAGGTCGAACCGGCTCTTCAAGAACCATCGCGCGAAGGAAAGGGCCTCGTCGCCCACGTCCTCGAGGTGGAAGCGCGACACGTCGTCCCGGGCCATGCGGCGCGAAGGGAGGGGGGCGGGATGGGCCTTTCGGCCCCGATTGTTCAACAACCTGCGAGGAAAGCTTATGGCGTCCCCTCAAGGTGGAGCAGGCGGTGTCCACGTGTCCTCCCGCCTGACGCTCCTTGTCGCCCTGCTCGTCGCGGCCGTGCCCTTCGCCGGGTGCCTCGGCGCCGCCCCCGCTCCCGACGCGGGCGACGGAAAGCTCGCAAAGGACAACACGACGGCCGACGAGGATCCCGCCGACATCCCGGTGGACGACGGCCGGACGCCGCAGAACCTCTCGGCCGGCGAGCGCCCCCACCTCCACGATTATTGGGACGGGCAGGAGCGCGTGACGCTCTACGAGGACATCCTCGACCTCGACGCCGTGAACGCCCTGTTCTGGACCGTGTTCACGACGTATCTCGTCCGGGAGCCGATCGCGGGCGGGGCCTTCGTCCGCCTTCCCGAGGGGGCCATCGTCTACGAGGGCGCCGGAAAGATGGAGATCACGGTCTCGTGGAACGACCCGACCGTCACCGGGATGCGGTTCATCTACCGCCACGCGGGCGCGAAGGACATGAGCGACGCGTGGATCCCGCTTTCGAAGGGTCAGACCTACACGTTGGACCTGACGCCGGAAATGACGGACATGCCCCACGGCAAGACGAGCCGCTGGTTCTTCCTCTTCGCCGCGGCCGGCACGCCCGCCCTCGCGATCGGCCAGGTCAACCTCAAGATCGACATCGTTCGGATGCGCGACATCTCGCTCTTCCCGGGCCACCCCGACTTCTGGAAGGGCGCGAACGAGACGACGATCCTCGAGGCGAAGGGCGTCGCGAAGAGCGAGCAGGGCCCGCGCGCCGAGGTCAACCGGCGTCTCGACCCGCTCGCGCCGCCGCCCGGCGTCGTGCCCGGCGACAAGCCCGTTCCCATGGAGACGGTCAAGCTCCGCGGAACCGTCGTCGTCGAGGCCGTGAACCCGAGCAACCTGAAGGTCCACCATCTCCACCTGCTCGCGAAGGCCGCGGACGGCTGGGGATTCCGCGAGATGAAGCTCAACGCGTCCTCGCCGGACAAGAAGACGTGGACGTTCGAGCGCGAGGTCGAGATGAAGAACACCGACAGCCCCTACGCGCAGCAGAGCGCCTGGGAGTACCTCGTGCGCGCCGCCTACGAGCCCCCCGTTCCGGGCATGGCCCCCTGCGAGGACGGCTGCTACGACGCAGAACTCTCGTACGCGCTCACCGTCGTCGCCGTTAGGGGCGATATCGAGATGGATGACGGGACGTGAGGACGGGTTTAAGGCCCGATCCCCGCTTTGACGCCCGATGCCCCCGCGCCGCGCCGGCACCCTCAGCGTCCTTGTGAAGCACGACGCCGTGGCCCGCGAAGAGGGCGACCGCGTCCTCGCGGCGCTCAAGCGCGCCGGCGCGCGTTCGCAGGAGGTCTACCGCGCGAAGGACGCGAAGGGCGACCTGCTCATCGTCGTGGGCGACAGCGCGTTCCTCCTCTCGGCGTTCCACGAGGCGCCCTCCGACCTGCCCGTGCTCGGCGTCGGCGGGGCCGGATTCGGCGTCCTCACCGAGGTCACCGTCGCGCAGTTCGAGAGCTCCGTGAAGCGCATCCTCGCGGGCGACTGGTGGGTCGAGGAGGTCGACCGCATGAGCTGCCGCGTGGGCGGCGTCGAGCGCGCGGTCGCGCTCAACGAAGCCGCGCTCCTCGCGTCGACGCCCGGCCAGTTCGTGCGCCACACGCTGTGGGTCGGCGACGAGCTCATCTGGCGCGACCGCGGCGACGGTCTCATCGTCGCGACGCCCACGGGATCCACGGCGTACGCGCTCGCGGCTGGCGGGCCCGTCGTACTCGCGGACTCGAAGGTCTTCTCCGTCGTTCCCATCTGCTCGTCGGACCAGAACCGGCCGATGGTCGTAAGCCAAGAGGGGCGCCTGCGCGTCACGGAGGTGGCCGCCCCCTCGGGCGTCGATCTCGTCGTCGACGGGAGGGAGCGCATCCGGGTGGGTCGCAACGACACGGTCGAGATCGTGCGCGCGGAGAAGGGGGCGCCGTTCGTGCGGCTCGGGCCGAAGCACGTCGCGCAGCTCCTCGGCAAGCTCAAGCTCGAGCGCGAGCTGGACCCGCTGCTCAAGGATGCGCCGCCGTCCGCGAAATTCCTCTACAAGCTTCTCGAGTACGAGGGCGGCATGACGCAGGCCGAGATGGTGAAGGAGAGCAATCTCTCCGCGCGCACCGTCCGCAACGCGGTCGGGTATCTCCTCGCCCGCGGCGCGATCGCGAAGGAACCGTCGCTGCGCGACGCGCGGCAGGACGTCTACAACCTCAAGCGTGCCCGCTGACGACGCCGAGACGGGATCGGACCCAGGCCGGGGGACGGTACGCGAGGATGATGAGCATCGGGATCGCGAGCCCCAGGACGGCCGACACGATCGGCCACCAGTCGGTCGACGACCACCCCGTCGCGAAGCCGAGGATCGGCGCGGCCCCAAACCACACGATGAACGCGGAGGAGACGAGCGCCACGCGGTATTTCTGCAGGGGGCTTTCGACGCGCCTGTAGAGCGATCCGTAGGCGATGGCCGCGAAGAGGACCGGGCCGAGGATGAGGGCGAGCGCGATCCAGAGGACGCCTCCCGAGGCGGGCGTCGCGTATTCGAGGTTCACGGCGATCGTGCGCTGGTCGAGCGCGACGGGATCGAGGAAGACGACGAGGTAGAGCAGGTAGACGTAGATGACCGCGTGACCCGCGACGACCGGGATCCAGACGCCGCGGCGCCCCGTGTAGAGGTAAAGGAGATAGTAGGTGATGCTCGCGAGCGCGAAAACGAGCGCGAGGATGGACGCGTTCACGAACGCGACGTGGATCGCGAGATCGCTGATCCCGACCGCCGCGATCGCGCGGCGCGCCCCGTCGAGCAGGGTCATGCCCCCGAGGCTGAACCACCAGGCCGCGAAGGCCTTGTTCGCGAGGCTCGCCTCGGGGCTCACCGGCCGCGCAAGCATCAGGAAGCCGACGTAACCGTAAAGGACGCAGGTGGCCGCCGAGAGGGCGGCACCGAAGGCGAGCAGCGCGTCGGTCAAGCCCTCACCCGATGGGGCGGGCGGGGAGGCGTGTCAAGCATGCGCAAGGATGTCTCCTGCCCCGGATCGCTCATCAACCTTCCGGATCCCTCCAGGATCAGGAAAATCTTGCCGCGGCGATCGGTTGCCGGGCAGCTTTGACCGCATTCCGGGTTTATTTATGAAACCCAAAGCTACCGACGGTCGATGACGCTGCCGCTCGTCGCGCCGCGCCGCTCGCCCGCCTCCCGGTGGGCCGCGAGCCTCGCGAAGCACATGTCCCTCATGGAGGTCCTGCCGGAGTCCTACGCTTCGGTCGGTCCCGACGAGCGCGCGCGGCGCATGGCCGCGGCCAAGGCCGCGCTCGGCAAGGACCTCGTGATCCTCGGACACAACTACCAGCAGGACGACGTCATCCGCTGGGCCGACTTCGTCGGAGACTCCTACGGACTGAGCGTCGAGGCCGCCCGCACGGAGGCGAAGCACATCGTCTTCTGCGGCGTCACCTTCATGGCCGAGACGGCGGACATCCTGACGGATGGCCGCCGCAACGTCATCATGCCCAGCATGGAGGCGAGCTGTCCGATGGCCGGCATGGCCGAGATGGTGCAGGTGCAGTCCGCGTGGGACCAGCTCGAGACGGTGCTCGGGCCCGACGCCCTCGTCCCCGTGACGTACATGAATTCCTACGCCGACCTCAAGGCCTTCACGGGCGAGAAGGGCGGCCTCATCTGCACGTCCTCGAACGCCCACAAGGCGATGAAGTGGGCGCTCGACACGGGGAAGAAGGTCGTCTTCCTCCCGGACAAGCACCTCGGCCACAACACCGCCCACCGACTCGGCGTCAAGGATTCCGAGATCGCGCGCTGGAACGCGTGGAACCGCGACTTCGGCGGCCTCACGGAAGAGGCCGTGCGCGACGCGCGCGTCATCCTCTGGGAAGGGTTCTGCCAGGTGCACGACCGTTTCAAGCTCAGTCACGTCGAGGAGATCAAGCGCGAGCACCCGGGCATCCGGATCCTGGTCCATCCCGAATGCCGCCGCGAGGTCGTCGCGGCCGCGGACGCGTTCGGCTCCACGACCGAGATGGCGAAGATCATCGAGGATTCGCCGCCGGGCACGAAGTGGGCCGTGGGCACCGAGATCCACATGGTGCGAAGGCTCGCGAAGGAAAATCCCGACAAGTACGTCGTGCAGCTCTGCGGCGAGCTGTGCCTCGACTGCAACGCGATGCGTCAGGTCGACCCCAACTATCTCCTTTGGGTCACGGAGTCGCTCGCGTACGAGGGTCGCGTGATCAACCGCATCGCGACCGAGCCCGAGGAGCGCGCCGGCGCGAAGCTCGCGCTCGAGCGCATGCTCGCGCTGTGAGAGCATGATGCCGGACGTCCTCCTCGTCGGCGGCGGCGCGACCGGCGCGGCCGCGGCGCGCGCCGTCCGGGCCGCGGGCGCCTCCGTCCTCGTCGTCGACCGCCGGCGCGCCGTCGCGGGCGTGCCGTCGCGCGCGCCCGCCTTCGCGCTCGACCTCGTCCGGTCGGCGGACGGGACGCGCGTCGCGGGCCTCGCGCTCTTCGACCTCGGCGCGGAGGCCGCGGATCTCGTCCTCGCGAAGGCCGTCGTCCTCGCGACCGGCGGCGCGGACGCGCTTGTTGCGCCCGATTCCTCGGCGACGGGCGACGCGGTCGCGATGGCCTGGCGCGCGGAGGCGCCGATCGAGGGTCTCGCCCTCGCGGCGGGCGCGCGCCCCGCGGTCGCGGGCGGCGTCGCGACGGGCGAGGACGGCGCGAGCCCCCTTGCGGGACTCTTCGCCGCGGGCCGAGCGTCGTCGACGGGCGCCTCCGCGGAGTCGGCGGGGCGCGCCGCGGCCTCGTACGCCGCGCGCGTTCCGGCCGCCGAGCCGGCGAGGGTGAAGCCGTATTCGACCGTCGACTCGCCGATGCCCACGGGCTTCGCGGCCGTGAAGCTCGAGCGCCTGCGGGAGACGATGCGGGCGTTCGCCGACAAGCGGGCGACGCTCGATCAGACGCGCATCCTCGTCGACCGCCTCAAGGGCGAAGCGGACGACTACGCGCGGGCGCGGCTCGACCCGGACCTCAAGGCGTTCCAGAACGCGTGCCACGCGGCGCGCGCGCTCCTTGGCCCTGCCGGACCGCGCCATCTCATCCGGTGAGAAGAGCGCCCGCGGGCGAGGCCCGCGGGGCGTTGCTCGCTCAGATGAGGAGCGTGAGGGTCTCCGCCGCCACGTCCTCCTTCACGGCGCGGTCCGCGCCGACGGTGTAGAGGCCGCTCGGGGTCTCGAGCACGAGGGCGCGCAGGAACTTTCCGGGGCCCTGGAGCTTGATCACGCTCACGATGTCGCCCTCGATCTCGACGCGGCTTCCCGTGTGCGTGCTGATGCCCCGGATCCGCGCGGGGACGCCGATGTCGCGTCGCTCGTGGACGAGGAGGTCGTGGATGTGGTCGAGCGCGAAGCCCACTTCTCGTTCGTTGAGCGAGAACGTCTTGCCGTGCATCGCGCGCCGAGCCCCCGGGGCGTGCATAGGAATGTCGCCTAGGGGCGGCGCTCGCGCGAGGCGTGATGGACGCTTCCTCGTCACGCGAGGGTCGAGGAATCGGCGAGGCGCCGCACGAGCGCGACGGCCGCGAGGGCCGCGAGCCGGCTCGTCGCGGGATGGTCGGGGAAGGGCCTGTTCTCGACGCGGAAGCGGAGCGATCCGAACGCGCCCCTCGCCTCGATGGTGTGCGTGTTCTCGGTGAGCGCGGGATCGGCGACGACCCGCACGCGCGTGCGGTCGAACCCGAGGCCCGCGAGCGCGACGGCGGCGGCGACGTTGACGTTCTTCGGGTATCGCGCGACCGCCTCGCGCGCGGGACCTTCGAAGAGCGTGCGCGGCGCGTCGATCGACCCGAGACCGAAGCCGGCGGGCGGCTTCGCCGTCGTGAGCGTCACCTCGTCGAGCCCGCCTTCGCGCGCGGCGCGCAGGGCGTCGAGCGCGCCGACGGCGCCCGAGGGGAGGTGGGCGCGCGCGCCCGTCCGCGCGGCGGCGGCGTCGAGCCGCGCGCGCAGGGCGTCGTCCGCGAGGGCGCCGAGCGAGAGGATGACGACGTTCTTGCCCGCCTCGAGCGCGCGCGGCGCCCT
>Ga0247719_1000279_pt1 | contig 34751 bp, 24 predicted proteins | sample 41E_DmetaG_FD_189046 | JGI IMG/M metagenome (GOLD analysis project Ga0247719, IMG submission 189046) | Soil microbial communities from hillslope of Landscape Evolution Observatory, University of Arizona, Oracle, AZ, United States - 4-1-E_D | ecosystem: Engineered > Artificial ecosystem >...
TAAACATCGTCGACGACGTCCCGACGGCCCGCGACGATGTCGTGACTCAATCGGTCGAGGATGCGCCGGTCACGGTCAATGTGATGGTCAACGACACTGCTGGCGCGGACAGCGTCAATTTGGCGACGGGCGTCGCGCTGGTTCCGGGGTCACTGTCCGGCGGCGGCACGCTGGTCTATAATGGCGATGGCACCTTCACCTACACCCAGGCTCCGGGCGAGGAAGGCGTGATCACCTTCCAGTACCAGATCACCGACGGCGACGGAGACGTGTCGACGGCAACGGTGACCATCACGCTTCAGCCGGATTCGACGCCGACGATCCTGATTGCCCAGGGCTCGCAGACCGAAGTGCACGAAGCGGCGCTCAGCGTCGGCTCCAACCCGTCGTCCGACGGCGAGTTCGCCAGCGGCGCATTGGTGATCACCACCGGCAACGATTCGATCGGCCAGCTGATCGTCAACGGCGTGAACGTCACCAACGGCGGCACGGTCAACGGCGCCTATGGCGTGCTGACCATCACCGGAAACCCGACGACCGGCTACAGCTACAGCTATGAGCTGACCACCGTCACGACCGACGGCCCGGGAGCCGAGATCGACAGTTTCGCGATTACCGTCGTCGACAGCGACGGCGACCAGGCCTCGGTCAGTCTCGACATCAATATCGTCGACGACGTTCCGACGGCGCGCAACGACAGCGCGACCCAGTCGGCGGAAAATGCGGCCGTCACGGTCAACGTGATCGCCAACGACACGCCCGGCGCCGACAGCGTCAACCTGGCGACCGGCGTGGCGCTTGTCCCCGGTTCGCTGAGCGGCACCGGCACCCTCGTCTACAATGCCGATGGGACCTTCACCTATAGTCCGGGTCCGAGCGAGGAAGGCACTGTCACCTTCCAGTACCAGATCACCGACGGCGACGGCGACGTTTCGACGGCGACGGTGACCATCACATTGCTGGCCGATTCCGTGCCGGAAATCTCGATTTCGGGCGGCAATAGCGTCAACGAGGCCGGCCTTCCGGCCCGGCCCGGCGAGTCGGCCGGCTCGGGCGAGGCCGCCGACGGCGACCCGAACAACAACAGCGACCCGTCGGAGACGACCACCGGCACGATCACCGTCTCGACCGGCGGCGATACGCTCGCCAGCCTGGTGATCAACGGGGTCAATGTCACCGGCGGCGGCACGGTCGCGGGCGCGCATGGCGTCCTCACGGTGACGCTCTCGGGCGGCGTGTACAGCTACAGCTACACGCTTGCCGATAACACCAGCGGCGACACCACCAGCGACGTGTTCAATGTCGTTGCGACCGACAGCGACGGCGACGTCACTTCGGCCAATCTGACCATCGCCATCGTCGACGACGTCCCGACGGCGCGTGACGACATCGTCACCCAGGCCGTTGAAGATGCGCCGGTCACGATCAACGTCATCGCCAACGACACGCCCGGCGCCGACAGCGTCGACCTGGCGACCGGCGTGGCGCTGGTCCCCGGGTCGCTGAGCGGCACCGGCACCCTCGTCTACAATGCCGACGGGACCTTCACCTACACGCCCGCGCCGGGCGAGGAAGGGACGGTCACCTTCCAGTACCAGATCACCGACGGCGACGGCGACGTGTCGAGCGCGACGGTGACCATCACTCTTCTCGCCGATTCGGTGCCGACCGTGACTCTTTCCGGCGGTAGCAGCGTCAACGAGGCCGGTCTTCCGGCGCGGCCCGGCGAGTCGGCCGGCTCGGGCGAGGCCGCCGACGGCGACCCGAACAACAACAGCGACCCGTCGGAGACGACCACCGGCACGATCAACATCACTACCGGCGGCGACACGCTTGCCAGCCTGGTGATCAACGGCGTCAATGTCACCGCCGGCGGCACCGTCACCGGCGCTCACGGAGTGCTGACCGTCACGCTTTCGAGCGGAGTGTACAGCTACAGCTACACGCTCGCCGACAATAGCAGCGGCGATGCCACCAGCGACAGCTTCACCGTGGTCGTCACCGACAGCGACGGCGACACCGCATCGGCCAACCTGGTGATCGACATCGTCGACGACGTTCCGACCGCGCGCAACGACAGCGCCACCCAGAGCGCCGAAAATGCGCCGGTGACGGTCAACGTGATCGCCAACGACACGCCCGGCGCCGACAGTGTCGATCTCGTCGGCGGCGTGGCGCTGGTCGGCGGATCGCTGAGCGGCACCGGCACGCTCGTCTATAATGGCGACGGCACCTTCACCTACACGCCGGGCCCGGGCGAGCAGGGCGTGGTGACCTTCCAGTATCAGATCACCGACGGCGACGGCGACGTGTCGAGCGCGACGGTGACCATCACCTTGCTCGCCGATTCGGTGCCGATCGTCACCAACGTCACGGCGCTGGTCGACGACGATGGCCTGGCCGGCGGCAATCCGGGCGGAATCGGCGACGAGACCGGCCAGGGCGCCGACGAAACCACCTTTTCCGGGACGATCAGCGCCAATTTCGGCGCCGACACGCCGGGCAGCTTCAGCCTGGCGGCGATGCACGGAACGACTGGAACGGTTGGCGTCGAGACCGTCAGCTACAGCTGGAATGCGTCAACCGGCGTGCTCACCGCCACGGGGCCACGCGGAGTGCTGTTCACGGTGACCCTGGATTCGGCGACCGGCGACTTCACCGTCACGCTGGTCGACAATGTGCTCCACGCGCCGGGCAACAATGAGAATAACGCCACGGCGGCAATCACCTTCACTGCGACCGACAGCGACGGCGACAGCACCAACGGAACACTGACCATCACCTTCAACGACGACACGCCGACGGTGTCGAGCGGGGGCGCGGCACCGACTCTGACGGTCGACGAGTCGAACCTGTCGGCCAATGCGACGGCGAGCTTCGCCGGGGCGTTCACCGTGGCGTTCGGAGCCGACGGCCCGGCCGCTTCAGGAGGGTTGAACTACAGCCTGGGAATCAATGCCGGGCCAACCGGGATCGTCGACACCGCCACCGGCGAAGCGGTGGTGCTGGTCGTCAACGGCGGAGTGGTCGAAGGCCGCACCGCTACCAGCAACCTGTTGGTGTTCACGGTCAGCGTCGATGCCGGCGGCAACGTCACCCTCGATCAGATCCGGGCGATCCAGCATGCCGACGGCAACGACCCGAACGACGGCGTGTCGCTGGCTTCGGCCAATCTCATCACCCTGACCGCGACCGCGACCGACGCCGACGGCGACAGCGCTTCGGCGACGATCGCCATCGGCCAGAACCTGACCTTCCTCGACGACGGCCCGACGGCTTCGATCAGCGTCAGCGGCTTTTCGATCAGCCATGACGAGACTCCGGGCCTGCAAGGCGACGCCAACGATGTCGCCGGCCCGCTGGCGGTGTTCGCCGGGGTCGCCAATCCCGGCAACGATCCGGACGTGGCCGGCAGCGTCATCGGCTATGCCGTGAGCTCGGGAGCCATTTCGGCGACCGGCACGAACTTCGGCGCGGACGGGGCGGGAAGCGCGGCGTTCAGCCTCGCGGTCTCCGCCGCGGGAGTCGATTCCGGGCTGAAGACGACCGACGGAAGCACCATTCGCCTGTATGTCGAAAATGGCATCGTCGTCGGCCGGGTCGACGGCGGGCCGTTCAACGGCCAGGCCGCGTTCGCGGTCGCGATCGACTCGGCGACGGGGCAGGTGAGCCTGGTCCAGTATCTGTCGATCCAGCACCCGAATACCGCCAGCAACGACGAATCGGTGTCGATCGCCAGCGGCGCGATCCTCGCGGTGGTGACGGTTACCGACGGCGACGGCGACACCAGCACGGCGTCGGCCGCGATCGGCGGGCTGATCAGCTTCCAGGACGACGGCCCGACGGCGATCGCGCCAATCGCGATCACCACCGGACTGACCAACGAGGCCGGGTCGAGCGTGACCCAGGCGCTCGACAGCGACGGCAATGTCATGAACAATTTCGGTGCCGACGGGCCTGGCCTGGTAACCTTTGCCAACATCGCCAACGGCCAGAATTCGGGCCTGACCTCGGGCGACGTTCCGATCACCTATTGGCTGTCCAACAACGGCCAGACGCTCGAGGCGCGGATCAACAGCACCAATGGCACCAACGGAACGCTGATCTTCACGGTCAACCTCGACCAGTCGGCCGGCACCTACACGGTGACGATGTCCGGGTCGATCGACAATGGCGCGGGCGTGTCGTTCAGCAACCTGACCAGCACGTCGGCCGGCAACGCGCTCTACAGGGGCGTCGGCTCGAACGATCCGGCCACTCCGGTCGACATCCTCCTGTCGGCATCGAGCGCGACGGGCTCCAGCGTCACGGTGAACACCAATGCCACTGCGATCGGAGCGGCGAACCAGGCGATGGACCCGGGCGAGAGCCTGCGCATCGATTTCGTCAGCAATCTTACGAGCGGCGCCTCCACGCCGACCGGGTTCGGCTATTCGGGCCATGTTTCGACCAGTTCGTTCATCGGGCTGATCCCCGAGGTTCAGGGGCCGCAATCGAACACGGTGTCTTTCAAGGTCTGGGCGCTCGACACGACTTTGACGCAGTCCGGCATTCCAGACAGCCATCCCGACAATGGTTTTTCGGACGCGACCGCAAAGACAATCACGTCGGTCACGGTGAAGGATTACCTGACCGGCAATTCGACGACGCTCGACATTTCCGGGCTGGCCGTCGGCGCCACTATAGCCGTTGCCTACGGAATCTCGGTCACCCGGAACGCTGACGGTTCCATCACCTTCTCCGGGGTGCAGGAGGGCGACAGCTACGGCTTCTCGACCGGCGCCGACAGCTTCGATGCGGTCGTCGTCAAGGCGGTTTCCGGAAGCTTCGACCTTGGAGTGTTCGCCATTGGCTCGGTGAAGACCGGCGATCCGGTCCATCTCAGCTTCGATCTCGCGATCACCGACGGGGATGGCGATTCGGTGCTCGTTACCGACGCCCTTGCGATCACCGTCGAGGCGGCGGGCGCGACGTCATCCTCGGCAGCATCGACGATGATGTTCAGCCAGGAATCCTACGAACTGTACGGAACGAGCAGCGACCAGCAGAAGCATCAGCCGGCGAACAACAACAGCGTGCTGTTCGGGGCAGTGGCGGCGGCCGGCCTGTCGTCGGCGGCCGGGACGGAGACGATCGATTCCGCTGATGATTGGTCGACCAGCCTCGCGGCAACCAGCGAAACCTCGTCGGGCGCATTCCAGTCTGCTGGCGGCGAGTCCGGAATCGACAGCAGCGGCAGCGATTCGCTGAGCCTGCAGGGCTGGACGGAAGAGCAGGTCGACGACGGCGCTCCGGCCATGTCCGAAACGCAGTCGACGGAAAGCCTCAGCGTGGACAATTCGCCGGCCAATGCGCAGTCGCAGGGACCGGCCGAGGCTGCCCAGGCCACGGCGCCGATGCAGTCCGACTTTGGTCCGGCGCCGACAGTGGCGATGCCGGCGGCGGCGATGCTGGCCCAGGCCGCGCTGGAAGGCACGCCGAAGACCACCGGCCGGGTCGAGAAGGTGCTTGTCGAGGCTCTCGACGGCGGCGACGGAGCGAGCATCGACTCGCTTCTAAGCTCGCTTCCAGGCCAGGCCGGCGATGCTCTGCAGGGTCTTGCAACCCCGCCTGGCGGAGGCGTTCCAGCCTGGCACAGCGCCGGCCGGGGGGCTTTCATCGGCGCGACCGATCCGCTCAGTTTCGACTCCGTGGCGCATCATTCGGACGCGGCTCCGAGCGCATAAGATATTGAAGAAGCGGAAGCCCGGCCGAGTGGACTGCCGGGATCCCAAAGCAAAAAGACCAGAAGGGGATACAATGAACAGGAAGCACTGGACGATGATCGTTCCCGGAGCAGTGCTGCTGTGCGCCGCTCCGGCGTATGGGATCGAGCTCAGGGACGCCGTGCAAGCGGCGCTCAACACCAACCCGGAAATCCGCCAGGCGGTGGCCAACCGCCAGGCGACGATGGAGGAAAGGGTCCAGGGACAGGGGTTCTGGTATCCGCGCGTTTCGGTCGAAGGCTCGGCCGGCGTTCGCGGCCTTCGCAACCCGACCCGGCGGACGCTCGGCATCGCCGACGAGACGCTTTATCCGGTCGAAGGCAGCCTGATCGCCGACCAGTTGCTGTTCAACAGCGGCGGCCGGGAAGCGGAAATCCGCCGCCAGGCGGCCCGCACCGACGCCGCCGCGGCGCGAATCGAGGAGCGGTCGGAATTCGTCGCGCTCAACGTCGCGCGCGCCTACATCGATTATCTCCTGCAGCAACGGCTGGTGGCGATCGCCGACGATAATGCGACCTTCCACCAGCGGCTGTCGGCCGACCTTCGCGAAGGCGTGTCCCGAGGCTCGATCAGCATCGCCGACCAGCAACAGGCCGAAGAGCGGCTGCAGGCGGCCCGCGCCCGGGTCACCGAGGCCCGCGAGGACCTCGAGGCGGCGGCGATCAGCTTCCAGACCCTGACCGGAGTGCCGATCGACCGGGTTTCGATGCCGCCCGATCTGTCGGCCTACCTTCCCGCGACGCTTGTCGAAGCGGACGCGCTGGCTCGCCAGAACAACCCGCGAGTCCAGGAATCGCTTGCCGACCTGTCCGCCGCTCGCGAGGAAATCCGCGCCGCCCAGGCGGGGCTCGGACCGAGGGTCAACCTCGAGGGCCGCGCCCGCTACGGCCACGACATCGACGGTTTCGCCGGCCGGACTCGCGACCTGCTCGGCAATGTCGTGCTTCGCTGGAACCTGTTCGACGGCGGGATCAAGGAAGCCAATGTCCGCGAGCAGCGCCATCGCGCCGACGAGCGGCACGCCCGGCTGTTCGAAATGACCCGGCGCGCGGAGGAAGATTCGCGAAGCGCATGGAGCCGGTTGCAGAACCAGAGCCGACTGGTCGGCGAGCTGGAGACCCAGAGCCGGATTTCCGACGACCTGCTGCTCTCCTACCGCGAACAGTTCAACATCGGCCGGCGGTCGCTGCTCGACGTGCTCGACGCCCAGAACACCCGCGCCAACACCCAGGCCCGGGTCGAGACGGCGAGGCTGGCGCGGCTCTATGCCCAGTATCGCCTGCTCGCCGCGACCAACCGTCTGGTCGAGGCGCTTGGGGTGTCCATCCCGGCAGCCGCCTATAGCGACGAGCGGGCGCGCTTCCGGGTCAACCCGATCCCTCCGGCGGACCTCGAGGAGGGCAGTTATCCGCTGCCTCCCATGGGCGCCCCGACGGGCGGGCAGTAAGCACGAGTGAAGGGGACAGAAGTTGAGTTTCATGCACTGGCTGGATTCCGCGCCATCGCGTGAGATCGACCCTGTCCTCGAGTGCCTGACGTTCGTTGCACGCCAGGCGGACCGGCCATCCTCGCCGGTCCTCCTGCGCGCCGGTCTCGCCCTTTCCGATAAAGGCACTCTGCCGTTCCACCAGATCGAGCCGGCGCTCGAGCAGGTCGGGATGCGCGGCGAGCCGCTCAATCGCGGGCTCAAGCGCTGGCCGTCGCGAAAGCTTCCAGCGATCATCGAGCTCGACGAGGATCGGGCGGCGGTTCTGATCGAAATGCGCGGCGGCGATGCCCTGGTCTATGCGCCGGGCCTGGCCGAGCCGACCTGGGTGCCGATCGCCGAGGTCGACCGGGTCTTCACCGGCGCCGCGGTGTTCATCGAAGCCGACCCGACCAAGGAGCGGGCGGGCGAGCGGCCGTGGGACAAGCAGCGGCGGACCCACTGGTTCTGGTCGGAAGTGTGGAAGGTCCGGGGCGAATTCTGGCCGGTGCTGCTCGCCGCCTTCATCGTCAACATGCTGGCGCTGGTGGTGCCGCTGTTCACGATGAACGTTTACGACCGGGTCATCCCCAACCAGGCGATCGCCACCCTTTGGGTGCTGGCGGCGGGCGTCGGGCTGGCGTTGCTGCTCGACTTCGTCCTGCGCGTCGCCCGGTCGCGGCTGGTCGACGAAATCGGCCGGAGGCTCGACGCGAAGCTCGCCCAGAAATTGTTCGAAAAGGTGATGAACCTGCCAATGGCGGACCGCCAGGGCAGCACCGGCGCCTTTGCCCGGCGGGTTTCCGAATATGAGCTGGTCCGCGACTTTTTCGCTTCGACCACGGTCGTGCTCGCCGTCGACCTGCTGTTCCTGTTCCTGTTCCTGATCCTCATCACGGTGCTTGCCGGCTGGGTGGTGATGGTGCCGATCGTCGGAATCATCATCATGCTCGTCGCCGGGATCAGCCTGCAGCGGCGGATGGGGAAAGTCGCGCTCGACGCGCAGGCTGATTCGAGCCTTCAGCATTCGGTGCTGGTGGAATCGATCGCCGGCGCCGAAACGCTGAAGGCCGCCCGCGCCGAAGGCCAGATGCTCGGCCGCTGGCGCCGTTATTCGGCGATGACGGCGGCGACCCAGGAGCAGATGCGACGCCTCACGGCGGTCGCGGTCAATCTTGCCTCCTCCTGCCAGCAACTGATCAGCGTCGGCCTTCTGATCGGTGGCTTCTACCAGTTCAACCAGGGCAATATGTCGATGGGCGCGATCATCGCCATCGTCATGCTCGCCGGCCGGGCGACCCAGCCGATCGGCCAGCTCGCCTTCCTCACCACCCGCGGGCGGCAGGCTTTGACGACCCTGGATTCGCTTCAGGCGATGATGGAAACACAGGACGAGCGGCAAACGGCGATGCGCAGCATCGTTCCGGAAATCCGCGCCGGCCATATCGAAGCGGAGAATGTGGGATTCCGCTATCCCAACGCGGCCAGGGACTCGCTGGCCGACGTCAACCTGAGCATTCGCCCGGGCGAGCGGATCGGGATCATCGGCCGGGTCGCGTCGGGCAAGTCGACTCTCGGAAGGCTTCTGTGCGGCCTCTACGCGCCGACCGACGGAACGCTGACCATCGACGGGCTCGACAGCCGCCAGTTCCACCCGCACCAGCTTCGCGACGCATTCCGCTTCGTCGGCCAGGACGCGGAGCTGTTCAGCGGCACGGTGCGCGACAATCTGATGCTGGGCGCCGCCCAGGCCGACGATTCGCAGCTGATCGATGCGGTCGTCCGCTCGGGCGCCGACATCTTCCTGTCGCGCGATGCGGCTGGATTCGACCTTCCGGTCGGCGAGCGCGGATCGCAATTGTCGGGCGGCCAGCGCTCGCTTCTGGTCCTTGCCCGAGCCCTGGTCACGCCGTGCAGGCTGCTGTTCCTGGACGAGCCGACCGGGGCGATGGACACCCAGACCGAGCTTTATTTCATCGATCATCTGAAAAGCGCGCTGGCGCCCGACCAGACTCTGGTCGTCGCCACCCACCGGCACAACATGCTGAGCATCGTCAACCGGCTGATCGTCATCGACTCCGGCCGCATCATCGCCGACGGTCCGCGGGACGAAGTGCTCGGGCGGCTGACCAAGGGCTCGGGCAAGGAAGCGCAGGCATGACCGGCCTTGCCCTTGCGCGACGGCGGCTGGCGGCGAGCCTTTCCGCCTGGCGGCTCGAGATCGCCAGCTTCGCCTTCGTCCTGATCGTTGCGCTGACCGCGGCCGCCTTCGCCTTCGAAACGCCGGGGCGCGTCAACGCACCGGTCTCGGTAACGGCTTCACTCGACGATCCGCTGCCGGCCGCGTTGCTCGCCGCGACCAGCGACGGAGTCGCCGACGCCGCGACGGTCGGCGAGGAGGCGAAGGTCATCAATGCCGCGCTTCCTTTCAGCTCGGCGCCGCTCGAAGCGTCCCGGCCGTTCGCGCTCGGCGGCGGCGATCTCGATTATCGCCGGGCCCATCTGTGCCTGACCCAGGCAGTCTATTACGAAGCCGGCTTCGAGCCGATCGCCGGCCGCAGGGCCGTGGCCCAGGTCGTGCTCAATCGGATGCGCCACCCGGCCTTTCCCAATTCGGTATGCGGCGTCGTCTATCAGGTGGCGCGCGCGCCGGTATGCCAGTTCAGCTTCGTTTGCGACGGATCGCTAGGCCGCGCCCCCGCTTCGTCGGCGTGGCGCGAAGCAAGGGACATCGCCGCCGCCGCGCTCGCCGGATATGTCGAAAAGTCGGTCGGCGCCGCGACCCATTATCATGCCGATTACGTCGCTCCCCGCTGGGCGCCAATGCTGACCAAGCTGACCAAGCTTGGAGCGCACATCTTCTATCGCTGGCCGGGCGGCTGGGGCCGGCAGGGGGCTTTCACCGGCCGCTATGCCGGCGAGCTGCACGACCCCGCGTCACTGGCGCCGCCGGCGGTTGACACCGACACGGGCGTTTCAGCTACGGTCGCTGCCGGGCCGATCACCGATGGAACAGTGATCAAGCGCGCCCCCAACGACGTCGGCGGGCTGCTCGACGTGTCGAAGGGATGGAAGCTGGACATTCCCCATCCGGAGGACATCGGCGGAGCGGCGGCCCGTGCGATCGCCCAGCAGCAGGACGGTGCGCAGAAGGCCGGTCCGGTCGCGGCCGCCGGCCAGCACATTCCCGTCATGGCATCGCGGTGAGCAGGTTCTGGAGAAGAGCGTAACCATGGCAACCTTACCTTTCATCGGACGGGCCAGGCGCCATCGCCAGCCCTTGAGCGGATCGCAGCTGATCATCGTCGTCTCGGCGATCGGCTTCGCCGTCTTCCTGCTTTGGGCAGCGCTCGCCCAGGTCGATGAGGTTACCGCGGGTCAGGGCAAGGTGATCCCGACGAGCAAGGTCCAGCTGATCCAGGCGTCGGAACCGGCTACCGTCCAGGAGCTTCTGGTCCGCTCGGGCGAGCGGGTTCGCCGCGGTCAATTGCTGGCGAAGCTCGACAATCCTTCAAGCCGTCAGGTCCAGGCGGAAACCGATTCCTTGCAACAACGGGCCGCTCGCCTGTCCGCGGAAGGGAGCGGTGCCGCCACCGCGCTCAGCGGCGATGAAGCGGCGCTGAGCGCGGTCCGCCGCCAGGCCCTTTCGAGCCGCATGGCAGCGCTCGCGGCAACCGCGGACCAGCGTCGCCGCGAAGCATCCGAGGCAGCGGCGACGATCAGCAGCCTGCAGAGCAGCCTCGCACTGGCGCAGCGGAACGTCGGCATGCTGGAGCCGCTCGCCGAGAAGAATATCGTGCCCCAGACCGAGTTGCTCAACGCTCGCCGCGAGGTCGTCGACCTGCAGGGGAGGATTGCCGCAGCCCGCGAACAGCAGAGCCGGGCAATGGCGGCGGTGCGCGAGGCGCAGGCCCAGTCCAGCGAGGCCGGCTTCAGCTTCCGCCAGGAAGCGCTGAACGAGCGGAGCCAGATCGAGGCTCGGATTGCCGTCAACCAGGAATCGCTTCGCGGCGGGCGCGGGCAGGAATTGCGCTCGCCGGTCGATGGCGTCGTCAACGACGTCCAGGTGACGACCATCGGCGGCTTCGTCCAGGCCGGGCAGAAAGTGATGGAAGTCGTCCCGCTCGGCGAGAAACTGCTGGTCGAGACCCGCATCAAGCCGAGCGACATCGCCTTCATCAAGGTCGGCGACAGGGCGCTGGTCAAGGTCACCGCCTATGATTTCTCGATCTACGGCGGTCTCGAGGGCCGGGTGGTGCAGGTGTCCGCCGACTCGATTTACGACGAGGTCGAGCGACAGGCCTATTTCAACGTCATCGTCGAGACCGAGAAATCCTATCTCGAGCGCGACGGCCGGAGGCTTCCGATCACCCCGGGAATGATGACCGACACCCAGATCATCACCGGCAGCAAGAGCGTGCTGAGTTATTTGTTGAAGCCGGTTCTGAAGGCGCGCAGCGAGGCCCTGCGCGAGCGCTAGGTCCGGACTAGGGCGCGGCCGATGGGCTAAGCGGGCCGATGTCGGCCGAAGCGATGGTGATCGGCGGCAGCGGCCGGCGATAGCCGTGGGTCCAGGCACCGTCGGCGGCCAGGGTCAGCATCGGCCGGTAATCGCTCACCGCGGCGCTATCGAGCACCCGGTCCGTGCCATTGTCGAGGACCAGCGCGCGGCCGCCGGCGCGCACGACCAGCACCGCATGGTCCGCCCGCCGGACCAGATCCTTGACGATCACCAGATAGAGATCGCGGTCATCGAAACCGGCGGCCCTGAGCAGCTGCATCTTGGCGATCGCATAATCCTCGCAGTCGCCGCGCCCGCGCCGCAAGGTTTGGGCAGCGGTTACCCAGACGTCGGCGCGGCCGAACTGGACCGAATCGTCGACGAACTCGACCCGTCGGTTGACGTAGCGGTTGACCGCCTCGATCCGATCGACGGCGTCGAGATGGCGAAGCGAAGCGGCGTATCTGGCATGCTCGCCAGTCAGCCGAGCGCGCTCCACTTTCCGCCAGCGATGATCGAGCGGAGTTCGGCTGATTGCCAAAGCGACGCTGCCGAACAAATCGGGCTGGCCGCGAACGATGGCTTCGCGGACCTTGGGCGCTTCGTAAGCGATTGCCGGAAGGGCCATCACGGGGCTCCCGGCGGCCGGCCGAAGTGGCTCGACCCGTGCCGGGACCGGCAAGGGCAATCCCTTCTGCTCGGCGAGTATCGCCGTAAGCCGGCTCGGGGCTCCGCCGAGGATCGCCTCGCTTTTTGCGAGGGAGGCGTTGGTCAGTGTCGCGCTCGAAACCGGCTGCGCCGCGACCGCCGAGGGAAGCGCGGCTAGCGCCAGGGCGGCCAGTCCAAGTCGGGCGGTAGCGTTGCGGTCCATGCCCGGCGGTGTCGCAGGACAAGACCAAGATCGGCTTTCACATCATGGTAAAGGCCGCGGTAACTATCCGGCAACCTGCTCCGCTTCCGAGAGGAATCTCTCCACCGCGCGGTTGAACTGCTCCGACTGGTCGAGGTTCGAAAGGTGCGATGCACCGGCGAGCTCGACGTAGCGGGCCCCCGGGACGAGTTCGGCGAGCTCGCGCGACAGCGCCGGCGGAGTGACCGGATCCTCGCTTCCGACCAGAATGAGGGTCGGGACCGAGATGGCGGCGGCGCGATCGCGCTGGCCGGCAAGCCAGACGGCGCGGGCAGCGAGCCGATAGGCGGCGGGATCGATCGACGCCATGGTTTCGATCACGTCATCGCGAACCTCGGCCGGCGTCGAGTTGGCGAGCAGGATGGGAGCCCGCTGCTCGGCGATGGCACGCATTCCCGACGTCTGGCTGAGCTCGACGGAGCGGTCGTAAATCGCCTGGCCTTGCGGATGGGCGGCGAAGCTGTTGGCGATGACCAGCGACGCGCATCGCGCCGGTGCGGCATGGTAGATTGCGATAGCCATCACCCCGCCGAGCGACAGGCCGCAGACATGGGCGCGGTCTATGGCGAGCGCGTCCATCGCGGCGACGAACATTTCGGCGATTTCGTCGCGGGTGCAGCCGTCGGCGACAGGATCGCTTTCGGCATAGCCCGGGAAATCGAAAGCGACGGCGCGGCGGGAGCGCCCGAAATGGTCGATCTGGGCATTCCACACCGACTTGTCCGACCCGACTCCATGGAGGAACAGGATCGGCGCGTCCGCGCCCTGTCCGCGCTCAACGAAGCCGATCGCGCCCAGCGATGTCGAAACTCGCGCCACGGCTCGGGATGTGACTGCTTTGCAAGGGCAGGGCAAGCATCTAGGCTCGGCGGCGATGACGCGGATGACGATTAACGGCGAAGCGGTGCACTATCGGCTCGACCCGGCGATGCCCTTGCTCTGGGCGCTGCGCGAAGCGTCCAACCTCACCGGCACCAAATATGGTTGCGACAGCCAGGATTGCGGCGCCTGCACCGTGATCGTCGATGGCCGCGCGGTGCAGAGCTGCGCGGTCACCATCGCCTCGCTCGAAGGCGCCGAAGTGACGACCATCGAAGGCTTGTCGAGCAATCGGTCGCACCCGGTGCAGCAGGCCTGGGCGGCCGAGCAGGTGAGCCAGTGCGGCTATTGCGAGCCCGGCTTCATCATGGCCATCGCCGCCATGCTCGCCGCCGATCCCCGGCCGAGCGAGCAGCAAGTCGATGCGCTTCCCAACCTTTGCCGCTGCGGCGCCTATCCGCGGATCCGGCGGGCGGTCGCCCGCGCGGCGCAATCAGTTGCAATAGCGCCGCTGCCGGGAGCCGCGTCGGCCGAAGAATCGCAGTCGGCGGACGGCGAAATCGGTTAAGCTTTCGCTCATCCGCGAAGGGCCACGTTGCGGCATCGAATCGATCTGTTTGATGGGTGTTTTTGTCATGCGTAATCGTCTTTTCCTTATCCTGCTCGTCGGCGTAGCCACTCCAGCGCTTGCTGCTGCCCAGGACCGCGACAGTCGCGGCGATCGCGACGAAGCGCGCGCCGAGCGTTCGGAGCGGGCCGAGCGGCCGGCGCGGGCGGAGCGACCGGTCCGAGCGGAACGCCAAGCCCCGGTTGCGAGGGAACGGGCGATCGTCATTATGGAAAGCGATGACAGTCCGCGGGCGGCTCGAAGCAATCGCGGCGGTTCCGGCCAGCGCGCGCCGCAGGTCAGCGCCGAGGCCCAGGCGCCCGCTCCGGCGCCGCGCGCCCGCGAAGCCGGCGACAGCGTCAGGGAATGGCGCATGCGCGACCGCCAGCGGGCCGACAGCCCATCGGCAATTCAGGAGCGCAATCTGCGCCGCCCGGCAGATCCCGCCGGCGAAGGCCTGGTCGAGCAGTCCGGTCCGCTGCCGCGCGTGCTGGACCGGGAGCGCCCGCGCGCCCGACCCGAGGGCGGCTTCGCCCAGCCCGACGAGGTTTCAAGGCGCCCCGGCCGGGTGGTCAGCCGCACTCCGCGACTCGGCACCGAGCCGCCGCCGCCGCCGACCGCGACGGCGACCGTCGCCCAGCCGACCCGCCACTGGTCCGGCAACTGGCGCAACGACCGTCGCTACAATTGGCATGATTATCGCCATCGCAACCCGTCGCGATTCCGCATCGGCTTCTACTTCGATCCGTTCGGCTGGAACTATCACCGCTACGGAATCGGCTGGCGTCTGTGGCCGAGCTATTACAGCAGCCGCTACTGGCTGAGCGACCCGTGGATGTACCGCCTGCCGCCGGCCTATGGTCCCTATCGCTGGGTGCGTTACTGGGACGACGCCATGCTGGTGAACATCTACACCGGCCAGGTGGTCGACGTGATCCACAATTTCTTCTGGTAGAAGCGCGCGGGCACTCCGTCGAAACAATCGTTGCGCCGACTGTCCACGGGCGCTAGCTGTGTTATAACTCTAACACAGATGCGCGGGAGTCGCGAATGAACCGCTCGATCACGCTTGCCACTTTGCTGGCGGCGACGATGCTCTCCGGCTGCACGCTGGCCCCGCCGGTCACTCCGATTCCGCCGGCCGCCGCTGCTCCGGCCGAGCCCCAGCTCGCCGCTGAACCGCAGACAAGCGCCCGCGACCGGCTGTTCGCGCTGTTCGAGGCGAGCGACGAGGATCAGCTTCGCCGCAACCCGCTGTTCGCGATCTTTCGCGGCGACACGCGCTTTGCCGATCGCTTCGGCGACTTCATCACCGACGAATATATCGCCGGCGAGCGCGCCGCCGCCGAGGCCGAGCTGGCGGCGCTTCGGGCGATCGACCGCAATGCTCTCAGCGCCGTCGACAGGATCGCCTACGACACGTTCGAATTCCAGACCCGGCAGACGCTCAAGGGCCTCACGCCGGAGATCGTGCAGCTGACAGCGGTTCGGCCGCTCAACCACTTTTTCGGCTTCCACACTTTCTATCCGACCTTCGCCAGCGGCAAGGGCGCGGCGCCGTTCAAGACGGTCGAGGATTATGACAATAATCTCAAGCGCCACCGCGAGTTCGCCACCTATCTCGACCGGGCGATCGAACGGTTCCGGCAGGGGCAGCAAACGGGCGTGGTCGAGACCAGGCTGACCATCCGCAACGTCGTCGAGCAGCTCGACACTCAGCTCAAGCAAGGCATCGAGGAATCGCCCTATTTCGGGCCGACGCAGGACTATCCGGACGATTTCAGCGAGGCCGACAAGGCGCGGTTGACGCAGGCCTATCGAGCTTCGGTTAGCCAGGATCTCTACCCGGCGCTTGGCCGGCTGCGCGACTTCCTTCGCGACGAATATATGGCCAGCGCGCGCGAAGGCGTCGGCCTGATGTACATGGCCGGCGGCGACCAGCTCTATCTGCAGATGATCGAATCGACGACCACCCTGCCGATGCAGCCCGAGGAGATCCACCAGCTCGGCCTGAGCGAGGTGGCGCGAATCCGGTCGGAAATGGACAAGGTGCGCCGCGAGGTCGGCTTCCGCGGCACCCTCGGACAATTTTTCGGGCATCTGCGCACCGCGCCGCAGTTCAAGCCCAAGTCGCGCGAGGCCCTGACCCAAGGCTATTACGCCATCGGCAGAAAGGTCGACGCGCATCTGCCCCGCTATTTCTCGACCATCCCCAAGGCCGGGCTCGAAATCCGGCCCTACGAGGAGTTCCGCGAGAAGTTCGAGGCGGGAGGAAGCTACGAGCAGGGCACGCCCGACGGGAGCCGACCGGGAGTTTTCTACTTCAACGCCTATGACCTGCCGTCGCGAACCACTCCGGGAATGACCACGCTCTATTTGCACGAAGGGGCGCCCGGCCATCATTTCCAGATCAGCCTGGCGCAGGAGAATGAGGCGCTGCCCGCTTTCATGCGCTTTGGCGGCAACACCGCTTATGTCGAAGGCTGGGCGCTATACGCCGAGACCCTCGGCTATGAGATGGGGCTGTTCGACGACCCCTATCAGCGGTTCGGCACCCTGTCCGACGAGATGCTCCGGGCGATGCGGCTGGTGGTCGACACCGGCCTGCACGCCAAGGGATGGACCCGAAACCAGGCGATTTCCTACATGATGGCCAATAGCGACATGGGCCGGACCGACGCCACCGCCGAGGTCGAGCGCTACATCGCCATCCCGAGCCAGGCGCTGGCTTACAAGATTGGGGCGCTGACCATCCAGCGGCTGCGGGCGAAGGCGGAGGCCGAGCTCGGCGACCGGTTCGACATCCGCGACTTCCACGCCCAGGTGCTGATGACCGGAGCGCTGCCAATGCCGGTGCTCGAGAAGAAGATCCACGACTGGATCGCGGAGAAGAAGGCCGCTTAATACGCTGCCGCTAACGTCCGATATGGGTGGGAAGTGGACACTGGGCATAGCCGCTTTCATTAGGCGTTAGGCAACTCCGGTCGTCGCCTATCTCATTGATATTGCTACTGGTGGTGTCGATTAATCGAGACTCGTCGCTTTACCTATGTTAAAGCGTTGAAATTGTCATGCGGACTAACCGGGCCATGGCGACTGAGAGATATTTCGAGCTCCCGCCCCCTTTTAATGCGGGAGACAGCCGTGACGGCTTCCAATTCACAGCAACTCAATGGCTCGACGCTCGAACCGATGGTTCGCAAGCTCGAATATCGCGGGAGGTTCAGTCCTCGCGATCGCGCTGCGCTGCTCGGCTTGCCGCACGTCGTAAAGACGTTCGAGAGCAATCATTACGTGGTCCGGGAGCGTGATCGGGCCACTCATTCCTGCCTGATGCTGTCCGGCTTTTCCATCCGTCACAAGATCGTCGCCGGCGGGCTTCGCCAGATCGTCGCAATCCACATGAAGGGCGAGATGGTCGACCTTCAGAACTCGCTTCTCGGTGTCGCGGACCACAGCGTCCAGATGCTGACCGCGGGAAAAGTCGCCATGATCCCGCGAGAGGAGATCGTCCGGATTGCCTTCGATTATCCGGCGGTGGGTAAGGCGATGTGGACGGATACGCTCGTCGATGCCTCCATCTTCCGCGAATGGATAGCCAATGTTGGCCGCAGGACTGCGCGCGTCCGCATTGCGCATGTGCTGTGCGAGTTCGGGATGCGGCTCAAGCATGCGGGGCTGGCAGAGGAAACGGGTTACGAGCTCCCTATGACCCAGGAGCAGCTGGCGGACGCTACTGGGCTGACCTCAGTCCACGTCAATCGCACGATCAAAGCGCTTGAAGCGGAAGGGTTGATCGAGCGGGCTACCCCCCGCACGATCACTATCGGCGACTGGAAGAAGCTCGCCCACGCCGGTGATTTCGACAGCGGCTATTTGCACATGAAACAGGACGATCCGGTGCTTGCTTAGCCGGGGCTGTGCTCAAATTGGCCCTAATGTCCGCAATGGGTCGAAAGCGGACATTAGAGATATTCGTCACGCCGCCGCCAGCGCCTCGGCGATCAGGCGGCGGCTGTTGTCGATTCCGTAAAGGGCGATGAAGCTGCCCATGCGCGGGCCCTGGCTGGAGCCGAGCAGGGTCTCGTAGAGCGCCTGGAACCAGTCGCGCAGCTGCTCCTTGCCGTAATGCTGCTTGCCGATCTTGAAGACGATGTTCTGGATGGCATCGCCTTCGGCGTCCGGGGGCAGTGCGGCGAGCTGGGAGTCGAGGTCGCGAAGCGCCGCCGTTTCCGCTTCGGTCGGCGGGCGGCGCTCCAGCGTCGGGGCGACGAAATCACGCGCATAATTGACCGCTAGGGCGATCAGCTGGTCGAGCTCGGGATCGCTCTCCGGCGACGTTCCGGGCGCGTAGCGCTGAACGAACTTCCACACGGTCTGCCGGTCGGCGCAGCCGGGCAGGCTGACGAGGTTGAGCAGCAGCCCGTAGGTCAGCGGAAGGGTCTTTTCCGGGACCTTGCCGGCGTGGATATGGTGGACCGGGTTGCCGAGCTTCTGCTCGACCGGTTGCTGCGGATACCGCTCGCGGAACTGCCAATATTCATCGACCGCGCGCGGGATGACGCCGATGTGCAGGCTCTTGGCGCGCCTGGGCTCGCGGTAGATGTAGAAAGCGAGGCTCTCCTCGCTGCCGTAGCGCAACCACTCCTCGAGGCTGAGGCCGTTGCCCTTCGACTTGGAGATCTTCTCGCCATTTTCGTCGAGGAACATCTCGTAGTTGAAGCCCTCGGGCGGGCGGGCGCCGAGGACGCGCGCGATCTTCGATGACTGGATGACGCTGTCGATCAGATCCTTGCCGGCCATTTCATAATCGACGCCGAGCGCCACCCAGCGCGCCGCCCAGTCGACCTTCCACTGCAGCTTGGCCTGGCCGCCGAGCGCCGACTGGGTGATGGTCGTGCCGTCCTCGTCGGTGAAGCGGATCGTTCCTGCCTCAGCGTCGACTACTTCGACCGGAACCTGCAGCACCCGGCCGGAGGAGGGCGAGACGGGAAGCACCGGTGAATAGGTCGCCCGCCTTTCCTCGCGCAGGGTCGGCAGCATCACCCCCATCACCCCGTCCCAATTTCGTAGAACCTGGCGGATCACTTGGTCGAACCGGCCGCTCGAATAGCAATCGGTCGCCGACAAAAATTCATAGTCGAAGCCGAAGCGGTCGAGGAAATGGCGGAGCATCGCATTATTGTGGTGGGCGAAGCTCTCGTGGCTGCCGAACGGGTCGGGGATTTTGGTCAGCGGCTTGCCGAGATGGTCGGCCAGCATCGCCGGATTGGGGACGTTGTCCGGCACCTTGCGAAGCCCGTCCATGTCGTCGCTGAAGGCGATTAGCCGGGTCGGGGCGCTTCCAGTCAGCTCGTGAAAAGCGTTGCGGACGAAAGTGGTGCGAAGAACCTCGTTGAAGGTGCCGATGTGCGGCAGGCCCGACGGGCCGTAGCCGGTCTCGAACAGCATTGGCTCGCCGCCCGGCTTGCCGTCGGGCCAGCGCTTGAGAAGCTTGCGCGCTTCCTCATAGGGCCAGGCCTTGCTGGTCATTGCGGCGGAACGAAGATCGTCGGCGGTCAAATTCGTTGCTCTTATGTTCTCGGCGGCCCAAGGTGCGGCGATGGCCGACCCTTTGCCACTTCCGGCGCTTCACGCAACCCATGCGGGCATCTGGATCGCGGCCGCGGACGGCCCAGAGGGAGCTGGCATCCGCGAAGTCGGGCGCGGCGAGGCGATCGCCCGGGCGGCGGAAACCCCGCACGTGGTATTGAACGCCCCGCTGGTCGGCCAGCGGCTCGGCTATCCCGAGCTGTCGGGGCTCGACCTGCTCGAGCTGTTCGCCTTCATCCACCCGGCGCGATTCGCCGTCCCGACCGCGGCCGGGATGAGCCGCGCGCTCGGCCTCGAGCCGCCGGCGAGCGAAGCGGAATCGGCCCCGGCGCTGCAGCGGATCGCAGAGCGGCTGCTCGCCACCCTGAGCGATCCGGACTGGGCGGAGCGCGAAGGGGCGTGGACGTCCAATCAATCGCTCGCCCGGATGGGCTGGGGCTGGGCGCAGCTGGTCGGCGCGCGGCTTGCCAGGCCCGATGGCGGCGAGCGGATGCTCTTCTCGCGCCTGCCGCAATGGGAAGAGTCGGCCGACCGGCCGCCGCCGCGAGCGGTCTCGATCGATCCTTCGGATGCCCAAGACAAACTCGACCAGCTGACCGGCGCCCATTCCGAAGCGCGCGGGGGGCAGAGAGCGATGGCGGCGGCCGTCGCCTCGGTGTTCGCGCCCAAAAGGCAGAAAGATTGCCCGAACCTGCTGCTCGCCGAAGCCGGAACCGGGATCGGCAAGACCCTCGCTTATCTCGCCCCGGCCTCGCTCTGGGCAAGCGCGGCGGGTGGAACGGTATGGGTGTCGACCTTCACCAAGGCGCTTCAGCGCCAGCTCGACGCGGAAGGGGCCCGGCTGTTCGCCGACCCGCAGGAACGGGCGCGGCGGATTGTCGTGCGCAAGGGCCGAGAAAATTACCTTTGCCTGCTCAACCTCGAGGACGCGCTTCAGGGCGCCTTCGCCGGGCGGGCGGCAGTGCTTGCGCAGCTGGTCGGCCGCTGGGCGGCTTACAGCAAGGACGGCGACATGGTCGGCGGCGACCTGCCCGGCTGGCTTCCTAGCCTGTTCCGGCGCGCGGGTGCGACCGCGCTGACCGACCGGCGCGGCGAATGCGTCTATGCCGGCTGCCCGCATTATCGCCGCTGCTTCATCGAACGGGCGGAACGAGCGAGCCGGGAGGCCGACCTGGTCATCGCCAATCATGCGCTGGTGATGGTCAACGCCGCTCGCGCCCGGGAGCGGGCGCCGACCCGGATCCTGTTCGACGAAGGCCATCATTTGTTCGACGCGGCCGATTCGACCTTCGCAATCACCTTCGGCGGGCAGGAAGCGATCGAGATGCGCCGCTGGATCGTCGGGCCGGAAGGCCGCTCGCGCGGCCGGCGGCGCGGCCTTGCCGCGCGGCTGATGGACGTCGCTTCCTATGACGAGGAGAGTGGCAGGGCGCTCGAAGCGGCCATCGAGGCGGTTCGGGCTCTACCCTCGGACGGATGGGGCCAGCGGCTGGTCGAGGGCGCTCCGTTCGGTCCGGTCGAGGCACTGCTCGCCGAGGTGCGCGGAACGGTTTACGCACGGTCAAAGGCGCAGGAAGCGGGCTATGGACTCGAGACCGAGCTTGCCGAGCCGGACGGTGCTTTGGTGTCGCGCTCGGCCGAGGCGATGCAGGCGCTCGAGGGTCTGGTCAAGCCGCTGGCGGCGCTGGCGCGGCGGTTGGAGGCGGTGCTCGAGGATGCTCCCGACTGGCTCGACGCGCAGGCGCGGGCGCGGGTCGAAGGGGCGATCAACGGCCTCACCTGGCGGCGCGAGACACTGGCGGGCTGGGTAGCCCTGCTCGGCCGGATCGGCGGCGAGGCGGACCCCGACTTCGTCGACTGGCTGGCGGTCGAGCGGGTCGAGGGCCGCGAGCTCGACGTTGCCATCCACCGCCGCTGGCTCGACCCGACAAAGCCGCTTGCCGCCGCGGTGATAGGCCCGGCCGACGGAGTGCTGGCGACATCGGCGACCCTGCGCGGCGGCGGCGGTTGGGAATCGGCGGAGGCGCGGACCGGCGCGGCGCATTTGGCGCTGCCAGCGGGCCGGTTCGAGGCCGAAAGCCCGTTCGATTATGGCCAGGCTTCCGAAGTGCTGATCGTCACCGATGTCCGGCAGAACGACCCGGCGGCACTGGCGGGCGCCTATGCCCGACTGATCGAGGCGGCGGAAGGCGGCACGCTCGGCCTGTTCACCGCGATCCAGCGGTTGCGGGCCGTGCACTCCCGGATCGCCGACCGGCTGGCACGGGCCGGCCTGCCGCTGCTCGCCCAGCATGTCGACCCGATCGATGCCGGCACATTGGTCGACATTTTCCGCGACGACCCGCGCGCTTCCCTGCTCGGCACCGACGCGCTTCGCGACGGGGTCGACGTTCCCGGCGAATCGCTTCGGCTGGTGGTGATGGAAAGGGTGCCGTGGCCGAGGCCGACGGTATTGCACGCCGCGCGCCGAATGGCCGGTGGCGGAAGCGGCTACGACGACCGGGTCGTGCGCGCCCGGCTTGCCCAGGCGTTCGGCAGGCTGATCAGGCGGACAAGCGACCGCGGGGTGTTCGTCATCCTGTCGGCGGCAATGCCTTCGCGGCTGCTGAGCGCTTTCCCCGCTGGTGTCAGGATCAGCAGGGTGCCGCTCGATCAGGCGATCGCGCGAGTCGAAGAGATGCTGTCGCGGTCAGTCGTTCAAGGCGGAGGCGAGCCGATCGCGAAGCGCGACCAGCCGGTCGACGTCGACTGACGGGGCCTGTCGAGGCCCAGGCGTGGATTCGGGCTGGAAGGCCGGTTGCTGGTCCAACTGCGCCGGCCCGTCCTCCGGCTCGCCGCTTTTGTCGCGGAGAAGCTTCTGGACGCCGCGGACCGTATAGCCTTCCTGATTGAGCAGGCGGTGTATGCGGCGGGTGAGATCGACGTCATCGGGCCGGTAATAGCGGCGGTTGCCGGCGCGCTGCAGCGGGCGAAGCTGAGGAAATTTGGTTTCCCAATAACGCAGGATGTGCTGGGCGACGCCGAGCTCCCGCGAGAGTTCGCCGATCGTCTTGAAAGCGCCCGGTGCCTTTTCGCCGGTCGCCACCGCGCGCCTACTTGGCGATCTTTTCGCGCATGATCTGGCTGGCGCGGAAGGTCATCACCCGGCGGGGCGCGATCGGAACCTCGATCCCGGTCCGCGGATTGCGGCCGATCCGCTCGCCCTTGTCGCGCAGGATGAAGCTGCCGAACCCGGAAATCTTCACATTGTCGCCATCGGCGAGCGATGCGCACATGTGGTGGAGCACGCGCTCGACCAGGCTGGCCGATTCGGCGCGCGACAGCCCAAGCTTGCGATGGACCACGTCGGCAAGATCGGCCCGGGTCAGAGTCCCGCCCGCGTCCGTCTCGTTGGTCATGCGCGCAATGCCGAGGTCGGCCATGTTCTAAACTCCCCGCAAGTAAGCGGCGCCCCTGTCACCGCTGTTTCCACTTCGTAACGAATTTCACGTGCGTCGGCAATTCGACTTGTCGCCGGATTGCCGAGATATATCAATATCTGAGCGCCGCGGCACCCCAAGTAAATCCGCCGCCCATCGCTTCCAGCACGACGAGGTCGCCGCGCTTGATCCGTCCATCACGGACGGCAGCGTCAAGAGCGAGTGGGACCGACGCCGCGGACGTGTTGGCATGCTGGTCGACGGTGACCACGACTTTTTCGCTCTCCAGGCCCAGCTTCCGTGCCGTCGCGTCGAGAATCCGCGCATTCGCCTGGTGCGGGACGACCCAATCAACATCCGACGAAGTCAGGCCCGCTTCGCCCAGGACCTCGGTGAGCACGTCCGACAGATTGACCACCGCGTGGCGAAAGACCTCGCGGCCCTTCATTCGCAGCTTGCCGACGGTGCCGGTGGTCGACGGCCCGCCGTCGACGAACAAGAGATCGTTGTGGCGGCCGTCGGCGTGAAGCTTGGTCGCGAGGATGCCGCGCTCGCTTCCTTCCTCCGCCTGGAGAAGCAAGGCGCCGGCGCCATCGCCGAACAATACGCAGGTGGCGCGGTCTTCCCAATCGAGGATCCGGCTGAAGGTTTCCGAGCCGATGACCAGCGCCGAGCGGGCATTTCCGCCGCGGATCATCGAATCGGCGACGGTCAGCGCATAGAGGAAGCCGGTGCAGACGGCATGAACGTCGAAGGCGATGCAGTCGGCTATGCCAAGCGTCGCCTGGACCTTGGTCGCCGAGGAGGGGAAGGTCTGGTCGGGAGTTGCGGTGGCGAGGACGATGAGGTCGACCTCGCTCGCATCGACTCCGGCGTGATCGAGCGCCCGGCGGGCTGCGTCGGCGGCGAGGCTGGCCGTCGTCTCCCCCTCGCCGGCTAGGTAGCGGCTGCGGATTCCGGTGCGCTCGACGATCCATTGATCGGTCGTGTCGACCGTTTGGGCCAGCTCCTCGTTATCGACCCGGCGGCTGGGCAGCGCCGACCCGACACCCGCGATGACCGATCGGATCGTCACTGAGCGGCCTCGTGGGCGAAGGCGTGGGCGCGGAATTCGTCGAGGTCGGCGGCGATCTTGTTGATGATGTCGTTGCGGACCATTCGGGCGGCGACGCCGATGGCGTTGGCGACTCCTTTCGGATTGGCGCCGCCGTGGCTTTTCACCACCAGGCCGTTGAGGCCGAGAAAGACCGCGCCATTGTGATTGTTGGGGTCGAGATGGACCTTGAGCAGGTTGAGCGCCGGCCGCGACAGTGCAAATCCGGCCTTCGAGCGAAGCGAACTCTTGAATGCCCGGCGCAGAAGGTCGGTGACGAAGCGGGCGGTGCCTTCGGCTGTCTTGAGCGCGATGTTGCCGGAAAAGCCATCCGTGACGACCACGTCGATATTCCCGCGCGACAATTGGTCGCCCTCGGTGAATCCGTCGAAGCGGAACGCCAGATAATCGGCCTCGCGCAGAAGCGCCGCCGCTTCCTTGAGCTCTCCGGTGCCCTTGAGCTCCTCGGTGCCGATGTTGAGCAATTTGACGCGCGGTTTGCTGATTCCGAGCACGGTTCGGGAATAAGCCGATCCCATGACCGTGAACTGAACGAGGTTCTGGGCGTCGCACTCGGTGTTGGCGCCCAGATCGAGCATCACGCAATCATGGTCGCCGAGTGTCGGCAAAAGCGCGGCAAGCGCCGGGCGATCGATTCCCGCCATGGTGCGAAGCGCCAGCTTCGACATCGCCATCAAGGCGCCGGTATTGCCGGCGGATACCGCGGCTTCGGCATCGCCGTTCTTCACCGCATTGATCGACAGGCCCATCGAAGTGGTGCCGGCTCGGCGAATCGCCTGGCTCGGCTTCTCGCTCGCGGCGATGGCTTCGGTGGTGTGGGCTACGCGGACTGCGTCCTTGAGCTGGGGATGCCGGTCGATCTCGGGCTGCACCTGGGCTTCGTCGCCAAAGAACAGAAATTCGAGGGTCGGGTCCCGGCGCCTGGCGCGCGCGGCGCCGGCGACCATCACGGCGGGCCCGCTGTCGCCCCCCATTGCGTCAATGGCGATGCGGGGACGAGCCTCCATCGGCGCGCGGACCTGCCCGTCGCTCCGCTCAGGCCTCGGTCGAGACGATCTCGCGGCCGTTATAATGGCCGCATGCCTGGCACAGATTGTGCGGCAGCTTGAGCTCGCCGCAGTTGGAGCATTCCTGGAAGCTCGCGGGCTTGAGCGCGTGGTGGCTGCGCCGCATGTTGCGCTTCGAAGGCGAAGTTTTTCTCTTGGGAACAGCCATTGCGGCACCTGCTTAAAATCTGACCAATAAAAATGGCGACGATCCGCGCCCTTCTCAACGGGATGCCCCGCGGCGGCGGCCGATCGTCGCGAACCGCGCCCCTATAGCGAAACGCCAGCCGAGCGCAAGCGCTCAGGCGGCAAGGGCGCGGTCGCCGACCAGGGGATTGTGGGCGCGTTCATGGGCGAAGGTCGACATCGGACCGTGGCCGGGGATGAACATCGTCTCGCCGCCCATCGGCCACAGCTTCTCGGTGATCGATTCGATCAGCTGTTCATGGCTGCCGAGCGGGAAGTCCCAGCGGCCGATCGAGCCCTGGAACAGCACGTCGCCGACCAGGGCCAGGTTCGACTGCGGATGGTGGAAGACGACATGCCCCGGAGTGTGGCCCGGGCAATGGCGAACGTCGAACGTGAGCTCGCCGACCGTCACCTGATCGCCGTCGTCGAGCCACCGAGCCGGCTCGAACGATTTGCCCGGCATTGCATAGCGAGCGCCGTCTTCCGCCAGCCGGTCGATCCAGAAGCGGTCGGCTTCGTGCGGGCCTTCGATCGCCACGCCCAGCTCCTCGGCGAGGATTCCCGCCGACCCGCAATGATCGATATGGCCGTGGGTCAGTAGGATCTTCTCGATGGTGACCCCGGCCTCGGTCGCCGCCGCCTTGAGTCGCGGAAGATCGCCGCCCGGATCGACGAAGGCGCCGCGCATCGTCTTCGTGCACCACAGCAGGGTGCAATTCTGCTGCAGCGGAGTAACCGGGATGATTGCGGCGCGGAGGGGCGGATTGCCTTGCGTCACTGGCCGAGCAAATTCTTCTGCCAGAACATCAGGGTCGTCCAGAACTGATAATCCTGATTCTCCTTCTTGGCGAAGCCGTGGCCTTCGTTCTCGCCGACGAGATACCAGACGTCCTGGCCGTTGGCGCGGACCGCCTGGACGATCTGGTCGGCTTCCGACTTCGGCACGCGCGGGTCGTTCGCTCCCTGCACGACGAACAGCGGCAGGCGGATTTCGTTGATCCGGGTGAGGGGCGAAATCTCGAGCAGCTTGGCGCGCTGCACGGGATCGCGCTCGTCGCCATATTCGACCCGGCGAAGGTCGCGGCGATAGCTTTGCGTATTTTCGAGGAAGGTGACGAAGTTGGAGATGGCGACGTTGCACAGGGCGCCCCGGAAACGGTCCGGATAGAAGATCGACGAGGCGTAGCACATGTAGCCGCCGTAGCTTCCCCCCGTCACCGCGAAGCGGGCGGGGTCGAGCGCCGCGTCGGCCTGGAGCCGATCAAGGAAGGCGCCGATGTCGCGGACCGAATTTTCCCGCTGGAACGGTCCGTTGTCGAGGCTGACGAAGCGCTTGCCGTAGCCCGACGAGCCGCGCACGTTCGGGTAGAAAATGGCGATTCCGAGCTCGTTGACCAGATAGTTGTTGCGGCCGAGGAAGCCCGGCCGAGACTGGCTTTCGGGCCCGCCGTGGATGTTAACGATCAGTGGCCGGCGGCCGGGGAAGCGCGCCGGGTCGGGACGATAGAGGAAGCCGGACACCGGCTCGCCGTCGAAGCTTCGAACCTCGATCAGTTCGGGCTCGACGTTCGCCTGCGGATCGAGGCCGCCGGTCTCGCTTTGCGTCCAGCGGGTCATCCGCAGGCTCGCCGGGTCGAGCGCATAGGCGTCAGACGGGCTTTTCGCCGAGGTCAAGGTGAAGCCCAGCGTGCCCCAGGGCGCGAATTCAAGCCCGCCAACCGTGCCGACCGGAAGACCGGGCACCGAGCGCGGGCGCCGCGTCCGGGTATCGAGCAGGTAGAGCTTGCTGCTGCCCGCTTCATTCATCGTGTAGGCGATCGTCCGGCCGTCCTTGCTGATCGCAAAGTTCTCCACTTCCCATCGCGACTGGGGGGTAACCGGAGTGAACCTGCCGGTTGCCGGGTCGAGCGTGCCGAGCCGCAAGACGTCGCTGTTCTCGTCCGACGTCGCCCACAATGTGCCGTTCGGAGCGAATTCGAGTCCGCCGTAGGAAATGGCTTTGGAGTGATCGCCAATCGGCGTCATCCGGCCGCTGGCGATGTCGAGCAGGAACGGATTGCTCTTGGTGATCGACACATATTCAAGCACTGCCGCCCGCTGCCCTCCGGGGGCAAAATCGCTGATGCTCCAGCCGCCGCCGCGAAGCTCGGCAACCATTCGGTTCGAGGCCGGGTTGCGCGGGTCCATGACATAGAGGTCGGTGTCGGTGCCGTTGCGCCGGGTGGAGCTGTAGGCGATCTGCCGCCCCTCCTTGTCCCAGCCGTTGAAGCTGTTGCGGCTCTTGCCATCGGTCAGCAGGGTCAGCCGTCCTTCGGCCAGCGTGTAGAGCTGGAAGAATTCGTTGCCGCCATCATCCTTGCTGACCAGCAGCACGTCGCCGCGAGGAGACCAGCGGCCGCCCAGTGGCTCGGGCTCGAAGCTGATCTGGCGCCGCATTCCGAGCGGAGCTGCGACGGTGTGCAGCTGCGCGGTGTTGGCAAAGCGGGTCGCGACCAGCATCGACCGGTCTGCGGCGTTCCAGCCGCGGAAGCCGGCGGTGCGGAATTCCATATAGGGGCGGGTGGCGGCGGCGAGCTGTTCGGGCACCGGCGGGATGCCGTCGGCGGTGAGCGCCGCCGGCTTGGGCATTTGCGCCCAGGAGGCGGCGGGGACGAGAGCGACGGCGGCCGCGAGGGCAAGGCTGAGCAAACGCACTATTGGAACTCCGAGCGAAAGGGGTGGGACCTTCAAGCAAAGGCTGGGGCGCGCGGCAAGCGATGATGGCCGCCATTTATCGAATTGCGGGCTGAACGTCCTTCATCTCGGCGGCGACAGCTTCGGCCCGGCGAAGCGCGCGGAGGATATTTCCGCCGGCCAGCTTGGCAAGGTTGGAGTCGCTCCAGCCGCGGCGAATCAGTTCGGCGAACAGCAGCGGATAGCCGTTGGCGCTGCCCAGCCCGACGACCGTCGTGCTGATCCCGTCGAGGTCGCCGCCGATGCCGACATGGTCGTGGCCGGCAACCCGGGCGATATGCTCGATATGGTCGGCGACATGGCTGACGTGAACTTCCGGCCTGGGGTTAGCGGCTTCCCAGCGCTCGAGCCCGCCCGCGACCAGCTGCCGGCTGTATGGATAAAGCGCCTTCAAGCGCGCGTCCTCGGCCGAGCGCTCGCGCGACCATGCCCAGGTCTCGCTCGACAGGAATGAGGGGACGAAGGTGACCATCACCACGCCGCCACTGGCCGGCATCAGCCGCAGGATATCGTCGGGCACATTGCGCGGGTGGGGGGTGAGCGCGTGGGCGTTGGAGTGCGAGAAAATCACCGGCGCCCGGCTGGCGGCGATGGCGTCGCGCATGGTCGCCGGCGCCGTGTGGCTGAGGTCGACGAGCATGCCGAGCCGGTTCATTTCCTGCACGACCGTCATCCCGAATTCGCTCAGGCCGTCATGGGCGGGTTCGTCGGTTCCGGCGTCGGCCCATTCGGTCGTCTGGTTGTGGGTAAGCGTCATGTAGCGGACGCCGAGATCATAGAATTGACGAAGCGCGGGAAGCGAACCGCCGATCTGCCGGCCGCCCTCGATGCCGAGCATCGATGCGATTCGGCCGCGCCGATGGATTCGGACGATGTCGTCGGCGGTGGAGGCGAGCTCGAGGTGTCGCGGATAGGACTGGATCAAACGCCGGGCCGTATCGATCTGCTCGATAGTCGTTCGAATCGCCTCGTCGCCGGTCAGCGTGCCGCTGATGTAGACCGACCAGAATTGCCCGCCGACGCGGCCGGCGCGAAGCCGGGCCATGTCGGTCATCAAAGAGGGCTGGCGCTGGTCGGTCCCGGCCTCAAGCCCCTCGACACTGTGGCCGTGCTCGCGAAGCGCCCATGGCAGGTCGTTGTGGCCGTCGATCAGCGGTGTGCGTTTGAGGATCCGGTCGATCCGGGACATCGTCCTGGGATCGATCGGCTGGGCGGGAAGTGGAGCGGAGAGGCTGAACGCAGCCGCGGCGAGGATCAGTTTGGACCAGGTCATCGTCCGGGGTTTACGGACTGGCCCCGCGCCGTGCAATTGCCGTGCCGAGATGAATGCGGCCGAACCCTTTCTGCTGTTCGACGACGCGCGGAAAAACGGTGCGCCTGCCAGGCTCTACCGGCGGCCGGTGGGCGAGATTAGCGCCCGGAGGATCGAAGAGGTCCGACCCGCGCTCGAGCGGCTTCGGGCCGCGCTGGCGGGAGGGCGGCACGCCGCCGGCTTTCTCGGTTTCGAAGCAGGCTATGCGCTTGAGCCCAGGCTGAATCCGCTGGTCCGGCAGGGGCCGGGCCCGTTGCTGTGGTTCGGCCTGTTCGATGGTTTCGATTTGCTCGACGAAGAGGCATTGGAACGGCTGCTTCCAGACCCGCGAAGCGCCTGGGTAGGCCAGCCGCGGCCCAGGATCGGACGGGAAAACTATCTCGCTGCAGCCGCCGAGGTGCGCGAGCATCTGTTCGCCGGCGATTTCTATCAGGCGAACCTGACCTTCGGCTGCGACGTGCCGCTGATCGGGCCGCCGCTGGCGGCCTATGCGAAGCTTCGCAATAACTCTCGTGCCGGCTGGGGCGGAGTGATCCGCTACCCGGTTGGCTGGATCCTGTCCTGCTCGCCCGAGCAATTCTTCACCATCCGCGACGGCGTGGTCGAGGCCCGGCCGATGAAGGGCACCGCCGCCCGGCGGCCCAATCTCGCGGAGGATGCCGACGAGGCGCTGGCGCTCGCTGCCGACCCCAAGCAGCGGGCCGAGAATCTGATGATCGTCGACCTTCTGCGCAACGACCTTGCCCGCATTTCCGAGACGGGCAGCGTCGAGGTGCCCGAGCTGTTCACGGTCGAGACCTATCCGACGGTCCACCAGATGGTGTCGCTGATCCGCTCCCGGTTGCGCGCTGGCCTCGGCGCCATCGACGTGCTCGACACCATCTTCCCCTGCGGGTCGGTGACCGGCGCCCCGAAGATTTCGGCGATGGAGCATCTGCGCCGGCTCGAGCGCGAGCCGCGCGGCGCCTACACCGGCTCGATGGGCTGGATCGAGCCCGGCGGGGACGCCGCCTTCAACGTGCTGATCCGGACGCTCGAGCTGGCCCAAGGGTCGAGCGTCGCCCGCCTCGGCCTTGGCTCGGGGCTTGTCGTCGACAGCATTGCCGCCGATGAATGGGCGGAGTGCCTGATCAAGGGAGAATTCGTGAACCGAGCCGCCGAGTCCGTCGACCTCATCGAAACCATGCGCCTCGATCCCCATGACGGAATCGTCGAGCTTGACCGGCATCTCGACAGGCTCGCCCGTTCCGCCGAGGAACTAGGCTTTGTGTTCGACCGCCACGGTGCCCGCAACGAACTGCAGGCGGCGACATTCGGCAAGAAGCAGCCGGCGGTGGCGCGACTGCTGCTGTCGCCGACCGGGACGATGGCGATCGAAGTTCGGCCGCTCGATGAGCCGCCGCCGGAACCAGTGAAAATTGCGGTCCGCCCGCTGCCGGTCTCTGCCGACGATTACCGGCTGCGGCACAAGACGACGGCGCGGAGCTTCTACGATGACGCGCGGCGGGACAGCGGCGCCTTCGAGGTGGTTTTCACCGATGCCGAGGGGCGGCTGACCGAGGGGAGTTTCACCAATGTCTTCGTCGAGCGCGGCGGCAGGCTCCTGACGCCGCCGCTCGAGCGCGGCCTGCTGCCGGGGATCCTGCGCTCCCAGCTAATCGACCAAGGCCGGGCGGTCGAAGCCGACCTGACGCCCGAAGACCTTCGCGGCGGCTTTTTCGTCGGCAACATCGTCCGCGGGCTGATCCGCGCCGAGCTCGCCTCAGGCGGCTAAGGGAAAGCGCAGCATCCGGTCGGGCAGCGGCACCAGCGCGGTCGCATCCGGGCCGACGTTGCGAAGGATTTCCGGGTGACTGGCATCGAGTCCGCCGGTGAGAGAGCCGAAGGCGGGCATGATCAGCTTACGATCGGAGGCGACAAGGCAGCGCCGCGACACGTTGCGGCCCTTGAGGGTCAGCCGAAGCTTGGGGTGGAAATGGCCGGAAACCTCCGGCCTCGGATCGCCGCGGTCGGCTTCATGACGAAGGACGATCCCGCCGACGACCTCCTCCTCCATCAGCCGGCCGCCGCAATGATCGGCAAAGCCGGGGTCGTGATTGCCGAGGATCCACGTCCAATCGAGCCGCGACGTCAAGTCGAGCAGCAGATTGCGAGCGTCGGCGGGCAGCCGGTCGCAGCCGAAGCGGTCGTGGAAGCTGTCGCCGAGGCAGTAGAGCCTGGCCACGCCGCAGCGCTCGACGACGCCTGCCAGCTCCGTGAGGGTTGCATGCGAATCATAGGGCGGCAGGAACTGGCCGCCGGCCGCGAACCAGCTGGCTTTCTCGAGGTGCAGGTCAGCGACCAGCAGCGCGTCCTGCGCCGGCCATAACAGCGCGCCTTCGGCCGAGGCGACGAACGTTTCGCTGGCGAACGAAAAGGGAACCATGACACGTCATTGCGAGGAGCGGAGCGACGAAGCAATCCACTTTTTTCCGCTGGATCGCCACGCCAACGCGGCTCGCGATGACGGCTACGGCTCAAGACCCAGGACGTGGGCGCGAAGCGCTCGCGCATCGTGAAGCGCGTTGTGCGGGACCGCGCTATTCTCGGCGGTGCTGAAATTGGTCAGGGTCAACAGTCGAAACCGGATTTGCGGCAGTGGCACGATCTGCCCGGGGGCAGAGCTCAGAAGGCCGCAGAACAGCTCGATGTCGGTCGGCCAGTCGGCGACGATCTCGGGATCGGAATCGGCGCCGACGAACATGGCAATGGTCGCGGCGGCATCGCTCCGCGACGATCGCGGCAGTCGAAGATGGTCGGGAACATGGTCGAGGAAGGGCAGCACGTGCCGCTCGACCCATGGGTGGGTCGGGGCCTCGTGCGCAAATGTCAGGTAGAGCTCCTCCGATCCATCCTCGGGGACAAGCGCGAGGGAGATCAGCTCGCCGCCAAAGCCGTTGAACTCGGTGTCGAGGAAGTATCGCACTTCAGGGTCAGCGTGGCTGGGGCACCGCGCAGGTGTCGCCGGGGCGCGGCTTGCCCTTGCGGCAGCGCTCTTCCATCCGCCTGAGCTCGCGGCCGCGCTTCTCGTCGGCTTCGGACTGGCTGGTGGTCGCCGCGTCGACCCCGGCGGAGACGACCGCGACCGGGACCTTGGCGACGTCGACGGCCGTGTCCACCGCCGAGGCGACGACGCAGCCGCCCAGAAGCAGCGCGGCTGCGGCGATGATGAGCTTTTCCATTCTTCAAGCCTCGCAGATCGCGCCGCCCGCGGCAACGGTCAGCCGCGCATCGCTTCGGCCGCCAACGCTTCGGCCTCGGCCAGCAGGCTGTCGTCGGCGAGCACTCCGGGCGGAAGCGATTCGCGCCCGACGATCACCATCAGCGGCACCGCCATCGGAGTGATCCGATCGGCCTCGACATGCAGCATGGTCGCCGACGCGCGGTCGACCAGCCGGACGAGCCGCCCGAGCTCGGTCATCTTCGAGCGGGCGTCGTCCCAGGCAGCGCGGAGCAGGAGATGGTCGGGCTCATAACGGCGAAGCACGTCGTAGATGAGGTCGGTCGAAAAGCTCACCTGGCGGCCGGTCTTGCGCTTGCCCGGGTGGTGGCGCTCGACCAGCCCGCCAATCACCGCCGCCTCGCGGAACGCGGTCTTGAGCAGATGGGATTGCTCGACCCATTCGACGAACTCGCGCTCGAGGATGTCGGGCGAAAACAAAGCTTTCGGATCGCGGATCGCATCGAGCCCGTAGCAGGCGAGGCCATAATCGTTGGCGACGAAGCCCAAAGGCTTCAGGCCTGCTTTCTCCATCCGCCTCGTGATCAGCATGCCCAGCGACTGGTGGGCGTTCCACCCTTCGAAGCTGTAGGCGACCATGTAGTGGAGATTCTCGTGGGCGAAGGTCTCGACCAGCAGTTGCTCGGGCTCGGGGATGATCGAGCGGCGGTCCTGAACTTCCAGCCATTCGCTGACGTCGTCGGGAAAACGCCGCCAGTCGTTGCGGTCGGCAAGCATGTGGCGGACTCGGTTGGCGAGGTGGGTCGACATCGACATGCGCTGGCCGCCGTAGGTGACGATCCGCGCCGGCTTCGACGAAGCGCGGACGATGATGTCTGTGTCTTTGAACTGCTCCACCTCGAGGCTGAGGCCCGAAAAATAGAAATGATCGCCGGGCGCCAGCGTCGAGGCATAGCCTTCCTCGATGGTGCCGAGCTTGCGCCCGCCGCGGAAGCGGACGGTGAGCAAGGGTTGCTCGACGATCACGCCGGCGTTGAGTCGGTGCTGCTGGGCAATGGTCGGCTTGGCGATTCGCCAGACGCCATCGGCCTCGGGCACCAGCCGGCGGAAGCGGTCGTAGGCCTTGAGCGCATAGCCGCCGGTGGCGATGAAGTTCAGAACTTCGCGAAAGGTTTCCTGCTTCAGTCCGGCATAAGGCGCGGCCGAGCGCAGCTCGGCGAGCAGCGCCTCTTCTTCGAACGGCTCGGCGCAGGCCACGGCGAGAATATGCTGGGCGAGGACGTCGAGCGCGCCGGAGCGGAAGCGCTCCGGATCGAGCTCGCCCTCGTCGATCGCATCCAGGGCGGCCCGAGCCTCGAGATATTCGAAGCGGTTGCCCGGGACGATGACGCCCAGCGAAGGCTCGTCGAGGCGGTGATTGGCTCGGCCGATTCGCTGCAGGAGGCGCGAGCTGCCCTTGGGCGCGCCCATCTGGACGACGAGGTCGACATCGCCCCAGTCGACTCCGAGGTCGAGGCTGGCGGTGGCGACCAGGGCCCTGAGGCGCCCGTCGGCGACCGCGGCCTCGACCTTGCGCCGCGCCTCGCGGGCGAGGCTGCCGTGGTGGATTCCGATCGGCAGCGCATTATCGTTGACCGCCCACAAATCCTGGAAGATCAGCTCGGCGAGGCTCCGGGTATTGCAGAAAACCAAAGTCGTCTTGTGCCGTTCGATCAGGCGCATCACCTCGCGCGCGGCGTGGCGGCCGCTATGGCCCGACCAGGGAATCCTGTTCTCCGGGATGAGGATCGACAGGTCCGGCTCTGCGCCCGGCTCGCCGAGCACGAGCTCGACCGTCTCCATATCGGCGTCGGGCGCGAGCCAGGAGCGATAGGCGTCGGGATCGCTGATCGTCGCCGACAGGCCGACCCGGCGAAGCCCGGGCGCCAGCGCCTGAAGCCGGGCGATCGCAAGCGCCAGCAAGTCGCCGCGCTTGTCCTTGGCGAAAGCGTGAAGCTCGTCGATGACGATGGTGCGAAGGCCGGCGAACAGCGCCCTGCTGTCCGGGTAGCTGAGCAGC
>Ga0247719_1000280_pt1 | contig 34692 bp, 33 predicted proteins | sample 41E_DmetaG_FD_189046 | JGI IMG/M metagenome (GOLD analysis project Ga0247719, IMG submission 189046) | Soil microbial communities from hillslope of Landscape Evolution Observatory, University of Arizona, Oracle, AZ, United States - 4-1-E_D | ecosystem: Engineered > Artificial ecosystem >...
TGAGGTCCTCACCGCCAACCGGGCCACCCTCGACCAGCTGGCCCATGCCCTCATGGAGCAGGAGAGCCTGGAGGGCGACGCCCTCGACGACCTGCTGCTCAACATCACCCAGACCGGTCCGGCCGACGCCACGCCGGCCGGCGCCCGCTCGGCTTTCGGCACCACGTCGGACGCCTGACCTTGGTCACGGCCGCCCCCACCAACTGCGTCAACCACCGGCGGCGGCCGCGCGTGACCACCTGCGGGGCGTGCGGGAACCCGATCTGCGCGGATTGCATCGTGCACACGGGGGTGGGGGTCAAGTGCCGGAGCTGCACCGGCGTGACGGCGGGGAGATCGCCCAAGCCCGGGTCGCCCCCCGCCGCCGCCAAGGTCCGCTCCGGCGCCAACAGCGGGCGCAAGCCGTGGGCCGTCCCCGTCGCCGTGGCCGGCGTGGTGGTGCTGGCGGTGGCCGCCTTCGGGCTCATGACCCGCGACTCCGGCCCGGTCGTGACCGACGAGGTGCTGGGCGGGACGACGGCCACGGTCAGCGAGCGCCAGAGCGAGTTCGTCGGCGCCGGCGGCCAGCGCATCGGCGGCACGCTGACCCTGCCGGCCGCCGGGGAGGGCCAGGCCGTGCCCGCGGTGCTGATCGTCCCCGGCCTCGGCGCCCTCGACCGCAACTCCGTGGTGGCCGCCAACCCGCCCGACGCCTTCCGCGACGCGGTGGTCTCCAGCGTCAGCGGGGTCGGCCTAGGCGCTCCCGACCCGCTGTACAAGGACCTGAGCGACACGTTGGCCCAGGCCGGCATCGCCAGCTTCCGCTACGACAAGCGGGCCACCAAGGCCGCCCCCTTGCGGCCGGACCAGCCCCGGTCCTTCGACGACGAGGTGACCGACGCCAAGGCCGCCCTCGACATGCTCGGGAAGCGCCAGGAGCTGGGCGGTGCCCCGCTCGTCGTCCTCGGCCACGACACGGGCGCCGTCGTCGCCATGCGGGCCGCCGCCGGCAACGGCCGGGTACGGGGTGTGGTGGCCGTTTCCATGCCGACCCGGCCTCTCGGCGAGGTGCTCGCCGCCGACCTGGCCCGGGCGCGGGGCGCGGCGGTGGGCGACGCCTTCCGGGCGGCCGCGGCGACGCTCGCCAGCACCGGCAAGGCCCCGCCGGCGGACAGTCTCCCTGAGATTCTCCGCCCCATCTTCGCCCAGGGCCAGGACGCCTACCTGGCCAGCCTCTTCGGCATCAATCCCACTGCCGAAGTGGGCAACGTCGCCGTCCCCGTGCTCCTCGTCCGGGGCGGCGCCGACCCCACCATCACCGCGGCGGACACCGAACGCATCTCGTCGTCGTTACGTGTCGGCGGCCAGGTGATGGTCGGCAGCTCGCAGGCCGATCACAATCTCGCCCTCGCCGGCGCGGCTCACGAACACAGCAACACCGCCACCGCCCCAACCGTCCAGCGCGACGCCGACCTCCGCTCGGCGCTGGCCGGCTGGGTCAAGCTCCAGCTCGGCGGCTAGCCCCTTCCCCGAGGGTGGCAACGGCCCGCCGCCGACGGGGGTCCACCAGACCGAAGTAAACTTCCTGCGTGACTACGCAGATAAAGGATCCCTCCGACGGGCAGGTGACCGCCGCAGTGGAAACTCTCAAGCTGCTGGCCGACCCCACCCGCCTGCGCATCCTGTGGGCGCTGCTCCACGGTGAGCACTCGGTGGGCCACCTCGCCGACCACGTCGGCGCGCCGGCGCCCGCTGTCTCCCAGCACCTGGCCAAGCTCCGACTAGCCCGGCTGGTCCAGACCCGGCGCGACGGCAACCACATCTTCTACCTGGCCGACGACGACCACGTCGGGCGCCTGGTGGCGGAAGCCCTGTTCCACGCCGGCGGTGGCGGCCGCCAGGACGAAGGGAAGACCGCGTGAGCGACCAGCACCACGCGGCCGGGGGCCACGGCGGGCACGACGACCACGACCATGATCACGATCACGACCACCCCGGTGGGCTGCGTGGCGCGCTGAAGTCCGTCTTCGCTCCCCACGGCCACGACGCGGCCGACTCCGTCGATCGGGCCTTGGAGGACAGCCGGGAGGGCATGCGCGCCCTCAAGATCTCCCTCGTCGCCCTGGCCGTCACCGCCGCCCTCCAGGTCGTCGTCGTCCTGGTCAGCGGCTCGGTCGCCCTCCTGGCCGACACCGTCCACAACTTCGCCGACGCCTTGACCGCCGTTCCCCTGGCCATAGCCTTCTGGATCGGGCGCCGGCCGCCCAACCGCCGCTACACCTACGGCTACGGCCGGGCCGAGGACCTGGCCGGCATCTTCATCGTGGCCATGATCGCCCTCTCGGCCATGGTCGCGGCATGGGAGGCCTTCCACCGCCTGCTCGACCCGCAAGAGATCCGCAACGTCGGGTGGGTCATCGTCGCCGGCGTCATCGGCTTCCTCGGCAACGAGCTGGTGGCCGTCTACCGCATCCGGGTCGGTCGCAAGATCGGCTCCGCCGCGCTGGTGGCCGACGGCCTGCACGCTCGCACCGACGGCGTCACGTCGCTGGGCGTGGTGCTCGGTGGCGTCGGGGTGGCCGCCGGCTGGGAGCTGGCCGACCCCATCGTCGGCCTGGTCATCACCGTGGTCATCTTGTTCGTGCTCAAGGGCGCGGCCCGCGACATCTACCGCCGGCTCATGGACAGCGTCGACCCAGAGCTGGTCGACGCTGTCGAAGGGGTGCTGGCCGGCGTGCCGGGCATACAGGCCGTCGAGCGGGTCAGCATCCGGTGGGTGGGCCACGAGCTGCACGCCGAGGCCGACGTGGTCTCCGACAGCCGGCTGACCGTGGCCGAGAGCCACCGGATCGCCGAGGAGGCCCACCACCTGCTCCTCCACCGCATCCCGAAGTTGACGCGAGCCACCATCCACACCAATCCTTGCCACCACGACGGGCGCGACCACCACCTGATCACCGCGCACCACTTCGCCCGCCGCTGACGGCCCGGCGGTGTGATCCGCAGGGGCGACGCGCCGGTGCCGGACCTGGCCGAAGGAGGCCGGCGACGGTCACCGTCGACGGGCCGGCCGGCCCCGCGTTACCGGCCGAGGCACACCTGGTATGACCCCTGCGCCGGCCCCGCCAGCCGCTAACCTGCCGGGCGGTGTCTCGCCTTCGTACTCTCTTCGTCCTCCTGCTCCTGACCGCTCTGGTCGCCGCCGGCTGCGCCCGCGGCGGCGGCGACGAAGCCAGCGACGACGGGACGGGCGAACCGCGTGCCAACGTCCAGGACCTTCGGGTCGCGGTCGGGGAGGACCCGTTCATGGCCGGGAACCCGCCGGCCAACGACATCGGCATCCGCACCACCGGCCCCAACCCGGCCATCTTCGAGACGCTCACCCGGGTGAGCGCCACCTACGGGGTCGAGTCGGGCCTCGCCGAGCGGTGGGAGTCGGCCAACCCCCGGACGTGGAAGTTCTTCCTGCGCCGCAACGTGAACTTCCACAACGGGACGCCCCTGAACGCCGAGGCGGTGGTCGCCGCCTTCGAGGGCTTCGCCGGCCGCCAGACCCGACCGCGGGGCCTCGACCGCGGCACGGCCAAGGCCACCGCCCCCGACGTGGTGGAGGTCAACCTCACCGCCGACAACGCCCGGTTCGCCGAGCAGCTGGCCAACCCGAGCTTGGCCATCGTGGCGCCCGGCACCCGCCCCGGCGCCGGCGACACGCCGGAGACGACACCTACCGGCACCGGGCCGTTCATCTTCGTGTCCTACCTCAAGGGCGCCGAGCTCAAGATGAAGGCCAACGAGACGTACTGGGACGGTCCCACCGAGCTGAAGTCGCTCACGTTTCGGTTCGGGCCCGAACGAGACGTCAGTCGCCTTCTCGCCACGCGCCAGGTGGAGATCGCCGGCATGGTCGGTCACGGGAACCTGGCGTCGGTCTCCGGGCGCACCGACCGCAACGTGCAGTCCCGCCCCGGCCAGGCCGCCTACCTCCTCCTGAACACCGGCGGCATCGAGGAGTGGACCACGCTGAAGGACGACAACCTCCGCCGGGCGCTGGCCCACAGCATCGACCGGGACGAGGTCACCAAGGCCGGCTGGGAGAAGCGCGGGGAGGACAGCACCACCCTCATCCCCGAGATCGTGCTCGGTGCCGACGCGGCCAGCCGGGTGCGGCCCCTGCCCCTGAACCGCAACGAAGCCATGAAGCTCCTGGATGGGGCCGGCTGGCTGCCGACGCTGCCGAACAGGATGCGGGCCAAGGGCGGCAATCCGCTCGTCCTGAACCTGCTGCTGTCCCGGCCGACCGAACAGGACAGGGCCGCCCAGGCGATCAAGGACCAGCTCGCCGAGGTGGGCGTCGCCGTCCAGATCCAGGACGCGGGGGGCGACACACCCTTCACCAAGGTCAACAACGCGCAGTTCGACCTCTTCCTGGACGTCCGGCCGCAGGACGACGCCAACCCCTGCGCCCTGTGCCGGTTCTTCACCCTCCGTCCTGGCGGCCAGCTTGCCTTCTCGGCGTCGGTGGGAGGCGGGCCCAAGGTCGACGACGCCTACGACCGCATCTTCTCCTCGCCCTCCATCGACACCGCCCGCCGGACCGCGGCCGACATCATGCACGTCGTCACCGCCGAGCGCATCACCGCCATCTCCATCGCCTCGCTGCGCACCGAGTGGCTGGTCTCACCCCGGGTCCGGGGGTTCGAGCCCGCGGCGCTCGCCGGCAACCAGCGCTGGGGAAGCGTGTTCCTGACCGTGTGAGACGTCTGCTGCCGGCGGCTGTAGTGGTGGGCCTGGGGGGCCTCGTCGTCCTCCTCCTCGGGCTGCGGCCGGCACCGGCGCAGCTGCGGCCCGGCGTGCCCGACTTCGTCAACGCCGACCGTCCAGGGATCAACGCCCACAACTCGCCATCGGTTGCCGTGGACCCCGCGTCGCCCGCCACCGTCGCCGTCGCCGACCGGATCGACACCCCCCGCTTCTCGTGCTCGCTGTCGCTGTCGACGACCGGCGGCGACAGCTGGCGGCCGCTTGCTCTCCCGCTCCCCGTCGACGCGCCCAACTGCCACCAGCCCGACGTGGCCTTCGGTGCCGGGGGGCGTCTCCTCGTGCTGTTCAGCGCGACAGGGGGGCGGTTCAACCAGCCCGTCGGCGTGTGGCTCCAGCGCTTCGACGGCGAGTCGCCGGCGGGACCCGCCGTCCGTGTGGCGCCCGCCGAGGCGTTTCACGCCCGCATGGCGGTCGACGGTGACCGGGTGTGGGTCACATGGGTCCAGGCCGACGGCGCGGCCGAGAAGCCGCTGGGCTTCGGAACCACGCCCGCGCCGCTACGCCTGGCCCGGTCGGTCGACGGCGGGGCCACGTTCTCGGCGCCGGTCACCGTGAGCGAAGGGCGGCGGGTGGTGCAGCCTTCGCCGGTCTTCATCGGCGGCCAGCGGGTGGTCGTCGGTGCGCTCGACCTGGCCGGGGACTTCGACGACTACGAGGCCCGCCACGGCGGCCAGGGGGGCCCGCCGTCGGAGGAGCGGTGGCGGATCCTCAGCTTCACCTCGTCGGACGCAGGCGCCACGTTCGGGCCGCCGGTCACCGTCGCCGACGACGTGGTGGCGCCGGCCCGCATCATCGTCAACCTGGCCCCGGCGCCCAGCTTCGCCGCCGACGCGAGCCGGGAGGGCCGGATGTACGCCGCCTGGGACGCCGGCCGGGGCGATCGGCGCGACGTCCATGTGGCCCGCTCCGACGACGCCGGCGCCGCCTGGCTCCCGCCCGTCACCGTGGCGCCACGCCCCCGCGGCCAGTTCCTTCCCGCCATCGCCGTCTCGCCCCAGGGCCGGGTCGACGTGGTGTTCTACGACCGCAGCAACGACCCCGACGACGTGCAAGCCCACGTCACCATGGCGTCCTCCTTCGACGGGGGCCGCACGTTCCGCACCGCCACCATCTCCGACGTGCCGTTCGACACGCGCATCGGGTTCGGGAGCCTGCAGGGCATCCCCCTCCTCGGCAGCCGCTTGGCCGTCCACGCAGGCGCCGACCGGGCCCTGGCGTTCTGGGCCGACACCAGCCGGGGGTCGATCGACGACAACGTGCAGGACCTGGCCGCGGTCGGCGTGAACGTGAAGGAGGCCGGCCGCCGCCAGCCGGCGCTGATCGTCCTCGGCGCGCTACTTCTCGGCCTGGGTGGCGGGCTGGCTGCTGTCGTCGGCCTCCGACCAGGTGACCGTCGACCAGAGGAGGCCTAACCCGAACACGGCGAGCGCCGAGGACGAGTGGTAGATCGTCGCCGCCCAGCTGGCCGCCTCGGGACCGCCCCGCATGGTCTGGGTCACGAGCGGGAAGTGGGTGGCCACCATCCACAAGCCGGCCAGCAGCACACCCATGCCGGCGATGAACCGAAGCGCACCGGGGCCCGCGGCCCGGCGCGAGGCGGCGATGCCGACCAGCGAGCAGAGGACGACGAGGACGGCGGGGACGATGTGGTCGACGACCTCGGCCGTGTTGCTCGTGTTGATGGCCGGCCCGCTGTACTGCGGAAGGGACGCCCACACGGCGACGGGCAGGCCGAGCCAAGGCAGCAGACGGGGCAGGTCGCGGCCCGCCGGCGGCGCCGCAGTGTCGGCGGCCGGCTGCGCCTTCTTCGCCACTAGTTGGAGTGGGGCAGGAGCGTGGATGCCAGGCCGACCAGCGCCTTCACCGCCGGCGCGTCAGGGTCGAGGTCGATGGGGGCCACGCCCTTGCGGTCGGCCTCCACGATCTTGGGGTCGTGCGGCACGCCGACGACCTCCAGGCCCGGGAAGGCGTCCCTGACCTTCTGCAGGTCCTCGTCGTGGCGGATCCGGTTGGCCACGACGACGACGCGGGCGACGGTCTTCTCCTGGGCCAGGGCCGCAGCGCGAGCACCGACCTCGAGAGACTTGGGGGTGGCTTCTACGACGATCACGACGGTGTCGACGTGCTCCTCGCCCAGGCGGGTCAGGGTGCCGACGCCGGCCTCGAAGTCGGCAACGACGACGTCTTCCTCGGGGAACTCAACGGAGCCGAGCAACTGCTCGGGCGACAGGCCACATCAGAGTCAGCCAGGTTCGGGATTGTCGATCCGGCTCACCACCGCCAGCCGCACACCATCGGGGCCGTCGGAGCCGTACCGGCTGATGAGGGTGTCCCAGCTGTTGGCGTGCTCCTCCTCGCCCTCCTCGAGGGCCTGACGCATCGAGACGAGACGCTCGGTCTCCTCGTCGCCCACGCCCAGCGAGATGCCGAGGTTGGGGTTCGAGTCGCAGTCGAGGGCGACGACGGCGTTTCCGTTCCGGGCCAGTGTGCGGGCGATCACCGATGACGTCGTCGTCTTGCCCGACCCGCCCTTGCCTACGACAGCCAGCTTCATGAGACCTTCTCCTCGCTCAGGCGCTCGACAAGCGATTCTACCGCCCGGACCGCGGGAGAGTCAGGAGCAAAGTCGATGGGGGCCAGCTGCCGGCGCTCGGCCTCGGCCAGCTCCTCGTCCCACGGGATGGCGGCGATGACTTCGAGGCCGGTGCCTTTGGCGATCATCTCGACGTCGTCGTCCTCGTGGACCTTGCTGGCGACGGCCACGACCCGCTTCGGGTTCTCCGGGTCGAGGTCGGCCATGCGGGCCAGGCGGCGGCCGGAGAGCAGCGACTTGGAGGTCGGCTCCACCACGATGCAGACGGTGCTGGCCCAGCTGCCCCAGCCGGTGAAGGCCTGCCGGGTGCCGCCGGGCAGGTCGCCCACCACGTTCCAGCGGCCGGCGGGCAGCTTGTTGACCACGAAGCGGAAGGCCATCTGCGAGCGCCACAGGGCGCGGGGGTCGCTCTTGATCTTGCCGAACTGCAGGAAGCGCACGCCGTCGGGCGCTTCCACCGACCACCGCTCGACGGCCTCGAACGGGTCGACGTCGGGACTGAGCCTCCAGCGCGGCCCCTCCTCGCCCTCCTTGCGCTCGATCACCGCGTCCTCCGGGATCGGCGGGCTGTCCTCGATGGCCAGCCCGAGGGAGTAGGCCAGTCCGGGGAGGGGATCCGAGTCGATGGCCAGCACCTTGTCGCCCTGGCGGGCGAGGGTCCGGGCGAAGGTGCCGGAGATGGCCGACTTCCCGGCCCCTCCCTTGCCCACGAATGCCAGTCTCATGAGGAAACCACCTGCCTGTTCTCGACGTCGGTACGGGCGGACGAGTCGTTGCCGTTCCGGCGGGACATCACCAGGGCCGCGCCGGCGCCGAGGAGGACCACACCCAGGATGCCGGCCAGCACCGGTCCGCGGTTGCCGGTACCGGGAACGTCGACGACGGCGAAGTTCACGTCTTGGCGGCCGGTGGCGGGCGTGCCGGCGCTGGTGTCCACCCAGCTGGCGTAGATCTTGCCGCCCCCCTGGGCCAGGCCGAGCCGGGTGCCGAAGTCGGTTCCGTACAGCTCGCCGAAGGTGGGGCCGATCGACGCGTCGAAGGGCTTGGTCGACAGGCGGATGTTGTGGAACGACTTGGCGCCGTCGGTGGACGTGGCCAGCCACGCCTCGAGGAACCTCTTCGCCTGGGCGTCGTTGCGCCCGTCGAGGAAGATCACGCTGACCCTGTCGCCCGGGCCCACGGCGACCTTGGGCAGGAACTGGGCGGTGCCGTCGGCGCCGTTGTCGTTGACCTTGACCGGCGCAGTCCATGACTGGCCGCCGTCGCGGGAGCTGCGGAGGAACACGTCGTCATCGCCGTCGCGCCCGTCGGCCCACGTGGCGTACAGCGTGCCGGAGGACGAGATGGCCAGCTGGGGTGCTTCGGGGAGGAAGGGGAGGAAGCGCCGGGTGAGCAGGATCTCGGTCTCGAACTCGACGCCGGGTGCGAAGGTGCGCCCCCCGTCGGTGGATCGGGTGAGCACCAGGGCGACCGGCAGCTCCGCCGGGGGTCCCTCCTGGTACTCGTAGTCCCGCCGGTTCCCCTTCATGTCCTGGTACATCACGATGAGCTGGCCGTCGCTGTCGATGACCGGGCTGGGGGCCAACACTCGCGGGCGAGAAGGATCGCTGACCGGCGCTGGGGCGGAGAACGTCTTGCCGCCGTCGTCGCTGCGGGCGGTGACGATGCGGGGCGGCGGATCAGAGAAGCGCAGGAAGCCGACTTCCGTCGCCTGCAACCAGGTGACGTACACCGGACCCTTGGGGTCGACGGTCACCCGTTGCTGGAACGTGAGCGGGCCGGCGATCTTGCTCGGGAGCGAGAGCGTGCGGCCGCCGTCGCTCGAGGTGGAGATCCAGAGGTTGTCGGGCCGGTTGCCGTTGCCGACGAGGTTGACGTAGACGACGTACAGGGTGCCGTCGGGGGCGAAGGTGACGTCGGGGGCGAAGGGGCAGGGTGCACCCTGCGAGGCCGTGCAGCCGGTGATGCCCTGCGGGAGGGGCAGCACGCTCTGCTCCCAGCTCTCGCCGCCGTTGAAGCTGTACGAGATGAGGGCGTCGTAGCCGGGGCGGTCCTTGCGATAGGTGACGACGACATTGCCCTCGCGTGCCGGGTTGTAGGCGACCGTGGGCGAGTTGCTGACGTCGATGATCCCCTCGCGGTTCACCAGGACGTTCCCTTGCACCTCGAGATCCCCTCCACCCGACGTCAGGGCCAAGGCGACGCCGACCAGAAGGGCGAGGCCGACGAGTGCGGCGACGAGAGGGAGCATCGATCGCCTCATGAGCTCACGATGCTACCTGTCGCGGAGTGTCGATAGGGTGGCCGGGCCGTGGAGATCGCCATCCTCCTCTTCGACGGGATCACCGCCCTCGACGCAGTGGGTCCCTACGAGGCGCTGGCCATGATCCCCGAGGCCCACGTGCGGTTCGTGGCCACCGAACGGGGGGCTAAGCGGGCGGCCCGGAACGGCTCGCTCGCCCTGGTTGCCGACCACACGCTCTCCGAGGTGCGCCGCCCCGACGTCATCGTCGTGCCCGGTGGTCCCGGCGAGGAGGCCCTCCGCCGCGACCCCAACGTGCTGGGCTGGCTGCGCGCCGCGCACGAGACCTCGAGGTGGACCACGTCGGTGTGCACGGGGGCCCTGACCCTCGCCGCCGCCGGCTTCCTGGACGGCGTGGAGGCCACCACCCACTGGTCGTCGATGGACGACCTCGCTGCGCTCGGGGCCAAGCCGGTGTCCGAACGCGTGGTCATCCGGGGCAAGGTCATCACCGCTGCCGGCGTATCGGCCGGGATCGACATGGCCCTGCGCCTCGCCCAGCTGGAGGCCGGCGACGACATCGCCATGGCCATCCAGCTCATCCTCGAGTACGACCCCGAGCCGCCATTCGACACCGGCTCGCCGGCCAAGGCGCCGGCCCACGTCATGGAGATGCTCCAGGACCGCCGCCGGCGGCGTTCGGGAACGTGACGCGGTGGCCCTCCCGTCTCTCGACTACGAGCCCGCCGACGACTGGTGGTGGTGCTACGTCGACGAAACTGCCTTCTCGGTCGACGGGGGCCCGTCGTTGTCCCACCCATGATGGAGGTGCTCGTCGACGACGACGAACGCTTCGCGTCGTTGGTCGACGAGCTGGGTGAGGCCGACGCCTACGGCCTCGACGCCGAGTTCCACGGTGAGACGTCGTACTACCCGCGGTTGGCGGTGCTCCAGGTCGCCACGCCGACGCGGACTGCGGTCGTCGACGCCACACGGGTCGACGTCCCTGGCCTCCGCCCGGTGCTGGAAGGGCCGGGGCTGATGGTGGCCCACGCCGGCGAGCAGGACCTGCAGGTGCTGCTCCGCGCCGCCGGCGCCATCCCGTCGCGCATGCTCGACACCCAGATCGCCGCCGGCTTCCTCGGCTTCGGCTCACCTTCGCTGGCCAAGCTGGTGAGCGAGCTGCTCGGAGTCCGGCTCGAGAAGGGTGCCCGGATGAGCGACTGGTTCAAGCGGCCGCTCACCGCGGAGCAGATCACCTACGCGGCGGCCGACGTCGACCACCTTCTGGAGCTGCGGGCCGTCGTCGAGGAGCGGCTGGCCGGCGTCGGCCGCCTGGCGTGGGCCTACGAGGAGTGCGAGCGCCACCGGCGGGTCCGTCAGCCCGACGTGACCGCGGCCTGGTGGCGGGTGAAGGGGTTCCGCCAGCTTCGCGGCAAGTCACGGGCTGTGGCCCAGGAGCTGGGCGCCTGGCGGGAGACGACGGCCATGGCGACCGACAAGCCGGCCCGCAAGATCCTGGCCGACGAGGCGCTGATGCTGCTGGCCGAGCGCCCACCCCGCTCGGTGCGGGACATGCCGACGTCGCGGATGTTCGACGCCCGCCGTCTGTCCTCGGACCAGCTCGACGGCTTGATGGCCGCCGTCGCCCGGGGCCTGGAGCTCCCCGCCGGTGCCCTCCGCCTGCCGCCCGACACCGATCTGGCCGGCCATCTGCAACCACTGGCCACGCTGCTTTCGGCATGGGTGGCCCAGCAGTCGCGGGACCTCTCGATCGACGCCACGCTGATCGCCACCCGGGCCGACATCGAGGCCTTCCTCCGACGGGTGCCCGACAACCGCCTCGAGCAGGGCTGGCGGGCGGAGCTGGTCGGCGGGACGGTGGGGCGCATCATCGCCGGCCAGGCCGCAGTGGCCTACGACGGCAACCGCCGGCTGGTGCTCGTCGACCTCTGAACCCTCTCAGGGAACGTCGTCTCGAACAGGGCGCTGGGTCGGCGGGACTCGGCGACGAGAAAGGGGGCGGGCAGGGGCCTCGACTGGCGGAGGCCCCTGCCCGGGAGGGGGTTGTTCACACCGCGCTGCGGCGCACAGCGGTCCTACCCCTCGGCGAGGCGCCGAAACGGGTTTCGGGGAAAATTTCCGCCTCCCCTCTTCGGGGTACATGGGGACCATGTTCAAGAACGCGAGCAGGGACGACGTCCGCCGGCTGATCGACAAGGGAGCGCAGGTCGTGGAGGTGCTGGAGCGCCGCCAGTTCGAGGCCGCACACCTTCCCGACGCCATGCACATCCCGGCCTGGGAGCTGACGCGGGAGCGGGCCCAGGTCCTCGACGCCACGCGCCCGGTCGTCGTCTACTGCTTCGACACCCTCTGAGACCTCAGCCCCCGGGCAGCGTGCCTGCTCGATCTCTACGGCTTCACCGAGGTGTACGACTACGTCGACGGCAAGGTCGACTGGATGGCGTACGGCCTGCCGGTCGAGGGCGCCGACGGCCCCTTCCTGGGCGACGACACCGTCACCGCGACGACGTGCGACGTCCACGCCAGCGTCGGCGACGCCCGTCGGCTGCTGGGCGACACCCCGGTGGTCGTCGTCGCCGACGGGCTGGCCGTCGGCGAGGTGGACGGGGAAACCCTCGAAGGCCACGGTGACGATGAGAAGCTTCTCGACGTCATGGACCCCGTCCCGACGACCGTGCGGCCCAGCGTGACCGTCGCCGCCGCGGCCGAGGGCGGCGGCCGCCAGCTGGTCACGACCTCCGACGGGCGCCTGGTCGGTGAGGCGTTCGTGGACGCTGCGGACCACGACCACGACCACGACCACCACGTCGACGAGGACGCCTTCGACCGCGAGCTGGCCTCGGTCATGGCTGCGGTGGAGGAGCGCTTCGGTGACCAAGAGCCCTCGGAGGACGAGCTGCGGGTCTTCCTGCGGGAGCGCCTGGTGGCCGAGGGCCGCAGCGCCGAGGAGGCCGACCGCTTCCTCGGCGAGCTCGAGGCAGGCGAAAGCTGACCTCCGAGGACCGCCCACCCTGCCCGGCACGGCCGAGCTCGGACCATCCCGCGGCGCTGGGCTTCCAGCGCCGGCCCATGGTCCGTTGGCTGGACCCCCACCAGCTCGTCGACACGGCCGCCCGCGTTCTCCTCGCCGGCGTCTTCAGCTCCTATGCCGACAACCGGGAACTTCAGGCCTTGACGCCCACCGACGTCTTCGACCGCTCCGGGCGACCGGAGGCGTGGGTCGACTACGTCGCCGACCTGGGCGACGGCTGGGACTCCACGTACACCGTGGCCAGCCTCCTCGCCGCCGAGGAGCTCAAGTTGGAGTGGGACGGCGAGTCGGTCGCCACGCGGCGCGGCAGCGTGCTCGTCATGGGAGGGGACCAGGTGTACCCGGTGCCCAAGCGCAGCGAGTACGAGAACCGCCTCCTGGGGCCCTACCGCGCCGCGCTGCCGTGCACGAGCGGCGCCGAGGCGCCCGACCTGTTCGTCATCCCCGGCAGCCACGACTGGTACGACGGCCTGGTCAACTTCACCAGCATCTTCTGCCGAAACCGCTGGATAGGCGGGTGGCGGACCCGCCAGCGCCGCAGCTACTTCGCCGTCGCCCTGCCCGCCGGCTGGTGGCTGTGGGGTGTGGACATCCAGTTCGGCTCCTACCTCGACGAGGGCCAGCTCGAGTATTTCGCCGACGTCGCTCGCCACCGCCTCGGTCCCGGCGACCGGATCGTGCTGTGCATGGCCAAGGAGGTCGACAGCGGCCGGAGCACGGCCGAGACCCACTCCGACCGCGACGTCGACTACCTGGAGCGAGCGGTGATCAGGCCCAGCGGGGCCCATCTCGCCGTGTTCCTCAAGAGCGGTAAGCACCACTACGCCCACTACCAGGAGGAGGACGGGGCCTCCACCACGCTCAGGGGGGCGCTCGGGCCCAGGCGGCACATCACCGCCGGCGGCGGCGGCGCCTTCCTCCACCCCACTCACGGGCTGCCGGAGCGCATGGAGATGCAGGGCGCCGAGGGGACGACCTGCTTCAGGAAGGTGACGACGTACCCCTCGCCGCGGACCTCGGTCCGGCTGCGCAGGCGCATCTGGCTGCTGCCCGCCTACAACCTCCCCCTCGCCGGCGTGTTCGGGGTGGCGCACGTGCTGCTGGCCTTCATGCTCGGCCTCCACCTCGATGACCGCCACTTGGGCCTCGGCCTCGGCGACCTGCGCCGGGCGCTGTGGGAGAGCCCCACGGCGTTTCTCCTCATGTCCCTCATGCTCGTTCTGCTCGCCGGCATGGTGCGCTTCGCCCACGACGCCACCGGTGTCACCCGGTTCCTCTTCGGCCTGGTGCATTCGGCCATGCAGCTGGCCAGCATCGCCGTGGTGATGATGGCGGCGTCGCGATTGTCGGGCGGGGCGCTGATCGGCTTCCTGGCCCTGGTGTTCGTGTTCGGGGGCGTCGGCGGCACGGTGGGCATGTCGGGCTACCTGTGGGTCACCAACATGGGTGGCTTCCACGGCAACGAGGGCTACGCCCCGCTCCACCACGCGGATCTGAAGCACTTCCTGCGCCTGCACGTCGACGCCGGCGGCGACCTCACGATCTACCCCATCGGCATCGACCGCGTGGGGCGGAACTGGAAGCTCCGGCCGGACGACGCGCCCTCGGCCCCGTGGTTCGTCCCGGCGACGCCGCTCGAGCCCCACCTGATCGAGCAACCGATCCGGATCCGGAAATGAGCACCGCCCGTGTCGGCTGCTCGGGCTGGGTCTACAAGCACTGGCGGGGTCCGGTGTACCCGCCCGACCTGCCGTCGAAGCGATGGTTCGAGCACTACGCCGGCTGGTTCAACTCGGTGGAGATCAACAACAGCTTCTACCGCCTGCCCACGGAGGCCGCGGCCGAGGGCTGGGCGGCCCAGGCCCCGCCCGGGTTCGTCTACGCGCTGAAGCTGGGCCAGTTCGGGTCCCACCGCATGAAGCTCAAGGACGCCGGTTCGTGGCTCCCCAACCACCTCGATCGTGTGGAGCGGCTCGGCGCCTCCGCCGGGCCCACGCTGGTGCAGTTGCCGCCGCGCTGGAAACGCAACGCCGAGCGGCTCGAGGAGTTCTTCGCCGTCGCCCCTCGCCACGTCCGCTGGGCGGTGGAGCTGCGGGAGCCGTCGTGGCTCGACGACGAGACCTACGAGGTGCTGCGCCGACACGGCGCCGCCCTGTGCATCCACGACCTGCTCGCCGGCCACCCCTGGGAGCTGACCACCGACTGGACCTACGTCCGGTTTCACGGGCCGAGGGCCACGGAGGCCGCCTACCAGGGCCGCTACGGGCCCGACGGCCTGGCCCGGGCGACCGAGCGGCTGAGCGTCTGGTTGGCCGAGGGCTGCGACGTCTACGCCTACTTCAACAACGACGATTCAGGGTATGCGGTGGAGGACGCCCGCTGGCTGGCCGACCGCCTGGGCCACGGGAATGGTTGAGATTCAATGACGTTGGCAGGGGTGTCTGTCCGAAGGAGCCGCTGATGCCCATCACCCGCCTCAACCACGCCGTGCTCTACGTCCGCGACGTCGAGCGCACCCGGGAGTTCTACGAGAACGTCCTCGGCTTCAAGACCCTGATCTGGGCCCCGGGCCAGGCCGCCTTCTTCCAGGCGCCCGGCTCGACCAACGACCACGACCTGGGCACCTTCCAGATCGGCGCCGGCGCCGGCCCTTCCCAAGCCGGCCGCAGCACCGTGGGTCTGTACCACCTGGCCTGGGAGGTCGACACGCTGGGCGAGCTGGCCCGCATCCGCGGCATCCTCGTCGAGCGCGGCGCGCTCACCGGCGCCTCCGACCACATCACCACCAAGGCCCTCTACGCCCGCGACCCTGACGGTATCGAGCTCGAGGTCTCCTGGCTCCTGCCGGCCGACCTGATCACCGACGAGATGCGAGCCCAGACGGCCACTCTGGCCCGACCGCGACCGCTCGACCTCGAGGGCGAGATCGTCCGCTACGGCGCCGAAACTCGCGGTGGCGTTGGCGTCTCGGTCCCAGTTGGGTAGGCCGTCGGACATGCCCGACCGCACCGAAGACGACGACGACACGGCACTGCGGCCCTCACCGGGGGCCAGCGGGCCGGGTGAACCCGGCTACGAGGGCGATGCCACGATCGGCGACGAAGGGGCGGCCGCCGGCGACGAGGCCTACCAGGACCCCTTCGGCCGCCCTGACAGCTGAACGCCCCGTCGTGGAACGGATACTGCCGAGCGCCGACCTGGTCGGGGAGGCGCGGCGACGGGTGACCGTCGCCGGCACCGACGTCTTCGTCGGCCGCCTCCCCGACGGCCGGCCCGTGGCCTTCGCCACCTCCTGCCCCCACCAGCGCACCGACCTCGGCCGGGCGGAGTTCGCCGAGGGCGTCGTGCAATGCCCGCTCCACGGCTACTGCTACGACACCGAGTCCGGCGAGAACCTGTACCCAGCCGGTGAGGTCGACCCCGGCGAGCTTTGGAAGCTCAGGCCCGGCTACCTGCCCACGTACACGGCCGAGGAGCGCGACGGCTGGATCTGGGTGGAGCCCGAGCCGAACCCACCGCCGCCGGCCTACGACGCGCAGCTGGAGCGTCCTCCGCCGGCGCCCCCGCCGCCTCCCTCTGGGCCGCCCGGCGGCCAGCACCCGACCAAGACCCTCAAGGTGGCACCGGGCACCTCGTTCGCCCTGCGCCTCCCGACCATGCCCCGGCCCGGGTTCGCGTGGCGGGTGGAGACGGGCGGCCCCCTGCTCGCCGTGGTCGAGGAGCGCTACGAGGGCGGGGATCACCCCGTGCACTTCGTGCGGCTGGCGGCCCGGGGCGAGGGTCGCTCAACCGTGCGCTGCATCTACGCCCGCCCCTGGGACACCAAGGCGGCCGAGGTCCGCACCTACGAGGTCCGCATCGGGTTCTGAACCTGTCGCCCTGTTGGCCGACCCGCAGGGCGGCTGTGGGGAGCTACTCGTGGGAGATGGCCGCCAGCACGTCGAGCTTGGCCGCCCGCCGGGCCGGGAACACGGCGGCCACCACGCCGGCGATGCCGGCCAGCACGACATGGACGACGAGCTGGCCGCCGGGGATCACCACCTTGCCGATGCCCTCCTCGGCGAGGGCGCCGACGATGGCGTAGCCGAAGAGCATGCCGACGCCGACCCCGAGGACGGCGCCGAGCACGGCGATGATCACCGACTCCCCACGGATCATCGCCCGCACCTGGCGGCGTGACATCCCCACGGCCCGCAGGAGCCCCAGCTCCCGCGTCCGCTCGAAGATCGAGAGAGCCAGCGTGTTCACGATCCCGAAGAGGGCGATGATGATCGACAGCGCCAGCAGGGCGGTGACCAGGCCGAGGATCTGATTGACCTGGTCCTCCTGCTGCTGCTTGAACTCGGCCTGGTCGCGCAGCTCGACGTTCGGGAACTCGTCGGTCACCCGCTCGACCGCGGCCCGGGCCGCAGCCGGGTCCACGCCGGGCCTCACCTTGGCCAGGACGACGAAGTCGAGCCGGTCGGTGAAGTTGGCTTCGAAGGTCGCCGTCGACACGAGGTAGCTGCCCACCAACTGGTTCTTGGCGAACGTGCCGGCGATGCGCAGCTCAGTGTCGCCGGTGCGGGCAAAGGTCATCGGTAGCATGCCGCCGATCTGCAGGTTCTTGCTCTCGAGCTCCTCCTCGCCGACGAGGATCTCGCCCCGTTCGAGGCCGCCGATGTCGCCGCCGGTCACGTCCAGCTTGAGCACCTGCGCGAGCGCCGTCGGGTCGCCGGCGTAGACCGACCGGCCCTGGCCGCCGGCGCGCCACTGGCCGCTCTGCAGCGCCGACACCGCGGAGAGCTCGGGCAGGCGAGCGAGGCGGGGGGCGAGCTCGGTGCTGATGCCGGGGACGAAGTTCGAGGTGCTGATGATGTAGTCGGCGGCCAGGTACCTGTCGACGACGTCCGCCGCCGAGGACTTGATCGAGGCGGCCAGCACGCTGACGCACGCCACCAGCCCGAGACCCACCGTGAGCGCGGCCGACGTGGCCGCCGTGCGGCGGGGGTTGCGCATGGCATTCTGGCGGCCCAGCTTGCCGGACACGCCGGCGATGCGGGGGAAGGGCGCGCCGATGGCGCGGGCCATCGGCTTGGTGGCCAACGGGCTGAGCAGGGCCACGCCGACGAAGACCAGCGCGGCACCGACGCCGACGAGGGCGATGGTGTCGGCGAAGAGCCCCCACAGCATGGCCGCACCGCCCAGGGTGGTGACGACAGCGCCGGTCACCGACCGCCGCCGCAGGGAGCCGCCCTGCTCCATGCCGGCGCCGCGCAGCGCAGCCATGGGCGGGATCCGCGAGGCCCGGCGGGCGGGGGCGATCGACGACACGACGGTCACGACCACGCCGACGACGAGGGAGGCGATGATCGTCCGTGGCTGGACAACGGCGCCCGACGCCGGCAGGTCGATGCCGAACGCCTTCAGGAGGCTCTGCAGCCCGATGGCCACCAGTACGCCGACGCCAAGGCCGGCGACGGACGCGAAGAGGCCCACGAAGAACGCCTCGGCGATCACCGAGGCCATCACCTGACGCCGGCTGGCGCCGAGCGCCCGGAGGAGGGCCAGCTCCCGTGTCCGCTGGGCCACCAGGATGGAGAAGGTGTTGAGGATGATGAACCCGCCCACGAACAGGGCGATGCCTGCGAAGACCAGGAGCGCGGTGCTGACGAACCCGAGGGCCTGCCCGACGGCCTCGGTGCTCTCGTCGGCCACCTCCTGGCTCGTGACGACCTCCACGCCCGGTGGCACGACGGCCAGGACACGGTCGCGGAGCTCAGCCGTGGCCACCCCGTCTGCGGCCTTGACATCGATCGTGTCGAAGCGCCCCACCTTGCCGAAGAGCCGCTGTGCGGTCGTCTCCTCGAAGATGGCCAGGGTGGCGCCGGCCAGGTTGTCGGCTTCCCCGAAACCGGTGATGCCGACGACGGTGAACTCCTCGGTGGGCCCCCGGAACAACATCTTCACCCGGTCGCCCAGGGCGAAGTCGTGCTGGCGGGCGGTGACCGCGTCGACGACGACCTCGCCCGGGCGTTGGGGCTCTCGACCGGCGCGCAGCGTCAGTGGTGACTGGTCGGGGTCGGTCCAGTTGAACCCTAGGGTCGGCGCTCCGCCGGTGACGACGGCCTTGCCCTTCTTGTCGACGAACTGGGCGTAGCCCCCCACCGACCCGTCGGCTGCGGCCACGCCGCGGACAGCCCGCACGGTGGCGAGCAGCGAAGCGGGGAGGGCATCCCGGGACGATTCGAGGTTGGCCGCGTCGCCGAAGCCGGACTCGGCCCGCACCGTGATGTCGGTGCCGGCGGAGATCTCGGCGAAGAGGGTGTCGAAGGTCCTGTTGATCGTGTCGGTGAGCACGAACGTCCCGGCGACGAACGCCACGCCGAGGACGACGGCGATGCCGGTCAGCAACAGCCGGAGCTTGTGGGCGAGCAGGCCCTTGAGGACGGCGCGGACCACTAGCCCCCGAGGCTCTTCATGCGGTCGAGCACCCGCTCGGCGGTGGGCGCCGTCAACTCGTCGACGATCCGCCCGTCGGCGAGGAACACCACCCGCTCGGCGTACCCGGCGGCGACGGGGTCGTGGGTGACCATCACCACCGTCTGGTCGAAGTCGCGGACCGAGGAGCGGAGGAACTTCAGCACCTCGGCCCCCGATTTGGAGTCCAGGTTGCCGGTGGGCTCGTCGGCGAAGACGATGCTCGGCCGAGAGGCGAGGGCGCGTGCCGCGGCGACCCGCTGCTGCTGACCCCCGGAGAGCTCCGACGGCCGGTGGGAGAGCCGGGGCCGCAGCCCTACTGTGTCGATGAGGCGGTCGACCCAAGCCTGGTCGGGCTTGCGTCCGGCGATGTCCATGGGGAGGGTGATGTTCTCGGCCGCGGTGAGCGTCGGCACCAGGTTGTAGGACTGGAAGATGAAGCCGACGCGGTCGCGACGGAGGCGGGTGAGCTCCTTGTCGTTGAGCGTGCCGAGCTCGACATCGCCGACGAACACCTGACCCGACGTGATGCTGTCGAGCCCGGCCATGCAGTGCATGAGCGTCGACTTGCCCGAGCCCGACGGCCCCATGATCGCGCTGAACTGCGCCGGGGCGAATTCGACGGTGACCCCGTCGAGGGCCATGACCGCGGCGTCTCCCTGGCCGTAGACCTTGGTCAGGTCGAGCGCCCGGGCCGCAGCCCGAGCGCCGGGGGTGACCGGTTGCTTCACTGCGCTCACTTCTTCACGGCATCCCATCTGAAGAGGCGGACGGCAAGGGCGGAACCGACAACGGTCCAGGCCAACAGGCTCCACAGGTCGGTGCCGTTGAAGCCCAGCCCGGTGGTGCGCGGGTCGAAGGCGTACTGGAGCCCGTCGGCGAGCTGTTGGATCGGGAACACCCGGGCGACCGACGTCAGCCACTTCGGAGCGTTGTCGAGCGGGAAGAAGATGCCCGAAACGAACAGCAGCGGAAAGATCGAGAAGTTCACGATGGCGGGAGCGGCGTCGGCGTTGGGGCACAGCCCGCTGACCGCCAGGCCCAGGGCACAGAAGCACGCGGCGCCCAGGGCCAGGGTGACGACCAGGCCCGCCGCCGTGGCGCCTCGGAACTCCACCCCGAAGGCGACCACGCCGAGGCCGACGGTGAGCAGGAACAGGATGAAGGTGATCAGCACCGACGATCCCACCTGGCCGGCGAGGTACGCCCAGGTGGGCACCGGAGTGCCACGAACCCGTTTCAAGACGCCGAAGTCACGGTTCATCGTCATGCGGATGGCCAGGTTGGTGTAGCAGGCCGAGATCAGACCGAAGGCCAGGATCCCCGGCACGAAGAACGTGACGAAGGAGATGTTGCCGCGCTCCGGGATGCGCGTCCCCGAGTTCAGTGTCGAGAAGATGACGAGGAAGAGCAGCGGGAAGGCGAAGGTGAACACGGCGCCGGCGGGGTTGCGCCAGAACGCCTTCTGCTCGAACCGCACCTGGCGAGCGGCCAGAGCGAGGTCACTCATCGGCAGTGTGGGCGGTCAGCTCGAGGTACACGTCCTCGAGCGTCGGACGGGCGACGGTGAGCGCGTCGAGAGTGACGCCGTGCTCCAGCGCCCAACCGGTGAGGGCGTGCAGGACCTCCGTGGGCTGCCCGGTGCGCACCACGACGCCTCTTTCGTCGGGGGCGAAGGTGACGCCGTCCACCGCGGGGAGCGCAAGAGCGGTCGGAGGTACGAAGCGGATCTCTGTCGCCGCGTCGCGCCCGGCCAGGCGGTCCGGCGGGCCCTCGGCGACGATCCGGCCCGCGGCGATCACCGCCACGCGGTCGGCCAGGTGTTGCGCCTCGTCCATGTAGTGGGTGGTGAGGAAGATGGTCTTGCCCAGGGAGCGGAGGTTCCGGACGATGTCCCACGCCTCACGCCGGGCGGTGGGGTCGAAGCCGGTGGTCGGCTCGTCGAGGAAGACCAGCTCCGGGTCGCCGGCCAGCCCGAGGGCCAGGTCGAGCCGGCGGCGCTGCCCGCCCGACAGCTCCTTGACCACCTCGTTGCGCTTGTCTTCGAGCCCTACCAGCGCGAGAAGCTCATCGACGGGGCGGGGCCGCCGGTAATAGCCGCAGTAGAGCTCGAGCACCTCGGCCACCCGCAGGAAGCGCTCGACACCGGTCTCCTGCAAGACGATGCCGATCCGCTCCCGTAGCCCTCGCTCGCCCTTGGCCGGGTCGCGACCGAGCACCTCCACCTGGCCGGCGGAGCGCTGGCGGTAACCCTCGAGGATCTCGACGATGGTGGTCTTGCCGGCGCCGTTGGGGCCCAGGAACCCGAAGACCTCGCCCTCGGCCACGTCGAAGTCCACGCCCCGCACGGCTTCGATCGTCCCGTAGGACTTCCGAAGGCCCCGGACCCGGATGGCCGGCATGGAACTGCTCCTGTTCGACGACGTCACTCCCAGCCCCCCGGCCGACTCTAGCCACGGCCATCCCGCTGTCCCGGCGCCGCTCCTACGATGGAGCCATGTGCGGGCGCATCGTCGTGACCAGGCCGGTCGACGTCCTGGCCGCCTACTTCGGCGCCTCCGACGTCGTGGCCGCCGACCGCCCGCCCAGCTGGAACGTGGCGCCCGGAGCGGAGATCCTGGCCGTGGCCGACACCAGCACCGGCCGGCGGCTCGGGGCGATGCGCTGGGGGCTGGTCCCATCGTGGTACACCGATCCCGACGCCGGTCCTCGCCCCACCAACGCCCGCGTCGAGGGGATCGTCGGCAAGGCACTGTTCGCCGAGTCGCTCGAGCGCCGGCGGTGCCTGGTCGTGGTCGACGGCTTCTACGAGTGGCGCCGGCCACGGGGCGGCCCGAAGCAGCCGTACCTGCTCGACCTCGCCGACGGCTCGGGCGATCCCTTCGCCCTGGCCGCCATCTGGGACCGCAACGCCGGCCAGGTGAGCTGCGCGGTCGTCACCGGTCCCGCCGACGACGACCTGGCGTGGCTCCACGACCGCATGCCGGTCCGCCTGCGCGGCGACCAGTGGGGCACGTGGCTGGACCCCACGAACCACGACGTCGTCGGCCTCCTCGGCATGCTGGAGGCGCCGGCCACCGTGGGCCTGCGGGCCCGGCCCGTCGGCACCCGCGTCAACAGTGCCCGCAACGACGGCCCCGAACTCGTCGAGGTGCTGTCCGGCGAGATCCAGCCGCAGTTGCTGTGAGCGGCCAGGGAAGGTCCCGCCTCGTCCGGGTGCTCGAGGACGGCCGGGCCTCCACGCGGCCTGACCACCTGGCCACCGAGGAGCCGCTGGAGATCCGGCTGGTCGCCGGGGGCCGGCGGCACACCGTGGCCGTCACCATGAGGACGCCGGGTGCCGACTTCGAGCTCGCGGTCGGGTTCCTGTTCGCCGAGGGCATCGTCGCTGGCCGGGACGACGTGCGGCGGATCACCTACTGCGCCGACGCCGACGCCGACGTCGACCAGCGGTACAACATCGTGAACGTCGAGCTGGCCGGGCGCGCCGCGCCCGACCTGCGTTCTCTGGAGCGGCACTTCTTCACGACGAGCGCGTGCGGGGTGTGCGGCAAGGCCACGCTCGACGCCCTCGAGGAACGGGGTTGCACGCCGCGCACCGGCGGGCCCACGGTGACGGCCGAGGTGCTCTACGCCTTGCCGGCGCCGCTTCGAAGTGCCCAGGGTCTCTTCGACGCCACCGGCGGGCTGCACGCCGCCGCGCTTTTCAGCCCCGGTGGCGAACTACGTGCCGTCAGGGAGGACGTGGGCCGTCACAACGCCCTCGACAAGCTCGTCGGCTGGGCCGTGCTCCAGGGCCGGGTGCCGCTCATCGACGACCTGCTGCTGGTGAGCGGCCGAACGAGCTATGAGATCCTGCAGAAGGCCATCGTCGCCGGACTGCCGATGGTGTGCGGCATCTCCGCGCCGAGCAGTCTCGCCGTGGACCTGGCCGAGCGGTTCGGCGTGACCCTGGTCGGTTTCCTGCGCGACCGGAGATGCAACGTGTACGCCCATGGCGGCCGCATCTCGGTGGGGGAGCCGGCGCCGGTCCGGCCCTAGAGGTGGCTACCGGGTGTCGTACGCCATCGCCGTCGTCCGGGAACCCGGAGCAGCGAGCGCCGGCGCCGCTCCCACACCTGGGGTGTCCACCCGTCGTGGACGAGCAGGCCGGTCAGCAATCGCCGGGGTCGGCGTCGGCCTTGACCGCCGCGGCGAGCTCGGCATCGTCCACCGTCGGGATACCTGCCTGTCGCAGTGGTCCGCGCGGGCACTGGCGACGATCAGGACGAGCGGGCGAGCTCTTCGAGCATCAGGAAGAGCTCGGTGACCGAGTCGTAGCCGCCGTTCTCACCGAGTGAGTCCACGAGGTCGACGGCCACCGTCAGGTCGAGCGTCGGCACGTACCCGAGCAGCGTGGTGGCTCCGTAGTACCCGATGGCGAAGAACCGCGGCGTGCCCGCGGCGTCGAGACGGCACGGGCAGAACCCGAACGTCCCCGCGCCGAAGCCGGAGTCGGGGTCGACGTCGGTCATGCGGGCGTAGGCGGCGTCCGACAGCCCCACGTGGTTGCGGAGGATGGCCGTGCCGGCGGTGAGCAGGTCGTCGACAGTGGTCTCGATCCCTGCCGTCGCACCACGAGGCCAGCCCGGGGCCGACGCCAGGTGCACTGTGTCGCGCAGCCGCAGCGGGTCGAACAGCAGGTTCTGCAAGAGGTCGTCGAACGACCGCCCGGTCACGTCCTCCAGGAGCAGGCCGAGGACCAGGAAGTTCGTGCTCGAGTACAGGTACGTCGCGCCCGGTTCGGCGGCCAGCGGGTGGCCGACGGCGGCCATGACCGCGGGGGCCGGGCCGTCGACCCGGTCGGGATCGAAGGCGTAGAGGTCCGTGTCGACGTAGTTGACGAGGCCGCTCGTGTGGTCGAGGAGCTGGGCCACGGTGATGCCGGCGTCGTAAGGGAAGTCGGGAAGGGACCGCATTCGGGGAAGTGGGGCGTCGAGGCCGATCGCCCCCGCTTCGGCGACCCGGTAGACGAGGGCCGCGGTGAAGAGCTTGGTGAGCGACGCCACGTCGAACCGGTCGCGCACGGTGAGTGCCACGCCGGTGTCAGTCCGGTGGCCGACTGCGCCGGTCCAGCGAATTCCCTGGCCATCGATGCCGACGACGGCGCCGGCGACGCCGGTGGTGCCGGCCCAGGCCGCCAGCATGCCGTCGAGCCTGGCCGCCAACTCGGGGCTGACGTCCACCCGCGCCGGTGCCGGCTCCACGGCGGGCGACCCGGGGCGGGCCGGCTGGAACCTAGGCGGTGGCGGCGGCTGGGACGGCGCCGGCGGCCGGCGGTCCGTGCGGGCCGCGGCCGAGGCCGCGACCGTGGCCGCGGCCTCGGCCACGCTGCCCTCGGGCTCTTCGCGAACGGGGAGGGCGAGGGTGACGCCGGCGACGGCGGCCAGGGTGGCCAAGGCGATCGCCGGCCGGCCGAGCCGGTGGGCACCGGTGGGGAAGGGGCGCCGGGCTGCGACGTCCTCCACCCATCCGAAGAGCTGGACCGCGACGAGGGTGCCGACGACGACGAGGGCCACCAGGCCGGCGGCCCTCACCGGCCCTTCGAGCCCCGCGGCGTCGAGCACGTTGAGGGCGACGATGACCGCCGCGGTGTGCCAGAGGTAGATGGTGAGCGACCGCCGCCCGATGGCCCGGATGGCGCCGCCGGCGATGCGGCCGGCGGCCAGACGACCGAGGGCGTCGCGGCCGGCCAGGGCCATGGCCAGCCAGGCGGTCCCGACGAACAGGTGGAGGGGGTGGGAGTTGTTGACCACGCCCAGCGGGACGGGCTGGGTGAGCCGCCACGCCACCCCGGCGCCGGCGGCCAGGATGGCGACGGCGACCCATCCACGACGAGAGACGCGCCGGAGGCGCCGGTCGCGGTGGAGGAACCCGGCCATCAGGAACACCGAGTAGAGGACCAGGTCGCCGGCGGCCCAGATCGTCGCATGGTGCGTCGACCACAGGCCGCCGCTCCGGGAAAGGGCATCGAGCAGGAAGACGCCGGCCACTGGAACGACCACGACCTTGCCACCGAGGGCCCGCACCGCCCGCAGCAGGAGAGGGGAGGCGAGGAGGAGCCACACGAGCGACCGCAGGTACCACAGGTGCGACGAGAGCCAGCCTCCCTCCCACGCCGAGCCATGCGGGTCGACGAGGGGGAAGATCCACGTCAGTGCGCGATGAAGGGGAAGGTCGGTCCCCATGCGTGAGGCGGCGAGGGCCATCACCAGCCAGGCCACGGCGGCGAACGCCCAGAGAGGCACGAGGAGCCGGCGGAAGCGATCGAGCAGGACGGTGCCCGCCGGGCGCCGGCCCATCGACTTGGCAAGAAGGCTCCCGGTGACGAAGAACATGGCCGGTATGGCGGCCACGAAATAGGTGATGGCGGCGATGCCGAAGGCGTGCCAGGCCACGACCCGGACGATGGCGATCGCCCGGATGGCGTCGAGGAAGAGCTCCCGCTCTTCGCTCCCGGGGGGCCTGCCGCCCTGCATCGCCACCTCGATGCCGAAAGGGTACCCCTCCCGTTCGTGCATGCCGCGTCGCGGTGTGCTTCCTTGGTGCGCACCGATGGGGGCAAGGAGGGGGACGGCCGGGACCGCCGGCATGCTGGTCATCGCCGCAGCTGCGGCGTGCGCCGGCGGGGACACGGCCGGGTCGCGAGCCGTGGTCGCCGGCGCGCCCGCGACCACGGCGGCGCCGGTCACCACGGTGGCGGCGGCGCCGGCCACCACGGTGGCGCCCGGGCCGGGCGTCGCCGAGCCGGAACCGCCGCCCGCGCCGGCCTACCTTCCCGCCGGGGTGCACGAGCACCAGCTCGATGTCGACGGCGTCCGCCGGCGCTGGACCACCGTCGTTCCTGCCGGTGAGCGGCGAACGGGGTTGGTCGTCGTCCTCCACGGCGTCGGGGGCCGTGGGCTCGACATGCGATCGGTCGGATTCGACCCGCTCGGAGAGGCGAGCGGCGTGGTCATGGCCTACCCGGACGCCCACGGCGGGGCATGGAACGACGGTCGGCCCGGCGCTGACCCGGTCGTCCCCGGGCCGCCGGTGGACGACGGTCGCTTCCTCGGCCTGGTGATCGACGAGACCGTGGCCCGCACGGGCGCCGACGGCGGGCGGGTGGCGATCGTCGGCTTCTCGAGCGGGGCGGTCATGGCCAGCCGCCTGGCCTGTGACCGCGCCGACCGTGTTGGCGCCATCGCCCTGGTGGCCGGGACCGCGGGACAGGGCTTCGAGCAGTCGTGCCGGCCGGCGCGGCCGATGGCGGTGTTGATGGTGGCCGGCGCGAGCGATGCGATCGTCCCGTATGCCGGCGGGCGCATCGCCAACTGGGGGACCAGACGGCGCGGGCACGTGGCCGGCGTGGAGGAGCTCTTCTCGTTCTGGCGGGCGCAGAACGACTGTCGCTCGTCGCACACGGTCGGGGCCGAGGCCCGGGGAACGGACTGCCGCAGCGGTCACGCCGTCGTGCGCTACCGGGTAACCGGAGGCGTCCACGAGTGGTACAAGCCACCCCGCTTCGACACGACGGTCGTGGTGTGGGAATTCCTGATGCGGCGGTTCTCGAGCATTCCCTGAACGCCTGACTGTCATCGCAGGGGGCGGCGCGATCGGTCCTGTCCTGCACGTGCGGGCCGACCACTGCTTCGGCGTCACGGTCGATCGGCGTCACGGTCGAGGTCATCCACCATGGGGAGGAGATCAGTCTCCTGACGACCTCTATCGCCGCTCGGCGGCGGGCAACAGGTTCATCGCCTCGCGAGCAGCAGCTCAGGCCGGCGCCAGCTCCACCTCGACCGACATCGACTCCGCCTCCTCGGTGACGAGCTCGGCGATGCGGCCCGCGTCGCCCACGTCGCCGGCCGCGGCGACGAGCGCCGCCAACCGCTCCGGCGTGTCGCGGACGACGACGCGCGCCACGTCGGCACGCATCGAGACGTGGGCGACGGTCTTGGCCTTGCGCACCTCGCCGAGCACGGCGGAGGCGACGTCGAGCACCAGAGGGTCGGCGCCGGCGCCGGCAGGCGTTCGCAGCTCGTCGGCCTGGGGCCACCGCGACCGGTGGACCGAGCCCTCCTGCCACCAGGACCAGACCTCCTCGGTCACGAAGGGCAGGAACGGGGCGAACAGGCGGAGGAGCGTGGACAGCGCCATTGCGAGCGCCCGGTTGGCCGACGCCGCCGCCGCGTCGCCCTGGCCGCCGTAGGCGCGGCTCTTCACCAGCTCGAGGTAGTCGTCGCAGAAGCTCCAGAAGAACGACTCCGTGCGCTCGAGCGCCCGCGCGTAGTCGTAGCCCTCGAACGCGGTCGTCGCCTCCTCGACGACGGCGGCCAGGCGGGCCAGCAGGGCGCGGTCGAGGTCCGCGGTGATGTCACCTTCGGCGCCCACCTGGGAAAGCGCGAACCGCGACGCGTTCAGGAGCTTGATCGCCAGCCGCCGGCCGATCCGCATCTGGCCCTCGTCGAAGGCCGTGTCGGTGCCGGGCCGGCCGTTGTCGGCCCAGTAGCGGACCGCGTCGGAGCCGTACTGCTCCAGCAGGCTCATCGGCGTCACGACGTTGCCCTTGGACTTCGACATCTTCTTGCGGTCCGGGTCGAGCACCCACCCGTTGATCATGGCGTCGCTCCACGGGAGGCCCCCGTGCTCGGCGCGGGACCGCACGACGGTGACGAAGAGCCACGTGCGGATGATCTCCGGGCCCTGCGGCCGCAGGTCCATGGGGAAGGTGCGGGCGAAGAGGTCGGCGTCGTCGGCCCAGCCGCAGGCGATCTGCGGCGTCAACGACGACGTGGCCCAGGTGTCCATGATGTCGGGGTCGCCGGCGAACCCGCCGGGCTGGCCCCGCTGCACCTCGGTGAAGCCCTCGGGGACGTCGGTCGACGGGTCGATCGGCAGCCGGTCCTCCGGCGGCATGAGCGGCCGGTCGTGCAGGGGATGGCCATCGTCGTCGATGGGGTACCAGAGGGGGATCGGGACACCGAAGAAGCGCTGGCGGCTGATGAGCCAGTCCGTGTTCAGGCCCTGCACCCAGCTCTCGTAGCGGGAGCGCATCGCCGGCGGGTGCCACGCCAGCTGCTGTCCCAGCGCCAGCAGCTCGGCGCGGTGGTCCAGGACGCGCACGAACCACTGGCGGCTGGTGACGATCTCCAGCGGTCGGTCGCCCTTCTCGTAGAACTTGACCGGATGGGTGATCGGCCGGGGGTCTCCGACCAGCTCCCCGCTGCTCCGCAGGAGGTCGACGATCGCTGTCCGGGCCTGGGTGACGGTGGTGCCGGCCAGCGCGCGCCAGGCCCCGCCGTCGGGCACGCCCGCCGGCGGGTCGTCCTGGATGCGGCCGTTGCGGCGCAGCATCGATCGGACCGGGAGCCCCAGCTCGCGCCACCACACCACGTCGGTCACATCGCCGAAGGTGCAGATCATGGCGATGCCCGAGCCCTTCTCCGGATCGGCCAGCGCGTGCGACAGGACGGGGACCTCCACGCCGAAGAGCGGTGTGCGCACGGTCGTTCCGAACCGGTCGCGGAACCGAGCGTCGTCGGGGTGGGCCACCAGGGCGACGCACGCGGGGATCAGCTCGGGACGCGTCGTCTCGATCTCTATGTCCGTGCCGTCCGCGGCGTGGAACTGCACGCGGTGATAGGCGCCGGCCAGCTCCCGATCCTCGAGCTCGGCCTGGGCGACCGCGGTCTGGAAGGTGACGTCCCACAACGTCGGCGCCTCGGCCTGGTAGGCCTCGCCCCGTTCCAGGTTGCGCAGGAACGCCTTCTGGCTGGTGCGCTGGGATCGATCGTCGATGGTGGCGTAGGTGAGGCCCCAGTCGACCGACAGCCCCAGGTGGCGCCACACCGCCTCGAACGCCTTCTCGTCCTCGGCGGTCAGCCGGTGGCACAGTTCGACGAAGTTCGGCCGCGAGATCGGTTGTTTACGCTTCGGATCCGGCCTCTCGGGTGGCGTGAAGTCGTCGTCGTAGGGCATCGACGGGTCGCAGCGGACGCCGAAGTAGTTCTCCACCCGACGCTCGGTGGGAAGCCCGTTGTCGTCCCACCCCATCGGGTAGAAAACCGTCGATCCGGCCATGCGCCGGTAGCGAGCGATCGTGTCCTGCTGCACGTACCCGAACACCGAGCCGACGTGGAGAGACCCGCTGACCGTGGGGGGTGGCGTGTCGATGGAGAAGATCTGTTGGCGCGTGGCCGAACGATCGAAGCGATAGGTGCCGTCGTCCTCCCAGTGCTCGCCCCACTTCTTCTCGAGCCCGTCGATACTCGGTTTTTCGGGGACGTTCGGTGCCGGCACAGGGTTACGGTAACCCGGTGATCCGCCTCCACGACACTGGACTCGGCCGCACGGCCGACCTCGAGCTCCGCGACACCGGGAAGGTCTCGATGTACGTGTGCGGGCCGACGGTGTACGGGCTGCCCCACATCGGCCACGGGCGCATGGCGCTGGTGTGGGACGTCCTGCGCCGGTATCTCGAGTGGAGCGGCCTCGATGTGCGCTTCGTCTCCAACATCACCGACATCGACGACAAGATCATCGGCCGGGCCAAAGAGGAGGGGCGGTCGGCGTCCGACGTCGCCGTCCAGTACGAAGGTGCCTGGTACGACGCCGTGGACCGCCTGGGCGTGAAGCGCCCGACGGTCGACCCCCACGCCACCGCCTACGTCGCCCAGATGGTCGAGCTCATCGGCGGTCTCGTCTCCTCCGCGACCGCGTACGAGACCTCCGACGGCGTGTACCTGTCGGTCGACGCGGTGCCGGGCTACGGGATGCTGGCCCGGCAGTCCCTCGACACCCTGCGCTCAGGGGCGCGGGTCGACCTGGTCGAGGAGAAGCGATCGCCGCTCGACTTCGCCCTCTGGAAGCTGGCCAAGCCGGGTGAGCCCACGTGGCCCTCGCCGTGGGGTGACGGCCGCCCCGGTTGGCACACCGAGTGCGTGGTCATGTCGCTCGACCTGCTCGGTGAGGGCTTCGACCTCCACGGCGGCGGCATCGACCTGGCCTTCCCCCACCACGAGAACGAGCGCGCCCAGGCCGTCGCCGCCGGTAAGGACTTCGCCCGGCGGTGGACGCACAACGGCCACGTGCAGATGGGCGGCGAGAAGATGTCCAAGTCCCTCGGCAACATCACGAACTTGACCGATCTGCTCGCCGCCGTCGACCCGCGCGCCTACCGGCTCGTCGTGCTCCAGTCGCACTACCGCGCCCCTGTGGAAGTGACTGGCTCGACGCTTGATGCGGCGACCAGCACTTTGGCCGGCCTCGACGCGTTCGCCCGCCGGGTCGCGGACCTCCCCGCCGCCGCCGCCGACGCCGAGGCGCTGGAGCGCTTCCGCGCCGCCATGGACGACGACTTGGACACTCCTCGAGCCATGGCCGAGATGCTGACGTTGGTACGGGCGGCCAACACCGCGCTCGACACCGGCGACACCGACGGAGCCGCTTCGGGCAGCGCCGCGGTGCAGGAGATGGCGGACGCAGTGGGCCTCGTTCTGAAGGGCGGGGCGGAGGACGTCCCACCCGAGATTTCCACCCTCGTGAAGGAGCGCGACGTGGCCCGCGCGACACGTGACTTCGCCGCCGCCGACGCCGTCCGCGACCGGCTCGACCGCCTCGGGTGGGCGGTCGAGGACACCCCCCGTGGCCCCCGGGTTCGTCGCAAAGACACCTAGAGACACGGCCGTTCCCGACTGGTAACTTCCCGCGCGGGGAATTCGCATCTGCACGGCATCACCGCACGGTTGGGCAGTCCCCGGGATGTAGGTCCAACGCGAGAAGGGGGATCGCCACCGTGGCGACCGGAACCGTCAAGTGGTTTAACGCCGACAAGGGGTACGGGTTCATCCAGCAGGAGGACGGGGGCGACGTCTTCGTGCACTTCAGTGCCATCCAGAAGCCTGGCTATCGCAGCCTCGAGGAGGGCGAGCCGGTGGAGTTCGACGTGCAGACGGGCCCCAAGGGGCTCCAGGCCGCCAACGTGCGGCCGCGGGGCTAGCCCCGACACCACGGCGTGATCCGCCGCCCTTCCGGGCGGTAGGCGGGAAGCGAAGGCGGCCTCTGCTCCGACACACCCCGGCCGGACGCGGGCGTCACCCGGGTGGCGACCGGGGGTCGGTACGCTGTGACCGGTGGATGAGGCTGCCGTCCGTGCGCAACCCGGCGAGGCGCCTCGCCGGTCTCATCCCGCGCCCACCGACGTCGACCGGATGGACGCCCTCGAGCAGGAGGTACGCCTCCTGACCTCACGCCTCGCCGGCTGGGTCGAGACCCAGCTCGTTCAGGGCCTCGACGATCGCCGCCAGGAGATGAAAGCTCTGCGGGCGGAGCTGCTGGTGCAGGTGGACGAGCGCCTCGCCGCCGCCCAGGGCGCGCCGGCGGCAGGAGAGGCGCTGGAGCAGCGGGTCCGGGCGGCGATGAGCCGGCTGAGCGACTCGGTCGAGGCTCGCCTCGGCCAGGAGGTCGAGAACCGCAGGGCGGAGCTCGTCGCCCTGCGCAGCAGCCTCGAAGCTGCTGTCCAGGCGAAGGCTTCGAAGGACGAGGCCACGGTAGCGGCCACGCTCTCCGCGGTGCAGGACGTGGCCGGTACGTCGGCCACCCTCGGTGCCCGCCTCGACGAGGTCGCCGGCCAGGCTGCCGCGGCTGTGAAGGCGTCGGCCGCGTTCCGGGCCGAGGCCGACGCCCTGCCGGAGCGGATCGAGGCTTTCGAGCAGCGGGTCAAGGCGGCCATGGGCCGGCTCACCGATTCCGTCGAGACCCGGCTGGTCGAGACCGCCGCAGGCAGCAAGCCGGCCATGGACCAGCTCCGGTCCGCCGTGCGGGCCACCGGGGCCCGCATCGACGGGCTCGACCAGCAGGTCCAGGACGTGCGGTCGACGCTCGCCGACGACCGTCGGGCCCTCACTGACCGCCTCGACGCCATGGCCGCCCGGGTGTCCGCGGCCGCCGAAGGCATGGCCGCGTTGCAGACCGAGATCGATGCCGGCCCTGCTCGCGCCGAGCTCCTCGAGCAGCGGGTCAAGTCGGCGGTCGGCCGCCTCGCCGAGACCATGGAGTCGCGCCTCGCCGAGGCGGGGACGGCCACGGCGGCCGAGTTGACCGCCTTGCGTGCCGACCTCGAGCTGGCGGTGTCGCGCGAGGCGACCGAACTGCGGACCGCGCTCGACACCGCGGTCGCGGCCCTGCGAGCCCGGTCCGGCCAGCTCCAGGAGCGGCTCGACTCGATGGCACAGCTCCACGCTGACGTCGGCGGGCTGCGGCGCGAGCTCGAGGACGCGTTGGCGGAGCAGCTGCGCCAGGCTCGCAGCGAGATCGGCGCAGTGGTGTCCGATGCCCATCGTCGGTTCGCCGTGTCGGTCGAACGGCTCGAGGAGCAGATGCACCAGGCGACCACGCAGGCCGCCGCCGCACAGGGCGCCGTGGCGAGGGTGGAAGTCCTCGCTCAGGCCGTGGCGTCCGACGGCCGGCGTCTCGAGGCGCTGGAGGAGCACACCCGGCGGACCGACGCACACCTCGGCCACCTCGTCGACGCCAAGCTGACCGAGCTCGACGTCCAGCGTCTGGCCGAGGTGCGACGCGCGGGCGAGGAGCTGCGCGGCGTCCTCGACGCCGGCCTGGCCGAGATGCGGGCCGAGGTGGCCGCATCGCTCGCCGAGGGCCGCATGGAGACGGCGGCGCGGACGAAGCGGCTCGACGAGCGGGTGGCCGCCCTCGAGGCCCTGGGCCGTTCGATCGACCAAGCCCAGCGCGACGCCGAGGAGCGGATCGAGCAGGCGCTGCAGGCGCGGCTGGCCGCGCTGGACGCGGCCGCAGCCGACGTCGCCGCCGGCCGGCATGACGCGGCCAAGGCCATCGCCTCGCTCGAGCGGAGGACGGCGCAGGTGGGCGAGCGTATGGAGCACAGGGTCGACGCCCTGTCCCAGCAGGTCGACGCGCTGGTGCGAGCGGCGAGCACCGAGGGCGGCGCGCTGGCCCCGCTGCGCAGCGACGTGCGCCTGTTGCAGAGCCAGGTGGCGGAGCTGGCCGAGACCCTGGCCCAGCTGCGCCCCCGCGGCAAGGCGGCCGCCAAGAAGGCCGCCGCTCCGGCGAAGAGGGCAGCAGCGCCGGCGAAGGCCGCCGCCCGCCGGCGCCTTCAGTAGACGATCACCGAGCGGGCCACCTGCCCGGCCTTCAGGGCCGCCAGGGCCTCGTTCACCCCGTCCAGGCCGATGCGCCGCGAGATCAGCTCGTCGAGGCGGAGCCGGCCGTCGCGGTACAGGTCGACCAGCCGGGGGATGTCGCGGCGGATGGCGGCCGAGCCGTACCAGCACCCTTGATGGGGCGATGGTTGCCGTGTTGAGTGCGGGCACCCACGCCGGTGAGCACCGCACAGCCCATGAGGGCGGCCACGTCGAGGGGGACGTCGTCGGGGATCTTCACCGCCGCATCGGCGGAGATCACCGTCTCGGTGGCGTACGTGCCGGCGCCGCACATCTGGGAGAGCGGCCCGCCGTCGAGGCGCAGGCGCGGCGTTCCCTCGGGTAGCCCGCCGGCGAGCAACACGGTGTCGGCGGCCTGGCAAAGGTGAGGCTGCGCCCGCAGGCAGAAGAAGCAGTCGCCGCACTGCGGCACCCACGACACCACGACGTGGTCGCCCGGCGCCAGGTCGGTGACCCCGTCGCCGACTTCCGCGACCACACCGGACGCCTCGTGGCCGAGCACCACCGGCATGGGCACGGGCGTGGTGCCGTCCTGCATCGAGAGGTCCGAGCGGCAGACCCCACAGGCGGCCACCTCTATCCGGATCTCGCGGGCCCGCGGCGGCTCGACCTCGACGTCGTCGCGTACGGTCAGGGGCTGGTCGACGCCGGTGAGCACCGCGGCCTCAATGCCCAACGTCGCCTCCCCGGTCCACTCGGTCGGCGGCCCGCACGCCGTAGCCGATCACGATGGAGGGGGCGAGCAGCGCGGAGCCGGCGAGCAGGCAGCCCACCACGACGGTGACCATGAAGGGGCGGAAGGCAGTGGCAGCACCGACCCCGAAGACGACGATGGCCACCAGCCACAGGCTGTAGCCGACGCGCTGGGCGACGGCGACCACCCGGGCGATGCGCGCCCGGCGGACGAGCACCGGGTCGTCGGACGGATCGGCCACGCCGCATGCTGGCACGCTCACGCCCTCGAGGCCCCTACCGGTTCCCGGGTAGCTGAGGTACGGCCACGTAGCCGTGGTCCGCAAAGGCCGTGTCCGTGGGTGCTGGCGTTCGGTTACACGTTTGCGGGGAGAAGCCTGGCCACGTTCTCGAAGAAGACGAAGAGCACCACGAAGAAGATGGGCGCCCCGACGATGTAGGCCGTCCACCGCCGGCCGGTCCAGCGGCCGACGGCCCAGGCGGCCAACCAGATGGAGGCGGCGATGATGCCCCAGGCGATGACCGGCCGGTTGGCGGCGCTGGCGCCGGACAGCCCGGGGCGGTCGATGCCCGCCGCCATCTCGCGGGAACGGGGCGGCGAGGGGGTCGCCGTGGTCCCGGCGGGGAC